>Ga0233380_1000019_pt1 | contig 165776 bp, 167 predicted proteins | sample ElkDunMinimDraft_9_FD_191541 | JGI IMG/M metagenome (GOLD analysis project Ga0233380, IMG submission 191541) | Fecal eukaryotic communites from dung pellets of Tule Elk in California, USA - Elk Dung F36 | ecosystem: Host-associated > Mammals > Digestive system > Large intestine > Fecal... | reverse complement strand
TTTCAAAAAGACCGCAGTTGTCAGTGTCGACATAGAACCCCGAAGGATTCCGCCAGGACACCGCCGCCTGCGTTTCTCTTTCCAGATCAACGATTTCAAAGACCCAAACCACCGAAGCGGCCCAACCATTTAACGCCCGGTCACGGCGGAGGCGGCTATCTAAGGAAGGCCGATCTCCTTGTCAACCGGGCTTTTCAGCCATTCTGCGGAGAGAAGATCGAGACCTTCAGACCGCAAAAAACCGCCGAGAGGAGAAGCCGAGAGGCTCGCCTCTGTGTTCGTTTCCGACGATTCGATTGGAGCGCGGAACCTAGCCAAACCGTCTTTCAGAAGCAAGAACTTTTTAGGTTCTTCTTTCCGATGGAACCCGGAGGCTTTCGTCTCCGTGGCCCCGGCGGCCGGCCCGTTTCCGAGCGAGGCGGCGATATACGCAGCGGCCGTTTGGTCCGCAACCTGAATCCGACAGTTCTGCGAACTTTCTCGCCGACTCCGGGTCGATGGAGACCGCCCATCCCGCGCCTATCCAGCCGCTATATAGGTTCTGAGGGAGTCCGCCTCATGTCGGGCCTCGGCGATCTGGCACTTCACCACATCCCCGATGGAGATGACGCCGGTCAGACGCCCGTCGTTCAGGACCGGCAAATGGCGGATTCGACGATCCGTCATCCGCTCCATCAGAATCGACATCGTCTCGGTCGGGGCCGCGAAGATGACATCCGCGGTCATGAAGTCGGAGACCGGACGCGCCAGACCGGCCTGCCCATGGCGCGCGATGGCCCGGACCACATCCCGTTCCGACAGGACGCCGACGACCTGTTCGTCGTGACAGACCATCAGGGCGCCGACTCGCAGGCGCTCCAGCTCCACGCACGCCTCCGCGAGGCTGAGCCCCGGCGGGATCGTGAACACGACGCTTCCCTTGTCCTTGAGAATCTCGGCGACCAGCATGGCGGCGTCTCCCCTTCCCTTGAGAGCGGCGGCCGCGGCGGGGCCGCATCAGATGGGAGGATCACCCGGATCCGCCCTCGAATCAAATCCGCTCCGCCCGCGGAAGATCCGCGCCCATGGTCCGATCGCCAGCAGGCCGAACAGATAGCCGAAGGCATGCGCCTCCCAGGCGACCGGCCCGGCGCCTCCGGGAAGCGTGCCGGCCAGTCCAAGGACCAGGTTCGCCACCATGAGAATCGCCGAAATGCCGAGCAGGCGTCGGTCCGTCAGGGCGCGGAGGCGTCCATCCCGTCGGCCCAGCAGACGCATCGCCGCCCCCGTCAGACCAAAGACCGCTCCGGACGCGCCAACCACGATATCGTGGCTCCCTATATGAAGGAGGCCATAGCCAAGGACCGCCGCGACGCTGCACGCCATATAGAAGAGTAGAAAGCCGAGCGCGCCGCGCACCCCGGGCATGAGCCGGGCGACCGGCGGGCCGAAGGCGATGGCGCCGGCGGCGTTCATCAGCGCATGGGTCCATCCCGCGTGCAGGACCATGGCGGTGAACAGGCCCGGCCACCATTGGCCATCCGCAAGCGACGACGGGCGAAACGCCAGGCTGAAGCCGCCGTCCGGCAACTCCCCTTGCACTATAAAGAGCGCCGGAATGGAAACGGCGGTCAGAATCGCCACCAACGGCGCGTTGAAGATCGGCTCCCGGCGCGGAGAACCGGTCATCGCCCCCGACGCTCCGGTCGAGGTCCCGTCGTCTGGCAAGTCATCCTTAATAACCATGTCCCAGATTGGCGCGCGGAGTGCTTAGCGCTCCGTAAACCGTGTCGCGTGGGAGAAGCGCCGCCATGACCGTCAGGAAGAAGGCCGCCGCCGTCGTCGTTCTCGTCGCCGTCGCCCTCCCCGTCAGCGCCCTTGCGCAATCCGCAGGCTCGTCGGGCATGGGGACCTACACGGCCGGCTACGGCGCCTCGCGCTACACCACCGCCCGCCCCCAGACCGGCTCGACCCGGGACGAGAACGGCAACCGCCTGATTGTCAACGGCATCATCCAGTCGGGCGCCAGCGCCTATTCCAGCACCTCGGGCGGCGTGGCCAACAGCTATGCCGGCGCGGGCGCCGGGAACGGCCAGACGATCGGCGGCTCCACCGCCATCGGCAACAGCCTGAACGTCGTCGTTCAGGGCAACCACAACACGGTCATCGTCAACTCCAGCCAGGTCAACAACGGCAATGTCACCGCCGGGACCGACCTGAACGGCACCCTGAGGCTTCCATGAGCACTGGCCGTTCCCTTCGGCTGTTCAAGACGCTGGGCGTCGCCTGCGCGGGCGCGGCCCTGCTGAGCGGCTGCATCTCGGCGAGCGCCGGTCCGCGTGGGACCTATGCGACGCCGATCGGTAATGCGCCGGTCACCGCCAACCCGACCCCCTATTCGGCGGCGCTGGTCTGCATGGCCGACTACGCCCGTCGCTATAACCTGCCCTCGCCCCGCCTCGCGGTCGGCCGGATCGCCGACTACACCGGCACCGTCTCCGCCGACGGCGGCCGCCAAGTCACCGGCGGCGCCTCGCTGATGGCCATGACCGCCCTCGCCAAGTCGGGCGCCCGTCTGGTCGAACGCTATGACACCTCCATCTCGGAAATGGAGCTGCGCTACGCCAACAACCGCTTGATCGGCGACGAGGGCGCGGGCGGCGCCGAGGACCTGCAGTATCGCCGGATCATCGCCGGTTCGGTGCCGGGCTCGGACTTCTACATCATCGGCGGCATCACCGAGGTGAACTACAACATTCGCTCGGGCGGGTTCGACATGGCCGCGGGCCAGGCGGACACCAACACGCCCCTCTCGGCGGCCTTCGCGGGCAAGGCCTTTGTGATGAACATCGCCATCGACCTGCGTCTGGTGCAGACCACGACGCAGGAGGTGGTGGACGTCGTCTCCTATCAGAAGCAGATCATCGGCCGGGAAATCTCGGCTGGCGTGTTCGACTTCCTGAACGGCAATGTCTTCGACATCTCGGCGGGCGAAGGCGCGCTGGAGCCGGTCCAACTGGCGGTGCGCGCCCTGATCGAGCGGGCCACGGTCGAGTTCATGGCCAATCTTTACGGCGCGCCCGGCCCCGAGATCTGCCTGCAGGCCGGTCAGGACCCGCTGGCGGGCACCGTCAGCATCACCGGCGGCTATTACCCGGCTTACCCCAACACGGAGACCAACAATGGTCAGACCCGTGCGGATCCGTCTCGCTGGCACGATCGCCGCGACGGTGATGTGCGCCGCAGCCGCTACTGAGGCCGCCGCGCAGACGCCCCCGCAGGACAACAGCCTTGTCCTGAACAACCAGCTTCAGCTCGGCGATGTCTTCGCCGACCAGACGCTGAACGTGGTCGATTCCCAGGATCAGGTGACCGTCGGCACAACCGCCAACGGCAACAGCGCCTCGGGCGCGGTCGAGAACGGCACGGTGACGGTCCGCTCGACGCAGGACATGCGCGGCGATTCCATCGCCACGACCTCGGTCACCCTCGGCGGCGACACCTCGGGTCCCGTCGCGGTCAACTCCAATGCGGGCGGCAACTATCTGGCGGTCAGCGGCTATGACGCCGACGTCACCGTCGAGGCGACCCAGCGCAACACCGGCGGTCTGGTCGGGGGCCAGACCGAGGTCGGCGACGAAGACGCCCGCCTTCTGGCCGGGGGCGTGGTTTCGGCCACGGCGAGCTCCAACACCACCTCCCTGTATGGCGAAGGCAGCTTCGTGCGGGGCACGGTCGAGCAGTCGTCCGACGCCACGGTGCGCGCCTACAGCCGTCTGGACAGCCAGTATGTTCCAGCCGCCGCTGAGGTGCAGGCCCAGGCCATGGGCAACGCCATCGGGGTGAACAGCGGCCAGACCTCGGGCCAGAACCTCGCCTTCGACCAGACCTCGACCGGCGACTTCATTGAGGCCGAGGCCAGCGCCAACACCGGCAACGGCTGGGACCTTGCCGCCCGCGCCCGCACCGTCGGCAACTACGCCAACAGCTATAACTCCGGCGGATCGGTCGAGGTCGGCTCGGCGCAGGACAACTCGTCCTTCATCCGCTCGGCGGCGGCGACCACCGCCTATGACTATGGCCGCGCCCAGGCCTATGCGTCGGGTGCGGGCAACCAGCTGTCGGTCGGTAACAATGACATCTTCGTCGAGATCGACAGCACCCAGATCAACACCGGCGGTGTCGACGTCTCGGCCAATTTCTCTGGGACCAACGGCTACGACGTCTATGTGGGCGCCGAGGCCACCGGCAATGCGGTCACCGGCTACGCCTGCTCGGAGTGCCAGGGCCGTCTGGACGCCCGCAACACCCAGACCAATTCGGGCGACGTCTCGGCCCAGGCCAGCACCGTTGTCGCAGGATCGAACCGCGCGGTGATCTCCAGCGCCACGGCCACGGGGAATTCGGCGACCTTCTACGTCTCGCGGCCCAGTCATTAAACTTCGGTAACTTGAGCCCGACGGCCCGGTCCCCGAAGGGTTGCAGCGGGGCGTCAGCGGTACTTCTTAAAATCGCGGTCCTTCCTGTTTGCCGGCGCGCCCGCATGGGCTGATCTGCGCCATCGGAGACGACCGACCATGCGTTCCGCCCGCCTTCTTCTGCTTGCCGCGGCTTCAGCCGTCGCGCTGACCGCCGCCGCCCCCGCGATGGCGCAGCAGGTCGCGCCCACCGATCCGTTCGCCCAGGCGGCCAGCGACATTCCCGCGGATTCGAACGTTCGCTTCGGCACCCTGCCGAACGGCATGCAGTACGCCGTGATGCGCAACGCCACGCCTCCGGGCCAGGCCTCGTTCCGCCTGCGCATCGACGCCGGTTCGCTGATGGAGAACGAGGACCAGCTGGGTCTGGCCCACTTCATGGAGCACATGGCCTTCAACGGGACGACCAACATCCCGGAGAATGACCTTCTGCGTATTCTGGAGCGTCTGGGTCTGGCCTTCGGCGCCGACACCAACGCCTCGACCGGCTTCGACCAGACCCTCTACATGCTGGAGCTGCCGCGCACGAACGACGAGACCGTCGACGCCTCGTTGCGCATCATGCGCGAGCAGGTTTCGGAAGCCCTGATGGCCGCCGACGCCGTTGACGCCGAGCGTGGCGTGATCGAGGGCGAAGAGCGCCTGCGCAACACGCCGGGCCTGCGTTCGATCAAGGCCCAGTTGGCCCTGCTGGCCCCCGGCCAGCGCATCTCGCAGCGCATGCCGATCGGCGACCTGAACATCATCCGCAACGCCCCGCGCGAGCGCTTCGTCGAATTCTATGAAGCCTATTACCGTCCTTCGCGCGCGACCTTCGTCGCCGTCGGCGACTTCGACGTGGACGTGATGGAGGCGAAGATTCGGGCCGCCTTCGAGAGCTGGGAGCCCAAGGCCGCTGACGGTCCGGAGCCGGATCTGGGCACGGTCGCCCCGCGTCAGCCGGAAACCCGCATCCTGGTCGAGCCGGGCATCCAGTCGAACATCCAGCTGAACTGGACCAAGGCGCCGGATCTGGATCCCGACACCGTGGCCGAGCGCCGCGACAACCTGATCACCAACCTGGGCCTGGCGGTCCTGAACCGTCGCCTCGGCGAGATCTCGCGCGGCGACAACCCGCCGTTCACCTCGGCCAGCGGCGGCTCCTCGACCCTGGTCGACAGCCTCGAGATCGCTTCGGTCTCGGCCAGCTTCAACCCGGGCGGCTGGAAGGCCGCGCTGGAGTCGATCGAACAGGAACAGCGCCGTCTGGTTCAGTACGGCGTCACCGACGCCGAGCTGCAACGCGAGATCACCGACTACCGCACCGCGCTGGAGAACGCCGTCGCCGGCGCCGCGACCCGCCGCACGCCCGCCCTGGCCAACGGCATCGCCGGCGCGGTCAACGGTCGCGTGGTCTTCACCTCGCCGCAGACCAACCTCGACCTGTTCAACGCCGCTGTGAACGGCCTGACCGCGGCGCAGGTGAACGCCTCGCTGCAAACCGTCTTCACCGGCGGCGGTCCGCTGGCCCTGGTCGTCACCCCGGTCGAGATCGAGGGCGGTGAAGCCGCCGTCACCGCGGCCCTGCAGGCCTCGCGTCAGGTCCCGGTCGCCGCTCCGGCGGCCCAGGCCGCTCTCGAATGGCCCTACACCCAATTCGGCGCCGCGGGCACGGTGGCTGAGCGTCGGGAAATCGCCGAGGTCGGCGCCACGGTCGTCACCTTCGCCAACGGCGTGCGCCTGACGGTCAAGCCGACCGACTTCCGCGACGAACAGATTCTGGTCAGCGTCCACACCGGCATCGGCGAGCAAGGTCTGCCGACCGACCGTTCGACGCCGCAGGCCCTGGCTCCGGCCTACGTCGTTTCGGGCGGCCTCGGCCGTCTGACCTTCGACGAACTGAACCGCGTCCTGAACGGCCACGTCTATTCCGCCGGCTTCTCGGTCGGCAGCGACAGCTATTCGTTCTCGGGCGCCACGCGTCCGGCGGACCTTGGCCTAGAGCTGCAGGTGCTGACCGCCTATCTGACCGACCCGGGCTTCCGTCCGGCTCCGTTCCAGCAGATCAAGGGCCTGTTCCCGCAGATCGTCGCCCAGCAGATGGCCACCCCCGGCGGCGCCTTCCAGGTGCAGGCCTCAGGTCTTCTGGCGAGCGGCGACAAGCGCGAATCCTTCCCGACCGCCGAGGAAGTCGCCGCGTGGACCATCGACGACGCCAAGGCGGGCATCACCGCCGGGCTGAGCACGGGTCCGATTGACGTGGTCATGGTCGGCGACCTGACCGTGGATGACGCCATCGCGGCGGTCGCCCCGACCCTGGGCGCCCTGCCCCGTCGCGGTCCGGACGCCCAGCCCGCCCCGGGCGCCACGGAACTGCGCTTCCCCGCCGGGACGCCCGAGCCGGTTCGTCTGACCCACAACGGTCCGGCCGAACAGACCCTGGCCTATATCGCCTGGCCGACCACCGACGCCGTGGCGGACCGCACCGAAGCCCGCCGGGTCTCGGTGATGACCGAGGTGCTGAAGCTGCGCGTGCTGGAAGAAATCCGCGAGAAGCAGGCCCTGGCCTATTCGCCGGGCACCGGCTCCAGCGCCTCGGACACCTACCGCGGCTACGGCTCGGTCTCGATCCGCGCTGAAATCGCCGCAGACAAGGTCGATCCCTTCTACGCCGCCGTGCAGGAGATCGTGGCCTCGATGAAGAACGCCCCGCCCAGCGAGGACGAACTGAACCGCGCCCGCCTGCCGGTGATCGAGGCCCTGCGTCGCAGCCAGGCCAGCAATGAATACTGGCTGGCGCAACTGTCCGACGTGGCCGGTACGCCGACGGATGTGGAACAGACCCTGACCCACATTTCGGATCTGGAATCGGTCACCCCTGCTGACGTTCAGGCCCTGGCTCGCCAGTACCTGCGCGACGACACCGCCTGGAAGGCCATCGTGGTATCGGCTCAGGCCCAGCAGTAAGCGACAAAAAAGGCCCCGGTCCGTCATGGACCGGGGCCAGTTTCGCTTCTCAGGATCATCGGCGGAGAGCCGACAACCTCCGGACTCTAGGCCTTCCCGCCTGACGGCAGGCTGAACACGCCGTTCAACGGATCAGAAGACCCGCCCGCCGACGCCGCCATCCAGCGTCAGGGCCCCGCCGGTCACGGCCATCCCCGACTCCTCGATCACTTCCTCGCGGTAGGCCGTGTATGTCTCCTCGCGCATCCAGGTCAGGATCTTCACGCCCGCGCCATAGCGGCGCAGCAGCGAGCGCTCGTTGCACTCCCGTTCGGCGCGTTGGGCCCGGCATTCAACATTGTTTCGGCCGTACCAGAGCGCTTCGCCCTTGCGGCAGCTGATGGTCTCGCCGTGGTCGAAGCGGACCTGACCGTCGTATTCGGCCCAGGTGTACTGCAGGGCCGTACCGGCGATGCAGCGATACAGTTCGCCCTCATAGCCGCCGTCGACCTCGCGATCGGGACGGACCTGCGAGGCGGGGTGCGGAATGTTGCGGTCGTCGATGCAGACGGCCTGGATCACCACCCGCTTCTCCCAGCGACGGCGCTCCTCGTAGGGGACACGGACGACGCGGCGGACGCGCGCGCCCTCGACGTTCAGGCCGTTGACCGTAGTCGGATAGGGTTGGTCGACCGTGACATAGGCCGAACCGCCGCCGCTGACCCAGACCGAGCCGCCTGCGCGGGCGTTCAGACCGGCGGCTCCACGGGCCGACGCATTGGCGTTGGCGTTCGCCCCGGCGTTGACGTTCACATTGACGTTCAGATTGCCGCCGCCACAGCAGGACGGCGGCGGAGGCGGGTTGCAGCACACCGGCGGCGGGGGCGGAGGCGGAGGGGGCGGCGGCTCGCAGCAGGGCGGCGGGGGCGGCGGACAGCCGCCCGTGCACTGCGCCGCTGCATCGTCAGCGACCGCCGAAAGGGCCAGGAAGCCCGCGGCGGCCGGCAGCCAGGTCATGATCCGCACCCCCATGGGCCGACCTCCAGATGAGTTTCTGCGCGGTCCGCAAAGCACGCGGACCGTTCCAGCCTGCATCAAGACCCCAAAAGCCTTGCATTTCCGTTGCCTTCGCGGCCCGGGCCTTGCGGCATTCCGCCCCGAGGCGGACACCGTGTTTCATCCCGATACGACATTCCTGATCGACCACTGGACGGCTCTGGCGCGCGCGGCAGAGGTGCGAGGGGGGATTCCGGCCCGTTCAGCCCTGCGGCCGGAAGCGTTCGGGCGTCGCCTGCCCCGGGTGTTCATGGCCGAGCGCCGAAACGGCCAGACGATGCTGACCCTTGCCGGGACGGCGCTGGAAACCGTCTGCAAACAATCGCTTGCCGGCCGGCCCCTGACGGCTCTGTGGACCCCCCCATCGGCTGAACTCGTCGAGCAGGCCGTGACCCAGGCGATCCTGGAGGCCCGCCCGGTCGTGGTCGCCGCATTCACATCGGGCGAACCGGCCATGGCGCTGGAGATGGTTGTCGCGCCCCTGCGCGGGACATCAAACCGGCCGGACCGGCTGCTGGGCCTGTTCGCCCCCGCCTCGGCGTTGACAGCCGCGGGCGAGGACCCGGCGCGACTGGTCGCCCGGCTGGCGGTGGGGGCCGGAAGACCCGGTCGCCCTGCCCTCAGCCTTGTCGTCGAGCAGGGCCGCCGCATCGCCTGATAGCGGTCACACGATTTGACGTGCCATCGGTCCGTTACCTGACATAGCCTGTGACAAACCGCCCGTTTCGAGGCGGACGACGACAGCCGTCCGGGGGGACGCCCATGCATATGACGATGACCGAGATCTTCCTGATCGCGATGCTGCTGATCTTCAGCGTGCCGTATCTGGTCTGGAGACTCTTCAAGACCGACTATTGGGCGCCGCTGGTGGTGGTTCAAATCATCGGCGGAATTCTGCTGGGACCGGGCGTCCTCGGCGCCGCCTTCCCCGACTATTACAAGTTCGTCTTCAACAAGGACGTCATCGCGGCCCTGAACGGCATCGCCTGGTGGGCGGTGATGATCTTTGTCTGGATCGCCGGGATCGAGCTGGACCTGAAGCAGGCGTGGAAGCGCAAGGGTGAGACGGGCGTCACAGCCGGTCTGGCCCTGGCCATGCCCCTGGCCTTCGGCGCCCTGGCCGCCGTGGCCATGCTGACCATGAGTCCCGCGTGGGCGGGTCCGAAGGGCGAGACCTGGCAGGTGGTGCTGGGCATCGGCATGGCCTGCGCCGTGACCGCCCTGCCGATCCTCGTCCTGCTGATGGAGAAGATGGACATCCTGCGCCAGCCGCTGGGCCAGCGCATCCTCCGCTACGCCAGCCTGGACGACATCGCCATCTGGGGCGTGCTGGCCTTGATCCTGCTCGACTGGGAGCGGATCGGCCGTCAGGGCGCCTTCTTCGTCGGCTTCACCGCCGCGACCATCGGCGTTCGCATGCTTATGAAGCGTATCCCGCAAAAGGACCGCTGGTATGTCTCGCTTATCTGGCTGGCGGGCTGTGGCTTCGCCGCGGACTGGGCGGGCCTGCACTACATGGTCGGCGCCTTCCTGTCGGGCGCGGTGCTGGATTCAGACTGGTTCGACCAGAAGCAGATGGACCAGTTCCGCCACCACATCCTGCTGGCGGTCATGCCGGTCTTCTTCCTGTCCACCGGCCTGCGGACCCAGTGGGACGTCGGCAGCCTGATGGTCTTCGGCGCCGCAGCCCTGCTGCTGGTCGCCTCGGTGGCCGGCAAGCTGCTGGGCGTCCAGATCGCGGGCAAGATCCTCAAGTGGGAGAAGGGCGAGGCCTCGATCATCGGCTGGCTGCTTCAGACCAAGGCCCTGATCATGATCATCTTCGCCAACATACTGTTGGATAAGCAGATTATCACCAATACGACCTTCACGGCCCTGCTACTGATGGCGGTCGGCTCCACCATGCTGACCACGCCCATCGTGGCCCCGCAGTTGAAGAAGCTGCAGGGCCTGCTGACGAAGACGGGTTAACCCACCTCGGTCAGGTCGCGCACATAACGCTTCCAGTTCTGGACGTAGTGCGCGGCCGACACCCGCAGCGCTTCGATCTGACCGGGTTCCAGCTCGCGCACCACCTTGCCGGGCTGGCCCATCACCAGCGAATTGTCCGGGATCACCTTGCCCTCGGTGATCAGGGCGTTGGCGCCGATCAGGCAGTTCTTCCCGATCTTCGCCCGGCCCAGCACCACGGCGCCAATGCCGATCAGGGTGTTGTCCCCGATCTCGCAGCTGTGGAGCATGACCATATGCCCGACGGTCACGCCGTCGCCGATGGTCAGGGGCTCGCCTGGATCGGAGTGCAGCACGCTGCCGTCCTGGATATTGGTGTCGCGCCCGATGGTGATGGGATCATTGTCCCCGCGCACGACCGCGCCAAACCAGACACTGGCGCCCGGTCTGAGAATCACATCTCCTGTCACCACAGCATTCGGCGCAACCCAGTATTCGCCCTCCGGCGGAAGCTGCGGTTTCTTGTCCGCCAACGCATAGATCGTCATAGAAACATCACCTCTTCTTTGGCGTAATCAGCTCTTTAAGCCTTCGTAAACCACGCTAGCATCAATCTGTTGATGCGATTCGAGGTCGCCATTTCGGCCCCGGATCCGTAACCGGATCAAGCCCGATCCGGTCAAGCAGGGGGAACGCGCGTGGTGCGTTCGGTTCGGCGGCTGCGTCCGCTGGAAGTTGGTCCTTCCTCCGACCCGGGCGGATGCGTCGCATCCTCTTCTCTCCTCCCCACGATCGTTCAAGGCGATGCTTTTGCGGCATCGCCTTTTTTCATGCCCTGGAGGCGTCCATGACCAAACGTTCGGCCCTGAAGCGTCAGACCCGCGAAGCATCCCGCGAGTTCGGTGTGCTCGATACGAGCCAGTTCATCCAGGACTCCAAGGTGCGGCGATTGCCGCCCCATGCCGGATGGTCGCCACACCCTTCGAACGATGAGCGGGACCAGGCCTATCTGAAGACGCTGAAGCCCAAGTCGGACGGCCAGGCCGAGCTGATGACGATGATCGATCATCACAACCTGGTCCTCGCCCTTGGGCCGGCAGGCACCGGCAAGACCTATCTGGCCGTCGCCAAGGCGGTCGAGGCGCTGGAGGCGGGCAAGGTCGGGCGCATCGTCCTGAGCCGCCCGGCGGTCGAGGCGGGCGAGTCGATCGGCTTCCTGCCCGGCGACATGGAGGACAAGCTGGCCCCCTATCTGCGCCCCCTCTACGACGCCCTGTCGGATCGCCTGTCGATGAAACGGGTCAAGGCGCTGATGGCCGAGGGCCTGATCGAGATCGCCCCCATCGGCTACATGCGTGGCCGCACGCTGAACAACGCCTTCATCGTCGTCGATGAGGCCCAGAACTGCACCTACGTCCAGCTTAAGATGCTGCTGACCCGTCTGGGCTGGCACTCGACCATGGTGGTCACCGGCGACCCGCAGCAGTCCGACCTGCTGCCGGGCATCTCGGGTCTGGCGGACATCGCCGAACGCCTGACGGCGGTGCCGGACATCGGCGTGGTCAAGCTGGCCGAGCGCGACATCGTTCGCCACCCGCTGGTCGCCTCGATGATTGGGGTCCTCTGACCTCAGGCAGACGTCTGAACGGAAAAGGGGCGCCGGATCGACCGGCGCCCCTTCTTCTTTGGTTCTGGCTCAGATCAGCGAGGTGACCGGCGGCGTCTCCTTGACCGGCGGCTTGGGCTTGCCGCCCAGCCGGTCGATGAAGGCGAAGACGAAGGGGTTCAGCGAGATCGACAGCAGAGCCGCCGCCAGAATCAGGTTCTGGGTTTCCGGGCTCATGCCGCCCAGATCGACGCTCATCTTGGTCAGGATGAAGGAAAATTCGCCGATCTGCGCCAAGGCCGCGGCGACGGTCAGGCTGGTCGCCTTGTCCAGTTTGAATGCCGTAGTGATGACCAGCGCCGCCAGCGACTTGCCGACGATGATGATGGCCAGGACGCCCAGAACGCTGAGCGGACGCTCGACCAGAATATGCCAGTCGAACAGCATGCCGACCGAGACGAAGAACAGAACCGCGAAGGCGTCGCGCAGCGGCAGGGAGCGCTCGGCCGCGTTGTGGCCCAGCGGCGAGCTGTTCAGCACCAGCCCGGCCAGGAAGGCGCCCATGGCGAAGGAGTGGAACAGGGCGTAGGCGACCCAGGCGATGCCCAGGGCAATCGCCAGAACGCCAAGGGTGAACAGCTCCCGCGACTTGGTGTGGGCGATGCGGACCAGCACCCACGGCAGAACCTTGGCGCCGACGACCAGCATGACGGCGGTGAAGGCGGCCACCTTGAACAGGGTCCAGCCCATCGACGCGGCCAGCGCGCCGCCGTTCACTTCCGTGCCCGGCTGGACCACCAGCAGCGGCAGCACGACAAGAGCGATGACGATCACCAGATCCTCGACGATCAGCCACCCCATGGCGATCTTGCCGACATCGCCCTTGACCTGCTTGCGCTCTTCCAGCGCCCTCAGCAGCACGACTGTGGACGCGACCGACAGGGCGAAGCCCATCAGCACGGCCTCGACGTCTCCCATGCCCATCAGGCGTCCAAGTCCCCAGCCCAGCACCGTCGCGGCGGCGATCTGAACCAGGGCGCCGGGGATGGCGATCTTGCGAACCTTCATCAGGTCGTTGAGCGAGAAATGCAGCCCGACCCCGAACATCAGTAGGATCACGCCGATCTCGGCCAACTGGGGCGCCAACTCCTGATCAGCGACAAACCCCGCCGTGTGCGGCCCCACGATAACGCCGGCGACCAGATAGCCGACCAGCGGCGACAGCTTCATCCGATTGGCGATCATCCCGAATACGAACGCCAGCACGAAGCCCCCCACCAAAGTGAGGATCAGGCTATCAGCGTGGCTGGCGGCGTTGGTGGCGTGCTGGGCCACTCCGGCATGCGTCATCGGCGCTCCTTGAGGTGCGTGGGTAGAATCCTTGCGGGTTGAAGCTGGACATTTGGGGCCGGAACGCCTGCGGAACAAGGCAAAAGCGGGCTCCGCGACGCTGTGCCGCCAGAAAATCTCTTCGCGCGCAAGGCGGGGGCTGCTAACCCGGACCGCTCAATTTCTCAGCGAACCGAATGAAAATCCCCCGCATCGCCTACGCCGCCTACGGCTTCGCCCTCGTCGTCATCGTGCTGGACCAGATCACCAAGGCCTGGGTCCTGTCCGGGATGCACATGCTGGACGTGAACGGCGCCATGCTGGATCGCGAGCTGTGGGGCTATCGCTCGGTCGCAGTCCTGGGCGACATCTTCCGCATCACCTTCGTGGCCAATGACGGCGTCAGCTTCGGCCTGTTCGGCGATGGATCGGCCCGCTGGTTCCTGAGCGTCTTCTCGGTCGCCGTCGCGGGCTTCCTCGGCTGGTGGGCGCTGAAGGCGGACCGCCGCCTGCTGATCACCGCCATCGGCCTGGTCATGGGCGGCGCCATCGGCAACGTCATCGACCGCATCCGCTTCGGCTTCGTCGTGGACTTCCTCGATTTCTCGGGCACGGGCGTCTTCCCGTGGGTGTTCAACATCGCTGACAGCGCCATCACCGTGGGCGTCATCCTGCTGATCCTCGACAGCCTGCTGTCGGAGAAGGCCGCGAAGGTTGGCCTCGCCGCCGAAAAGTCGTAATCAGCCGCTTCCACTAGGGTTTACGTGTGCGCCGACCGGCGCGCCGCACCGAGATTGATCATGCGTCTTCGCACTACCGCCGTTCTGACCCTCGCCGTTTCGTCGCTCGCCCTGAGCGCCTGTGGCGGCCTGCAACGCAGCATCGGCCTGTCAAAGGTGACGCCGGACGAGTTCCTGACGGTCTCGACCGCTCCGCTGACCGTGCCGCCGGAATACGGCCTGCGCCCGCCGGCGCCGGGCCAGCCGCGCCCGCAGGAGCTGGCGCCGGAATCGGCCGCTCGCCAGATCCTTCTGGGCCAGCGCAACGCCGTCACCCGCTCGCAGGGTGAGCAGGTGCTGGTGGCGCAGGCCGGCGGTGACCGCGCCGACCCCCTCGCCCGCTACGTCGTGGACGACGAGTTCGGCGACCTGACCCACAAGGAAGAGAGCTGGGCCAACCGCATCATGTTCTGGCGTCGCGATGACGCCGCCAGCCAGACCGCGACCACGACCCAGACCTCGGAAGGCGCCGTGACCATCGACGCCGCCAGCGAGTATGCGCGCGTGCAGGCCCTGACCGGCGGTCGCGCCGGCATCACCATCACCCCGCGTCGCGATTCGGGCTTCAAGCTGCCGGGCCTCTAAGACCCGCTTCTGCGCGATACGAAATCAGGCCCGGACGTTCAGCGTCCGGGCCTTTTTCATGCTCAGGACTTGGCCGCGCCCGCACGCAGGCCGCGTTCGGCGATGGCCACCACGGCCACCCCCGCCATGGTCAGGGCCGCGCCGGTCAGGATCTGCGGCGTCAGCACATCGCCCATCATCGACCAGCCGATCAGGATCGAGACCACGGGCGTCGCCAGCAGATAGGGCGTCACCCGGCCGGCGGGCCGCTTCTGCACCAGCCAGAACACCAGGGTCGTGGCCAGCACCGACGACACCACCCCCGCCCAGATCAGGCAGGCCCAGATCAGGACGTCAGCCTTCTGCAGCGCCTCCACCTGTCCCCGCTCGAAGAAGGCCGAGGCGAAGGCCAGGGTCGGCAGGGCGACCAGCGCCAGCAGGCCCTGCATCTTCAGTGGAGGGATCGAGGTCGTGCGCCGCGCTATGACGGTGGTCATGGCCCAGGCGCTGGCCGCGACGACGCCGACGGCCACGGCCTTCCAGTCCTCGATGGCATGGGCGTCCAGCGTCATCCACGCCACACCCAGGAAGGCCACGCCCATGCCGATCAGGGCGAACCGCGACAGCTTCTCGCCCAGCACAAGGAAGGCGAACAGAGCCGTGAACGGCACCCAGAGCTGAGTCGCCACCGACACCGGACTGACGTCATGCGCCAGCCAGAAGGCGAGATAGACCAGCCCGTAATGCAGCGGGCCGCCGATGCAGACGATCAGCAGGAGGCTCTTCCAGTTCGGGAAGGGCGGGCGGACGAACGGAATCAGGCAGAGCGCGGCGATGGCGAAGCGCAGGGCGCCGGTCATCAGCGGCGGCAGGACCTCGGTCGCCACCTTGGCCGCGGCGTTGTTCACGCCCCAGATGACGATGATCGCCACGATTGCGGCGATCTCGAGCGGGCTCAGGGGGCTGTGGGGCTTGTCCGGCGTAATCACCGCACCGGGTTAGCCCGTGGACGTGTCGGACGCGAGACCCGCGCCCGACACTTCACATTTCGGAATGTGGCCGTCAGGCCGATCCGTCTCTTAGAACGGGATGTCGTCGTTCAGGTCGTAGCTTTCCTTCGGACCGGAAGGCTTGTTGGCGCCGCCGGTCGAGAAGCCCGACGAATAGTCGTCGTCGCCGCGACCGCCGCCGCCGTAACCGCCGCCGCCCGACGAACCGCCCTCATTGCGGCCGCCCAGCATGGTGAGTTCGCCGCGGAACTTCTGCAGCACGATCTCGGTGGTGTATTTCTCGACACCGCCCTGCTCGTATTTGCGGGTCTGCAGCGAGCCCTCGATGTAAACGGTCGAGCCCTTCTTCAGATAGTTCTCGGCCACCTTCACGATGTTCTCGTTGAAGATGACGACCCGGTGCCACTCGGTCTTTTCCTTGCGCTCGCCGGTCGACTTGTCGCGCCACGTCTCCGAAGTCGCGATCGACAGGTTGGCGACACGCTCGCCCGAGTTGAGGCTGCGGATTTCCGGGTCCTTGCCCAGATTGCCGACCAGAATGACCTTGTTGACGCTGCCCGCCATCATCGAGCTCCTTTAGCTAACCGGCCCACCGCGCGTTCCGCGCTGATTCAGGCCCTTCCCACGTGGCCTAGCGCGCTTTCGCGCCGCCGGGGCCGATTTGTCGTCGCAATCCACAGAACTGAGACTTGTTCCACCTTTGTTCCACACTGTCCAGTGCGGCGGCGGCCTTACTGCGGGGCGGGCGCCGCGCCCGGCCCCTCCACCTCTTGCTGGATCGCGCCGGGGATGGCCAGGCGACCGTCGCCTGTCCGGGCCAGCGCCATGAAGCGCGCGCCCTCCAGCGACTTGCCGAACGAAACGCCCGCCCGGTCGATGAAGATGAACTGACCCTGATAGGAGCCGATCATCTCGCGACGATTGCCGCCGAAGCCGAGGAAGCGCAGGCGCATCTCTTCGAGGCGGGCGGCGCAGAACTCGATCTGCGGCTGGTCGCGCGCGACGACGTTGAAGGTCGGCTCCGCGCCGTCCTTGCCCGGCTCGACCGCATAGCAGACGCCCGGATCGAACGGCGCCTTGGTGGTGTTCTGGCAGGCGCCCAGCGCCAGCAGGCCGACGCCGGCGACGAGGAAGAGAGCGGTACGCTTCATTAGCGGAGATCCGGGAACTGGCAGCGGCGATCCTGATCCGCCAGCAGGCGGAAGCGGTTGTTGTCAGGCGACTGCTCTACGCGACGCGGAACCAGACGCAGGGTGGTCTCGCCCCAGCGGCCATACAGGGCCTCGCCCGGACGGACGCAGGTGCCCGAATACAGCTCCTGCACACACTGGTTCAGGCTGACGCCGGTCGAGACGGTCCGCCAGTCCGAGCCGGTGTAGCGCAGGCAGGCGCCGCCGGAGGACGCCGGTTGCGCGGCGGGTTGGGCCGGCTGGGTCGATTCAATCGGGGTCGCATCCGGCTTGGTCTCGGTCAGTTCGACCGGCGGCAGCGACGGCGGCGGGGTCAGCGAAGCGGTCGGCGCGGCGACCAGGGCGCCGGTGGCGTCCACGCCGACATCCAGCGCGTCGGTGGCCAGGCCGTTGCGGCGCGCACAATCCGTCAGGGTCGCCATGCCGACGAACTGGCCATCGACGTAGCAACGCAGCTCGCGCGTGGAATCCAGACCGGGCGCGTCAGCCACCGCGACCGTCAGCCCGCCCTGGGCCGCGGGCGGGGGCGCTGCCGGTTCATCCTTCCCGCCGGAAACGAGCAGGCCGATGATGACGGCGATGACGACAGCCGCGGCGGCGCCGATCGCGATGAGGATACGATTGTCCTTGGGCATGAAAGGCTCGCGCGGATGGAGCGCCCAATAACCCCGGCGAAGCGGGGGCCGTCAACGCCTTAAGACCTAGCCGCCGGTCAGGCGCGCCAATGCCGCCTGATAGTTGGCGATCTGGGCGGTCAGATAGGCCGGAGCCTGACCACTGCTCGCCGAACTGGTGGTTTCGGGCGCCAGGGCGCGATAGGCGTCACGGATGGACTTCATCGCCGCCTGAACCTTCTCGCCCGCGGCCTTCACCGAGGCGGCGTCGGCCAGGCTCAGATTGGTCGGCATCCCCAGACCGAAGGTCGGGGTGACGTTGTCGCCCGTCGTCCTGCCGATATAGCCCTGCGACAGGCCCAGCCCGGCCAAGGCGTCGCGCCCGGTCTCGCCGGAGGTCAGCACGGCGCCCTTCACGCCGTCCCGCGCCGTGATCGACAAGCGTTGCAGGCCGGTGCGCAGCGCGCCGGCCAGTTCGCCGGGCTGGCCTTCCTTGGCGGATTCGGACGCCACGGTGACCTTCAGCTTCATGTTCGAGGCCTGCTCAATCTTGCGGGCCAGGGTCTGCAGCGTGTCGCGCGCCTCGATGGTGACCGCGATTGAGCGGCCTCCGTCGGCGGGCGAGACATAGAAGCGGTCGCCGACACGCAGCGAGGTGGCGTTGACCAGTGTCTTCGACTGGCTCTGGTCGATCTCGCCGTTGGGCAGGCCCAGCCGGTCCAGAACGCTGGCCCCGCCCGCCGCGACCGCCAGGGTCAGCGGCTTGGCCTGCTGGCCGTCGCCTTCCCAGTCCTTGCGGTACTCCACCGCGCCGGTCAGCGGGTCGATGCGTGACAGATAGGCCTTGGTCGGATCGGTCGCCTTGGCGTCCTCGGGTCGGTTGGCGACGCCGGTCAGCCAGACCTTGCCGTCCAGAATCTTCATGTCGGCGGCGGTGTCGTCGCCCTCGCCGCCGATATAGGTGAGCCGGTCGCTGGCCGAGGCGGCCAGGCTGGTGTCGATCACGGCCACGAAGGCGTCCTTGCCGCCATGGTGGGCGGTGGTGACCGTGTCGATGTCCAGATCGCCGTTGCGGGTCGTGCCGCTCAGGATCACCTTGCCGTTGTTCACGGCCAGCCCGCTGATCTCGCCGCTGGCCTCGCCGAGGTCGCGGGTGGCCGCCAGCGTCGGCTTGCCCTCCGCGTCCAGGGTGAACTGGCGCACCACGATGCGCCCGTCCTCGATCCCCGCCGAATAGAGGTTGTTCCCGTCCATCGCCACCGCGTCGACGCCGTCGGTTCCGGTGGTGCCGAACTGAACCGTGCTGATCGCCTTGGACACGATGGGAGCCGAGGGATAGGCCTGGGTCGAGGAATAAGCCTGCAAATAGCCGTCCCAACCGCCGACGCCGACCGCGCCGGTCATCGCCGACTGCGCCCGACCCGCGACATAGACCGAGCCATTGGGGCCGAAGGTGACCGAGGTGGCCTCGTCCGCAGCGCGGGCGCCCCGGCGCTGGGTCCACAGTTCCTGTCCATCCGCGTCGAACACGGTGACAAAGCTGTCCGCCACATTGGCGACGTCGCCCGCCTTACCCGCCTCCAGCGCGCCAGTCACCGAACCGGCGACCGCAACCTTGCCGTCCGCGTCCACCGCGATGGCGTAGCCGCTGGCGGTCGAGGCGGCGCCGATGGCCTGGGTCGTGACCACGCGGCCCGCCGAGTCGAGCTTGATCAGCGCGACGTCCTTCTGGCCCTTGATCGGCTGGTTGCCAGGGTCTGCCTTCAGGTCAGCGACCAGCCAGACCGAACCATCGGGGGCGGTGGCGCTGGCGCGCACCGTTTCCACGCCTTCAGGCAGGGCCGTCTGCGACGCCCTCCCCTCGATCCAGTGGGTCTCGCCGACGCCATTGATCGGCGGGGGCGCGGCGCCGCCGGTGTCGCTCTGGAATTTGAGCATCTGCAGGCCGCCCGCCGCGCCCGCGCTCTGCACCACATAGACGGCGTCAGCGGACTCGGCGGGGGTGAAGCTGACCTTCTCCGTCGTCGATCCGCGCACCACCAGGGCGAACTGGTCCGGTCCGGCGGGCAGGGTCACCTGCTTGCCGCCGACCGTCATGGTCTTGGGAACCGGCTTGACCACCTCGCGCCCGATCCGGGTCTCGATGCCCTCGGCTTCCAGCTGACCGTTGATGTGATCCAGCACATTGGTCAGCGTGCGCGGCTTGGTCATCTCGTTCAGGTCGATGCTCACCGACTTGGTGGTGTTGTCGCTCTTCTTGATCGAGATATTGAACTTCACATCGCCCGCGAAGGCTGGCGACAGGTCATCCGGCGAACCCTCGTGGATCGGGCCGGTGACCGAAATCCCGCTGTCGCGCGGGACGGCGGCGGTGGTCTTGCTGGTCGTGGCCGAGGTCCCCTGCACCAGTCGAATCGCGTCCAGATCGGCGGACGGCAACCACTTGCCCAGCTCGGTCATACCTGCCCCGAACCGCTTGTTCAGCTGCGACAGCTCGAGCGCGCTGACACCCTTGGCCCCCGCCCGGGTGACCAGGGCGTTCATGGTCTCCAGCCCCTGATAGAGGGCGAACAGCTTGTTGTAGTCGGCGGACGCGCCCTTCACGTCGAGCTGGGCGTTGCCTTCATTGATGAAGTTTCGACCGCCGAGGGCCGCGCGCAGCAGGGCGCTCTGCTCGGGCGCCTTGACCGTGGTCGACCATGGCGGGGTCGGCTGCTTCTTCGCCTGGGCGAGCACGTTCGCCGTCGCGTACGACGTGCTGGACGTCGACGTTCCGCCAAACAAACTCAGAAGATAGCCGTTGTTGATGGTCGTCACAGGGCGCTCCCGCCGGTCATTCTGGCGCCTGAGCCGTAACGAGGCCTTAACGACCGGGTTCGGAGCGACTTCCAACGCGACTCAGGGAACAATGGTCGTCAGCGCCCGTTGATCGCGCGTCGAATACGGAGGAGTGCCTGATGAGTGCCTTCGTCAACACCCTGATATCGCTACTCGCCCTATACGGCTTCGGGTCGCGCGGCGTGCACCGCCGGCGACCCCAACCGATTTCCATCGGACGATCCGGAGACCGCCGACTGGCCTAGGGCTAGCCCTGGAACAGCGACAGGATGATCTGCGGCGCCTGGTTGGCGATCGACAGCGATTGCGCGCCCAGTTGCTGCTGGACCTGCAGAGCCTGCAGGCGCGCGCTTTCCTTGGCCAGATCGGCATCGACCAGATTGCCGATACCCGACTCCAGGGTGTCGACCAGCTTGGAGACGAAGGTGTTGTGCGCCTGGATCTGCTTGGCCTGGGCGCCGATCTCGCCGAGCGCGGCGTTCAGCTGGGTGATCGAATCGTCCAGCTTGGTCAGGGCGTTAGTGGCGCCGGTCAGGGTCATGAGGCTGTCGCTCAGCGACAGCTCGAGGATCGGCCCGCCCAGCGTCAGGTTCTTCGACGACAGGGTCACGAAGGCCGAGGCGTCGGCGTTGGCCAGGAATTTGATCCCGTTGGTCAGTGAGCCGTTCAGGATGTTGCCGCCATCGAAGGCCGCGTTGTCGACAGCCGACTTGATCGCCTTCATCAGCGCCTTGAAGTCGGCGTTCAGCAGCTGACGCGACTGGGTCTTCAGCGAGGAGTCCTTCGCCGCGGTGACCTTTTCCTTGAGCTGGTTCAGCAGGTCCGAGATCGATTCACCGGCGGACAGGGCCACGTCGGCGATCGAGGTCGCGCGGTCCAGGCTCTGCTTCACCGCGCCCAGCGCGCCGACATCTGCCCGTTGGGTCTGCGCGATCGCCCAGATGGCGGCGTTGTCCTTCGCGCCCTGGACCTTCAGGCCCGTGGAGACCCGGCCCTGCACGTCAGCCAGGCGGCTGTTCGTGGTGCTCAGGTTCTGCAGCGCGATCTGCGCGGCGACGTTGGTGTGGACGCTATTCGTCATCCGACTCAGCCCTTCGAGGTTTGGTCAAGGCTAAGACCGGAAGAGTGCACACATGGTTAACGGCGATTCACCACGCCGATTAACCGCGCGGATCGCTCCAGCGCGGCGGAAAGAACAGAGGCGGCAGTCTCAAGCGCGGGTGTCGATCACCGCGCCGGCGCTGTAGTCGGGGTTCCGCATCATCTCGACGACCTGTTCGCGCGGAAACTGTTTGACGACCTCTCCGGTCAGCCGGTCCATCGTCTTGTAGACAAAGGATCCGACCCGCGGGCCTTCCTCGATCACCAGACGGTAGCGAGCGGCCTCGTCGGCGTCTTGCTGGGTCCGGCTGTCATGGAAATCTCCGCCGGTGGGGGCGGAGGCGGCTTGGACGTCGTACGCGGCTACGGCACCTATTTTCGCATTGCTTTGCATGTCTCCTGCCGACGCATTTCAGGCGGCGGTTCCCTTCAATGGGGACTGGAGCGGTTAGGCGGGACCCTAAGGTCCCGCCCTTCCGATCGTTCCTTAGCGGAACAGTCCCAGCAGCATGGAGGTCGATTGGTTGGCGATCGACAGAGCCTGCACACCCAGCTGTTGCTTGGTTTGCAGAGCTTGCAGACGGGCGCTTTCCTTGGCCAGGTCAGCGTCAACCAGGTTGCCGACGCCCGCTTCGATGGTGTCCTGCAGCTTGCTCACGAAGTTCAGGTGAGTGCCGAGGGCCTTCGAGCCGGTGCCCAGACGGGCCAGCGAAGCCGACACGTTATCGATCGAGGTGTTGACCTTGGCCAGGTTGGCGGTGGCGTTGGTCAGGGTGCCGATCGAAGCGGTCGAGCTCAGCGTCACGACGGCGCCCGAGAGCGTCATGTTCTCGGCCTTGATGTCGATGGTGCTGGTGCCGGCCGAGTCAGCCAGGGCCTTGAAGCCGGCGGTGCCCGAGATCACGGCGACGCCGTTGAACTTGGCGTTCGAGACGGTCGAGGCGATCTGCTTGCGCAGGGCGACGAAGTCTTCGTTCAGGGCGGAGCGGGCGGCCGTGGTCAGGCTCTTGTCGGTGGCGGCGAGCGCCTTTTCCTTCATTTGCGTGAGCAGGTCCGACACCGTTTCACCGGCGGCGATGCCGACGTCCACAGCCGATTGGCCGCGGTTCAGGCTGTCCTTGACGGCATTAAGGGCGCCCATCTCGGCACGTTGCCCCTGGGCGATAGCCCAAACGGCGCCGTTGTCCTTGGCGGAGTTGACCTTCTTACCGGTATTGATGCGGCTTTGAACCGTCGACAGTTCCGAGTTGGTAACCGACAGGTTCTGGAGGGCGACCATAGCGCCCATGTTCGTGTTAACGCTGTTCAGCGCCATGACGATAGTCCTTGTTTCAAGGTGTCCGACGCCATTTTGGCTGCCGGGAGCATTTTGCTCGGAAGGTCTTGGAGCAAGGATGGGACCAGTCGCATTTCTGCCGTGCCAGCCGGGCGACCATTGTTTTTGCTACGTTAGTTCCTGTTAAGCACGTCGAGACCCCGGCAGATTTTGCCGAGCCCCGGCAGATTTTGCCGGGCAGGGCTGCAGAAACTGCCGCATCGCGCCTCAGCCGGGCCTCTTCCATCGGTCCTGCAGCGCCCGTTCGGCCTCCAGCGTCTCGACCGCCGTCCGTCGCGCCGCCTCGCATTCCACCAGCGCCCGCCCGCGCGCCATGTAGGACGCCTCCAGATCAGCCTGCGTCGGCGCATCCGGCAGGCGATCCAGTCGGCACGGCGTCAGGGCGATCCCCGGCAGCTCCAACCGGGGCGGCGCCACAGACGTCCGGGGCGATGCGGCACAGCTCACGATCATGGTCACGCAGGCGACCGATACGATCCGGATCAAGAGGGAGATGGGCGTCATGGGCTTTCCTTGCTTCGGCCTCGGCGGCGGCGGTGACCTGCGCCAGTTCGACAGCCTGTTGATGGGCTTCCTCAAGGCGGCGCGCCTGAACGCGGGCGCCCTCGACTTCCAGAGTGCGGGAGCGGGCGTCGGCGGTGGCGACCTCGGCCTGTTGTTTGACCCGCTCCAGTCGGCGCGCGTCGAGCCCGAACGGATCCCAGCGCAGGCCCAGGCCGCGCCCAGCCAGCAGCAGGGCGATGATCAGCAGGGCGACGCCCAGCCCGACGCCCGCGCCCGTCATGAACCGCGCGCTCACGGGAAGCCCTTCCGGTCGAGCTCGAAATGCGGGCCGTCGCGCAGGGTCGGCCAGTCGCCGCCCCAGACAATGGCGGTCCCCTGTCGCGCCGCCGCGGCCTTCATGGCGGCGGCTATGCGGGGATAGAGCGGCCAGTCCCAGCGGACCTGCCCATCGACCATCGCCGCCAGATCGACCGCATGTCCCGTTAGATGGCGCGAGGCCTTTGTTCGACTGGCCCCGGCGCGGACGAGGGCCGCCTGACGTTGGGCCGTCCGGACGCCTTCGGTGACCATAAAATCGACCGGCGTTAGGGTGATCGCCTCCTGCAGTACGGCGACGAGGCGCGGATGCACCCCGTCCAGCCGGGCCAGAGAGCGGGCGGACAGGCGGTAGGCCATCAGCGCCCCTCCCCGCCCGGCCCAGGCCGCAGCAGGCGCAGGCTGGCGATCAGTTGCTGGGCGCTGGGCGCGACGAGATACAGCAGCATGGTCAGGGCCAGCAGGCTCATCAGGCCTTCGACCAGTCGCGGCGCCGCCTCGGCGGGCACCATGGCGATCAGTCGATCAAGCAGCATCCAGGCGACTCCGCTGGTGGCGAAGACATACAGCCGCCGCCACAGCCACCGCCCCTCGGCCAGCGGCGAGGTTTGTTCGGGAAGCGCGGGCTCGGTCACTGGTCATCCTCCATTTCGTCCATGCGCCAGCCGTGGCGGCGCCAACCCGCATCGGCCGACGCGAGCAACTCATCGCGGGTTAGGCGCAGCGGGATGTCCGCCGCGTCCGGATCGAGGGTTTCGGCCTCATCGAGCGGCCAGTCGGTGCGGGAAAGCAGGGTCATGGCGCGCCTCATCCCTGAGCGATCAGCCAGACGACGCCGGACGCGCCCGCGCCTCCGGCTCCGCCTGCGCTCACGCCCGCTCCGCCACCGCCGCCTCCCGCGCCGGACGCCCCGCCGGCGCCGCCCGAGTGACCGGCGCCCGAGACGACCGCGCCGCCACCGCCCCCGCCGCCTCCGGCCCAGTGAAGATGGTTCAGGGGCGCCGCCGCGCCCGGACCGCCGACAGCGCCTGTCCCGCCGCTGCCGCCCGGGGCCTTGACCGCCAGGACGCCGCCATCGCCGCCCGCGCCTCCGGAGCGCGCGACGCTGCTCGTATCGAGGCCGCCCCCGGCGCCACCACCGCCCGGCGCATCGGGACGGTCGAAGGCCTTGCCCGCCCCGCCCGCGGCCGAGACGCTGGACGCCCCGCCCGCGTTGGAGTTGGGAACACTGGCCCCGCCGGCCCCGCCCGCGCCGCTCGAACCGCCGCCCAGTCCTCCGCCCCCGCCTCCGGTCGCCAGCAGCAGGGCGGTCGAGCCGAGATAGACGACCGAGCCGCTGCCGCCCGCGCCCGCGCTCGCCACGCCTCCGGTCCCGCCCGCGCCGACCACGACGGTCAGGCCCGCCGCGATCTGATCCGCCGCCCAGACGGTTCGGCTGACGCCCCCGGCGCCGCCGCCACCGCCGCCATAGCGAGCGCCCGATGCGCCGAACGCCCCCGCGCCGCCGCCCCCGCCGCCACCGACGGCGATGGCCTCCACGCTGCGCGCCCAAACTGGCGGGGTCCACGATCCGTTGGCCGTCAGCACCGTGATCTCGCGACGGCCCGCGCCTTGGGCGAAGCTCACCCGCCCGGTCGCCTGATCCACGCTCAGCGCGGGACGCCAGACCGCGCCATCCGCGCTGACCTTCAGGCTCAGATCGTCATCGCCGATGAGGCCCAGTTCCGCCCGTCCGCCGTATCCCGACTGGAACAGCAGGGAGAGCACATCCACCGGGGCCTCCTTGTTCAGCGTCAGCCGCAGATCGCCGTCGCCGCCGGACGCCGCCTCCAGCGCCGTCCACAGCGCCTTATTCAGCTTGGCGACAAAGGGATTGGCCTCGTCGGCGGTCGCGCCCAGCCCCAGCCGCTCCAACGGCCCGACCTCGCCTATCCGGGCGCCGAGCGGGCTCCAGCCGTCGCCGTCGCGCACCACGAAGGCCGCCTCGTCCTCCACCCAGACCAGTTGACCGTCGGCGACCTCGATCCCCGTCCAGCCGCCGCTCTCGACGCGGATCAGCGTCCCCGCCGCGAAGGCGCTCCAGCCGGGACCCTCCGCCCCCTCCGGCAGGATGTAGAGGCGCCCGTCGTCCGGCGCCTCCGGCTCGGTCATGATCGTGCGGCTGGCGACCGCGGTCTGGATCAGGGCGTCCAGCCGGGTCAGCGCCTCATTGAGGGTCACATGCTTCTGCATCTGCCCCGCCGCCAGATAGGGCAGGCCGAGGCGCGCGGACTGGTCGTGGCTCATGGAAATCTCCGAAACATCGTCGGAGATCAGTCTGCGGGCGCCGCTTCCTCAGGCGGACATATGACGCTGAGGCCCTTTCGGCCCCAAGCCAATCAAGGCGTTAGGCACGATCCATATGATGGGAAAACATTAACTCCCGCGCTTTCTCAGTCGTGCAGATAGACGACCCGGCGCAGCTTGGGATCGGCCTTCACCTTGGCCAGGTGACGGTCATGCTCGCCCGACGCCCGGGCGTCCCGCTCGTTGTTCTCGACCCAGTGGGTGCTCTCGATGTCCTTCTGCAGCGCCCTGGCCGCCATCAGGTGGCCCGGGAACAGGACGTCGACGACGCTGGGCACGAAGTCGAGGAAGGGCACCTCGCCCACTGCCGTGGTCACACTGTCGAGGCCCAGATAGCCGAACATCCGCACCACGGTGCCCGGCGCGGCCTTGGCCCGCACCGCCTGAACGATCAGCCAGCCCGCCGCTCCGAGGGTGTAGGCGGTGCCCACCACCGGGATCCAGGTCAGCAGACCGTCCATCCCGACCCCGAACGGGCCGATGCCAATCACCCGGTCCGAGAGTTTCTTGATGCTCTCGACATTGGTCCAGATTTTCTCGATATCGCCGATGGTCCGTCTGGGCATTCCATCCTCCGACAGCGAGCAATCCAACGCCCCATGGAGACCGACGTTCACCATAAAGCGCAAGCGTCTTCTTCAGCGTGGGCGTTCGTGCGCAGATGGCTCGACCGACTGGTCGGCCTGGGCTTCGCGGGGATGACGCTGCTGGGCGGTCTGATCTTCGCCGGCGTCGGTCATCGCTGGATCGACATCTTCGCCCAGTTCACCGCCCCGATGTTCATCGCCAGTGCGGTGGCGACGGCTGTTTTGGCGGTCATGCGATTCCGGATGGCGACCTGGGCTGGACTCGTGACCAGCCTTCTTCTGCTCGTCGTCGTCAGCTCCCAGTGGATGACGAATGAGCCCGCGCCCGCGCCTGACGCGCCAGTCGTCCGACTGTACTCGGCCAACGTCTACTATCTGAACGACGACGTCGCCGCGATGCGCCGCTCCATCGAGACCGCCGACCCGGACATCGTGATCCTGATCGAACTGGGGCGCGGCCCCATGGAGCAGATGGACACGCTGCTGGCCGGATATCCGTATCGCGCCGGATCCATGCGGATGGACCAGACACGCGGCCCCTCCCGCTCGGTGATCGCCTCCCGCTGGCCCTTGCGGCAGATCGAGAACCGACCCGACGGGCTGCATTCCGTCGCCGCCGTGGCGCGGACGCCGCTGGGCGAGGTGAACGTCATCGGCGTCCACCTGACCCGGCCCTGGCCGTTCCAGTATCAGTGGGGCCAGATCAGCCAGACCATGGCGCTGGGCGACATCCGGCGCACGCTGGACGGGCCGGTGATCATCGCGGGCGACTTCAACAGCGTGTCCAACGCCCGCATCGGTCGCCAGATGAAGGATGATCTGGGCATGGCGCCCGCCACGGGCTTCCCCGGCACCTGGCCCAGCGACCTGCCAGCCCCCTTGGGCATCACCATCGATCAGGTGTGGCGGTCCCCGGACCTGACCTTCGTCAGCCGCAAGGTCGGTCAGCCCAACGGCTCGGACCACCGTCCGGTCGTGACCGAGTTCACCCGCGCCGGCTGATCAGGGCCGCCAGCCGTTCGGCGTGGCCCTCGGCCGGGAAGTCATCGGCGATCCAGCCATCCTCGAACACCTTCAGCAGCCGCCCGGTCTCCGGCCCCGGCATGAGCCCCAGCCGCGCGACGTCCTTGCCGCCGACCGGCAGACGCGGCGGCGTCCAGTCGCCCGCGATGGCCAGCAAGCGGGTCGCCTCAGCCGTTCTGGACGGCTCCCCCGCGAACCGGCGCAACACCGCATCCGCCACCGCCCGCCCGCCATGGCGATAGACGGCGGCGCGCGTCTGGGCGTCCGTCATGTCCAGCGACACCACAGGCGCCGCCATCGCTGACGCCACCAACCGGTCCCGCGCCGCATTGGGGAACCGCAGCCGCTCCGCCGCGCCCCGCATCGCTTCGGCATCGACCGCGAACAGGGTCATCAGCCGCACCACCGGATCGGCGCTCAGCGGGACCACCGCCTCGAACAGATCCAACGCCCCTGCCTCGGGCAGGACTTGAGCCAGAACCCCGGTCACAGCCATCGCCGACATGGCCGGACGGGGATCTTCGGCGGCCAACAGCTTCATCAGTTCCTTCGACACCCGCTCCGCTGACAGGCGGGTCATGCCCGACGCCAGATCGCGGCACGCCTCCAGCCCGACGGCGTCCGGCTCGCCCCGGCCGTACCAGGCGAAGAATCGGAAGAAGCGCAGAATGCGCAGATAGTCTTCCTGAATGCGGGTGCGCGGGTCGCCGACGAAGACAATTCGGCCCGCCGCGGCGTCATCGACGCCCTTCCCTGTCGGATCGAACACCTGCCCCTCACCGTCGGCGTAGAGGGCGTTCAGGCGGAAGTCGCGACGCGCGGCGTCCTCGGCCCAGTCATCGGTGAAGGCGACCGTGGCGTTGCGTCCGTCCGTCGTCACGTCGCGGCGCAGGGTGGTGATCTCAAATGGGGTCCGCTCAGACACCGCCGTCACCGTGCCGTGAGCGATGCCGGTCGGCACGGCCTTCAGCCCCGCCGCGCGGATCGCCTTCTCGGTCTCTTCGGGCTTCAGGGTGGTGGCGATGTCGATGTCGTCGATGGGCTTGCCCATCAGGGCGTTGCGCACGCAGCCGCCGACGAAGCGCGCGCAGCCCGGACCGCCCGCCGCCTCCAGCGCCGCGATCACTGACCGGGTCGCCGAGGCGGTCAGCCAGTCCTGTCCGGTCAACACGGTCATGCCGCATCCTCCCCGGCGGCGGCGGCCTTGTCGGCCTCATCGCCGTACAGCCGGGCGCAAAGGTTCCGCAGGATGCCCGCCGTCGCGCCCCATATGTAGCGCTGCTCATAGGGCATGGCCCAGAACCAGCGCACCGGCTGGCCTTCCAGCTGGTAGGAATCCCGCCGGTGATTGACCGGATCCATGACGAAGTCCCACGGCACTTCGAACACCTCAGCCACCTCGGCGGGCGACGGGGTGGTGGACGGCGTCTCTCGCAACCAGCCGACCACCGGGGTCACCAAAAAGCCGGTCCCGGTCTCATAGGGCTCACAGACGCCCAGCACCTCGACCGCCGCCGGGTCCAGCGCGACTTCCTCGAAGGCTTCGCGCAGAGCCGCCTCGACCGCCGTCTCGCCCGGATCCAGCCGACCGCCGGGGAAGGCGATCTGACCGGTATGGCTGGCCAGGCTGTCGGAGCGGCGGGTCATCAGCACGGTCGCGCCTTTGGGATTGGCGATGATCGGGATCAGCACCGCCGCCGGCCGCAGCGTCTTGCCCGAGGGGCGGGCATCCGGGTTCAGGTCGAAGTCCGAGCGTCCAGGACCGGCTTCCGCCGACCATTCGGACGCCGGCGTCAGCTTCGTCAGCAGGCGTTCGCGCAGACTGGCCAGGCTCATGCGGCGAAGGCTCCAAGGCTGAACGCCGCGCCGTTCGAGCGGACAATCAGCTGTTCGCCGTCCTGATCGGCCATTTCGACCAGTTCGTAGAAGACCGGTCGCGCGATCCGCGCCCACAGGTCCGCCCGCACCCGCACGCGCGGCGCGGGTTCGCCCGTCTCCGGATCGGTCTCGACGATCAGCGGAGCCTCCGGGCCAGCCACGGTCTTGTCGCCGACGTCGGTGGTGAAGACCAGGCTCTCGCCTTTCCGCTCTACCGCCACAGCGCGGAACGGCAGGTCCTCCACCGTGATCGACAGCTTCTCGCCGGGCGTGACCAGCACATGGCCGTCGGCGTCCTTGCGCAGGATGGTCGAGAACAGCCGCACCAGCTCCGGGCGGCCAATGGGCGAGCCCTCATGCATCCAAATGCCGTCGCGGCGGATGACGATGTCGATGTCGCCGCAATGTTCGGGATGCCACAGATGCACCGGCGGCAGGCCGCGCCCGGGCGCCTGTTTCACCGCCTCGGCCACGGCGGCCAGTCCTGTTGTCTTGTCGGCGTCGGCCATGGGGCCAGACTTAGGGTGTTCGCCCCCGCCTGCAAACCCGCTCAGGCGGGGCGGACGGGCCCGACGGCGTCGCCCTCGCCCAGCCAAAGGACGCGGCGCTGGTCCACCGGCCCCTGCAGGCGGGCTTCCGGTGCAGGACGGAAACCGAAGCGGCCGAAATAGGGAGCGTCGCCGACCAGCAGGATGCCGGTCTCGCCCGCATGGTCGAGACAGGCCTGCACCAGATCCGCGCCCAGCCCGCCCTTGCGGCTGTCCGCCGAGACGGTGATCGGGCCCAGGAACAGGGCCGGACGGTCCCCGACCGTGATCGACCACAGGCGAACCGCGCCGATCACCCGACCATCCTCGCGCGCGACGAACCCCGCCGCCACGCCCGCGTGCTCACGGATGCGTTCCGCGGTCTTGGCATAGCGGCCCGGGCCGAAAGCAGCCATGACCAGCGCCTCCACCGATGCGACGTCGGCGGGTGTTTCAGCGTCGATGCGCACGGTGGTCTGGAAGGCGGCTTCGGTCATGAGCGCGCGCACCTAAGGCCCGCGCGCTCGGGAATCAACCGGCTTTCGAGAAATCCGGCGCGCGCTTCTGGGTGAAGGCCATGAAGGCCTCCATCGCCTCGGGGCTCTTCATCTGGCTGCCGAAGGCCTCGCCCTCGCGCTGCATCAGTTCCCAGAGGCGTTCCGCGTCACGCATCAGGCGCTTTGTCTTGCGGATCGAGTTGGGGGCTCGGGCGGCCAGCTTGCCCGCCAGTTCGTCGGCCACGGCCTCGACCTGATCGGCGGGAACCGCGCGGTTGGCCAATCCCCAGGCCAGGGCCGTCTTGCCATCGATCGGCTCGCCGAGCGCAAAGATCTCGAAGGCGCGCTGATGACCCAGCACCTGCGGCAGCAGCAGGGACGACGCCGCTTCCGGGGCCAAGGCCAGATTGATGAAGGGCGCCGACAGCAGGGCGTCCTCAGCCACCACCACCATGTCGCAGTGAAGCAGCAGGGTCAGGCCAATGCCGACCGCCCGGCCGCGCACGGCCGCGACCACCGGTTTGTCCAGATCGGCCAGCGCCTTGAGGAAGCGGAAGACCGCCATGTCGGACGGATTTCCGGTCTGGGAGCCGATGGCGATGAAGTCGCCGATATCATTGCCCGCCGAGAAGCTGTCGCCTTCGCCCTTGAAGGCCAGCACCCGCACGGCGTCGTCTGTGCGCGCGCGCTCGGTAGCGTCAGCCATCGCCGCATACATGGCCTGGGTGATCGCGTTCTTCTTGTCCGCGCGGGCCAGGGTCACGGTCAGGACGCCGCCGGCCAGTTCAGTCTTGATGTGGTCGGTCATGCCGCCTCCTCCCCGTTTGTCGTTGAACGCCACCAGTCGACGCCGTCCGCATCGCGCTCGCGTACAGCTGTCCCCTGAAGCAGCATATAATTCAGATGAGCGATCGCCTCGCCCGTGGCCATGCCGCGCACGCCGTCCCCGACGGGGCGGGCGAACAGGGCCGGGAACACGTCGACCGCCCTTTTCGGCTCCTTAAGCGACCGCGCCAGCCGCTTCAGGGCCACGTGGTGGCCGCGGATCAGCGCCTCCAACCGGGTCTGCGCCCCCCGGAACACCTCGCCGTGCGACGGCAGGATCAGCACATCGTCCGGGAAGACGCTCTTCATCCGCTCCAGCGAGGTCAGCCAGTCGCCCAGAGGATCGGCGTCCGCCTCGGTCGGCCAGACCGACACATTGGACGAGATGCGCGGCAGGATCTGGTCCCCGCCCAGAACGACGCCGTCGTCCTGACGCCACAGGCAGGCATGCTCAGGGCTGTGCCCCTCGCCGACCACCACGGTCCAGTCGCGTCCGCCGATGACGATCCGCTCGCCCTCCCGGATGCGCTGATAACTGGCGGGCAGAGGCGATACCGCCATGCCGAACCGTCCGAACTCCTTGCGGTAGCGCTCGATCTGCTCTTCGTCCCAGCCCGCCGCGCGATAGAAGGCCGCCCCGCTCTCGGGCGCGGTCTTGCCGGTGTCCGCCAGCAGCATCCGCGCCATGACGTATTCCAGCCGGGTCATCAGCAGGGGCGCGTCGAAGCGTTCGCACAACCACCCTGCCAGTCCGATATGGTCGGGATGCATGTGGGTGCAGATCACCCGGGTGACCGGATCACCGCCCATAGGCCCTGCCAGCAGCAGTTCCCACTCGTCCTTCGTGCCCGGGATGGCCAGGCCGCAGTCGATGACCGCCCAGCCGTCGCCGTCGCGCACCGCATAGACGTTGATGTGATCCAGTTGCATCGGCATGGCGACGCGCATCCACAGCACGTCGTCGGCGACCCTGATCGCCTCGCCCGACGCCGGAGGTCGGGCGAACGGATAGGTCAGACCACGCTCGGCGGTCTTCGCCTCGGTTTCCGCCGGGATCACGCCGTCCGCCAAGTCCGTCTCCAATCGCAACGCAGGAGGGATAGCGCGAACCGCCGCCTTCCGTCCAGCGTCACCGGTCTGGCGACTTGACCCGGCCACCGCCGCTCGCCAAGGGTGTCCGCCGAAGATTTCCTTCCCGGAGTGACCCCGTGTTGAACAGAAAAATCCTCGGCCTGGCGGGCGCCTTCGTGGTGCTGATGGGCGTCGCCCAGCCCGCGCTGGCCCAGACGACCACGCCCGGCCAAACCGGCTCGTCCGACCGACGCACCGAAACCGACCGCGCCAGCGGCGCCTTCACCGGCACCCGCGTCCAGCCGGGCCGCCTGAATGACCGCGATCCCGCCGCGGGCTCGCCGCGCCAGCGTCCCCGTGGCCGCCCGGCTCCGGCCGCCGCCGCCCCGACGGCGGAGGAAATTCGCGCCGCCGCCCAGGCCCAGCTGACTGCCGCCAACCTGTCCTGCACCCTGACCGAAGCCGCCAATCCGGGCGTGATCGGCGAGTCGCAGGTCTATGAAGCCGCCTGCGCCAACGCCGAAGGCTACATCCTGATCGCCTCGACCCCGCCGCAAGCCTTCAGCTGCATCGAGCTGGCTGGCACCGCCGCCATCGCCCGCTCGCGCGATCCGAACGCCGATGTCGGCCAGCAGTGCGTGATGCCCGCCAACCAGAACAGCCTCGCCATCATCAGCGGCTGGGCGCGTGAAGCTGGCGCGACCTGCACCGTCGACGAGGCCCAGGCCATCGGCAAGAGCGACGAGAACAACATGGTCTACGAAGTCGGCTGCGCCGGCGCCGACGGCTACTGGCTCGAGAAGACCGCCGCCGGCTGGGACCTGAAGGACTGCCTGCAGGTCGCCAACATGAACGGCTCGTGCCGCTTCACCACCGCCGCCGAGCAGGCCCAGAGCTTCCAGTCCAAGCTGGCCGGTACGGACGCCGCGGACTGCGCCGTCACCCAGGTCCGCATGATGGGCCAGAACGCCAACGGCCGCTTCTACGAAGCCAAATGCTCGACTGAAGGCCAGGGCTACATCGCCCGCGTCAACAATGAGGGCGTGACCCAGCAGGTCTACGCCTGCGCCACCGCCCAGCGCATCGGCGGCGGCTGCACCCTGACCCCGGCTCCGGCCGCGGCTCCGGCGACCGGCGGTCGCCCCTGACGCCTGCGTCCTGACAACCCGCCCGACGTTCACGCGTGGACGCCGGGCGGACTCCGGACCCTGGATCGGCGGCGGGATTGCCTTGCCCCGCCTCGCGCGTATTAATCGCGCATGGTCCGCAACCGAGGCGCTCAATGACCCTGCTCAGACTCATCGCCGTCGCCGCCGCGACGCTTATCGCGTCCGCCCCAATTCTCGATCAGGCCCAGGCCGCCCCGCAGGAACGACGCGAGGAAATGCGGGGCTCCGGCGCCTATCGCCAGTCCGGCGACCGCCGCTCGACCGAAGACCAGGCCCGCATGCGCCGGGACCTTCAGCCCAACGCCACTCGCCGCGACCGCCGCGGCCGTGAGCAGACCCCCGAACAGGTCGCCGCCGGCGCCCAGGCCGCAGCCACCGCCGCCGGCCTCGCCTGTCAGGTGAACGGCTCGGCCCTTCTCGGCGCGACCGATGACAATGCCGACCTGTACGAAGTGAGCTGCGCGAACGGCGCCGGCTACATCCTGACCAGCGCCACCCCGCCGCAGACCTTCGACTGTCTGGTGCTGGCCGCCCAGGCGGATCAGGTCCGCGCCAGTGGCGGCGAAGTCGCCGCCAACTCGGTCTGCACCCTGCCGGGCAACCAGAACGCCGTGGGCGCGATCGCCAGCTACGCCCGCGACGCCGGCGTGACCTGTCAGGTGGACGCCGGCGCGGCCCTGGGCGCGACGCCTGAGGGCAACCTCGTCTACGAAGTCGGCTGCGCCGGCGCCGATGGCTATCACATCGAGCGCACCGCCCAGGGCTGGAACAAGACCGACTGCCTTCAGATCATGGGCTCGCAGATGACCTGCCGGTTCACCACCCCTGAAGAGCAGGCCGCGGGTTTCAAGCCTCTGCTGGTCGGCAGCGCCATCGACGACTGCGACGCTCAGCAGATCCGCATGCTGGCTGAGAATGACACCGGCCGCTTCATCGAGGTCAAATGCGCCGCCGGCGACGGCTACGTCGCCCAGGTGAAGGACAACATCATCAATCAGGTCTACCCCTGCTCGCGCGCCCAGCGCATCGGCGGCGGCTGCACCCTGACGGCTGTGGCCCCGGCGACGGGCGGCCGTCCGTAAGCGGAACCGCCCTAAAAACGATCAACGCCCCGGAGGACACTCCGGGGCGTTTTTCGTTGGCGCTTCCCTCGCTCCGCGACACGCCTTAGCTTCCGCTCTCATGCGTATCGCTACCTGGAATGTGAACTCGGTCAACGCCCGCCTGCCCACCGTGCTGGCGTGGCTGGAAGCCGCCCAACCGGATGTCGTCGGCTTCCAGGAGATCAAGTGCGTGGACGAGAAGTTCCCGCGCGAGGCCTTCGAGAGCCTCGGCTACAATGTCGAGGTCCACGGCCAGAAGACCTACAACGGCGTCGCCCTGCTCTCGAAATACCCGATGTCCGACGTTCTGCGCGGCCTGCCGGGCGAGGATCAGTCGGGCGTCGAGGCCGAGGGCGTCCATTCCCGCTACATCGAGGCGCTGATCGAATGTCCGCGCCCGGTTCGGGTCGGCTGCCTCTACCTGCCCAACGGCAATCCGGTGGAGAGTCCCAAGTTCGCCTACAAGCTGGGCTGGATGGAGCGGCTGGAGGCCCACGCCCGCACCCTGCTGGCGCAGGAGGAAGCCTTCACCCTGTGCGGCGACTACAATGTCATCCCGACGCCGGACGACGCCAAGGATCCCAAGGCCTGGGTCAATGACGCCCTGTTCCAGCCCGAGAGCCGCGCCGCCTTCCGCGCCCTGCGCTACCTCGGCCTGAGCGAGGCGGGCGAGCTCGGCAAACAGCCGCCCGGGACCTACACCTTCTGGGACTATCAGGCGGGCGCCTGGCAGAGGGATCACGGCATCCGCATCGACTTCCACCTGCTGTCGCCGCAGGCTGCGGACCGGTTCCGGGGTGTGGAGACGCACCGCGACGCCCGCGACATGGACAAGCCGTCCGACCACGTCCCCGTGGTCGTTGAACTGGAGGACTAGGCCTTGGGAGAGGTGTTCCGGGTGGTCCTGCTGGTGGCGCTGGCCGCGGCGGCGTTGACTACCGGGGCGCTCCTGCTGGTCTGGTGGATGGAGCCCGTGCGCCGGATGCGGCGGGCCCTGCTCAAGTCGCTGGGCGCTACGCCCGAGGCTGAGGCCCTGTCACCCGCCGAGGGCCGCGCCGCCGGTCTGGATTTCGACGGCGCCCAGATCGCGGTCCTGTGGAACCGGGGCGGCTCGGGTCTGGTCTACGCCTTCGAGGAGATCGAGGGCGGCGAGATCATCGTCGACGGCCATGTCGTCGCCCGGGTGCGGCGGGGTGAGACCCGCAAGTCGCTGGATATCCTGGCGCCCGACGCCGAACAGGTGGTGTTGCGGCTGATGTTCGCGGACGCCCGGCACCCGGAGTTCGAACTGGCCCTGTGGGACGCCACCGTGCCGGTGCAGACCGGCTCTCCCGGCGAGGCCCTGCGTCTGGGCCGACGCTGGCTGTCGCATCTGGAAGCGCTGTTGAGGGGCTAGCCGTCTCCTCCCCGCGAACTGGAGAGGTGGCTCCGAGCCTCGCGAGGAGGCGGAGGGGCTCTTGACCGAGCCCGCCGCCAGAGCCCCTCCACCGCTACGCGGTCCCCCTCCCCATTGCTGCGCAACGGGGAGGAGACTAGGAAGCCCCCAACCTATCTTGAGTAAGCCTGAAGGAGCCCGCCGTGGCCCGCCTGTTCGACGCCGTGATCATTGCTGACTGGACCGCCGCCGAGGGCAAGAAGCTGGGCGATCAGTCGGTCTGGATCGGCGTGGCCAAGCGCGACGTCCGCTTCCGCCTGTACACCGAGACCCACAACACGGCGACGCGCGCCGAGGGCGAGGCCCTGCTGAACAAGCTGATCTCGGAACACCGCAAGCGCGGCGACCGGGTGCTGGTCGGCTTCGACTTCACCCTGGGCTATCCCGCCGGAACCGCTGCGCGGCTGAAGCTGGACGGAACCCCGTGGTCGGCGATGTGGAAATTCATCGCGGCCAACATTGTCGACAAGGCCGACAACACCAACAACCGCTACCAGGTCGCGGCCAAGATCAACCGGCTGATGACCGACGAGGCATGGCCGTTCTGGGGCGCGCCCGCCAAGCAGGCGCAGCGCTGGCTGACCACGACCAAGCCCCCGGCGGGCGCCGGCGCCGACATCCCCGAGTTCCGCGCCACCGAGGATGCGGTCCGCAAGGGCAAGCTCCAGCCCAAGTCGGTCTGGCAGATGCACGGCGCGGGGGCCGTCGGCGGCCAGACCCTGATCGGCATCCCCATGGTGCGCCGCCTGTTGGAAAGCCTGGGCGACGCGGGGGCCATCTGGCCGTTCGGCACCGGCTGGCGCGCGCTGGACACGGTGGACGTGGAGCCCCTGTCGGCCGTCGTCGTCGAGGTCTGGCCGTCAATGTTCGACGCCAAGCCCGAGGCCGGCGAATACAAGGACCAGGCCCAGGTCCGCGTCACCGCCGAGGCATTGGCGAAGATGGACGACGCCGGTGATCTGGCCAAGGCCTTCGCCCCGCCCAAGGGCGCGAGCGAGGCGCTGATCCAGCATGTCGAGCAGGAAGAAGGCTGGATCCTGGGGGTCCAATAACGGGAATCAGCACATTAACCTCGCCCCTCGGTTGACAGCTTCGCCTTACAGGCGAAGCTGAGCCGTCACGCATTCCTGTGACGCGATCAATCAAGGAGAACGACGATGAAACTGCCGCGTATCCTGCTTCTGACCGCTCTGGCGACCTCGATCGCAGCGGCCGCCGCGAGCCCGGCGGCGGCGCAAACCAGCCACTACTTCGGCCCGCAGCCTTACGGCTACATGTACACCTACTACATCAGCGGCCAACTGGTCTCGACCCAGTACATGGGCTGCGATGGCTGGGAGCACTGGGACGGCTACAACGGCTGGCCGGACCTGACCCTGGGCGACTCCTACGACTACGTCGAATGGGAATGTTGATCCCTTCGATCTGAAGATGAAGGGGTGTCGGGCCTCGGTTCCGGCGCCCCGCTTCGGGCGTCACCGCCCTGTCGCCTGAGGGCCCTATGTCCGGCGCATGTTCCGGATCATTCTGACGGCCCTTCTGTTGCTGACCGCGAGCCCGGCCCTGGCCTCCCCTGACCTCATCATCATCGCCCATCGCGGCGCCTCGGGCGAACGGCCCGAACACACCCGCGCGGCCTATGAACTGGCCATCGAACAGGGCGCGGACGTCATCGAGCCGGATCTGGTGATGACCCGCGACGGCGTGCTGGTGGTCCGGCACGAGAACGAGATCGGCGGCACGACCGATGTCGCCGCCCATCCGGAGTTCGCGGACCGGCGGGCCACCAAGACTATCGACGGGCAGGTGGTGACGGGCTGGTTCACCGAGGACTTCACCCTGGCCGAGCTGATGACCCTGCGCGCGCGGGAGCGGCTGCCGGAGCTGCGCGGGACGGCCTTCGACGGACGCGAGCCCATCCTGACCTTCGAGCAGGCGCTGGAGATCGCGGCGGAGGCCGGGGTCGGGGTGGCGCCGGAGCTGAAGCACCCGCTGTATTTCGTCGGGATCGGCCTGCCGATGGAGGACGCCTTCGTGGCGGTGCTGGAACGGCGCGGGCTGACGGGGGCGGACGCGCCGGTGCTGGTCCAGTGCTTCGAGGTGGGGCCGCTTGAGCGGCTGAGCCGCCGGATCGAGACACCCCTGCTGCAACTGATGGCCCGGGGCGGCGGCCCGGCGGATCGGCCGGGCGTGACCTATGCGGAGATGGCGACGCCGGAGGGGCTGGCGCGCGTCCGGGCCTATGCGGACTGGATCGGGGCGGACACGGCGATGATCGAGCCGGAGCCGGGCGCACCGACCACGCTGATCGCCGACGCCCATGCGGCGGGGCTGAAGGTGGCGGCCTGGACCTTCCGCGCCGAGAACGCCTTCCTGCCGGAGGCGGATCGCGTGGGGGATGCTCCGGCGGGGCACGGCCGGATCGCCGAACGGGTGGCGCGGTTCGCCGGCTACGGGCTGGACGCGGCCTTCATGGATCAGCCGAGGTATCGCTGACACTCACCTCTCCGTTCGCCCTCAAGCGAATGGAGAGGACAGATCGGCGTCTTCGCCGATCAGGAGAGGGCGGCTCCGTCAGGGCCGGAGAGGTCTCGAACACCGGTGTCGGCGGCTACTCACCCAATGCCTGCGCCGCCCCCTCCTGACCGCTGCGCGGTCTGTCCTCCCCATCGCCTTGAAGGGGCGATGGGGAGGTGAGTCGGTGAGCCGGGGTTTAGCCCGCGATCTGGCCGAAGTCGGCGACGCGGCCCATGACGGCGCGGACTTGCCCGAGCAGCTTCAGACGGTTGTCGCGTTCCGACGGCACATCCGAGTTGACCATGACCTTCTCGAAGAAGGCGTCGACCGGCGCGCGGAGGGCGGCGAGCGCCCGCATGGCGGCTGCGAAGTCCTCGGTCTCCAGCGCGGCGTCGACGGCGGTCGCGGCGGCGGCGGCGGCGAAGGCGAGCGTGGACTCCTCCTCCGGCTGGTCCGGCAGGCCGGTCTCGACCATGCCGGTCGGCAGTTCGCCCTTCTTCTCCTCGGCCTTGAGGATGTTGGACGCGCGCTTGTAGCCCGCCAGCAGGTTGGCGCCGTCGTCGGTGGCGAGGAAGGCGTCCAGCGCCTCCACCCGCCGCACGATACGGACGAGGTCGTCGTCGCCCAGCGCGAACACGGCGGCCACCAAGTCGTGGCGTTGGCCTTGGTCACGCAGAAGGACGGTCAGGCGGTCGGCGAAGAAGGCGAGAAGGTTTTCAACGACGTCTCGGCGGGCGAGCAAGTCGGCACGGCGCGGGGTATCCGAATGAAGCCGGACCGGTGCCTCGCGAGGCACCTCAAGGAAGTGAACTGCTTCGTCTTCTTCAAAGTCGCCGAATGCTGCAGCGACAAATTCGTCGGGGTTCTCTGCGTCGAGGCTATGCAGAACTGTAGAGCCCACGCCGAAAGACATGTCAAAGCCGTCTTTAGTCTGAACAACGTCGTACAGGTCGAATGGCATCAGCCGGGGCAAACTACGGTACTGACGAGTAATCGCATCGACCCATACTCGTACGGTATGGCCGCGTAGCAGCTCTACCAAACTTATGGCTTTGTCATTCTCCAGCACCAGCCGGATCACCCCCAGCGCCGCGCGGCGCAGGGCGAACGGGTCCTTAGAGCCGGTGGGCTTCTCGTCGATGGCGAAGAAGCCGACGAGGGTGTCGAGCTTGTCGGCCAGTGAGACGGCCACGGTCAGCGGGGCGGTCGGGACGGAGTCGCCCGGGCCCTGCGGCTTGTAGTGGTCGCGGATGGCGTCGGCGATGGCGTCAGGCTGGCCGAAGGCGCGGGCGTAGTAGCCGCCCATGATGCCCTGCAGTTCCGGGAACTCGCTGACCATGCCAGACGCGAGGTCCGCCTTTGACAGTCGGGCGGCGGTCTCGGCCTGATCCGGGTCGGCGCCGACCAGCGGGGCGATCTCACGGGCCAGGGCGGCGATGCGTTCGACACGCTCGGCGAGGGTCCCGAGCTTGGCGTGGAAGGTTACGCCTTCCAGCTTCTTGAGCCAGGGTTCGAAGCCGACCTTCTGGTCCTCGTCCCAGAAGAAGCGGGCGTCGTTCAGGCGGGCCGACAGGACGCGGCTGTTGCCAGCGGCCAGAGCCTTGCCGCCATCGGAAGCCTCGACGTTGGCCACGACGACGAAGTGCGGTGCGAGGCCATGCTTGGCCGGATCACGGACCGCGAAATACTTCTGGTGCACCTTCATCGACAGGCGGACCACTTCGGGCGGCAGGGCGAGGAACTGCGGGTCCATGCCGCCCAGGATCGGGGTCGGCCATTCGGCCAGGCCAGCGACCTCGTCCAGCAGGCCGTCGTCGTCGACCAGAGCCAGACCCTTGTCGGCGCAGACCTTCCGGGCGGCTTCGAGGATGCGCAGCTTGCGGTCGGCGACGTCCAGCAGGACGAACTCACGCTCCAGCTTCTGGCGGTAGTCGGCGAAGTCCTTGACCGTGAACGGCTGGCCCGAGCCGAGGAAGCGGTGGCCTTCGGTCAGGTCGCCGCTTTCGATGCCGTCGATCTCGAACGGGACCACGGCGCCGTCGAACAGGGCGACGATACGCTTCAGAGGACGCACCCAACGCAGCGTGCCCGAGCCCCAGCGCATCGACTTGGGCCAGGGGAAGGTGCGGACGATCTGGTCGACCATGGCCGGGATCAGGGCGGCGGTGGACTGGCCCTTCTGGCTGATGACGGCGAACAGGACGCCGTCGCGCTCGACCAGTTGCTCACGGGTCAGGCCGGTCTTGCGCAGGAAGCCTTCCAGCGCCTGTTCCGGAGCCGTGGCCTTCGGGCCTTTCAGCTCTTCCTCACGGTCCGGCGTGGCCGACGGCAGGCCGTCGATGACCAGCGTCAGACGGCGCGGCCCGCCATAGGTGGTCAGCGCTTCATAGCTCAGGCCCGCGGCCTTCAGCCGGTCAGCGACCATCCGCTCAAGATCGCGCGCCGCGCCCTGCTGCATGCGGGCCGGGATTTCTTCGGAGAAAAGTTCGAGGAGGAGTTGGGGCATCTAGTTTTCGTCATCTCGCACCCACTGATCGCGGGCACGCCAGAGAGCCCTTCCCCCTTGATGGGGGAAGGGTTGGGATGGGGGTGAGGCGATGGCCGAGCGGATCTCGGTCAGAACGGTTTCGCGATCATCGGTGACCCGCTTGTTCGAAAAGCGCAGGACCCGATACCCTTGGCTGTTCAGCCATTCGGTTCTGGCCGCGTCGTGGAGTTTCGCTTCGGGCGTATCGTGAAGCGGACCATCGACCTCGATGATCAATCGACTTTCGTGGTGCACGAAATCAGCGACGAAGCGGCCGATGGGCGCTTGGCGTCGAATGTTGAGCTTCAGCTTTCGCAGATCGGCCCAGAGGAGCTTTTCCGGGAGGGTCTGCTCGCGACGGAGATGACGAGCGCGTGCGACCGCGCCGCTGCGATGCCGCGGCTTGGCGGACAGGGTATCACCCCCATCCCCAACCCTTCCCCCATCAAGGGGGAAGGGAGTCTGATCGCGCCCTTCGATCAAGCTTCCGCTCGCTCCCGCTCGACGTAGGCCGTGGCACACGCCTTACACAGCTCGCGGATGCGGCCGATGTAGCTCTGGCGTTCGGCGACGGCGATGGCGCCGCGGGCGTCCATCAGGTTGAAGAGGTGCGAGGCTTTCAGGACCTGATCGTAGGCCGGGAGGACCAGCGGCTGGCCCTGCGGACCGGTCATGGCCAGAAGGCGCGAGACCTCGGCCACCATGTCCTCGAAGCGGCGCTTCAGGCCGTCGACGTCGTAGCCGTGGAAATTGGCTTCCGACTGCTGGCGCTCGTTCTCGAGGAAGACCTCGCCGTAGGTCGTGCCTTCCTTGGTGAACTTGAGGTCGTAGACGTTGTCGACGCCCTGGACGTACATGGCCAGACGCTCCAGCCCGTAGGTCAGCTCGCCCGAGACCACATCGACCTCGATGCCGCCGACGCCCTGGAAGTAGGTGAACTGGGTCACCTCCATGCCGTCGCACCAGACCTCCCAGCCCAGGCCCCAGGCGCCCACGGTCGGGTTCTCCCAGTCGTCCTCGACGAAGCGGATGTCGTGCAGGCTGGGATCGATGCCGATGGCGCGCAGCGAGCCGAGGTAGAGCTCCTGCAGATTGTCCGGGTTCGGCTTCAGAAGTACTTGATATTGATAATAATGCTGGAGCCGGTTGGGGTTTTCCCCATAGCGGCCGTCGCCCGGACGGCGGCTGGGCTGGACGTAGGCGGCCTTCCACGGCTTGGGCCCCAGGGCGCGCAGCACGGTGGCCGGGTGCAGGGTGCCCGCGCCGACCTCGATGTCGTACGGCTGGAGGATCGCGCAGCCCTGATCGCCCCAGTATTTGTGGAGCGTCAGGATGAGGTCCTGGAAGGCGAGCGGTTCGGTCGTCACGGCGGGTTATTTCATCCGGGGAAGAAGGCCGCGGACCCTAGACGGCGGGGGTTTGCGGGGCAAGGCGAGGCCATACGGTTCCTTAAGCGCGAACCGGTATTCGTGGCCCCATGAAGCAGATCGACCAGATGCGGCGGCGCGCCGCGCGGTATCTCGATGTGGAGGCGGTGACCATCGCCCCGGCGAAGGGCGTGTTTTCGCTGAGCTTCGACGATATTCCGGCGACGGCCTGGACCGAGGCGGGGCCGATCCTGGCGGAGCACGGGATCAAGGCGACCTACTATGTCTGCGGCGGACTGGCCGGCGGACGGAACATGGACCGGGACCAGTTTCAGGTGCGGCACCTGCAGGAACTGCACGCCGCCGGGCACGAGGTCGGGTGTCATACGTACGGGCACACCAGCGTGCTGCGGATGGATGCGACGGCGCTGAAGCTGAGCCTCGACGCCAATGCGGCCTGGGTGAGTGAGCGGCTGGGCGGCTATGAGATGACCACCTTCGCCTATCCGTTCGGCGACGCGACGCTTAGCGCCAAGCGGTATGTGCGCGGGCGGTTCGATCTGGGGCGCGGGGTGCGCGACGGGGTCAATGCGGGGCGCGAGGACCGGGGGCTGATCAAGTCCATCGGGCTGGAGAGCCGCCGTCTGCCCCACTACGACCTCGAGGGCCTGATGGCCGAGGCGGCGGCATCGAGCGGCTGGCTGACCGCCTATGCCCACGACGTGTCGGACGACCCGACGGACTATGGCTGCACCCCCGACGATCTGGACCGGGTGATCCGGCTGGCCAAGGCGGCGGGGCTGGAGGTGCGGCCGGTCGGCGAGGCCTGGCGGTCGATTATACCCGGGTAAATATGTGATCGAGACGGCGGAGACTGTCGAAATACACCGTCTATACCGTCTATGGCGTCTATACCGTCTATTAGATTCGTCGGGCGTTCAGTCAGTGTTGGCGGGGATTTGCGGATTCAGCCTGTCCGGTGGGCGGAAATATTATCCGGGCGATAGTCTATCAGTCAGAGTGAAGCGATACGGCTCACTCTAGCAGGCCGATGCGTCAGAATTGGACGTGCGCCCGACCGCTGAACACCTGACGATCAGGAAAAGGGCGACACCTGCCAGACCAAAGACTTGGCGACGACGTGGAAGCGGGACTTCCGCAAGTCTTCCATCGTCGCGGGCGCTTCGTCCCCGAGATCCCCAAACTCGATACCAATGAGCCCATCCGACTCCAGAACGTGGAGTCCGTAAAACAGGACATCCAACGAGACTTGGTTGTTGCGATGCAAAACTATGCTTTCGCAGTCCGCCAACCTGAGGGTGATCAGGCTGCCCTTCTCATTCTCGGCGTCTTGGACCTCAATCTCGAACTCAACAAACTGCTTATCTTGCCGGACGCCATGCTTGTAGGCCCATGCGTCCTGCGTTCCGAACCGCCAAGAGGTCACCAAGCCGTCGTTGAAGTTCTCAAAGCGGTCCATTGCCGCGACGAGATCAGACGCTCCAAGCGCGAAAGACTCTGCCCCAACAGTCATGCGGCGTCGGCCAACTGAGCCTTCCGCGCGTCCGCCCATTTGATGAGTGCGGCGCGGGGCCAAGCGACGATCCACGAGCGGGCGGTGTATTCGCCCTTTTCGATCAGGGCGGCGCGGGTGGGGGAGCTGGTGGCGGCACGTTGGGTGTGGATTTCGCCGGGCCCCTGATGGATCAGGAAGGCGCCGTGCTTGAGCGGGTTCACGCGCAGATAGGCGAGGCGCGGGCTGATCTGCTCCAGCGGCGGGTCATAGAACCACGACGAACCCAGCATGCCCGCCATCTCCGGGCGGCGCTTGAGGATTTCCGCGGCGGTGGCCCAGGCGCGGTCCCAGCCGGCCTCGTTGAAGTCGCTGAGTTCGCGACTTTCGGTGTGAACCTCCAGCCACGGCTTCCATGACTGGGCGGCGGCGTAGGCGGGAATGACAGACCAGCCCCAGCCCTCGCGGGCGTGACGCAGAATCTGGCCCGGCCCCATGGGCGAGCTCAGGTCGATCATCTGGGTGCGGGCGCCGGGCACGCTGAGGACCAGGGAGATGCGGACGTCCTTGGCCCAGAAGTCGCGGTCGTAGGGGTCGGCGCCCTCGGTCAGGAAGGCGGCGAGCCGGTCGATCCATTGCGGATAAAGCTCAAGCGAGGCCGACGGCAGATCGGCGGCGGGGACGCGGGCGGGCATCTCCAGCGCCCAGATGGCGACCAGCGCACGGCGGTGATCGTCGGTCAGGGCGGGGCCGAAGGCGGCCTGCAGGGCTTCCTCGGCGCGATGGCCCGGCTGGTCGAAGTCCCAGTGCGGGGCGGAGGCGGCGGCCGCGTCGGCGGCGGCGTCCTTGAGCGCGTGGAGGCGAGCGCGGTCCTCGGACGGGACACGGTTCAGAACGGCCTCGAACGCGGCGATGTGGGCGGGCGTGAGCGTTTCCATGCCCGTATCCTGCACCACCACCGGTTTGCCGACGGTTAAGCACGCACGAGAAAGGGCGGGAGCCGAAACTCCCGCCCTTCAATCAGGCTATGGCCCGGATTAGTTCGGCGTCGGGGTGGGCGCCGGGTTGGCCGGATCTTCCTGGTCATCGACCTGACCGTCGGTCGGGTTCTGAACCGGAGGCGACTGGACCGTGGTGGTCATCGCCGACGGTTCACCGTTCGGAGCGGTCGCGCCCGGCGAGGCCGGACGGGTGGTCTCGGTGACGCCCGTGGGGTTCGGCGTCGGGGTCTCGGTCGCGGCCGGAGCCTCGGTCGAAGCCGGAGCTTCGGTCGGAGCCGCCTCGTCAGCCGGGGCCTCGGTTGTGGTCGCGGCCGGAGCGGCGGCTTCCTCGTCACCCATGGCGGCCTGCGACTGGGCCGGGTTCAGCACCTTGTCGATGACGTAGACGCCGCCGTTGGACGCGTCGATGTCGGCGTTGGTGACGGTGGCGCCGTCGACCTTGATGGCGTCGCCGGTGCCGTCCAGCAGGACCTGGGTGCGGGCTGCGGTCTCGACGCCGCCGCGCGCGCCGGCGATCTGGCCGGCCTGAACGTCGGCGACGATCACGTGATAGAGCAGCAGGCTGCGCAGTTCCTGGGCGTTGGCGGGGTCCAGCAGACGGGTGCGGTCCGCTTCCGGCAGGGCGGCGAAGGCCGCGTCAGTCGGGGCGAAGATGGTGATCGCCGGGCGGGTGCTGAGGGTCTCGGTCAGCTGAGCCTGATCCAGAGCGGTCAGCAGAGTGGTGAAATTGCCCTGAGCGCGCAGCACATCGACGACGTTGTTCGCCTGGGCGGCGGCGGGAGCCGGCGTGGCGGCCGGCGCCGGAGCGGGCTGAGCCGCCGGAGCCGGGCTCTGGGTCGCCTCCTGCGCGAAGGCGGGGCCAGCCAGCAGGGCGGTGGCGGCAGCGGCGGTCAGCAGTTTAGTGCGAAGCATGACAGTATCCCTTACGATAAATTTCCTGGCCGCCGGGGGAGTCGGTGACGGCCTGAAGTACGCTTGACTGCAGCGTTGAAGACCCAAGCAGGGCCTTGAGTTCCATGTAGGGACTGACCTTTCGATGTTCACCTAAACGGCCAAGGTATTGTCAGGGCCATTTAACGGCGGTCGGCACATTACCGGCGCCATGAGAGCAAGAAGCTCAAATATCGCCCTATATCAGGCGAGTATCGTCGCCTTTACCCACCAATCGGGGCGTTGATCTGACAGTTGATGCGCAGCTGCGGCGGCGGCGGCGGAATTGTCGAACAGGGCGAAGACGGTCGCGCCCGACCCGGACATGCGGACCAGCCGGACGCCCGACAGGGCCTCCGCCTCGGAGAGGGCGACGCCGATAGCGGGCTCAAGCGCGACGGCGGGCGCCTGCAGGTCGTTGCGCTGCCGGGCCAGCCAGTCGATGACGGCGCCCAGACTCCAAGACGACGGCGAGGCGGGACGGTCCGCCGTGGCGGGCGGCCCCGCGTCATAGGCGCGGTAGACCGCCCCGGTCGGCGACGGCGCGCCCGGATTGATCAGGACGGCGGGCAAGGGCGGCAGGGCGGGTTCGAAGGTCAGGATGTCCCCTCGCCCCTCGGCCCAGGCGGGGCGGGCGTGCAGGCACATGGGGCCGTCGGCGCCGACGAGGGCCGCGACCTCGGCCAGGGCGTCGTCGTCGAAGGACAGGCCGAGGGCGTCGCGGGCCAGCTTCAGGGCCGCGCCCGCGTCCGACGACCCGCCGCCGAGCCCCGCCGCGAGGGGCAGGCGCTTGTCGAGGGTGAAGGCCAGGCCGGGCTCGGCCACGCCCGCCTGCGCGGCGAGAGCCCGGACGGCGCGCAGGACCAGATTGTCACCCTCCCCGGCCAGCCCGTCCGCAAAGGGGCCGGTGAGCGTCAGGGACAGGCGGTCGGCGCGGGCGACGCTGACCCGGTCGCCGACGTCAGCGAAGGCCACGAGGCTGGCCAGCGGGTGGTAGCCGTCAGCGTCGAGCGGCCCGACGTGCAGGAACAGATTGACCTTGGCGGGCGCGAGCGCCGGGGCGGCACTCATGGATCAGGGCTGGCTTCCGACCACCGGGGTGGGCTCGGTCAGGCCGTTGGCCAGCTTCTGCTCGACCTCGGCGCGACGCTCGGCGTCGGGGTCGAGGGTGAGGACCCGGTTCCACTGCCACGTCGCCTCGCGACGACGGCCCACCTGCCAGTAGGCGTCGCCGAGATGGTTGACGATCTCGGCGTTGCCGGGCTGTTTGGCGACAGCGCCTTCCAGAGTGGTGACGGCGACGTCGTACTGGCCCTGCCGATACTGGGCCCAGCCGAGCGAGTCCTGGATGTTGGCATCATCGGGCTGGGCGGCGTGGGCGCGGGCGATCATCTCGGCGCCCTGCTCGACCCGGCGACCGCTGTCGACCCAGAGGTAGCCGAGGTGATTCAGCAGGACCGGGCTGTCGGGATGGGCCTGAAGCGCGGTCCAGAGCTCGGTCTCGGCCTCGTCGATGCGGCCCATGACCTCCAGCACGGCGCCGCGCATGAAGCGGACGTCGGCGGACTGGTCGGCGGTGTTCAGGTCAGGGCGGTTGAGGACGGCCAGGGCCTCCTCGTTGCGATCCATGGCCATCAGCTGACCGGCGAGCGCCAGGACGATGCGGGTCTGCCCCGGCGCGGCGGCCTCGGCGCGGGTGAAGGCGGCCAGCGCCTCGTCAGCCTTCTCCTCGCGCTGGTAGCTGAGGCCCATGTTGTACTGGGCGCCCGCATGGATGATGGCGTTGGAGTTTCCGACACGGGCGAAGGCCTGCCGGGCGGGCTCTTCCTGCCCATCCGCCGCCAGCGCCATGCCGAGACGAAGGATGGTCATGTCCGTCGGACGCAGGGCCTCGGCGAGGCGAAGCAGGATGGCCGTCAGCTTGTGATCTTCCCGCTCGTTCGCGACGATGGAGGCGAAGTCGAGGGCGGCCGCGACGCTGTCGCGCGGGGTCGGGGCGGGCGGCGGACGACGACGAGCGGCGGCGCGCTCCAGCCCTTCAAGGGCGGCGGGGTCGGGCGAGGGACCGGTCAGGGAGGCGCGATACTGGGCGGCGGCCTCGTCACGACGGTTCCGGCGCTCGAGGAACTCGCCATAGGCGACGCTGTATAGGCGGGAGCCGTTGGGCTGGGCCACGAGCGTCTTGTACTCGGCGTCGGCCTCATCGAAGCGGCGGCGGCCTTCCAGAAGCTGGGCGCGCTGGAGGCGGAGCACCAGGCTGGCCGGGTCCTGGGCCGAGAGCTCGACCGGCTTGAGGGCGGTGTCCCAGTCCCCGGCGGCGGCGGCCACCGAGGGGGCGATGAAGATGCCGATCAGGGTGAAGGGCTGGCCGAGCGGACGCCCGTTGAGGTCGGCCCAGGCGGCGCGACCGTCGCGGCGCTCGACCGCATCAATGATGGAGACCAGCCGCCCCGCCTCGGCCAGTTCGGGCGTGGCCGACATGGTCGAGGTCAGACGGACGACGGTGTCGAGGTCGCCGTTGAACAGGCTGGTGAGGAAGGTCTCGCTGTGGAGCAGCGGCTGCTCAGGCGCCAGCGCCTGGCTTTCGGAGATCAGGCGGGCGGCCTCCGAGCCCTCGCCGCGGAAACCCGCGATGCGGCCTGACAGATAGAGGCCATAGGCCGACTGGCCCCGCCCGTTGACCGGAACGGGCGCCCAGATGGCCGGAATGGGGGGCGCGGCGGGCTCGGCCTCGGCGACGGGCTCCTCGTCCGGGACGACGGCGGGCGGATGCAGGTCGGGCGTCCGTTCCGGCGTGACAGCCGGCGCGGGCACCACCACCGGCGGCTCCTGCGCGAGGGCGGGAGACGTCAGGGCGAGAAGGGCGCAGCCGGACAGGAGAAGGCGAAGCGAGGAAGAGCGCATGACGCGACCCTTCCCGCTTTATGCGGCGGCGACAAGGCCTGTCGGGGCGCCCGAGAGGTTTTTAGCCCCCCCTCCCCCGCGCTGAGCGCCGGGGAGGATTACATATTCGGATAGTTGGGGCCGCCGCCGCCTTCGGGCGTGGTCCAGACGATGTTCTGCGACGGATCCTTGATGTCGCAGGTTTTGCAGTGGACGCAGTTCTGGGCGTTGATCTGGAAGCGCGGGTTGGACTTGCCGTCCTCGTCGTACAGCACCTCATAGACGCCCGCCGGGCAGTAGAGACGCGCCGGTTCGCCGTATTTGGGCAGGTTGACCCGGATCGGGATCGACGGGTCCAGCAGCTTCAGATGGGCCGGCTGGTCCTCGGCGTGGTTGGTGTTGGAGATGAAGACCGAGGACAGCTTGTCGAACGACAGTTTCCCGTCCGGCTTGGGATAGGCGATCGGCTTGTGCTTCGCGGCCGGTTCGGTCGAGGCGGCGTCGGTCTTGGCGTGCTTCATCGTCCCGAACAGGGAGAAGCCGCCGAAGATGGTCTGGAACCACATGTCGAACAGGCCGACGGCGCCGCCGATGCTGGTGCCGAGCTTGGACAACAGGGGCTTGGCGTTCCGGACGAGCTTGAGCTCCTTGTAGACCCAGCTCTTCTCGTAGGCGGCCTGATACTCGACCAGTTCGTCGCCCGAGCGGCCTGCCATGACCGCGTCATAGGCGGAGTCGGCGGCCAGCATGCCGGTCTTCATGGCGTTGTGGCTGCCCTTGATGCGCGGGACGTTCACGAAGCCCGCCGAGCAGCCGATCAGGGCGCCGCCCGGGAAGGCCAGCTTGGGCACCGACTGGAAGCCGCCTTCGGTGATGGCGCGGGCGCCGTAGGAGATGCGCGTGCCGCCCTCCAGATGCTCGGCGATCGAGGGGTGGTGCTTGAAGCGCTGGAACTCGTCGAAGGGCGAGATGAAGGGGTTCTTGTAGTTCAGGTGAACGACGTAGCCGACGGTCACGTAGCGGTCGCCGAAGTGGTACAGGAAGCTGCCGCCGCCGGTGAACTCGTCCAGCGGCCAGCCGGTCGAGTGCTGGACCAGACCGGGCTGGTGCTTCTCGGCCGGAATCTGCCACAGCTCCTTGACGCCGATGCCGAACTTCTGGGGATCGGAGCCGTCGCACAGGTTGTGGCGGGCCATGATGGTCTTGGCCAGCGAGCCGCGCACGCCCTCGGCGATGAAGACGTATTTGCCGTGCAGTTCGATGCCGGGCTGGAACTCGCCGGTCGGCTTGCCCTCGCGGTCGATGCCGAAGACGCCGGCGACGACGCCCTTCACGCGACCGGTCGGCTCGTCCCAGACGACGTGGCTGGCGGCCATGCCGGGATAGACCTCGACGCCCAGGGCCTCGGCCTGCTCGCCTAGCCAGCGGGCGACATTGCCCAGCGAGGCGATGTAGCAGCCGTCGTTGTGCATGAGCGGCGGGAAGGCGAACATCGGCAGGGGGAGCGTGCCCTGCGGCCCCAGCAGCAGGAAGCGGTCTTCCCTGACCGGCGTCTCCAGCGGCGCGCCGCGTTCCTTCCAGTCCGGGAAGAGCTCGTTCAGCGCCTTGGGATCGATGACGGCGCCGGACAGGATGTGGCCGCCGATCTCGGCGGACTTCTCCAGCACGGCGACGGAGATCTCCTTGCCGTCCTTTTCCGCGCGCTGCTTCAGGCGGATGGCCGCCGACAGGCCCGCGGGGCCGCCGCCGACGATGACGACGTCATATTCCATGACCTCGCGCTCGACGCCCGCCAGAGCCTCGGCGGGCGGCAGCTTGTCGATGACCGCTTCCTGCCAGGCGTTCTTCGCCCCGCCCTCGATCGCTTCCTCGGCCATGCCCGATAGTCCTCGTTGTTCGTATGGTCTTCCCTGTGTTCGCTTATCGGAAGGTGACGCGGGGGCGGTCAAGCAGAACCCGCGACGAACGGCCCTCTAGAATTGGCGTTCCACGTCCATCCGATCGTGCAGGATACGGATAATCGCCGCGCCCCAGGGTTCGGGGCGGAAATAGAGGACGTGACGCTGCACCGTCCGGCGACGGTAGCCGGGGCGGATGTGATCGCAGGCGACCGCCGCCAGAGGCGCTTGCGTCGCGGCGATGCAGGCGGCCTCGATCTGATCGATGTAGCGGAAGGCCTGAGCCACGCCCCATTCGGCGGCGGTGTAGTCGAAGATGGCTTCGAGATCGTGCCGGGCGGCCGGCGAGAGCCGGTATTCAGCCTCGCTCATCGGCCTTGCGCCGCTTGAAGTCGGCGAAATCGAAGGCCTCGGGTTCGCCGCTGCGCTCCCCCTCGATCAGCGCGCCGCGAATCCGCTCGATCTCGACCGCCCGCGCCTGCTCACGGCGGATCAGATCCCGGATCGCCTCGCTGTCGTTCGTATAGAGCCCCGCCTCGACCTGGGCGGAAATCCAGGCGTCCTGTTGCTCTGTCAGGGTGATCGTCTTGCGAACCGCGCCCATGGAAGAAGCCTTTCGGGATATTGATCATACTATGGGTGCAGATACGCACAACTAACCAGCCGTCGCAACCTGTCGCCATTCGCGCTACACCCGTCCTGTGAACGCCCAAGCCCTCGACACCGCAGCCGCTGAAAGCCTGCTCGCCTTTTGGCGGGATGCGGGGGTGGACGCCTGCTATGAGGACGCGCCGATCGACCGCACCCATGTGGCCCCGCCGCCCGCGGTGAAGGCGGTAACCAAGGCCACGGCCTCGGTGGTCGCCCTGCCGGTCACCGGCGATGCGGCGGCGGAGGCGCGCAGGCTGGCGGCGGGCGCGGACACGCTGGAAGCGCTGGGCGAGGCCATCGCCGGGTTCACCGGCTGCCCGCTGCGGGAAATGGGCGCCAAACAGGCCGTTTTCTCACGCGGGAACCCGCAGGCGCCGGTGATGATCATCGGCGAGGGCCCGGGCGCGGACGAGGACGACCGCGGCCAGCCCTTCGTGGGCAAGGCGGGGAAGCTGCTGGACCGGATGCTGGCCGAGGCCGGGCTGACCGACCGCGTGTTCATCACAAACACGGTGTTCTGGCGGCCGCCGGGCAACCGGACGCCGAGCCCGGCGGAACAGGCGGCGTGCGCGCCTTTCGTGGAGCGGGCCTTCTTCCTGCTGAAGCCGAAAGCGGTGCTGCTGCTGGGCGCGGCGGCGGCCAAGTCGGTGCTGTCCACCGACGAGGGCATCATGCGCCTGCGCGGCAATTGGAAGGACTGGCGCCTGCCCGAGGGAAATGTCTCCGCGCCGGTGATGCCGACCTTCCACCCCGCCTTCCTGCTGCGCACCCCGATGGCCAAACGGGCGGCCTGGGCCGATCTTCTGGCCCTGACAGCGCGACTGGACGCCGCGGACGCCTGATCGGCGCGTTAACCTCCGCGACGCAAAACCGCCCCAAAACCAAGGCAAATCTTGACATGGGTCGAAGGCGTGGCGCCTTTTTGGCCTGACGACCGAACGAACAGCGGCATACGGATCGAATCGAGACGATCCCGAAACCGCTCTCAGGGGGGCCGCCTCAGTGCCTGTATCCTTTCGCCGCGCGATCCTCGCGCCGACGCTGGCTCTTGCGCTCGCCGCCATCGGTGGGATCGCGCATGCCGCTGCCGACGACGACCGCCGCGCGCCGAGCGCGCTGAGCGCCGCCGACCGGCTGAGCTACACCACCGCCTTCGACGCCCTGCGCCGTGGAGACCTGGAGGCCGCCCGCGCCTCGGCCCGCGCCGCGCAGGATCACGTTCTGCTGGGACAGGTCGAGTTCGAACGCCTGTTCCACCCCGACTACACCGCCACCTACGAAGAATTGGCGGCGTGGCTGGAGGAATATTCCGATCTGCCGTGCGCGGACCGGGTCTATAATCTGGCCATGCGTCGCCGCCCGGACGGCGCGCCCGAGCCGCGCAGCGCCTCGCGCTTCTCGAACCGCAGCTGGGCCGCCGCCTCCGCCGCCGGTCAGAACACCGAGGGCGACCCGATGAAGGCCGCCCGCGTCGCCCTGAACCGCGACGATCTGGCGGGCGCAGTGGTCATCGGTCAGGAGATTGGCGACTGGTGGACCGTCGCCCTGGCCCAGTACCGGCTGGGTGAGTTCGGCAGCGCCGCGAACGCCTTCGAGAAGGTGCTGGACGATCCGACCGAGGACAGCTGGGTCCGCGCCGGCGCCGCCTTCTGGGCCGCGCGCTCGGCCGCCCGGTCGAGCCAGCAGGACCGGGTGCAGCCGCTGCTGCGCCGCGCCGCCGTCTGGCCCGCCACCTTCTACGGCCAGATCGCCCTGCGTCAGCTGGGCGAGGAGCCGAACATCGAGAACATGGGGCCGCGCCCCTACGGCGCGGCGACGCTGCAGACGGCGGGCTATACGCCGGATGAGCCGCTGGGCGTTGACCGAGACGAACTGGAAGAGTTCGTGCGCTCAGAGCCTCGCGCCCGTCGCACCGTGGCCTTCTTCGAGATCGGCCGCCGCACCGACGCCCGCGATGAACTGCGCACCGGCATGCGCTCGGCGGTCACCGATCAGGGCCGTCGCCTGTGGGCCGCGCTGGGCCGGGCGCTGGGACCGCGCATTACCGGATCGGACGCCGATGTCCGCCGCGTTGACGCCAACAACTACGCCCAGCCGGTGATCGAGCCGGTCGGCGGGTTCACCATCGAGCGCTCGCTGGTCTATGCGATCGCCCGCAAGGAAACGAGCTTCAACGCCCGCGCCCGTTCCGGCGCCGGGGCCTATGGTCTGATGCAGGTGATGCCCGGCACCGCCGCCGAGCTGTCGGGCGACCGCGGCTTCGTCAGCTCGCCGGAACGGCTGTTCGACCCGGCCGTCAACGCCCGCCTCGGTCAGGCCTATGTGAACCGCGTGCTGGCCCTGCCGGAGATCAACGGCGACCTGCTGCGCGTCGCGGCCTCTTACAACGCCGGGCCGGGGCCGATGATGGCCGCCGTGCGCAAGCTGGGACCGGACGCCGATCCGCTGCTGCTGATCGAGACCATCGATGTGCCGCAAGCCCGCGATTACGTGGAGAAGGTGGTCGCCGCCTACTGGATCTACCAGCGCATGAACGGTCGTCCGCTGAACACCCTGGACGCCGTGGCGTCGGGCGCGACGCTGGTGCCGCTGAGCCTGGACTATGTGCCGCCCCCTCCTCTGCCGGCTCAGCCGGTGGAAGTGGCCGCGGTGGCGACGACCGGAAGCTAGAGCCCCGCCAGCAGCAGAGCCGGAAGGCAGCAGGCGACCACGATCAGGAGGCCGTACACCAGCAGGCTGGGGCGGCGGGCGGCGACGGGCTGTTCGGCTTGCAGCGACATGACGGACCTCGAACGCCTCGATGCGCTCAGGTTTCCATGAATACCGCCGTTGTCTTAAGGTCGGGTTCGGGTGTGCGGTTAACGCAACGCTGACGCCGACCACTCGAGGAAGTCGGGCTGAGCCAGGAGGGCGTCGCAATAGGCCTGGGCCACGCCGTCCTCGTCGCCGAAGTCGGACAGGTTGACCTGGAAGTGGCGGAAGCGGGTCGCCACCGGGGTGAAGAAAGCATCCGGCACCGACCACTCGCCGAACAGATACGATCCGCCCGCGCCGAAACGGGTGCGCATCTCGCGGAACAGGGCGACGAGGCGGCGAATGTCGCGCTCCAGCCCTTCGCCGGTCGGCAGGGGCGAGCGATCCGGCCCGACCATGGTGTGATCCGGCCCCATGCCGCAGTGGGTGCGCAGGGCCATGAAGCCGCCGTGCATCTCACAGGCCGCCGACCGGGCCAGCCAGCGGGCGTGGGCGTCGGCGGGCCAGAGTTTCGCCTCCGGATAGCGTTCGGCGCACCAGACCGAGATGGCCATCGAATCCCAGATCGTTTCGCCGTCCACTTTGAGCAGCGGTACGAGGCGGGAGGGGGAGATGCGCTCCAGCTCGGCCTGACCGGCGGCGGAGTAGATGTCGATCTCGGTGGTGGTGAAGGCCGCGCCGCAGCGCTTGAGCACCAGCCAGGGGCGCAGGGACCAGGTCGAATACAGGCGCGGCCCGATGATCAGTTCCATTTGATATCCCTCCCGGTTCGGGGCCGTTCATAGGGCCTGACGCGGGCGGATGCGACCGAGATTGATCGCGCGAAACACAAGCGGCGCTTGACTCGGAGGCCCCATCACCCGACACGGCGCGTCCATGATCACGCGCTATTCCCGCCCCGACGCCGTCGCCATCTGGTCGCAAGAGACCAAGTACAAGATCTGGTTCGAGATCGAGGCCCACGCCGCCACCAAGATGGCCGAGCTGGGGGTCATCCCGACCGACGCCGCCGAGGCCATCTGGGCCAAGGGCAAGGACGCGGTCTTCGACGCCGACCGGATCGACGAGATCGAGCGCACCACCAAGCACGACGTGATCGCCTTCCTGACCCATGTGGCCGAGATCGTCGGCGAGGAAGCCCGCTTCCTGCACCAGGGCATGACCTCCTCGGATGTGCTGGACACCTGTTTCGCGGTCCAGCTGGCCCGCTCGGCGGACCTGCTGATCGGCGGCGTGGATCGCGTGCTGGCCGCACTGGAGACCCGCGCCAAGGAGCACAAATTCACCCCGCAGGTCGGTCGCAGCCACGGCATCCACGCCGAGCCGATCACCTTCGGCCTGAAGCTGGCCGGCTACTACGCCGAGTTCCAGCGGGCGAAGCGCCGCCTGATCACGGCCAAGGAAGAGATCGCCACCTGCGCCATCTCGGGCGCCGTGGGCACCTTCGCCAACGTCGATCCGGCGGTTGAGCAGTACGTCGCCGACAAGATGGGCCTGCAGGTTGAGCCGGTCTCGACCCAGGTGATCCCGCGCGACCGTCACGCCGCCTTCTTCGCCGCCCTGGGCGTCGTCGCCTCGTCGATCGAGCGTCTGGCCACCGAGGTCCGTCACCTGCAGCGCACCGAGGTGCTGGAGGCCGAGGAATTCTTCGACAAGGGTCAGAAGGGCTCGTCGGCCATGCCGCACAAGCGCAACCCGATCCTGACCGAGAACCTGACGGGTCTGGCTCGTCTGGTCCGCTCGTCGGTGGTTCCGGCGATGGAGAATGTCGCCCTGTGGCACGAGCGGGACATCAGCCACTCCTCAGTCGAGCGCGGCATCGGGCCGGATGCCACGATCCACCTGGACTTCGCCCTGCATCGTCTGGCGAACGTGGTCGAGCGGCTGAACATCTATCCGGAGAACATGCAGAAGAACATCGATCTGCTGGGCGGGCTGGTGCACTCGCAGCGGGTCATGCTGGCGCTGACGCAGGCGGGGGTGAGCCGCGAAGACGCCTACGCCGCCGTGCAGGAGAACGCCATGAGGGTCTGGCGCGGCGAGGGCCGGTTCCTGGACTTCCTGAAGGCCGACGCGCGGGTGACCCTGCCGGAAAGCCAACTGGAGGCGCTGTTTGATCTCGGCTACCACACCAAGCACGTGGACACGGTGTTCGCGCGAGTGTTCGGGAACTGATGGAGCGCAAGCGCGCCTTCGCTCCGGTCGTTGACGCGAACACGCGCCTGCTGATCCTTGGCAGCCTGCCCGGCGAGGCCTCGCTGGCGGCGGGACAGTATTACGCCCACCCGCGCAACGCCTTCTGGCGGCTGACCGGCGCGGCCGTCGGGCGGCCCGATCTGGCCGATCTGGCCTATGAGGCCCGTCTGGAGACGCTGCGGGCTCACGGCGTGGGCCTGTGGGACGTCATCGCCGAGGCGGTGCGGGTCGGGAGCCTGGATACCGCGATCCGCCTGCCGACCCATGCGGACCTGAAGACGCTGATCGCCTCCCTGCCCCATCTCCGCGCCGTCGCCTTCAACGGCGGCAGGGCGGCCAAGGAGGGCGAGCGGGTGCTGGGGCCGGACACGGGGGCGTTCCGCCGGATCATCCTGCCGTCCAGCAGTCCCGCCCTGGCGAAACCGCTTGCCTGGAAGGCGGAACGCTGGGCCATCATCGGGGAACTCGGCGCCACTCTTCCCCGGCCTTCATGATTCTGACCCTCTCCTGCCCGGACCGTTCCGGGATCGTCGCCGCCGTGTCCGGCCTGCTGTCGGACTGCGGCTGCAATATCTCCGACGCCCAGCAGTTCGGGGACCGGTCGACCGGGACCTTCTTCATGCGGGTGGTGTTCGAGCGCCCCGAGGCGATGGACGCCGAGGCCGTCCGCGCCGCCTTCGCGCCGCTGGCCGAGCGGTTCGACATGGACTGGACGCTGCGGGGCCCGGCGCCGCGCCGGGTGATGATTTTGACCTCGCGCTTCGACCACTGCCTGGCGGACCTTCTTTACCGCTGGCGGGCGGAAGAATTGCCGATGACCATCACCGGCATCGTCTCCAACCATCCCCGGGACCAGATTGGCCACGTCGATCTGGGCGACCTGCCCTTCCATCACCTGCCCGTCGTCGCCGCGGACAAGGCGGCGCAGGAGAGGACTCTGCTGCGGCTGATCGAGGAGACGCAGACCGAGCTGGTGGTGCTGGCCCGCTACATGCAGATCCTGTCCGACGGTCTGGCGGGACGGCTGGCTGGGCGGTGCATCAACATCCACCACTCTTTCCTTCCCGGCTTCAAGGGCGCCAAACCCTACCATCAGGCCCATGCGCGCGGGGTGAAGGTGATCGGCGCCACGGCCCACTATGTCACCGCCGATCTGGATGAAGGTCCGATCATCGAGCAGGACGTCGAGCGGATCAGCCATCGCGACACCCCGGACGATCTGATCCGCAAGGGCCGCGACATCGAGCGCCGGGTGCTGGCCCGGGCCGTGTCGCACCATCTGGAGGACCGGGTGCTGCTGAACGGCTCCAAGACGGTGGTGTTCGCAGACTGACGCCCGTGGGACCGGCCCTGATCGCGGCGCTCTGACGCAGCCTTCATCCACGGACACTCCCCACGCGTACTTGCTGATGACGCCGCCCCCCGAGCGTCAACTCAGGAAGGAAACAAGATCATGAAGCTCACCGCTCAAGCCGCCCTCCTCGCCGCCGCCTCCACCCTGCTGCTCGCAGCCTGCAGCAACGCCGAAGAAGCCCCCCCGCCGGCCGAGGCCGCCCCGGCCGGCGCCATGGCTCCCGCCCAGACCACGGAAGCCGGAACCATCGTCGCCGTGGCCCAGGCCGCGCCCGATTTCTCGACCCTCGTCGCGGCGGTCCAGGCCGCCGATCTGGTCGCCACCCTGAACGGCGCCGGTCCGTTCACCGTCTTCGCTCCGACCAACGCCGCCTTCGAGAAGGTCCCGGCGGCGACCCGCGAAAGCCTGATGGCTCCGGCCGGCAAGGCTGATCTGACCAAGATCCTGACCTATCACGTGGTCCCGGGCCGCGTGGACGCAGCGACCCTGACGCAGCAGATCCAGGCCGGCGGCGGATCGGCGGCCCTCACCACGGTCGAGGGCGGCACCCTGACCGCCCGCGTCGGCGCCGGCGGTTCGGTGACCCTGACGGACGAGGCGGGCAACGTCTCCACCGTGACCCAGACGGACATCGCCGCGTCGAACGGCGTGATCCACGCCATCGACACCGTGGTGATGCCGAACTAGGTCGGTCGCACGATAAACGAGAAAGGCCGCCTCTCACGAGGCGGCCTTTTTTGTAGGGCGGTCCTGAAGCGCTTACTCGCCGTTGCGGATCTGCTCGCGGGCGACCGACGACAGCTCGTCCATCTTGCGGCGGATTTCACCTTCCGAGACAACAAGGCCCGAGCCTTCGAAGTCCTGGGCGACCTTGCGGAAGACGTCTTCCTCGCCCGGCTGCTCGAAATCGGCGCGGACGACGGCGGCGGCGTATTGCGCGGCGCTTTCGTCGTTCAGGCCCATCTTCTCGGCGGCCCACAGACCCAGCAGCTTGTTCCGGCGCGCGGTCGCCTTGAACTCCTGCTCCTCATCGAGGGCGAACTTGGCCTCGTAGCCCTTTTCGCGGTCGTCGAAGGTGGTCATGGGCGTCTGCAGGCTCCTCAAACGACCGGGTGGTGGCCGCGTCGCGCTGCTCTAAGCCGCGAGGCATGCGAACGCAACCGGAACCGAACGGTTGCGGCGGCTTGTCCTGATTGCTGTGGATTCCGCCACGCCGTTTGTATCACGGGACGGGTTCCGCTAAGGAGACCGCGACGATTTTACCCGCCCGCCCGATTCCGGAACCGCGCTGCCCAGACTCCCCGCGCTGGCCGCGCGTTTTTTGTTTCCCGCGTGGCCCCGCCTGGACGAGACCCCATGAACGTCAAGCGCAAGAAGCTCTACGAGGGCAAGGCCAAGATCCTGTACGAAGGACCTGAGCCCGGCACCCTGATCCAGTACTTCAAGGACGACGCCACCGCCTTCAACGGCGAGAAGAAGGCCCAGCTCGAGGGCAAGGGCGTCATCAACAACCAGATCAGCGAATTCATCATGTCGCGCCTGAACGGCATCGGCGTGACGAACCACTTCATCAAGCGTCTGAACCTGCGCGAGCAGCTGATCCGCGAAGTCGAGATCATTCCGCTGGAAGTCGTCTGCCGCAACGTCGTGGCCGGTTCGATGAGCAAGCGCCTCGGCATCGAGGAAGGCACGCCCCTGCCCCGGTCGATCATCGAGTTCTACCTGAAGAAGGACGAGCTCAACGATCCGATGGTGACCGAAGAGCACATCACCGCCTTCAACTGGGCCTCGACGCAGGAGCTGGACGACATCCTGGCCATGACCGTGCGCGTGAACGACTATCTGTCGGGCATGTTCGGCGCCGTCGGCATCCAGCTGGTGGACTTCAAGATCGAGTTCGGCCGCATCTGGGAGAATGACTTCGCCCGCGTGATCCTGGCCGACGAGATCAGCCCGGACAGCTGCCGCCTGTGGGACACGACCACCGGCGAGAAGCTGGACAAGGACCGGTTCCGCCGCGACCTGGGCAATGTCATCGAAAGCTACACCGAAGTCGCGCGTCGCCTGGGCATCATGAAGGGCATGCCGACCGTCATCCAGGGGGGACTGCACTAATGGCCAAGGTGAAGGTGCATGTGTTCCTGAAGCCCGGCGTTCTGGACGTTCAGGGCAAGGCCGTTGAGGGCGCCCTGGGCGGTCTGGGCTGGGCTGGCGTGTCGAACGCCCGCGTCGGCAAGCTGATCGAGTTCGACTTCGCCGGCGAGGGCGACCCCGCCGTCGAGGCCAAGAAGATGTGCGAGACCCTGCTCGCCAACACGGTGATCGAATCCTACCGGATCGAGGTCGCTTGAAGCGGATCGGCAAATTGCTGATCGTGCTGTTCATCCTCGCCGGCTGCGTGGTGTTCGCCTCCGCGCTGGCCGGCGGGTTGATGGACGACAGCGCCTTTACACAGGCGGCCAAGGACGCGGCGCACTAAAGCTCGTCTTCCGGGTGACGGAAACGCCGCCGAGGCGTTAGGGTCCCGCGCCATTTCGCGGGAGACGCCCATGACCTTCACCCTCACTTCCAACGACATCACGGACGGTGGCGTGCTGTCCGACGCGCAGGTCAAGGCGAAGGGCAACACCTCGCCACACCTGTCGTGGTCGGGCGCGCCCGAGGGAACGAAGAGCTACGCCGTCACCGTCTATGATCCCGACGCCCCGACGGGCTCGGGCTTCTGGCACTGGACGGTGGCCAACATCCCCGTCGATGTGACCGAGCTGAAGACCGGCGCCTCGTCCGCCGACCTGCCCGCCGGGGCGGTCGAGGGACGCACCGACTACGGCCCCGCGGGCTTCGGCGGCGCCGCCCCGCCTCCGGGCCACGGCCCGCACCGCTACATCTTCACCGTCTTCGCCGTGGACACGGACAAGCTGGACGTGACCCCCGACAACTCGGGCGCCGTGTTCGGCTTCAACCTGCATTTCCACACCTTGGCCAAGGCGACGATCACCGCCACCTATGAGGACACCGGCCAGGGCTGAGTCCGAAATCTCCGCATAAGTGATTATTGATCACCTGTCGGGTTGAAGGGGGAAGGCGGCGACCTATGTTGCAGCGCAACATTCCTTCCCCCGAGTAAGCCTATGACGCCCGTCGACGCCACCAACCTTGAGACCGACGGCGTCGAACCGGCGAAAGTCCTCAAGCCCGGCGCGGTCGCCCTGCTGCTGACCGCGCTGGGCATGGGCGGCTTCGCGATCGGCGTGACCGAGTTCGCCGCCATGAGCGTGCTGCCCGACTTCGCGCGCGGACTGGGCGTCGATGAGCCGACCGCCGGGCACGCCATCAGCGCCTATGCGGCGGGCGTGGTGGTCGGAGCCCCCATTCTGGCGGCGTTCGGGGCGCGGCTGCCGCGCTGGATTCTGCTGATCGGGCTGATGGGCCTGTTCGCCGTCGCCAACACCCTCAGCGCCCTGTCCCCCAATTTCGAGACCATGCTGGTCTTCCGCTTCCTGAGCGGCCTGCCGCACGGGGCCTATTTCGGGGTGGCGGCGCTGGTCGCGGCCTCGGCGGTGCCGCTGAAGTTCCGGACGCGCGCGGTCTCGACCATCCTGATGGGCCTGACCATCGCGACGGTGCTGGGCGTGCCGGTGGTCAATCTGGTCAGCCAGGCCCATGGCTGGCAGTGGACCTTCTATATCGTCGGCGCGCTGGCGGTGCTGACCATGACCCTGGTGGCCCTGTTCGCGCCGCGCGACGCGGCCCATCCCGGCGCCAGCCCCCTGCGGGAGTTGAAGGCGCTGAAGAACCGGCAGGTCTGGTTGACGCTGGGCGTCAGCGCCATCGGCTTTGGCGGGATGTTCGCCGTCTACGCCTATCTGGCCTCGGTGCTGCGCGAGGTGACCCACGTCGGCCACGACGTCCTCCCCTGGGTGTTCGCCGTGTTCGGCGTCGGCATGTTCGCGGGCAACCTGCTGTGCGCCTGGGCCGGTGACAGGTTTGGTTTCAAGGCCGCGGCGGGCGTGCTGATCTGGAGCGCGATCTCGCTGGCCCTTTACCCGTTGGCGTCACAGCACCTGTGGTCGATGCTGGTCATCGTCCTGTTCATCGGCTTCGGCGGCGGACTGGGCTCGATTCTGCAGACCCGACTGATGGACGTGGCCGGCGAGGCGCAGACGCTGGCGGCGGCGCTGAACCACTCGGCCTTCAACACGGCCAATGCGCTGGGGCCGTTGCTGGCCGGGACGGCCGTCGCCGCCGGTCTGGGCTGGGCCTCGACCGGCTGGGTGGCCGTGGGCCTGACGCTGGGCGGGCTGGCGATCTGGGTGTGGGCGTGGCTGGACGGGAAGCGGGTGACGCAACGAACTGCAGCTGCGACCTGACATTCTCCGCGAACCCTGCTAGGAGCCCGCGCCATGAGCGCAGCCGTCATCGTCTTCCCCGGTTCCAACTGTGATCGCGACTGCAAGGTCGCCGTCGAACGCTCCACCGGCGAACAGGTGCAGATGGTCTGGCATGCCGAGACCGAACTGCCCAAGGGCCTGGACCTGATCGTCCTGCCGGGCGGCTTCTCCTACGGCGACTATCTTCGCTGCGGCGCGATGGCGGCGCAGGCTCCGATCATGCAGGCGGTGAAGAAGGCTGCGGACGACGGCGTGGCCGTGGTCGGCATCTGCAACGGCTTCCAGATCCTGTGCGAAGCCGGAATGCTGCCGGGCGCCCTGCTGCGCAACTCGGGCCTCAAATACGTCTGCAAGCCGATCAGCCTGACGGTCGCCAACGGCCAGACCCGCTTCACCTCGGGCTATCAGGGCCAGCGCGAGGTCGTGATGACCCAGGGCAACGGCGACGGAAACTACTTCGCCGACGAAGAGACCCTGAAGCGGATCGAGGGCGAGGGTCAGGTGGTCTTCCGCTACGTCGACAACCCGAACGGCTCGGTCGCCGACATCGCCGGCATCCAGAACGAACGCGGCAATGTGCTCGGCATGATGCCCCACCCGGACCGGGCCTTCGAGGCCGAACTGGGTTCGGCCGACGGCGCCACCCTGTTCCAGAGCATCTACAACGCTGCCTGATCCGAAGGGCGATCAGCCCTCGAGGTCATCCTTGATATTGCGCACGACCGGGTCGCCCGGCTCGTCGTCTTCATCGACGTCCGGGGTGGCGATGCCGCCCGGATCGCGCTGAGCCTTGAGCTCGCGCTCGCCAAGGCCCAGCCCCTGTTCGCGGGCGCGGTCGGTCTCGACGAAATCGGTTTCGAAACGGGGTTTGTCTTCGGCCATCGGTCGTCTCCGGATGTGTGGAGGTGGAACCGGCCAGAAGCGCGGCGGTTCCGGTGAACCAAAGCGCGACGCCGGACGTAAACCCGGTGTCAGTTCGCCCGGAGCCCCCATGTCCTCAATCATCCGTCCGACCTCCGATCAGATGACCCGCCGCCTGATCGTGCTGGCCTGCGCCGTCTTCGCGGTGGTGATCGCCCAGGCGCAGATGCTGATGGGCTGGGGCCAGACGCCGGGCGAGTTCGCGGCGGACAGCGACGCGACCCTGAAAGTGGCGGGCTACACCTTCGCCATCTGGGGCGTGATCTATCTGGGCCTGCTGATCTATGCGGTCCGGCAGGCCCTGCCCGCGACGGGCGAGAGTGAACTGCTGTCCCGACTGGGCTGGCCGTCGGTGCTGGCCTTCCTCGGCATCGGCTGGTGGATCGTGGCGGCGGCGTTCGATTGGGAGCTGGGCACCATCGTGCTGATCTTCGGATCACTGCTGGTGTTGCTGGTTCCCCTGCTTATGAATGCACGAGCGATCCGCGCCCTGCCCCGCGCCTCGCGGGAGCGCTGGATGGTCGTCTGGCCGCTGGCCATGCTGGCGGGGTGGCTGGGGATCGCGGCGCCGGTGAACCTGCTGACCGTGCTGACCGGCAACGGCGACCTACCTGCGGCCCTGTCGCCGACCGTCTGGGCCCTGCTGGCCGTGGTGGTCGTGACAGTGAAGGCGCTGGCGGTGACCTGGGTGCTGCGCACGCCCGCCTTCGCCCTGCCGATCGCCTGGGGTCTGCTGGGCGTGTTCGTGGCCGAGATGGAGCGCAACGCGGTGCTGGCCGGTGGCGCGGTGGCCGCATCAGGCCTGACGCTGGTCGGCGCCTTCATCCTGACCTTCCGCCTGAAGCCGCCGGTCGAGAAGCCGGACTAGAGCTTTCCGGCGAAGGGCGGGTCGCCCGGCTCCGGGTGCTCCGGATCCACATCGGCGGCGCCGACGTCGAAGGCGCCCAATTCGTCGAAGCCGACGCTGCCGACGCCGGTGGCCGAGCCGGTCAGGCGCTGGCGGCGGCTGGCCATGGCCAGTTCGGGCGCGAGCGCCTTGAGGCGGGCGGCCTCCTCCGGATCGTTGGACAGATCCATCTGCTGGTGGTCGGGGGTGATCTCGTCGCGGCTGCGCATCAGTCGTCCCCCTGTCCGCCGTCATCATTGGCCGCCTCGAGGGCTGCGCGCTCCGCCAGGGCCGAGGCTCCGGCGTCATCGGCGGCGATGCTCGGGGCGTTCGGATCCTCCGGCGTGGCCGCCGGATCAATGGGTTGGTCGGGCATGGGAAGCTCCTTCAACTGGCCTTCCCGGATTCAATGGTCCGATGGCGGCGATGTTCCGCCCGGAAAGGCTGACAGAAGAGCCTTCTCCCGCTAGAAGGCGCGCCCATGAGCGCTCCCGAAAAGACCATGGCCGAGCTGGCCGCCGAATACGGCCTGGCCCCGAACGAATATCAGGTCGTCCTCGACCGGCTGGGCCGCGAGCCCAACCATGTCGAACTGGGCGTCTTCTCGGTGATGTGGTCCGAGCACTGCTCGTACAAATCGTCCAAGATTCACCTCGGGAAGTTCCCGACCACCGGCGACCGCGTGATCTGCGGACCGGGCGAGAACGCCGGGGTCATCGATATCGATGACGGCGACGCCTGCATCTTCAAGATGGAGAGCCACAACCACCCGTCCTACATCGAGCCCTACCAGGGCGCGGCGACGGGCGTGGGCGGCATCATGCGCGACGTCTTCACCATGGGCGCGCGTCCGGTGGCCCTGCTGAACGCCCTGCGCTTCGGCGATGTGGAGCACGAGAAGACCAAGCGCCTGGTCTCGGGCGTCGTCTCGGGCATCGGCGGCTACGGCAACTGCGTCGGCGTGCCGACCGTGGCGGGCGAGACCAATTTCCACGCCGGCTACAACGGCAACATCCTGGTCAACGCCATGTGCGTGGGTCTGGCGAAGTCGGACGCCATCTTCTACTCGGCCGCCCCGGCGGCGGGCTTCAGCGTCGTGTACTTCGGATCGAAGACCGGCCGCGACGGCATCCACGGCGCGACCATGTCGTCGGCGGAGTTCGACGATGAGTCGGAAAGCAAGCGCCCGACCGTGCAGGTCGGCGATCCGTTCGCCGAGAAGCTGCTGATCGAAGCCACCCTGGAGCTGATGGCCTCGGGCGCGGTCGCCGCGATCCAGGACATGGGCGCCGCGGGCCTGACCTCGTCGTCGGTCGAGATGGCCGGCAAGGGCGGCGTCGGCATCGAGCTGAACATGGACGCCGTGCCCCAGCGCGAAGAGGGCATGACCGCCTATGAGATGATGCTGTCGGAATCGCAGGAGCGGATGCTGGCGGTACTGAAGCCGGGCCGCGAGGAAGACGGCCACCGTATCTTCCAGAAATGGGGTCTGGACGCCGCCGTCATCGGCGTGACCACCGACACCGGCCGTCTAGTGCTGAAGCATCACGGCGAGACGGTCTGTGACGTGCCGCTGGCCCCGCTGTTCGACGACGCTCCCCTGTATGATCGCCCGTGGGTGCAGCCGGAGCTGCAGCCGCGCCTCGATCCGAAGGATGTCCCCGCGCCGGAGAGCTGGGTCGATGCGGTGCTGAACGTGCTGACCTGCCCGGACATGGCGTCCAAGCGCTGGATCTGGGAGCAGTACGACCGTCACGTGATGGCCGACACCCTGCAGGACTCGTCCACCGGCGCCGACGCTGGCGTTGTGCGCGTGCACGGCACGGACAAGGGACTGGCCGTCACCTCGGACTGCACCCCGCGCTATGTGCAGAACGATCCCTATGAAGGCGGCAAACAGTGCGTGGCCGAGGCCTGGCGCAACCTGACCGCCGTCGGTAGCCGCCCGATCGCCATCACCGACAACCTGAATTTCGGCAACCCGCAGCGCCCGGAAATCATGGGCCAGATCGTGCGGGCCATCGACGGCATGGCCGAGGCCTGCCGCGAACTGGACTTCCCGGTCGTGTCGGGGAACGTCAGCCTCTACAACGAGACCAATGGCGTCGCCATTCCGCCGACCCCGACGGTCGGCGCGGTCGGCCTGCTGCCCAACTATGACGTCACGGTCGGGTTCGGCGGCGCGGTCGAAGACGACGTGCTGGTGCTGATCGGCGAGACGCACGGCGAACTGGGCGCCTCGATCTACCTGCGTGAAGTGCTGGGCCGCGAGGACGGCGCGCCGCCGCCGGTGGACCTGAAGCTGGAGCGCAAGACCGGCGACTTCGTGCGCGGCCTGATCGAAGGCGGCGAACTGACCTGCGTCCACGACCTGTCCGACGGCGGTCTCGTCGGCGCGGCGGCGGACATCGCCCTGGCATCGGACATCGGCATCGAGCTGGACGCCACCTCGGCGGCCCACGCCCACGTCTTCCTGTTCGGCGAGGATCAGGCCCGTTACCTGGTGGCCGTGTCCGATCCGACCGAGGTGATCGCCAAGGCTCAGGCCGCCGGCCTGCACGCCTCGGTCGTCGGCCGGGCCAAGGGCCGCGACTTCCGTTCGGGCGAACTGTTCAGCCTGCCCGTCGATCACCTGCGCGAGATGCACGAGGGCTGGATGCCCAAGTGGATGAACGGCTGATGCGCCTTCGCGCCGCTGTTTTCGGAACGGCCTGTCTGCTGACACTGGCCGCCTGCGACGGCGGCGGCGATCCGGTGCAGCAGGCCCTGCGTGAGACAGCGGCGGCGAACCAGTCCGCCACGGTCGCCTACGATCAGGTCGAGACCGCCGCCACGCCTCTGACAGAGACTGAAGCGGCCTACGCCCGGACCCAGCTCCAGCGGAACCGTGAGGCGGTCGCCGCGGCGCGCGCCGTTCTGGCCGAGGCGCGGGACGCCCGGGTGCGCCGTTCGGCCCAGGCCGTCGTCGACAGTCGGACACGGGAAATCGCCGAGCTTGAGGCGCTGGTCCCGGGCGCGCCCGCGGAATGAGGATCGCCATCGTCCTGCCTCCGGGCGGCCTGTTCGCGGCGGACCAGCCGAACTCCATCGAGACGGTGATCCGGACGCTGGCGGCGGAAGCGGGCAAGGACGAGGTCCTGAAGGTCTTCTGCGACGAAGGCGCCCAGACGCACGGCGACCTGCCGATGCACGTCGTCCCCAAGGCCGGAGACAGGCACGCACAGTTGGTCGAGGCGCTGGAGGCGTTCGCGCCGGACATCATCGAGTTTCACCAGCACACGATCAGCGCCGCCAAACTGGCGAAGCATTTCCCGAACGCGGTGCGGCTGCTGTACCGGCACAATGACGTCAAACCGCCCCGCAATCCGTTCGATCGGTGGCGGTACGCCCGGCGTCACAAGGCGTTCGACGGGCTGATCTTCGTCAGCGAGGCGTCGCGCGACGCCTTCGTGGCCGCCTATCCGGCGTTCACGGACCGGGCCTTCGCGGTGCGCAATCCGATCAACGCCGACCTCTGGTCCGCCTCGCCGGAAGAGCGGGAGCGGCTGATCCTGTTCGCCGGTCGCGCCATCCCCGAGAAGGGGCTGGACCTGCTGTGCGAGGCTCTGCCGGAGGTGCTGAACCGGCACCCGAACTGGCGCGCCGTCCTGTATCTCGGCGACTGGCACAAGCATGTCGGCTGGGGCGGCCCCCACGTCAAACGGATGCTGGCGCGGACGGATCAGGTCACCACCCGACCCAACGCCCCGCTGGCCGACGTGCGCGAGGACATGAAGACCGCGGCCATCGCCGTGGTGCCGTCGGTCTGGGCCGAACCGCTGGGTCTGGCGGCGCTGGAAGCCCATGCGGCGGGCGCCGCGCTGGTGTCGTCGGGCCGGGGCGGCCTGCGCGAGGTCAGCGGCCCACACGCCGTCTATGTCGAGCCCCTGACCGCCCAGTCCCTGACCGAGGCCATCGAGGGTTTGATCAATGCCCCGAAGCGGCGGCTGGACCTGGCCCGCGCCGGGCAGGCCCATGTGATGAAGACCCACACCCCCGCCGCCCGCGCGGCGGAGCTGTCGGCCCTGCGCCGCCGCCTGCTGGACGCGCGCCGGGCCGGCTGAGGCTCAGTCTTTTTCGGGCGACCGCCGGAGGTGGGCGACCAGGGCGTCGAAGTCGCCCTCGAACAGCCGGTCGACCAGATCGCCGATCTCATTGTCCAGCCAGACGTCACGTTCGAGGACGGCGTGATAGCGCTGGCGACCGTCTTCCTTCTCCGAACGGACGGCGCCCTTCTGCATCAGGCGATGCAGAAGGGTCTTGATGGTGGCGTCGCCCCACGGCTGGCGCGACTTCACCTCATCCATCAAAGCGGCGGCGGACAGCGGCCCGCAACGCCACAGGGCGGCGAGGACGGCGCTTTCCGCCTCGGTGACGGCGATCCGGGTCAGGACCGCAGCACCGCGCGGTCGATGCGCGCCTCGACGACCCAGTTGCAGATGACCGCGACCACGCCTGCGATCAGGCCCAGCACGAAGATGAAGGCCGCTTCGGCGAAGCCCGGCGCCATGACGGGGTAAGGCGGCTGCTCGCCGACGTTGGCGATGGCCAGATTGACCATCAGCACATTGTAGGCCGCGCCCAGCAGACCGATCAGCGGACCGCCGAGACGCAGCGCCTGCAGATAGGCCGAGCCGCCGGTCAGTCGCGGGCCGGACAGGACCTTGCGCGCCGCGACCACGATGGCCGCGAGGCTGGCGACCAGGAGAAGAAGCATGATGGCCTGCATCGGCAGGGCTGCGTCCTGAAAGACGACGGCGGGCGCGAGCTTGGGACGGGCCTGAGCCAGTCCGGGCGGGAGAGACGCGGCAGCGCCGACGGCAAGGAGACGAACAGTCAGCATGACGCCCCCTAATTACATTTGTAATCCAGTTAGATTACGCACGTAAACCGATCCATCAATCCCTGTCAGACGACCGGGATCGCCTGGCTGAGGCGACCGCCGACGCGCAGGGGCTCGACGCGGGTGGCCAAGCCGGTGCGGTCGTCGGTCTCGACATAGACGCCGCAGATGGTGGCCGGGCCATGGGCCGGGGTGTAGCGACCGCCCGACAGGCGGGTGGTGAAGCGCCGCAGGGGCTCTTCCTTCTCGTTGCCGATGACGGAGTCATAGTCGCAGCAGCCGCCGGCGTCGGTCTGGTAGGCGGTGCCGCCGGGCAGGATCTGGCAGTCGGCGGTCGGGACGTGGGTGTGGGTGCCCACCACCAGAGAGGCGCGGCCGTCGCAGAAATGGCCCATGGCCATCTTCTCGGAGGTGGCCTCGGCATGGATGTCGACGATGATGGCGTCGGCGGCCATGCCCATCGGACAGGCGGCCAGTTCCTTCTCCACCGCGCTGAACGGATCGTCCATCGGGTCCATGTGGACGCGGCCCAGCACGTTCATGACGAGGATGGTGCGGCCGGACTGGGTCTCGAACAGATTGGCGCCCGCCCCCGGAGCGTCCATCAGGCGCGGATAGTTGAGCGGCCGGATCAGGCGCGGCTCGCGCACGATATAGGTCAGGGCCTCGCGCTGGTCCCAGCTGTGGTTGCCCAGCGTCAGGCAGTCAGCGCCGGCCATGAACAGCTCGTTGGCGGTGTGCTCGGTGATGCCGAAACCGCCCGCGGCGTTCTCGGCATTGACCACCACGAAGTCGAGCTTCAGGTCGCGCTTGAGCGCGGGAAGATGGTCGGACAGACCGTCGCGGCCGGACTTGCCGACCACATCACCGAAGAAGGCGAGACGCATATTCAGAGTACCTTTCGGGCGGCGGTATAGCCGACCTCGGTCAGAACGCCATGCAGGCGTATGTCGTGCCGTTCCACCGGCAGGTCCTCGACCTGCTGTCCGGCGTAGGCGAAGCCGATGCGGATCGCGTCCGGAAGGGCGGCGAAGGTGCGGTCGTAATAGCCGCCGCCCTGACCCAGCCTGCCGCCCTCAAGATCGAAGGCCAGCAGGGGCGTGAGGATCAACCGCGGGATCACCGTCTCGGCCAGCGGCAAGGGCGCGGGCACGCCCGCCTGATCCAGCTCCAGCGGTTCGCCGGGCGACCAGCGGCGGAAGATCATGGCGGCGTCCGTCTGAAGCACCACCGGCAGGCAGAGCGTCCGCCCCTGACGGATCAGGGCGAGACCGAGGGCGTCGGTATCCAGCTCGGATCCGATGGCGCGATAGACGGCGACCGGATCGCCGGTCGGCAGGGTGTCGATGTGGGAGGCGGCGCGCTGGGCGGCCTCGGGGTCCAGACCGGCCAGCCGCTTGCGCCGGGCGCGGGCCTCGGCGCGCAGGGCGGGCTTGTCGGGGAGGGTCAAAGCGAGGTCCGGGCGTCCGAACGGTAGGTGACGGCGATGAAGCCGAGGAAGACCGCCAGCACGACGCCGCGCGCGATCCAGGCGGCGAGACTGTCGCCCGGCTGAACCAGACCCGTCGCGCCCATGGCCAGGACGAAGACGCCGGTGGCGACCCAACCCTGCCACGACGCCGGAGAGGCGCCCCAGCCGAACACCTTGGGTCCGAACCAGCCGCGCTTCATCGTCAGCTCCTGCAGGGGGAAGAGGGTGGCGGCGCCGTAAGAGCCGTGAAGGACGGTTTGAATCCTCTCGAGCCTGGGTAGCCAGGTGGGCTCCGCGTGCCCAACCCCACGAGGTCGGACAGGGGCAGATCCCTTCGAGTGAATTAAGGCCGCGAGGATATGTTGCCTTCGACGTGAGCCACAGCATGACCCGCCGCCTGACAAGATAGTCGTTTGCCCCTCTTCACGCCAGTGGCCGGACGCGCGCGGGCGCCGACGACGGCGCGGAGGGCGCCCTCGATCTCCGGATGGCGGAAACGGAAGCCGGTGGCGAGGGCCTGACCGGGCAGGATGCGCTGACCGCCCAGAAGCAGTTCCTCGGCGAAGTCGCCGAACACCAGACGCAGGGGAGCCGCCGGCGCGGCCAACAGGGCCGGACGGTTCAGGACGCGCCCAAGGGCGCGGCTGAGATCGCGATTGGTGACGGGATTGGGCGCCACGGCGTTCATCGGGCCGACCACGCGCGGCTCGGCGACGGCGTGCAGGATCATCCGCACGCAGTCGTCCAGGGTGATCCACGACATCCACTGGCGGCCACAACCCATCGGCCCGCCGACGCCGAACTCGAACGGGGTCAGCAGCTTGGACAGCATGCCGCCGTCGGCGCCGAGAACCAGTCCGATGCGGAGCGTGACCACCCGGACGCCGAGCGTTTCGGTGCGCAGGGCCGCCTGCTCCCAGGCATGGCACAGACGATGGCTGAAGCAGGGGTTGGCCGGACCGGTCTCGTCCAGCGATTTGTCTCCGTGGAGACCGTACCAGCCGATGGCGGAGCCGCTGACCAACACCTCGGGCCGGACCTTCAGACGGGCGGTCAGGCGGCGAACGTCCTGGGTGACCCTGAGCCGCGACCGCAGGATGCGACGGCGTTTGGCGAGGGTCCACGGGCTGTCGCTGATCGGCTCGCCCGCCAGATTGATGACGGCGTCGATGCGGGCATCGTCGGCGATCTGGGTCAGGTCGGTGACGATGGTGATGGGCGCGGGCAGGTCGGCGGTCTTCGGATCGCGGACAAGGGCGATGACCCCATGGCCCGCGCCGGTCAGGGCCGCGATCAGACGACGGCCGATAAAGCCGGTCGCGCCGGTGACCAAGACCCGACGGCGGCCGGGTAACTCACCTCCCATGATCGCAGGGTCTGGCTGGATGAGGCGATCAGAACGCGCGCTCGCGGCCAGATCGCGCAGGCCGAAGACGAAAACGCCCAGGGCGGCGGCGCTCATCATCAGGCTCCACAGACCATGGGAGACAACGACCAGCCGGGCGGGCTCCGCCGTCCAGCGCAGCAGCAGCGGAACCAGAAGGGTCAGGATCGCCCCATAGTTCAGCGCCAGCAGGGTGTGAGTGACGCGCTCGGAGGCGGGAAGGCGGCGGGTCCGATCCTCTTCCACGAAGTCGGTCAGGGTGATGACGACCTCAACCGCCAGCAGGATCAGGATGGCGACGGCGAGCGCGCCCTTCGGCTCGGCCCAGCCGATCAGCAGGAAGAGGGCGGCGTAGATCAGGTTGCGGACGCCGTGCAGCCGAAGCTCGGACTTCTGCGACGGCTTCCATGCCAGTCGCTCGGTCAGTTCGTGATGGAACAGGGTGTCGAAGGCGCCCATGGCGATCTGGAGCGCCACGAGGGTCCAGAGCAGGTCGGTCATTTCAGGCCTCGTCAGCCGGGGGATCCCGGAAGATCGCGTGCTGGCCCAGGAGACGGCCAAACCACGGATGGTCCAGCGCGAGAGTGAAGGCGAAGCGGCCCTGCCCCAGATCGCGGTGGGTGATGGTCAGGGCGCCGGGCTCGGCCCAGCGCGGGAAGCGCACGCGGAGGCCCAGCAGGGTGGCGAAGTAGAAGGCGCTACGGAAAACCAGCGCGCCCTCCTCCGCCGTCACCTTCAGAGCCATGCCGACGCCGCCGCCGATATGCTCCTCCAGACCGGTCGGGCCGGCGAAGCGCTTGGCGCTGTGGATCACCTGCGGGAAGCCGTCGGCGCGGACGTACATCCGGCTCCACACCTGCCCCTGACCGACCGCGTCCTCGGTGACGGTGACGACGCTGACGCCAGGATTGAAGACCAGAGGCAGGGGCGCGCCGATCAGACGGCAGGCCTGGGCCAGAAGGCGGCCCATGAGGTTGGCGTGCACGCTCTCGACCTCGCCGCGATAGACGATGGTGGCGCCGGGCCTCATCCGCTTGCTGAAGCGATGGCGCACGGCGAGCGGGAGGGCCGCCCAGTCGTCGGCGGTCAGGAGGGCGCGGAAGCGGAGGTCGGCCAGTTCGGCGTCTCCAAGCCGATCCTCGATCCTGACTGCAGCGACGGCCCCCATCGTCCCCTCTCCTCTCTCTTCTTACTTGCCGCCGGGAATGAGCGCCGCGATGCGGGCGCCCAGTTTCAGCAGCGCCATCAGCTTGGGGCGGGCCACGGTGGTGATCTGGCCGTACCAGCGGTCGATGGTGTCGGTGAACTCCAGCATCTCCTTCAGCCGCTTCAGCGCGACCGGATGGACCGTGGGGTCATTCTCCGCCTCGGCGACGCAGGCGCGCAGGGTCTCCAGCGCCGGGTCGATCTCCTTGGCCTTGCGCCCGGCGGCTATGCGGCTGGCGACCTCCCAGACATCGACCTCGGCCTCGAAATGATCGCGACGGTCGCCCCGCACTGGCACCCGACGGATCAGGTTCCAGGCCAGAAGCTCCTTCAGCGAGTTGGAGACGTTCGACCGGGCCATCTCCAGGGACACGGCGATGTCCTCGGCGGTCGTCGGCTTTTCGGCCGTCATCAGGAAGGCATGGATCTGGGCGACAGAACGGTTCACGCCCCAGAAGCCGCCCATCTCGCCCCAGTGCAGGACGAAGCGTTCGATGGGCGCCGGAATTTTCTCTATTTCTGTCATGACAGAAATATCAGACACAACAGATCGAGAGTCAAGCGCCTGCCCGATGGACCGGTGCCAGCTCCGTCCGGATCAGCTGCGGGGGATGGTCTGCGGGGCTGGTTCCTCGACGCGATAGACCTCCATCACCTCACCGGTCAGGCGGGTGCGGAGCCGATCGTCGGTCCCCTCGACCGTGAACAGATTGTCGGTGTTCAGGGGCGTCAGGCGGTAGCGGTCGCCGGTGCTGCGACGCCAGAACAGGACGCCGTTCTCCAGTTCGATGATCCGCCCGCCATAGTTGCCGGTCAGGCGTTCGAGGCTTTCGGGCGCGAGGGTGACGGGGTGCAGCCGCGCCTCGGCGTTGACAAGGGCCCACTCCCATCCGGCGCGATCCACAGGGTCTGCATCAGCCCGCTCCAGCAGGCCGGTCAGGGCCAGGGCGGTCGCGGCTTCCAGAGCGGTTGTGGGATCGATCGCGACATCGGGGCTGACTCCGACACCTTCCCAGTTGGTCCCGGAGACGGGGTGAACGGGGCGGCCATAGGAGACGCTGAGCATGAAGCCGGGCGCGATGGGGACGAAGGTGTTGTTGTTGGCCGCCCCGCCCGTGACGCCGCCGACCAGCTTGCCCAGCCGGAACTGTTGGACGTCATAGGCGAAGGCCTCGGCGGCGGAGCCGACCTGACGGCTGGTCAGGACATAGAGCGGCTTGCCGACCAGACGGCCCGCCGGGAGGTGGTCGAGGGTGCGGGACTGGACCGGCTCCTCCCCCGCCTCAAGGAAGGTGATGTCCAACTGGTCCGGCTTCATGAAGTGGCTGAGCAGGTAGCGGACGGCCGCGTGATCACCGCCGCCGTTGCCCCGCAGGTCGATGATCACCGCGTCCCCGTCGCGCAGGAAGCGCATGGCGTCGTCATAGGCCTGGCCCGTGCGGTCCTGAACCCAGTGGAACTGGCTGATGCGCAGATAGCGGACATTGCCCGGCAGGATGCGCATGTCGGTCAGGCCGTTGTTGCTGCGGCGCGCGGCGGCGGCCCAGATGGCCTGAAACTCGGGATTGTCGAACACGTCGCCCTGGGTGGTGATCGCCGCCGCGTACTGGGCCGGATCATTGTTCAGATACATGTGCCGGTCTTCGCTGGCCTCACGCAGGTCGTTGGTCAGCCGCTCGGAGAAGACGCCCCGGTCGGGCGTGTCGTAGCGACCAGACGACAGACCCTCATTCAGGCGGTCGCGGATGACGGCCACCCGCTCGGGGAAGACGTAGCGGGTCTCGACCGCGGCGATGATGGCGGCCACCGCCCCGGCGCGCTGGGCGGCGGTGAGGGGCGCAACGGCGGTCCGGGCCACGGCGACGGCCTCGGCGCGCTGGGCCATCACGGGCGTAGCGGCCCCGAAGGCCAGGGCGCAGACGGAAAGGGTCAAGCAGAGGCGGGTCATCAGTGGCTTTCCTTGGCGTTGGCGGACAACGCCGCGAGGCGGTCCCGGAAAGGGCGTTGGGCGAGAACGTCGAGGGCGCGAGCCAGGACCTCGGCCAGGGGCTGGCCGATATCAGCTTCCAGCTCGGCGGAGGCCGCGGCGGTGGCGGCCCAGCAGGCCTCCAGCCGGGGAAGTTGCTCGAGGGCGAAGGGCGTCAGGGCGACGATGCGCTCGCGAGCGTCCTTCCCCGGCTCCAGCGAGACCCAGTCCCGCGCCGCCATCTGGCTGACCGTCTGGCTGACGGCGGAATGGGTGACGCCCGTCCGCCCTGACAGGGTGCGGATGCTGGCGGGACCGTCGTTCAGAAGCGCCCGCAGGATGGGAGTAAAGCGGGGTCGATAGTCGAGGCCAGCATCCGCATAGGACTGCTCGACAGCCCCATCGAGGTGATCGATCAGGCGGCGGAGGAGAACGCCGTGGGTGCGCTGCGAGTAGGCCATGCGTGACGATGTACAAGCGCTGTTACATCTCAGCAAATGACAAATGGGACAGATATTCCGGACCTTCAGAGACCTTGGGCGATCTTTTCGAGGCGGGCGGCGACGGCGTTCAGCGCCTCGGCGACGCCGTCGGTGGTCGGAGCCGCGGGCTCGACGGGCGCGGCCCCGCCGTTGGTCCGCGCCTCGTGCAGTTCGTCGGCGAGCAGCAGCCCGGCCATCAGGAACAGGCGCAGGTCGCCGACATGGCCGACCTCTCCCGCCACCTGACGGACGTGGCCGTCGAACTGACCGGCGAGGGCGCGAACGCGGTCCTCCTGGCCGTCGGCGCAACCGACGGCATAGGGACGGCCGTTGATCTCAACCGTGACGGTGGCCATCAGCGCCCCTCCTGTTCGGACAGGGTCTCGCGAATCGCATCGGCGGCCCGCGCGAGGGCCTCGGCGGCGTCGCGACCGGCGGCCTCGAGCTCGTGAATCCGCGCGCGATCCGTCTCGCTCGACGGCTGGGGCGCGAACAAATCGTCCTCAGGCACGCGGCTAGAGCCCGCAGCGCGGCTTTTCAGGTCGAGCAGGCGGCGTTCGAGCAGGGCGAGAGCCCGATCAACGCGATCCTTTGCGGCCGATGCAGCATCCATCCGGTCGTAACCTCCAGAATCCGTATAGAACCCGCGCGCGCGCCGGGGTAAAGCGGCCCGCCTCCCTTTTTCCGCCTCCCGACGAAAGGTCTCCACAGTGACCGACGCCAAAGCCGTATCCGCGAAAGCCACCCCGAAGCAGATGGCGGACGCGATCCGCGTACTGGCCATGGATGGCGTAGAAAAGGCGAAGAGCGGCCACCCGGGCATGCCGATGGGCATGGCGGACGTCGCCACGGTCCTGTTCTCCAAGTTTCTGAAGTTCGACGCGAGCCGCCCCGACTGGGCCGACCGCGACCGCTTCATCCTGTCGGCCGGCCACGGCTCGATGCTGATCTACGCCCTGCTGCACCTGACCGGCTACAAGGCCGCGACCAAGGAAGAGCTGTCGAACTTCCGTCAGTGGGGTTCGAAGACGGCGGGTCACCCCGAGTACGGCCACATGCCGGGTGTTGAAGTGACCACCGGTCCGCTGGGTCAGGGTCTGGCCACCTCGGTCGGCTTCGCCCTCGCTGAGCGTCACCTGGCCGCCAAATACGGCGCCGATCTGGTTGACCACCGCACCTGGGTCGTCGCGGGCGACGGCTGCCTGATGGAAGGCGTGTCGCAGGAGGCCATCGCGTTGGCGGGCCGCCTGAAGCTGAACAAGCTGCACGTCCTGTGGGACGACAACGACATCACCATCGACGGCAAGGTCTCACTCTCGGACGTCACCGACCAGAAGGCGCGCTTCAAGGCCGCGGGCTGGGCCGTGAAGGCCGTCGACGGCCACGACATGAAGGCGGTGAAGTCGGCCCTGCAATGGGCGACCAAGCAGGACAAGCCGACGCTGATCGCCTGCAAGACCAAGATCGGCAAGGGCGCCGCCACCATGGAAGGCAGCCACAAGACCCACGGCGCGGCGCTGGGCGCGGCCGAGATCGCGGCGACCCGTCTGGGTCTGGCCTGGGATCACGATCCGTTCGAGATGCCGGAGAACGTGCTGTCGGCCTGGCGCAAGGTCGGCCGCAAGGGCGCCAAGGACCGCAAGGCGTGGGAAGCCCGTCTGAAGGACTCGGCGCAGGCCGCCGACTTCACCCGCGCGATGAAGGGCGACCTGCCGGAAGCCGCCTTCGCCAAGCTGGACGCCAAGATCGCCGAACTGGTCGAGACTAGGCCGGCGCAGGCCACGCGCCAGTCGTCGGGCGCGGCGCTGGACGAACTGTTCGCCGCCATCCCGGAACTGGTTGGCGGCTCGGCCGACCTGACCGGCTCGAACAACACCTTCGTCAAGAACACCCCGATCCTCGACGCCCCGACCTATGAAGGCCGCTACATCAACTACGGCATCCGCGAGTTCGGCATGGCCGCAGCGATGAACGGTCTGGCGCTGCACGGCGGGGTGATCCCGTACGGCGGCACCTTCATGGTCTTCTCGGACTACAGCCGCCCGGCGATCCGCCTCGGCGCCCTGATGGGCGTGCGCGCGGTGCATGTGCTGACCCACGACTCGATCGGTCTGGGCGAAGACGGCCCGACCCACCAGCCGGTCGAGCATCTGGCCGCCCTGCGCGCTATTCCGAACCTGCTGGTCTTCCGCCCGGCCGACACTGTCGAGGCAATGGAAGCCTGGAAGGTCGCGCTGCAGACCAAGACCGCCCCGTCGGCCCTGTGCCTGTCGCGCCAGAAGACCGCCGCCGTGCGCGTCACCGCGTCGTCGGAGAACCTGACGGCCAAGGGCGCTTACGAACTGCGCGCCGCCAAGGGTGAGGCCAGGGCCACCCTGTTCGCCACCGGCACCGAAGTTCCGCTGGCGCTGGAAGCGGCCGACCGTCTGGAGGCCAACAACATCCCGACCCGCGTGGTCTCGGTCCCCTGCTTCGAGCTCTTCTTCCAGCAGCCCAAGGCCTATCAGGACAGCGTCCTCGGTCGCGGCACCGTGCGTGTCGCCGTCGAGGCCGCGCTGCAGCAGGGCTGGGAGCGGTTCATCGGCGAGGACGGCGGCTTCGTCGGCATGACCGGCTTCGGCGCCTCGGCCCCGGCGGAAGTGCTGTACGAGAAGTTCGGCATCACCACCGAGGCGGTCGTCGCGGCGGTCAAGGCGCGGCTCTGATCGCATGAGCCGCCTTGGCGCCGTCAGCCTTCTGGTTCGCGACTATGACGAGGCCATCGCCTTCTATGTCGGCACGCTGGGTTTCGGCCTGAACACCAACACCGATATGGGCGGCGGAAAACGGTGGGTGACCGTAACGCCGAAGGGCGGGGACACCGCCCTGCTGCTGGCCAAGGCGACGACGCCGGAGCAGGTCGCGCGTGTCGGCGATCAGGCGGGGGGGCGGGTCTGGCTGTTCCTTGAGACGGACGACTTCGCGCGGGATCATGCGGCGTGGACAGCGGCGGGCGTGACCTTCCGCGAGGCGCCGCGGCATGAGCCCTATGGCGTGGTCGCGGTGTTCGAGGATCTGTATGGCAACGCCTGGGATCTGATCCAGCCCGTCGGAGAAGCCGCCTGATGTTCCGTGTCGTCGCCGCCGTGGCCGTCCTGGCGTTCGCTGGTCCGGCGGTAGCGCAGACAGTCGAACCCACGCCCATCGTGATCGGCCAATCCTATGCCCTGCCCTCGCAGACCTATGGCGTCGCGCGGGAGATCAATGTCTGGCTGCCGCCCGGCTATGCGGAGTCGGACCAGACCTATCCGGTGCTGTATCTGCTGGACGGCGGACAGGCGCAGGACTTCCACCACATCTCGGGCATCGCCCAACTGGGGACCATCGTCGGCACGACCCGCGATGTGATCGTGGTCGGCGTCGCCTCGGTGGATCGCCGCAATGAACTGGCCCTGCCGACCGAGGATCCGAACCTTATCGCAGAGTACCCGACGCAGGGGCATTCGCTGCGCTTCCGCCAGTTCCTGAACGACGAGGTGCTGCCGTTCGTCGAAGCCCGCTACCGCACCAATGGCGAGACGGCGCTGATGGGCGAGTCGCTGGCGGGCCTGTTCGTGGTGGAGACCTTCCTCAAGGAACCGCAGATGTTCGACGCCTATGTCGCCGTCAGCCCCAGCCTGTGGTGGGACGGCGGGCAGCTGGCGCGGCAGGCGGGCGCGCATCTGCGCGACCACTCCAATGATCCGCGCACCCTGATCCTGACCATCGGCGACGAGGGCGGAGCGATGCAGTCCGCGATGGACGTGCTGGTCGGCAATCTGCGCGACTTTGCCATGCCGGGCGTGACCTGGACCTATGAGCCGCGTCCGACCGAGAGCCACGCCACCATTTATCACGGCGCGGCGCTGGACGCCTTCCGGCGGCTGTACGCCCTGCCGCCCGCCAACTGACCGGAGACTGACCCCATGCGTATCGGCACCCCGCTTTCCGACTCCGCCATTCGCGTGATGCTTCTGGGCTCGGGCGAACTGGGCAAGGAGGTGGCCATCGAGCTGCAGCGGCTGGGCGCCGAGGTGATCGCGATCGACCGCTATCCCAACGCCCCGGCGATGCAGGTGGCGCACCGCAGCCACGTCATCCCGATGACGGATCCGCAGGTGCTGAACGGCGTGATCATGGCCGAGGCCCCACACATCATCGTGCCGGAGATCGAGGCCATCGCCACCGACGTGCTGGCGCGGATCGAGGAAGCCGGGATGGCGACGGTGATCCCGACCGCCCGCGCGACCCAGCTGACCATGAACCGCGAGGGCATCCGCCGTCTAGCGGCGGAAGAGCTGGGCCTGCCGACCAGCCCCTACGCCTTCGCCACCTCGGCCGAAGAGCTGGCCGCCGCCGCAAATCAGATTGGCCTTCCGGTGTTCGTGAAACCGGTGATGTCGTCCTCGGGCAAGGGCCAGTCGATGATCGAGGCCATCGAGGATGCGGCCAACGCCTGGGCCTATGCCCAATCGGGCGGACGGGTCGAGACGGCGACGGTGATCGTCGAGGGCCGGATCGACTTCGATTTCGAGATCACCCTGCTGACGGTGCGGTCGAAGGCGGTGGACGGATCGATCCGCACCGACTTCTGCGCCCCCATCGGCCACCGGCAGGTGAAGGGCGACTATGTCGAGAGCTGGCAGCCGCAGGCGATGACCGCCGCCGCCCTGGCCTCTGCGCAGGACATCGGCCGCAAGGTCACCGATGCGCTGGGCGGTCTGGGTGTGTTCGGGGTCGAGCTGTTCGTGAAGGGCGATCAGGTCTGGTTCTCGGAAGTCAGCCCGCGTCCGCATGACACCGGACTGGTGACGCTGGCGACCCAGACGATGAGCGAGTTCGCCCTGCACGCCCGCGCCATCCTGGGCCTGCCGGTCGACGTCAGCCAGCGCGAGCCGGGCGCCAGCGCGGTCATCTACGGCGGCATGGACGCCGTCGGCATCGCCTTCGAGGGCGTGGCCGAGGCCCTGTCGGTGCCGGCCGCCGATCTGCGCCTGTTCGGTAAACCCGAGAGCTTTGAGCGGCGCCGCATGGGCGTGGCTCTGGCGCGAGGCGCGGACACCGATCAGGCCCGTGAACGCGCTCGCGAGGCGTCAGGGAAGGTCCGGCCGGTCGCCGGCTGAGGCCCGCACGGCGAGCAGGGCCGCATCCAACGCGGGATCGCGGCCCTCGCGCACGGCGCGCCAGTCGTCGGCCACGACGATGTCGGGCGTGACCCCGACCTTCTCCAGGTTGCGACCGCCTGGCGTGGTCATGACCAGCATGCCGACCCGCAGCAGGCCGCCGTCCGGCAGGTTGATCGCCCGAGTGCCGGTGACGGCGCCCCGCGTGGTTCCGCCGACGATGGTTGCCCTGCCCTTCTCCTGAAGCACGCCGGCCAGCAATTCGGCCGCGCTCGCCGAGCCCGGCCCCGTCAGGATGACGAGCGGCCCCGTATAGGCGCCTTCAGAGGCGGTCACGCGCAGGCGGCGATCGATGAACCGCCCCTTGAGCACGACATAGTCCTGCGGGTTTTCGAAGAACCAGGACGTCATCGCCCCCTCGATATTCAGCAATCCACCGCCGTTGGTGCGCAGGTCCAGGATCAGTCCGGGCGGCGGGTTTTCAGCCAGTCGCTCCATCTCGCTTTTGAAGTCGTCGTAGCGGGCGCGATCGAAGTCATCGAAGCGGATGTAGGCGACGCCGTCCTCCAGCGTCCGGGTCTCGAAGCGCGGGATGGGCGGGGTCAGGACAGCGGTCAGGTCCATGGCGTGCTGGACGCCCTCTTCGTCGAGGAAGACCACGCGGTCGGTGCGGCCGACCACGGGCGGCGCGGCCAGCAGGGCCGAGCGCCCGCCGATGGTCTCGATCTTCCAGCCCGGCAGCACCCCGGCCTCCGCCGCGGGCGTGCCCGGACGCACCAGAGCCACATAGCGATCATCGCCGCGCGGGGTGACGACGATGCCGAAGCCCGCCCGCGCCTCGCCCTGCTCGCGGGCGCGGACCATCTCGCGCTCGACCGGGCTCAGGGTGTGGGTGTGGTCGTCGTCGAGCAGTTCGAGCAGTTCCGTCAGATGGGCGTAGAAGCCGTCCTCGTCCGACTGGGCCACGGCGTCGGCGCGACGCGAGGCGGCGGCTTCCGGGAAGGCCACGCCGCCGAAGTCGGGCTTGTAGAACAGCCGCTCCGCATAGCCGACGGCGGCGTCATAGACGCGGGCGTTCAGGGCGGCGCGCTCGGGAGAACCGTCGGCCACCCTGACGGGCGGCGGCAGTTCGTCCTGCTTGGCGTACGGAATAGAGGCGCAGGCCGCCAGGGACAGGGCGAGGGCGGCGACAAGCGCGCGAAGGCCGGTGCGGATCATACGCCCAAGCTAGAGGGCCGGAACGGGCTCGGCCAAGGCCGTTTCGCCATGCTGTTCGTCGGCGAGGGCCGAAATCGCCGCCTGCAGGGCCGGATCGCGCCCGGCGCGACGGTCCTCGCGGCTGACCGCCGCCTCGCGGTCGGGGGTCACGCCGCGCTTCTCCAGCCGGACGCCGCCCGAGGTGATGAAGTCCGCCCGGCTGAGGATCAGGCGACCGCCGTCAGGCAGGCGAGTCTCCTGCGAGATCAGGACGGCCCCGGCGGTGCGTTCGCCGACCACGACGGCGCGACCGGCCTCCTGCAGGGCGGCGGGGGTCAGTTCCGCGGCGCTGCGGCTGTTGCTGTCGACCAGAACAGCGACCGGATTGGCCACCGGTCCCTCCAGCGCGCCGCACCCGCCGCCGGTCCGCATGACGATCTCGCGGCCCGACCGGGGCGTCCGGGTGGCCCAGACCTGATCGCGGGGCAGGAAACAGCTGAGCACGGCGTCGGCTTCCAGCAAGCGTCCGCCGGGATTGCCACGCAAATCGACGATGACGTCGGTGTCAGGCGTCAGATCCGCCAGCTCCTGCCCCATCCAGCGACCGAGCCCGGCCTCGAAGCCGTCGACGCGCAGGACCACTACGCCGGGGCGCGAGCGGTCGGCGACGAAGGCCGGCTGGGGCTCCATGACGACGGGCGTCAGGTCCAGGGGGCGCGGACGTCCCTCTTCATCGATGAAGTTGACCGTGATGGTGCGGTCCGCGACGACTTCCTGGTCCGGGCTCCACAAGCCTTCACCGGTATGCAGGCGCCAGCCCTCGAGCACGCCCGCGGCCTCGGCGGGGGAACCGCGACGCACGCTCTCGATGGTATAGTCGCCCGGCTGATCCGGATCGGGACGCAAGGTGACGCCGATGGCGGCGCGCCGCTCGCGCAGGCGATCCTGACGGCGGGCGACGGCGGGTGGCGCGGCGCCCGCATGGTCGTCGTCCAGCAGACCCAGCATCTTGTCGAGCACCAGATAGAGGGCGCGGTCATCCGCGGCGGCGATCGCCTGCGGACGATAGGTGCGGCGGGCGGCGTTCCAGTCCACGCCGTGCAGGCGCGGGTCGTAGTACTGGGTCCGGACCTCGCTCCAGACCTGATCGAACACTCGCTGGTTCATACGCGCCCGGTCGCGCGAAGGACGCGCGGGCGACAGCGCCACGGGCGGCGTGGTGACCGCCGCGGCGTCTTCCGCGGCGGGCGTGGCCGCAAACGACGGAGCAGCGACGAGCACAAGGCCCATCGCGGCTGACACGGTCAGTCGTGACACCAGACGACGGAAAGACATCACCTTACGTTAGGGCGCCGTTCCCGTGACCGACAAATCACGAAATCGCCGGGTGCGGATCACTCCTCGTCCCGGGTCTCGAGGCGGCGGGTGAAGACGTGCACCTGATTGCCGCCGCCGTGTTCGCCGTCCTCGATGAAGCCCGAGCGGTCGGCGTCCATGCGGGCGAAGGCCTCGCGCAGCGGGGCGAGGAATTCGGCCTCGCTGATCTTTCCGTCGCCGTCCTTGTCCAGACCGTCGGATCCCTCGCCAGAGATATCGGAGGCGCGAACCACCACGTGGCCGAGGCCGTCGCCGGCCGGGCCGCGACGGAAGTGGACGACGGCGGGGCCGCCGCGCGGCAGAGTGCGGACGATGACGCGCGAGTCCTCGTCACGGCCTTCGGGGCCGACGAAGACCATGGTGCGCTCGCCGTCGCGCTCGAAGCGTGCCCCGCCGGGGCCGGGGCGACGCAGTTCAAGGCGCTCGACATCGCCGCCGCCGCGACGACGCACGGTGACGTTCACGTCGGCGTCCTCGCGACCGGAGGGCAGTTCCTCGGCCGACAGGCGGCCGTCGCCGTCCTTGTCGAGCTTGGCGAAGGCGTCGTTCAGGGGAGCGGCGAACTCCTCGCGGGTGATCTGGCCGTCGCCATCGGCGTCCAGACGCCCGGGGCCGGCGCCCGTGAAAACGAGGTGGCTGCGCACCTCGACCGGCGGGGGCGGCGTCGGGGCCGACGGGTCCTGCATCAGGACGGTTGAGAAGGCGATGAGGGACAGCATGGAGGAAGACCCTTCCGGAGTTGCGATACCCGTTTGGATCACGCTGGCCTTGCACCCATATTTCCGCGTTCGCGGACAATGTTTCAGCGCTGAAATGACGCCGCCTTGAAGGCCGGGCAGAATGAGGACCATGCAAACCGAGACGTCCCGCATTCTCGTCGTCGACGACGACCCCGGCATCCGCGAGGTGCTGTGCGACTACCTGATCCAGCACGGCTATGACGCCGTGGGCGCCGGCTCGGCGACCGAGATGGACCGGGCCATCGCCGGTCGCGCGCCGGACCTGATCGTGCTGGACCTGATGATGCCGGGCGAGGACGGCCTGTCCGTCTGCCGTCGCCTGTCGGGCAAGGGCACGCCCATCGTGATGCTGAGCGCCATGGGCGAGGACACAGATCGGATCATCGGGCTGGAGCTGGGCGCCGACGATTATCTGGCCAAGCCGTGCAATCCGCGCGAGCTGCTGGCGCGGGTGCGGGCAGTGCTGCGCCGCCCGCGCGAGGAGCCGGGCGCGACCGGACCAGCGCTGAGCTTCGCCGGATGGCGACTGGACCTGCTGCGCCGGGAACTGACGCGACCGGATGGAGAGCAGGTCGGGCTGTCCGCCGGGGAGTTCGCCCTGCTGCGCGCCTTCGCCGAGAGGCCGGGCCGGGTGATGACCCGCGACCAGTTGCTGGAACGCGCGCGCGGCGCCGACGCCGACGTCTTCGACCGGGCCATGGACGTGCAGATCAGCCGCCTGAGGAAGAAGCTGGATGACGGCTCCGGGTTGGAGATGATCCAGACCCTGCGTGGCGAAGGCTATATGTTCGACGTGAAGGTCGAACGGCAGCGGGCCGCGAATTGAAGCGTCCCTCGTCCTTTCCGGTTTTCGTTCAGGTCGCCGCGCTGGCCGCGGCGGCGCTGGTGCTGTCGCAAGCCGTGACCTTCGCCCTGGTCGTGCTGACGCCCGAGCCCAAGCCGGTGGGCTTCAGCATCGACTCCGCAAGCCGAGCGCTGAAAGGGGAAGCCGCCGAGACCTCGGACGGACGGCCCCTGCGGCGTCGCATCACCGATGAGCCGGTCCGGCGCAGCGACCGCGACACCCACGACCCGATCGCCATGGTCATCGCCGGGGCGCTGGCCCAGCGGCTGGAGGTCGAACCGAACAAGGTGCGGGTGTCGGTGGACCGCCCCCCCCGACGTGGAGGACCACGCCCCGACCGTCCGCCCCGGAGCGACAGGGACAACACCGTCCGGGTCCGGGGCGACGCGAACTTCGTCTTCGTCCGGCCCGAGGGCGGCGCCGCCCCATCCTCCGTCCCGACGGAGGTGACCGGCGGAACGACCTCCACCACCGAGACCGTCACCCGCTTCACCATGCGGGGGCAGGCCGGGGGACGGGTGATCGTGAGCTCGTCCGCGCAGCCCTTTACCATCCGCGCCGACCGGCTGACCTTCGCGCCCTTCACCGCCTCGCTGCAGTTGGATGACGGGCGGTGGGCGACGGTGGAGCCGCCGCATGGTCTGCTGTCGCCGTGGCAGCAGCGGGTGCTGCTGGGCCTGCTGATCTCCATGCTGCTGCTGGCGCCGTTGGTCTGGTGGATGGCGCGGCGGCTGACGCGGCCGATCCGGGTGTTCGCCGACGCCGCCGAGCGGCTGGGCGCCAACCCCGACGCCGAGCCGCTGACGCCGTCTGGCCCCAGCGAGGTCCGAACCGCCATTCACGCCTTCAACGACATGCAGGCGTCGCTGCGCAACCATATGCGCCAGCGCACCCAGACGGTCGCGGCCATCGCCCATGACCTGCGCACCCCCCTGACCCGGCTGCGCTTTCGGGCCGAACAGGCGCCGGCGGCGGTGCGTGACCGGATGGCCGCCGACATCGAGGAGATGGACGCCCTGATCGCCCAGGCGATGGCCTTCGTGCGCGGGGAGACCACGCCGGAGCGGCGCGAGGCGCTGGACCTGAACGCCCTGGCCGCCGACTGCGCGGACGGGTTCACCGAAACCGGTGCGTCCGTCGCTTTCGAGGGCGGTCCCGCCCTGCCCGTCCTGTCCGATCCGGCGGCCTTGCGCCGGGCCCTGGATAATCTGATCGGCAATGCGGTGAAGTACGGCGGCGGCGCGCGGGTGAAGGCCTTCATCGCCGACGGTGTGGCGGTGGTCACGGTCGAGGACGACGGCCCCGGCCTGCCCGACGACGAACTGGAGGCGGTGTTCGAGCCCTTCCATCGCGGCGAGCGGTCCCGCAACCGCGAGACCGGCGGCGCCGGGCTGGGCCTGACCGTCGCCCGGCAGGCGGCGCGGGGATCCGGCGGGGATGTCACCCTGTCGAACCGGCCCGACGGCGGACTGATGGCGCGTCTGCACGTGCCGCTTCGAGCGGGCTGACCGTCCCGGCGTTACAGTTCATCACGTCTTGTTACAGCTGCGGGGTTGTATCGCCGCGCTCTGGGTCTCATTGAAGCGCCGACCTATATTCCGGCATCAGCCCAAGGGAGCCCCGCCCATGACCATCCGCGTCGCCATCAACGGTTTCGGCCGCATCGGCCGCCTCGTCCTGCGTTCGATCGTCGAGCACGGTCGTCGTGACATCGAGGTCGTGGCGATCAACGATCTGGGCCCGGTGGCCACCAACGCCCACCTGCTGAAGTACGACTCGGTCCACGGCCGTTTCCCCGGCACGGTCGAGCACGGCGATGACTGGATCGACGTCGGCCTCGGCAAGATCAAGGTGACCGCCGAACGCGATCCCGCGAACCTGCCGCACAAGGAACTGAACGTCGACATCGCGTTCGAGTGCACCGGCATCTTCACCGCCCGTGACAAGGCCGAGGCCCACCTGAAGGCCGGCGCCAAGCGCGTGCTGATCTCGGCTCCCGGTGAGAACGCCGACAAGACCATCGTCTACAAGGTCAACCACGAGACCCTGACCGCCGACGACATCATCGTCTCGAACGGTTCGTGCACCACCAACGCCCTGGCCCCGGTGGCCAAGGTGCTGAACGACCTGTTCGGCATCGAGCGCGGCTACATGACCACCATCCACGCCTACACGGGCGACCAGCCGACGCTGGATACGATGCACAAGGACCTGTACCGCGCCCGCGCCGCCGGCCTGTCGATGATCCCGACCTCGACCGGCGCCGCCAAGGCCCTGGGCCTGGTCCTGCCGGAACTGAAGGGCAAGCTGGACGGCTCCTCGATCCGCGTCCCGACTCCGAACGTCTCGGTCGTCGACCTGAAGGTCGTGGCCGGTCGCGACGTGACCGTGGACGAGATCAACGCCGCCCTTCAGGCCGCCGCTGACGGCCCGATGAAGGGCGTGCTGTTCACCACCAATGATCCGGTGGTCTCGCACGACATGAACCACATCGCGGCCTCCTCGACCGCCGCCCTGCCGCAGACGCAAGTTGTCGACGGCAAGCTGGCCCGCGTGCTGAGCTGGTACGACAACGAGTGGGGCTTCGCGACCCGCATGAGCGACACCGCCCTGCAGATGGCGAAGTTCCTCTAAGACCCCGCTTCTCCTCCCCGTCGCGGCGCGATGGGGAGGGGGACCGCGAAGCGGTGGAGGGGCTCTTTCCGCCGTACTGAATACCTGGGGCTCAAGGCCCCTCCGTCACGACGCAAAGTCGCGTCGCGCCACCTCCCCATCGCTGCGCGACAGGGAGGAGACAGGGAAACGACCATGACCTTCCGCACCCTCGACGACGCCACCGATCTCGCCGGGAAAACCGCGCTGGTTCGCGTGGACTTCAATGTGCCGATGGAGGCCGGAAAGGTCACCGAGGACACCCGCCTGCGGGTCGCCCTGCCGACGATCAACAAGTTGCGGGACGCGGGCGCCAAGGTGGCGCTGCTGGCCCACTTCGACCGCCCCAAGGGTCAGCGGGTCTCGACCATGAGCCTGAAGCCGGTGGTGGAGCCGCTGGAAGCCCTGCTGGGCGCGCCGGTGCGGTTCGCCGATGACTGCGTGGGCGATGTGGCCAAGGCCGCGCTGGAGGACTTGGACGCCGGCGGCGTGATCCTGCTGGAGAACGTCCGCTTCCACGCGGGTGAGGAGAACAATGACCCGGCCTTCGCCGCGCAGTTGGCGGAACTGGGCGACGTCTACGTCAACGACGCCTTCTCGGCGGCGCACCGCGCCCACGCCTCCACCGAGGGCTTGGCCCGCCTGCTGCCCGCCTATGCGGGCGAGTCGATGCGCCGCGAGCTGGACGCGCTGAACGCCGCGCTGGGCAATCCGCAGAAGCCCGTCATCGGCATCGTCGGCGGCTCGAAGGTCTCGACCAAGCTGGACCTGCTGAAGAACCTCGTCGGCAAGCTGGATCGCCTCGCCATCGGCGGCGGCATGGCCAACACCTTCCTGTTCGCCGAAGGACACGATGTCGGCGCTTCGCTGTGCGAGAAGGACCTGGCCGACACCGCGCGCGAGATCATGGCGGAGGCCCAGGCCAAGGGCTGCGAACTGCTGCTGCCGGTCGATGTAGTGACGGCCAAGGGCCTGACGCCGGGCGTCGAGCCGGACGTGCGCGGGCTCGACGCCATTCAGGCAGATGACCGCATTCTGGACGCCGGTCCGGAAACCGTCGCCCGCCTGATCGCGGCGATGGACGCGTCGAAGACCCTGATCTGGAACGGGCCGCTGGGCGTGTTCGAGGTGCCGCCGTTCGACCGCGCCACCGTGGCGGCGGCGAAGCACGCGGCGGAGCTGGCCAAGGCCGGGACGCTGGTTGCCGTGGCCGGCGGCGGCGACACCGTCGCGGCCCTGCACCACGCCAAGGTGGCCGACGACATGACCTTCGTCTCCACGGCGGGCGGCGCCTTCCTGGAATGGATGGAGGGCAAGCCCCTGCCCGGCGTCGAGGCATTGCAGGTCAAGTAAGGAGCGAGCGCCATGGCCGGGACCATCACCATCGAGGATCGCGGCCATGTTCGCCTGATCGGGCTGAACCGGCCCGAGAAGCGCAACGCCTTCACCTTCGACATGCTGGCCGAGCTGGCGCGGGCCTACACCGATCTGGCCGATGCGCCGGACATCCGGTGCGGCGTCCTGCACGCCCACGGCTCGATGTTCACCGCCGGGCTGGATCTGGCCGACGTCGCGCCGCGCATCGCCGCGGGCGACAGCATCACCGCCGGCGCCCGGATCGACCCGTGGGGCCTGTACGCCGAGCGTTGTCCCAAGCCGATGGTGGTCGCCGTCCACGGAAAATGCCTGACGCTGGGCATCGAACTGGCGCTGGCGTCCGAGATCGTGGTGGCCGACGGGACCGCGACCTTCGCCCAGATCGAGGTCGCGCGCGGCATCTTCCCCTTCGGCGGGGCGACCATTCGCATGGCGCAGGCCGGTGGCTATCAGAACGCCATGCGCTGGCTGCTGACGGGCGACGAGTTCAACGCCGAGCAGGCCCGCCGGCTGGGTCTGGTGCAGGAGATCGTCGCGCCGGGTCTGGCGCTGGAGCGGGCGGTGGAGATCGCCCAACGGATCGCGGCGCAGGCCCCGCTCGGCGTCGCGGCGACGCTGAAATCCGCCCGCCTCGCCCAGCAGGACCCGGAGGCCGCCGCCGCCCCGATCTACGATGACGTCCGCGCCCTGATGGGCAGCGAGGACGCCAAGGCCGCCGTGGTGGCCTTCGTGAACCGCCAGACGCCGGTCTTCACCGGCCGCTGAAGCCTTCACTGTAACAAGACGTGATGACTTCGTCCGCGTTCGGCGCTATGCCGCACGCAACTTACCAACTCAGGGGAAATGCGATGGATCTGGCGGCTCTGAATCAGGTGGCCGAAGCCATGGTCGCGCCCGGCAAGGGCATTCTGGCGGCTGACGAATCCACCGGCACGATCAAGAAGCGCTTCGACGCGATCGGTGTCGAGAACACCGAAGAGAACCGCCGCGACTATCGCGAGCTGATGTTCCGCGCCGAGCAGACGATGCGCGAGCACATCTCGGGCGTGATCCTGTTCGAGGAAACCCTGTACCAGGACGCCAAGGACGGCACCCCGCTGGTCGAGCTGATCTCGGCCGCCGGTTCGATCCCGGGCATCAAGGTGGACAAGGGCGCCTCGAAGATGGCCGGCTTCCCCGGCGAGACCGCGACCAAGGGTCTGGACGGCCTGTCCAAGCGCCTGCGCGCCCACTACGAGCGCGGCGCCCGCTTCGCCAAGTGGCGCGGCGTCATCGACATCGCCGACGGCATCCCGAGCTGGGGCGCGATCAAGACCAACGCCCACGCCCTGGCCCGTTACGCCCGCATCTGCCAGCAGGAGCAGATCGTGCCGATCGTCGAGCCGGAAGTGCTGATGGACGGCTCGCACGACATCGCCCGCTGCGACGAGGTCACCCGTCAGGTCCTGCAGGCCGTGTTCAACGAACTGTCGGAACAGCGCGTGGCGCTGGAAGGCATCATCCTGAAGCCGAACATGGTCATCTCGGGCAAGGGCAGCGTCCGTCAGGCGACGGTCGATGAAGTCGCCGAGCGCACCATCGCCGCCCTGAAGGCCACCGTGCCGTCGGCCGTGCCGGGCATCGCCTATCTGTCGGGCGGCCAGACGGACGAGCAGGCCACCGCCCACCTCGACGCCATGAACCGCATCGGCGGCTTCCCGTGGAAGATGACCTTCTCGTACGGCCGCGCCCTGCAGGCCGCGCCGCAGCGCGCCTGGTCCGGCAAGGCCGAGAACGTGGCCAAGGCCCAGGCGGCCTTCCATCACCGCGCCCGCATGAACGGCCTCGCCTCGCTGGGCCAGTGGGACGCCAAGCTGGAAAAGAAGGCGGCCTGATCCGATGTGGCGGGCGGGCGTGGCGGTGTTGATCCTCGCCGCCGCCCCCGCCGCAGCCGCGGCCGCCACGCCTGAGATCTTCATTGCTCCGACGGGCGCCCTGACACACGGGGCGCCCGTTTTGCTGCGGATCGGCTCCGGGGACTTTCCGACGCAGGATCACGGCGTCCGTCCGGGACAGGTGGCGCAGGTCCGGGCTCGCGCCGCCGGGACGCGGCTGGCCGCAACGCTTCCGGCGAACCCCGCCTCGCCGACGGTGACGCTGGAATGGCCAGAGACCATTCGCCCGCATCAGAACGGGGTGGTCGCCGCCGTCGATCTCGGGCCGGCGCTGATCGAGATCGAGGCCAACCAGATCGACGCCTGGCTGAACGAGATCGGCGCGGCTCCGGATGTCGCCGCCACGGTCCGGGCCGTTGTCGCCCGCGAGGGGCGGCTAAGCGTGACCGAGACCCGACATCTCAAGCTGATGAGTTGCGTCGCCGCCTGCGACGGGTTGGCGCCCGAGCGACCGTCCAGCTCAAGGCTGGAGTTCGTGGCCTCGGACGAGGCCTGGCGATTGCTGGAGGATGGCCAGCCGCGCATCGCCCATGCGGTCTTCGTCACCACGGCGGCGCAAGGCCGTCGCCGCCTGACGACCGACCGTCACGGCCGGGTTCTGCTGCCCGCCGATACGACGGGACCGGTCCTGCTGAGCGCCGTCGTCCTGATCCCGCCGACCACGCCGGACGGCCGCTTCAACAGTGAAAGGGCCGTCCTGACGATCGACGCCTCGGTCCGATAGGCCTACCAGGCGCCGTAGCGACGCTCGAAGCGGTAGCGCACGTCCCGGCTGTTGCTCTCGGCGTCGTCGAGCTCGTCCTGCGCCCGCCGCCAGTTGCGCTGGGTATCCTCGCGCTCGCGGCGGATTTCCTGGATGCGTCCGCGGATCTGGTCGCGCTGTTCGTCGGTCAGTCCCTGAGCGCGCAATTCGCCCTGCTTGGCCTCGATCTTGTCGTCCAGTTCCCCGAGCCGGTGGCGCAGGCTGTCGACGCTGCTGCGCGCGCTGGAGACCGCCTCTTCGGCTGCATGGACCAGTTGGCCGTCGCGATAGGCAGGCAGGAAGTCCGCTTCGAGGTCGGCGGGGCAGACGCCGTTGTAGGCCGAGCCCTCGCGGCCCTGAATGAAGCCGTTCGGAAGGGTGCAGTAGCGCAGCACGCCCTGGGCCCAGCCCGCGCGATAGGTGGAATCGTCCGGGGTTATGCCGTGCTTGGCGCAGGCCTCAGCATGTTCGCCGAGACGGCTCTGGGCGTAGCCCGCAGCGCCGTCCGCGAACCCGCGACCGCCCCAGTCGCCGGCCAGGCACTCTTCCTCGCTCATGGTCGCGCAGCTGCCCAGCAGGGTGCTGGCGGCGATCAGACCGATACAGAACAGAGCGGTGCGCATTGAATCCTCCGCCGAAGATGGGACGAGACTAACTTACGGTTAAGCTCTTTCCAACCGCCCCGGTTTGACGGCGGGCTCGCCGAACATGCTAGACGGACCGGACCGCGTGAGGCGGTGGAGCGCATGGTGGCCGACGAACAATCGCTGGAAGACGACGACACGACGGTGCTGGAGGCCCGCATCGAGACCGGCGGGGTGCGTCTGGACAAGGCCCTGGCCGACGCCTTCCCAACCTTGTCGCGCGCCCGGCTGCAGGCCCTGCTGGCCGAGGGCGCCGTCAGCCTGGACGGCGAGGCGATCGGCAGCGGTTCGTCCAAGGCCCGCCCCGGCCTCTACACTGTCACCCTGCCCCCAGTGGCGCCTGCGACGCCCCAGCCCGAGGCGATCCCGCTGACGGTCCTCTACGAGGACGCGGACCTGATCGTGATCGACAAACCCGCGGGCATGGCCGCCCATCCGGCGCCGGGCACCGAGAGCGGCACGCTGGTGAACGCCCTGCTGGCTCATTGCGGCGATAGCCTGTCCGGCATCGGCGGCGTGGCCCGCCCCGGCATCGTCCACCGGCTGGACAAGGACACCTCCGGCGTCATGATCGCGGCCAAGTCGGACCGGGCGCATGCCGGCCTGTCGGCCCTTTTCGCCACCCACGACATTGAGCGCACCTACATCGCCCTGACGCGGGGTGCGCCGAACCCGACGAAGGGCCGGATCGAGACCCAGATCGGACGCTCGTCCTCGGACCGGAAGAAGATGGCGGTGTTGAAGTCGGGCGGTCGCAACGCCATTACCGACTATGAGGTCCAGCGCACCTTCGGCGAGCCCGCGCGCGCTGGCGGAGCCCCGCTGGCCGGACGCGTCGCCTGCACCCTGCATACCGGTCGGACGCACCAGATCCGGGTGCATCTGGCCTCGAAGGGCGCGCCCATCCTCGGTGATCCGGTCTATGGCTCAGGCAGCCCCGCCGCCGCCGTCCGCGCCGCCGTCGCCGAAGCCGGCCTGACCCGCCAGGCGCTGCACGCCGCCGTGCTGGGCTTCGTGCATCCGGTGACCGGCGAGGCCCTGCGCTTCGAAACCCTCCCTCCCCCCGACATGCAGACGCTGGAAGCCCTGCTGTCAGACCTCTGAAAGGACCGCCCGTGCTCGATTCCGAGATCCGCGATAACGCCGAGGCCAAGCGCTACGAACTGCCCGTCGACGGTGAGATCGCCGTGGTCACCTACAATCTGTCGCCGCCCAATCTGATGATCACCGAGACCCTGGTGCCGGAGAAGCTGGAAGGCCGCGGCATCGCCAGCCGTCTGGCCAAGCATGTGATCGAGGACGCGCGGGCGCGGGGCCTGCTGATCCTGCCGGTCTGCCCCTTCTTCGCCGGCTATTTCCAGAAGCACCCGGAACACGCCGACGTCGTTCACCCGACGTACCGCCAGATTCTGGGCCTTCAATAGTGGGTATTGATTAAAAACTAACCATCCGCTATAAGCTCCCTCGACTGGCGTAGTGGCGCCCGGGCAACGGTCACGCTTTCGTGTGACAATCCGCCTCTGACAAAGACGGAAACCCGTCCCCATCTATCCAGTTGAGGGGTGAGGCGTCGGTGCACATTCGGTGGCCGATACCGTTGGACCCGCTCGGGAATACGGTCGGAGGGACCAAAGATTATGGCTTCCAATACTACGCTCGCGGTGATGTCGCCCGAACAGGGGCTGTCGCGCTATCTCACGGAAATCCGCAAGTTTCCGATGCTGGCCAAGGACGAAGAGTTCATGCTGGCCAAGCGCTGGACCGAGCACCAGGACCCCGAGGCCGCCCACCGTCTCGTGACCTCGCACCTTCGTCTCGTGGCCAAGATCGCCATGGGGTATCGCGGCTACGGCCTGCCGATCGGCGAAGTGATCTCCGAGGGCAACGTCGGCCTGATGCAGGCGGTCAAGAAATTCGATCCGGACAAGGGCTTCCGCCTGGCGACCTACGCAATGTGGTGGATCCGCGCGTCCATCCAGGAATACATCCTGCGCAGCTGGTCACTCGTGAAGATGGGCACCACCGCCGCGCAGAAGAAGCTGTTCTTCAACCTGCGCAAGGCCAAGAGCCAGATCTCGGCCTTCGAGGAAGGCGACTTGCACCCGGAACACGTCGAGGCCATCGCCACCAAGCTGGGCGTGACCAATGAGGACGTCATCAGCATGAACCGCCGCCTCGGCGGCGACGCCTCGCTGAACGCCCCGCTGCGCGCGGACGGCGAAAGCGAGTGGCAGGACTGGCTGGCGGACGACACCGCCGTCTCGCAAGAGACCCAGTTGGCGGAAGACGAAGAGAAGTCGATCCGCATGAGCCTGCTGCAGGAGGCCATGGAAGAGCTGACCGATCGCGAGAAGCACATCCTGACCGAGCGCCGCCTGAAGGACGATCCGGTGACGCTGGAAGAACTGGCCGGCGAGTACGGCGTCAGCCGCGAGCGGGTGCGCCAGATTGAGGTGCGCGCTTTCGAAAAGTTGCAGAAGGCCATGCGCGCCGCCGCCGAAGAGCGGAACCTGGTCGACGCCTGATCACGCTCAATCAGAGAGCGCCAAGCAAGAATGATGAAGGCGGGCTGGTTCAGCCCGCCTTTTTCATGGGCTGGGCCTGATGCATGGCCAGCAGGGCGCCGATGGGGGCCGACAGGGTTTCCTTGGTGCCCGGTCCCGAGGCCAGACTCACCTCCAGCGCGCCGACGGCGACCACAAGGCGGGTGTCGGCGACCTTCATGGCCACGCCCTTGAGCACGCCCGCCTGCTCGCGGATGGCGCGGACGGCCTGCATGGGGTCATGATCGAACTGGTCCAGCGCCGAAGCGAGGATGCGCATGGCCTGATCCTTGGCCGCGTCCGCGGCGGCGGCGGCGCTGCCCGCCCGGTCGCCCCTGCGCTTGGCCGGGCCAGTGTATTCCCCCGAGTTGAACCGACGCCGGTCGGGGCCGACGTAGCCGACGGCCTCGATCCAGTCGCGCGGCTTCAGGGCGACGTTCTCGACCCGCTTGAGCAGGTCGCCGCTGGTGAAGGGTTTGCGCAGGAACTCGTGCACCCCGGCGTCGCGGGCGCCCAGAATTGTGGTGGCGGTCGCCTCGGCGGTCACCATGATGATCGGGGCGCGGCGGCAGTCCATGTCCGAGCGGCGGATACGGCGCGACAGGCTTTCGCCGTCGAGCCCGGGGCCTGTGCGTTCAGTGAAGACGATGCCGGGCTCCAGCGCCGCGGCAGCCTTCAGTGCCCGATCCTCCTGGGCCTCGACGATGATGTCGCGCGCGCCCAGCGCCTTGACGATATCGGTCAGCAGCCGCGCGGCGTGCGGATTGGGGTCCACGATCAGGACCCGTTTCGTCACCGGTTCGATGCGGGCCAGGATACGACGATCAATTGCGAACACGCGCGGACCTCCTCAGGTCCGCCGACCATGACCGCACAGAGTTAAATTGCCTTGAACGCTAAGGACTTGCCCTTGGAGCCTGATCGTCTGAGGGGGAATCGCTGCGCGATTCCGAAGAGGCCGTGGATCAGGCTCCGGAATTGTCGCTTTAGCCGAGGAAGGGATCCCGCATCAGGATGGTGTCGTCGCGTTCCGGGCTGGTCGACAGCAGGGCCACCGGCGCACCGATCAGCTCCTCGATGCGACGCACGTATTTGATCGCATTGGCGTTGATGTCCTTGAAGCTGCGGACGCCGGCGGTGCTTTCGCTCCAGCCTTCCAGCTCCTCGAACACCGGCTCGGCGGCGGCTTGTTCCTTCAGGCTCGAGGGCAGGTAGTCCAGCACCTCGCCGTTGACCCGGTAGCCGACGCAGATCTTCAGCGTCTCCAGGCCGTCCAGCACGTCCAGCTTGGTCAGGGCGATGCCGTCGATGCCGTTGATCGCCACCGACTGGCGCACCAGCACGGCGTCGAACCAGCCGCAGCGGCGGGCGCGACCGGTATTGACGCCAACCTCGCGACCCACGGTCGCCAGATGCTCGCCCACGGCGTCGCTGAGTTCGCAGGCGAACGGCCCTTCGCCGACGCGGGTGGTGTAGGCCTTTACGATGCCCAGCACATAGCCGACCCCGCGCGGACCGATGCCCGAACCGGCCGCGGCCTGACCGGCCACGGTGTTGGAGCTGGTCACATAGGGATAGGTGCCGTGATCGACGTCAAGGAAGGCGCCCTGCGCCCCTTCGAACAGGACGCGCTTGCCCGACTTCTGCGCCTGATCCAGCACGCGCCAGGCAGGCTTCACATAGGGCAGGATCTTCGGCGCGATTTCGAGCAACTGGTTCAGCAGCGCCGCCGGATCGATGGGCTCCAGTCCCAGGCCCGCGCGCAGCGGATCGTGGTGCGAGCGCAGGCGGTCGATCTTGACTTTCAGGTCCTCGGCATTGGCCAGATCACAGACACGGATGGCGCGACGGCCGACCTTGTCCTCATAGGCCGGGCCGATGCCGCGGCCCGTGGTGCCGATCTTGGCGCCTGGCGCGCTGGCGGCGGCCTCGCGCGCCACGTCCAAGGCCGGGTGGATCGGCAGGATCAGGCAGGCATTGTCGGCGATGGTCAGGATGTCGGCGGTAATGGCCACGCCCTGGGCCTGGATCTTCTCGATCTCGCCGACCAGATGCCAGGGATCGACGACCACCCCGTTGCCGATGATCGAAGGCTTGCCCTGCACCACGCCCGAGGGCAGCAGCGCCAGCTTGTAGACTTTGCCGTCCACGACCAGCGTGTGGCCCGCGTTGTGGCCGCCCTGGAACCGCACGACCATGTCGGCCCGGTTCGATAGCCAGTCGACAATCTTGCCCTTGCCCTCGTCGCCCCACTGGGCGCCGACCACCGCGACGTTCGCCAAAGCACTTCTCCGCTGATCCGATTTCCGGAATGCGGGCGCAGCCTATAGCCGGGGAATCGCCGGGTGTCCTGCTCAGTCGGCGGAATATTCCGCCATGGCCATCGCGAAAGCCCAGTCCAGCCACGGCGTCAGGGCCTCGATGTCGGCCACATCGACCGTGCAGCCGCACCAGATGCGCAGGCCGGCGGGCGCATTGCGGTGTCCCTCGATGTCGAAGGCCGCGCCCTCGACCTCGACCAGCATCTTCATGTGGTTGACAAGATCACGCCGCGCCTCGTCGTCCAGCGCGGTCACGCGGGGATCGACGATCTTCAGGCAGACCGAGGTGGTCGAGCGAATTCCCGGCTCTTCCGCCAGATACTCGACCCAGGAGGTGCGCGAGACCCAGCGGTCCAGCGCCGCAGCATTGGCGTCCGTGCGGGCGATCAGGGCGTCAAGGCCGCCGACCGACAGCCCCCACTCGACCCCGTCGATCCAGTCCTCCAGCGTCCAGACCGAGAAGGTGTTCAGCATGGAGCCGGTGGCCAGCAGACGATCAAAGCCCTTGTCATCGCGCAGACGCAGCACCTTGGGCACGGGACGGGGCGGTTCATAGCGATCGAGCCGCTCGACCGCGCGCGGCGACAGGGCAGCCACGCCCAGCCCCGCTTCGCCGCCCAGCGCCTTCTGGAAGCTGAAGGTCACCACATCCAGCTTGGCCCAGGGCAGCGGCATGGCGAAGGCGGCGGAGGTGGCGTCGCAGATGACGATCCCCTCACGATCCGACGCGATCCAGTCCGCCCCCGGCGCCTTCACGCCCGAGGTCGTGCCGTTCCAAGGGAAGACCAGATCCTTCTTCGGATCGACCGCCGAGATATCCGGGAACTGGCCCCATGGCGCGGACAGCACCTCAGGCTCCAGCTTCAGATGGGTCCTGGCGTCGGTCGCCCAGACCTTGCCGAAATTTTCGAAGGCCAGAACCTGCACCGAGCGCTCGCCCAGCATCGACCACATCGCGGCCTCGACCGCTCCGGTGTCCGACCCGGGCACATAGACCAGCACCCAGTCCTCCGGGACCTGCAGCAGGTCCCGAGTCAGCTTCAGTCCATGAGCAAAGCGGGCGACGACTTCCGGCGCCCGGATGCCGCGGCCCAGCAGCTCATGCGGCAGGTTCTGCGACGACCACCCCGGACGCTTCGCGGTCGGGCCGGAGGAGAACCACGGACGTTTGGGCTTGGCGTTGGGCTTGCTGCTCATGCTCAACCTAGTCCCGGAATGGCCGGATCGGCCCTTCGTCGCGCGCCTTCTGGGCCAGTTTGGTCAGGGCGGCGTCACCCTCGGGCAGGACGATCATCAGCTTGGCCAGCAGATCGCCGCGCTTGCCGTTGGCGTAGGCCCCCCGCCCCTTCAGCCGCAGCACCTTGCCGGAACTGGACCCGGCGGGGATGGTCATGCTGACGGTGCCCTCGGGGGTCCGCACCGGCACCTTGCCGCCCAGCACCGCATCGTACAGCGGCACCGGCTGCTCCATGGTCAGATCGGCGCCGTCCCGGGTGAAGATCGGATGCGGGGCCAGTTTCAGCTCGATCAGCGCATCGCCGTTCTCACCGCCACGGCCCGGCATGCCCTGGCCCTTCAGACGGATGGTCTGGCCATCGCCCGCGCCCTTGGGGATGGCGACATCCAGCGTGCGACCATCCGAGAACTGGATGCGTCGCGTCGCGCCGGAGATGGAGTCTTCGAGGCTGATCTCCAGCGTCGCCCGGACGTCCTGCCCCTTGCCGGGGAAGCCGCCGCGCGCGCCACCGCCACCAGGCCGCCCACCGCCGAACATGCCGCCGAAGATTTCATCGAGGTCGATATTTTCAAAGCCGCCGCGCGCGCCGCCTTGGCCGAAGGGGTTTCCGCCGGGGCCACGACCGCCGGCTCCGCCGCCGCCGAAGCCGCGGAACTGCTCGCGACCATCGGCGTCGATCTCGCCCCGGTCGAACTTCTCGCGCTTGTCCTTGTCGCCCAGGATGTCGAAGGCCGCCGTGATACGCTTGAAGCGCTCGTCGGCTTCCTTGTTGCCAGGGTTCTTGTCGGGATGGAGTTCCTTGGCGAGCTTGCGGAACGCCTTCTTGATCTCGTCCTGGCTCGCGCCCCGGGCCACGCCCAGTTCCTTGTAGGGATCGCCCGCCACGTTCGAGTTCGCTCCTGCGTCAAATGCCGAGCGTTTCAGTTAGGCCATCCGGCGGATTCCGCAAACCTCAAGCGTGATTACCGGACGATTTCACAGGACAAGCGTCGCTTCCTCGCCCCAGCCGTAGCCCTCGCCCCACTGCGCCACCGCGACGATGACCCCGCTCGGCAGGCCATCCGGGAAGTCCGCAACAAGCATCGCGGCCGCATAGGTCGCGGAGGCGCCATCGACCTCAAAGGTTCGGATCAGGTCGTCGCCACTCAGCACCCGCAGCCGGTACCGCAGGGGATCACTGGCGACCACCTCCCCATTCCAGCCGTCGCCGTCCAGCCGAGCGCGCGGGATCCAGGTCAGGTCGAGACCGCCGTCCGACGCCGCCAGCGCCTTCAAGTGGGCCGGACGCCATGGACGGTCGCCAGCTCCGGTCGGCGTCCAGTACAGTTCACTGACGCCGGGACCTCCGGGCGCGCCCACCGGCCCCGCGCGCCAGATCAGCGGGGCGCCACGCTCGGCCTTCGGCGACAGCACCCGCACCCCAGCGACGTCCAGAAGGACCACGACCGCCCCCGGCTCAGCGCCCACCGCCATCGCCCGCTCCGTTCCTTGCTGTCCCCGTAGCAGTCCGGTCAGACGCCACAGGTCCTCGCCGATCAGGTCCGCTTTACGGTACTGGATCACCTCCCATCCGACGGAGGTCTCGACCGCGACAACACTTGCGCCCGCCAGCACGGCGAGGTCGGCGCGGCTTTCCGGCGGCCGTCCCTCGACACGAACCGTCAGCGCCGAGACCTCATCCCAGCGATAGAGCAACCCCGAAGTCAGCGCCGAGGTCAGTACGCCGACCGTCGCGGGACGCTCAATGTCCGCCCGTGTGGTGAGGGCGTCGACAGACGGTCCGGCCCTCACCTGCATCGGTCGCCAGGGATCGGCGGCCACCACCGCGATCGGTCCATGATCGTTCTCGGCGCCGGGCAAAGATGGCAGCTCAATCATCCGGAAGAAGGGCGCGCCGACGACTCCGTTTCCGCCCACTCCGCTCGGAACCACCGTGTCTTCATCCGGCCTGACCGCGTTGACGGGCTCGAGCGTCGCCGTCGCCATCTCCGCCACATCCAGCATCGACACCCGCCACGGCTCACCCCGTCCCTCGACGAAGACAACATCCCCCGGCTCCAGTCGCAGGGCGTCCACCGGCCCCAGGGTCACCTTGAGCTGTTCGCCTTCGCCATCGATCAGGGCTCGGCGCGCCGCAGCCTCCGCCAATGCGGACGAGCAGACGGCGGGCAGTTCCAGATCGAGTCCCCCGCCGTTTCCGCTCGTTCGAGCCAGCACGGAGCCGGTCTGATAGCCGAGCAGGGAGGCCGTCTCGCCCGCCCGCTGCGCCGGCTGCCAGATGTAGTTGCCGTCGCCGTCCTTGAACTTGCGCACCGCCGAGACCGTTCGCCGGTTCATCACGAAGCGTGCATTGGGCCGGTACTGAGCCTTCGGCGCATAGACCAGATCGATCAGCCGGTCGGTGGGATTGAGCGCCGCGAAGGCGCCGGCGCCGCCAGAGGCGACATAGCCGATATCGCCCCATTCCTGATCTGCGTCGGCCACGATGTCGTAGTTCAGGAAGCCGCGCGGCTTGTTGGCCCCGTCACCGGTCACGAAGGCCTGGGTCTCCTGCGCGGCGAAGGCGTCCTCCACCTCGGCGGCCAGCCATTCGTCCAGATCAACCAGCGCGTCATCCAGCAGCGACTGGGTCGCCGCCGGGCAGGCGTACAGGTCCGCCGACGGAAACTCGAGCAGGGCCAGGGTGGCGGGGTCGGTCTCGGGTCGCCCCGCCGTCTCTGCCACCCAGCCGGAGCCCACGCCGGCGATCGAGACCGGCTTGCGGAAGACGCCCGCCTGCACCGTTCGCACGGTCGCGATCTCGCGCATAGGCGAACCCGCCATCAGACGGCGCTCGATGGCGCGTTCGGTCTGTTCGGGCACGACATAGCCGCCCGAGTTCGAGGCGGACGACAGCCCCGCCTTGAGCTCCAGCCCGAAGGCGGTCCCGGCGCGCAGATAGCCGTCGAAGGCCGCCTTGGCCTCCGGCGCCTCGACGGTGCGGGGCTCGGCGCCCAGCGGCGGCCGACGGCCCTCGCTGACCACCCTGTCGAGGCGGGCCTGGGCGCTGGCGACCGCCTGATCGATCCGCGCCACCTTCTCCTCCAGCAGCGTATCCGCCGACGCCTTGCGCTCGATCTCCTCCAGTCGAGCGTCATTGGCGCCTTTGAACGCCTCGAACGCCGCCATCATCTCGTGCATGGCGGCGCGCGCCTCCGGCGTGGCCGGGGCCTGTTTGGTCTCTTTCATGCTGTCTCCGGTTGAAGAACCGCCGATCGCGGTTAGGGTCGGGGCGTGGATCGCCCCGTAACTCATCGTCTCGTCGCCCGTCCGGCTGCTCCCTCAGGAGCCGCCCGATGAGCCGTTACACCCGCCTCGAAAGCGCGGTCATGGACGCGCTCGCCCACGATCTGCGCGCCGAAATCCCCGATCTGGCGGGCCAGTTCGAGGAAAGCCGTCCTAGCCAGCGCCGCAACTCCGGCTTTGGCCTGTTCACCGAGATGATCGTTGATCGGACGCGCCCCGTTCCGGTCTCCGGCCCCACCGGAGATCTCGGCACGGTTCACGCCATGGTTGGAGCCCTGCCCGATCCGATCGCCTTCAAGGCGCGGGTCCGACAGGGCGTCGTGCTGGGCCTCATGGGCGACAGCTACGGTCAGGACACCCGCGCCATCGACTTTGCGACCGTGGCCTTCGATCAGGTCTTCACCGTCGACGCCCAGGGCCGATCCATTCCGTTCGAGCCCGCGAAATACACGCGGCCCAGTCCCCTGCCGGACCTGCAACGCCACACTGATCACGCCCCCTCTCGCGCACCGGAACCGACGCCGCTGAAGAATGTGGGCGCGCTCCAGCGCGTTCAGGAGACCGAGCCGCCGGCGACCAACTTCATGGATGCCGTCTTCGGCCGCGCAGGATTGTCCGAACCTGAGCCTGAGCCCGAAGTGCGCACGCCCACGGACGCCACCTCCCTGCTGATCGGCCTGTGGGCCCTGATCGGCGTCATCGCCGTCCTCCTGGTGATCGTCTTTGACTTTTCGTTCGTCGCGGCCGTCATCTTCGCCATCTTCGCTGGTCGCGCCGTGAAACAGCCGTCCGTCCTGTCCGCCATCCGCAAGGTGTTGGATAATTGGCGGACCTCCCGCGTCATCCTGAAGGACTGAACCGCGCGCCCGGCAGCATCGGGAATGTCACAAGCGAGATCTCCCACAGCTCCACCTCGGTCAGCACCCGCAGGGCGCCATCCCGCCGCGCCCGCAAGGCGCGAAAGCCGATGGACAGGCCATCCATCGCCCCCGCCCTGGCCAAGGCCGTCGCGAACCGCGCCTCGGCGGACCAGTCCATGATCCGCCCGCTGACGAACAGGCCCCGCTCATCCTCGACCAGCCGGTCCCAGACCCCGACAACCGCGCGTCCCTCGTGCTGGTGCAGCATCCGCACTCCGGCAGGCCCAGTCTTCGCCAGTCCCGCGGCGAAGGCGCCCTTCGCCACCACGTCCCGGTTCAGGTCCGCCACGCCCCAGAGCGAAGCGTAGCCTTTGATGACCAGACCGGTCCGCGCCGCCACATCCGTCATCGCCTGGCCTCCAGTCGTCGTTCGATCCGATCCACCGCCGCCCACGTCGCCTCGCCCTGGGCCTCCAGCCGCGCCAGCCGTTCAGCCACCAGCCGCTGCTCCGCCACCCGCTCCTCCAGCGTTCCGATCCGCGCCGCAGCGCCACCGGCCCAGACCAGTCCGCCAACCGTCTGCACCACCAGCGCCGTGATCAGAGCGACCGGGACCTTGCGCACCGTCTCCATGCTCAGTTCCCCACCCCGGCCATCCGCCGACGCTCCTCATCGGTCAGGAAGCTCGCGGCCTCCAGCCGCGCCCACAGCGCCTCGCGTTCGGGCTGCAGCGCAGGCACCGCGTCCAGATCGGCCTCGATCCGAACATCCTCGAACCGCCCGCCAAGCCAGCCGGTCAGCGCCGCCGCCGTCTTGCGAACCAGCGGCGCCACCGTCCCGCGCCAGAAGGCGACATTGGCCTCGCGATAGTTGGCGTAGGTCGCATCGCCGGGAATGCCGAGCAGTTGCGGCGGCACGCCGAAGGCCAGAGCGATCTCCCGCGCCGCCGCATGCTTGCCTGCGATGAAGTCCATGTCCGCGGGCGTCCAGCTCAACGGCTTCCAGTCCAGTCCGCCCTCCAGAACCAGCGGCCGCCCCGCATTGGCCGAGCCGCTGTGCAGGTCATCGATCTGGGCCTTCAGCGCCACGAACTGCTCATCGCTCAGCCGCTCGCCATCCCGCGCCGAGAAGACCAGCGCACCGGATGGGCGGGCCGAGTTGTCCAGCAGCGCCTTGTTCCACTGGCCGGAGGCGTTGTGCACATCGATGGAGAAAGACGCCGCTTCCAGCGGCGAGAAGCCGTAGTGGTCATCGACCGGGTGAAACAGCTTTAGATGCAGCACCGGCATCCAGCCGTCGGCTTCCCGGCCCAGCGTCACCGTCCGCCCGCGCACCGCGTACTCATAGGCCTCGGGCCAGCCGCTACGCCCCGGCACCACCTTCATCCGGTCGGGTCGAAGCGACCACAGCTCGTCCGGCGCCGCATCTCCCGCCGCCTCGACATAGGCGTTCCCCGCCGTCTGCAGCGCGCCATACACGCCCTCCAGCCACTCGATCCCGGACTGTTCCGGATTGGGCCGCGCCAGCAGGGCCGCCAGCGGATGATCGTCCGCCCGGACGCCGCCCGCGAACACCGCCAGCGGCGTCGCCGCCGCCGCTTCCGCGATCATCCGCACACAGCGGTAGGCCACCGGGTTCTGGATGAAGCCCGCGGTCGCCAGGCTCGCATAATCCTTCGGCGTCCACCGCGCCCGCCCGCTGGTCCCCAGCGCGATCAGGGCTCCGGCCCGGCTGGCCTTCGCTTCGGGCGCGACGACGCGCCGCCGGTCCCCGAAGGGCCGTCGCCAGTTCAGCATCATGATCTCCATTGGCTCGGGACCGCGGCCGCCGCCGGTCGGTCTTTTCCGTCTTGCCAATAGTATGCGGCGCCAGCGACCGACCGCTGGAAGAAAGCGGATTCTTTTTTACAAGCCTCTGATCAGCTGACGTTTTTCTTCGCCAGTCTTGCTTAAGATTCAAATTTCGTCAGAGCCCGCGTTCATCGCGCCACTCCGGCGCTTCGAAATCCAGCGCGTCTTCGGCCTCTCTCAGCGCCAGTTCGGACACGGTCTGGCCGCGCACCGAGACCCCGGCCTCATGCACCGTCTCCCGGCTGCCTGAAACCAGATGGTGCCAGGGCGCCAGCGTCCGCCCCTCATGGATCCGGCGATAGGCGCAGGACTTCGGCATCCACTCCAGCGCTTCAATGTTCTGCGGCGTCAGCTTGATGCAGTCCGGCACATGCTTCTTGCGATTGGCGTAGTCGGAACAGGTGCAGCGCACCGGATCGAACAGCTTGCAATGCACCCGGGTGGGAATGACCTCGCCCGTATCCTCGTCCTCGAACCGGACGAGGCAACACAGACCGCACCCGTCGCACAGGCTCTCCCACTCCTGAGCGGACATCTGTTCGAGTGTCTTGGTTTCCCAGAAGGCGTTCATCGGGCGCTCCATACGCCGATCGTAACGCTGTGTCGCCCGGGCACTTCCCTGATAGCGCTGGTCAAGCTAGGGAAAATCGAGTGGCGTTCGGGGGATACGGGTGATCATCGGCATCGATCTGGGCACGACCAACAGCGCGGTCGGTGTCTTTCGCAATGGCAAGGCGGAGCTGATTCCGAACAGCCTCGGCTACGTCCTGACGCCTTCGGCTGTCAGCCTGGATGAAACCTCCGGCGAGGTCCTCGTTGGTCTGGCCGCGCGTGAGCGCCAGTCCACCCACCCGGACCACACCGCCACCGCCTTCAAGCGCTACATGGGCGCCAACCGGACCACGCGTCTGGGCAAGCGTGACTTCACCGCCGAAGAACTCTCGGCCCTGGTGCTCGGTCGCCTGAAGGCGGACGCCGAAGCCTATCTGGGCGAGCTCGTGACCGAGGCGGTCATCACCGTCCCGGCCTACTTCAACGACAAACAGCGCAAGGCCACCCGCCGCGCGGGCGAACTGGCTGGCCTCAAGGTCGAACGCCTGCTCAACGAGCCCACCGCCGCCGCGCTCGCCTACGGCATCCATGAGCTCGGCAACGAGAGCCGCTTCCTCGTCTTCGACCTCGGCGGCGGCACCTTCGACGTCTCCGTCCTCGAAATCTTCGAGGGCGTGATCGAGGTCCGCGCCTCCACTGGCGACAACCGACTGGGCGGCGAGGATTTCAACGACGTCCTGATGGACGAATTCCGCCGCACTGCGGGCAAGGACATAAGCGAGAAGGATCGCTCGGACTCGACCCTGCGCGAGCGCATCCGCATCGCCGCCGAGCGGGCCCGCCGCGCCCTGACCGAAAATCCCTCGACCACCATGTCCATTGTCTGGAAGGACAAGGCGATCGAGCGCCAGGTCACCACCGAGGATTTCGAAACCGTCTGCGCGGGCCTGCTCAACCGTCTGCGCGAACCGGTGCTGCGCTCCCTGCGCGACGCGGGCATCCGCTCCGAGGACCTGTCAGAGATCATCCTCGTCGGCGGCTCGACCCGCATGCCGGTGGTGCGCAAGGCCATCACCCGCATGTTCGGCCGCTTCCCCGCCAACGCCGTCAATCCGGATGAGGCCGTCGCTCTCGGCGCCGCCGTCCAGGCCGGGCTCAAGTCCCGCGACGTGGCGCTGAAGGAAGTCGTCATGACCGACGTCTGCCCCTATAGCCTCGGGGTGGAAATCTCCGAGCGCGGTCCGGGCGGACGCATCGCCAACGGCATCTTCTCCCCGATTATCGAGCGAAACACCGTCATCCCGGCCAGTCGGATGCAGGGCTACGTCCCCATTCACGACAATCAGCGCGAACTCGTCCTGCGCATCTATCAGGGCGAATCCCGGCACGTCATCGACAACGTCCACCTCGGTGAGATCAGGGTGCCGCTCGTCGGCGGCCGCGCTGAAGACGGCGCCACTGATGTCCGCTTCAGTTACGATATCAACGGCCTGCTCGAGGTCGACGTCACCGTGACCAAGACCGGCGAAACCCGCCAACTGATGATCGTCGATGATGACGTAGCCGCCGCGCCCGATTTCGAGAAGCGCCGGGCCGCCCTCGCCGCGCTCAAGCAGCACCCCCGCGATTCCGACGCGGTGAAGACCGTGCTGGCCCGCGGTCACCGCTGCTACGAGAACGCGTTGGGCGACACCCGCCAATACCTCGGCCATGAGATCACCCGCTTCGAGATGGTGGTCGAGGGGCAGGACCCGCGCGAGATCGAGCACGCCATCGGCCACCTTACCGGCATCCTCGACCAGTTCGAGGGTCAGACGTGGCTTTAGGCGGATCAATCTGGTCCACCCTCGGCGTCGAGCCGACCAACGACGAACGCGAGGTTCGTCGCGCCTATGCTCGACGGCTGAAGGAGGTTCATCCCGAGGACGATCCGGAAGGGTTCCAGGCCCTGCGCGAAGCCTACGAACGCGCCGTCGACATGGCCCGTCGCGGTTGGGCCGTGCCGCCCGCCCGCACCCGGAACCGCAAGAAGAAGGCCGAGCCCGTCACGGACGCGCCGTCTGCCGACACCAACTGGGCGTCTGAAGACGCCGACCGCTGGTCCGAGCCGGAAGCCGACGCTGGCGAAGCCTGGGACGACTCCACGCCCGAGCGCTGGGACGAGGCGCCGCCGCCCGAACCGCCGCCCGTGCCGGAGCTGTCCCCGGAAGTCCGCGCAGAGCTCGAGGCCGAGCAGAAGCGTCAGGATGCCCATACGGCGCTTTGCGAAGAGCTTGACGCCTTGCTCCGTCGGACCTCCGCCCCGTCCGACGAGGCGCTCAGCGTCATGCTGCGTCTCTTCCGCTCACCGGCCATGGACTCCCTGCGCGTCCACGCCAACACGGAATACTGGCTGGCCTCCGCCATCGCGCGGGGCGGTCCCGCGGCGGACAGCCTGATCGAGCCGGCGATCCGCTTCTTTGGCTGGGACGACGCCCGCATCGGTCTCGACCTGTCCCACGCCTACCCCGTCCTGCGGCGCCGCGAGGCCGCTCAGGCCATCGCCCAACTGGCGCGCCCCCTGACCCTCGGCCACGACGCCTGGAAGGCCCTCCGCGCCAAGCAGACCCCATTCCGACGCCTCGCCGATCGGCTCGATCCCTTCCTGTCACGACAGGTCGCGGACCTTCTGGACCGGGCGGCCCATGATCTGCCCGAACTCCAAGGGCACCTCGATCCGGACGCCGTCGCCGCTTGGCGAGCCCGGTTCGCCCGCCCCCGGTTCAGCGCGGTCTTCCTGCTGTCCCTGCTGATCCTTCCGCCCATTCTCTCCCTGGCCATGATCGCGGCCGGCCTATTCGGGCCTGCGACATTTCCCAATGTCATCGCCGCCTGGGTCGCCGCGCTGGCCGCCATGACCGGGATCGGCGCCGCCTGGATCGAAGGCGTGCTCATCCCTGCCCGCAAATGGAGGGACGGCCAGCCCTGGAGCGAACCCTTCTGGAAGCGGCTCGGCTGGGCGCCCGCCATGGTCGCCTTGGTGGTCATCGCCCCCTTCTTCACCGCCGTCGACTGGCTCTGGCCCGCGGTCCTGCTGACAGGACTGGGCATCGCCGGCTGGGCGAAGATCGTGACTTCGCACATTCCCGCGCCCCCGGTGTCCCGCTATCGGATCGCCGAGTTCGTCGGCGTCATTCCTATTATCGCCTATGCCTTGGTCATGCCGGGCTCGGCCTCTCAACCCTCGATGCTCGCGGCCCTGCTCTGCGCAGTCCTGACCTTCCGCATCGGCGGACACGCTATCTCACAGGCGTGGTCCTACGCCGACGTTCCTCGTCAGCGGAAGGCGTCGGCCGCCCTCCTTGGCGGCGCAGCCTTCGCAGGCGCGACCGGGGTCCTGTCCGCCCTCGCCGGCGTGCCCGGCTTGGCCATCGGCCTGGTCTGCGGCGTCGCCTTCGCCGACCGCGCGCTCGCCACCAGCCGGTTCGGTCCGGTCTTCAAACTCCGGCGGGGCTGGTTGCTGGTCGGCTGGATCGCCGCCCTTACGGTCGCGGGCATGGTCGGCGGCCCTGTCGAGCGCATCCTGCCGATCGCCGCCGGCGTCTGGTTGACGTTCGCGGGCCTGCTCACCGGTCTGGCCGCCTTCCTTCCCGCCCCCGGTCAAAAGCGGAAGAAGCGACGCGCCTGACGGTTCAGTGGCTGACCGACTTCGAAAACAGGTTGATCACCAGAACACCGCTGACGATCAGCGTCAGCCCCGCGATCGCGGGCAGGTCCAGCTTCTGCTTGAACAGGACCGCGCCGATGGTCGCGATCATCACAACGCCCAGACCGCTCCAGATCGCATAGGCCAGCCCGACCGGGATCTGCCTCAACGCAATCGACAGCAGGTAGAAGGCCGCCAGATAACACAGCGCCATGCCGGTCGTCGGCCACAGGCGGGTGAACTGCTGCGACATCTGCAGCAGGGTCGTCCCCGCCACCTCCAGCAGGATCGCTCCGGCCAGCGCCGCCCAAGTCACCGGGTTCATGCCGCCTCCATCAGCACATGGCCGGGGGTCAACAGCGACAGCAACGCCTGCCTCTGCTCGGGCGAGACCTGATAGACGCCGAAGATGTCCGACATCCACAGACCGTCTGCCACCAGTCGCAACAGCAGAGCGTCATCGGCGCCCACGGGATCGGTAGGGTCATCCGCCCGCGCCGCCGCCGTCGCCGCCGTCCAGCGATCTCGCAACGAGGGCTCGACCGCGCACGCCGCCAGGATCGCCCGACCGATGCTCGTGTCATCGGGGGTAATGGCGTCGTTTATGGTCACCCGCAGATAGGCCCGCGCCGACCGGCCATAGGGCTGCGGATCGCGCGCGGCCTCGGAAAGGATGGCGTCCGTGAACATCGCGCCGAGATGATCCACAACACCTTCCAGTAAGGCCATCTTCGTCGGGAAATGATGCAGCAGCGCGCCCTTGCTGACCGTGGTGCGCGCCGCCACGGCGTCCAGAGTGAACCCCTTGGCTCCAAGGGCGGCGATCACCTCCAGCGCCTTCTCGAGCAATTCGGCGCGGGTGGTGTCGGGGGCGCGGCGGCGGGTCAGCGTGTCCATTCGCCTTACATACCGTCTGGACGGTAAGCGTCAATCGTTCAAGGCCGTGGCGATGAGCCGCCCCCTCCTCTATATGGCCCGCCATGGCTGCCCGTCCCCCTCTCGTCGCCCTCAAGGATGTCCGTCTTCAGGACGGTCAACGCCCCCTGTTCGACGGTGTCGACATGGCCATCGAGCCGCGCACGCGCGCGGCGCTGGTCGGTCGCAACGGCGCGGGCAAATCCACCCTGATGAAGCTGGTCATGGGCCTGATCGAGCCCGACGCCGGCGACCGTTCGGTGCAGGCCGGCACTCGCTTCGCCTACGTCCCGCAGGAGCCGGACATCAAGGGCGAGACCCTTCTCGACTACGCCGCCTCGGGCGAGGCCGAGCGCTGGACCGCCGAGAGCTGGCTGACCACCTTCGGGCTCGATCCGAACAAGTCGACCGTCAACCTGTCCGGCGGCGAGACCCGCCGCGCCGCCTTGGCCAAGGCCTTCGCCGAGGAGCCGGACCTGCTCCTGCTCGACGAGCCGACCAACCACCTCGATATCTTGGCCATCGAACTGCTCGAGAACGAACTGCTCTCGGCCCGCTTCGCCGTTCTGGTCGTCAGCCACGACCGCGCCTTCCTGAACCGCGTCACCCAATCCGTGCACTGGCTGGAAGGCCGCAAGGTCCGCACCCTCGACAAGGGCTTCGTCGCGTTTGACGAATGGGCCGCCAAGGTCATGGAGGAGGAAGCCGAGTCCCTCCGTCGCCTGACCAAGAAGATCGAGGCCGAGACCTATACCTTCTACCGCTCCATCACGGCCCAGCGGACTCGCAACGAAGGCCGCGCCCGCGCCCTGATGGCGATGCGCGCCGACCGCGCCGAGAGGGTCAAGGATTTGCCGCGGGAGCTCCAGCTCGGCGTCGACAGCGGCGTCACCTCCGGCAAGCTGGTCGCCGACCTCAAGGGCGTCGCCAAAAGCTTCGGCGACCGGACCATCTTCAGGAACCTGACCACCCGGGTCATTCGCGGCGACCGCCTCGCCATCGTCGGCCCCAACGGCGCGGGCAAGACCACTCTCGTCAAGGTCCTCCTCGGCGAACTCGAACCCGACGAGGGCACGGTCCGCATGGGCGCCAATCTGGAGCCGGTCTATCTCGACCAGTCCCGCGAGGGACTGAAGTCGGACATGACCCTGTGGGACGCCCTGACGCCCGGTGGCGGCGACTCGATCCTGGTGCGCGGCCATTCCAAGCACGTCGCCGCCTACGCCAAGGAGTTCCTCTTCCAGGAAGGCCAGCTCCGTCAGCCGATCTCGACCCTGTCGGGCGGCGAACGGAATCGTCTGCTGCTGGCCCGCGCCCTGGCCAAGCCGGCCAACATGCTCATCCTCGACGAGCCGACCAACGACCTCGACATGGATACGCTCGAGAAGCTCGAAGAGCTGCTCGAAAGCTATGACGGCACCCTGATTCTGGTCAGCCACGACCGCGACTTCGTGGATCGCCTCGCCACCTCGACCATCGCGATGAACGGCCGCGGCGACATCGTCGAAACCCCCGGCGGCTGGACGGATTTCATCCGCCAGAACCCGGGCTTTCTGCAGCCGGGCGCCAACCCGCGTCCGCAGGACAAGGAGGCGGCCAAGCGGGCCGAAGCCAATCCCGCTCCGGCCTCTCTCAGCGCCGCGCCGAAGAAACCCGGCAAACTGTCCTTCAAGGACGTGCACCGCCTGAAGGAGCTGGAGGGCCTTCTTGAGACCCTCCCCGTCCAGATCGAGAAGCAGGATGCCATCCTCGCCGATCCCAATCTCTACAGCCGCGATCCCGCCGCCTTCGACCGCGCCATGAAGGCCGCCGAAAAGGCCCGCACCGACCTTGAGAACGCCGAGCTCGAATGGCTCGAACTGGAAGAAAAGAAGGCCGCTCTCGCGGGTTGACCGGCGTCCTGACGCCGCATCGTCAGGTTCAGTGAACCGCATTAGGTTGCACTCTCATGCCCGCTGTCGTTCGCCGCCTTGAGCTGACCCCGTCCGAACGCCGCGCGGCGGCCCGGATCAATGCGACCCTCGGCGTCATGCCGCGCCTCAAGCCCGACGGCTGGCGTCTTGAGGCCGGACAGTGGGCCAGCACGACCTTCGGCGGCGCGGCCCAGACCGTCACCGCCGCCTGGCTCCGCCGCCGGGGTGTCCGGGTCGAGACCTTCCGCATCCCCTCGCCCGATGGCGGCGTGCCGATACGTGTCCTGCATCCCCCCAAGCCGCCCCGTGGGGTGGTGCTCGACATGCACGGCGGAGGCTGGGTGGTCGGCAGCGCTGGCCTGAACGACCATCTCAACGCTGATCTCGCCGCCGAGACCGGCCTCGCCGTCGTCTCCGTCGACTATCGACTACTCAGCGAAAGCCGGGGCGTCATGCTGAATGACGCCATCGCGGATTGCGCCGCGGCCGGACGCTGGCTGATCGACAACGCCGCCGCCCGCTTCGGAACGATGGATATCTTCCTGTGCGGCCAGTCCGCCGGAGGCCACCTCGCCGCCCTCACCGCCATGACCCTTCGCGACGAGAACCGTGTCGCCGCCGTCCGGGGCTGCGTTCTGGTCTATGGCGTCTACGATCTGGGCGGCACGCCGTCTGTCCGGACCGCCGGGCGCGAGGCGCTGATCCTCAACGGCCCCACGCTCGCCGCCGACCTCGCCCGCCTGCTTCCTGATCGCGACGAGGCCGGTCGTCGCCGCCCTGATGTCTCGCCGCTCTACGCCGCCATGCGCGATCTGCCGCCCGCCCTTTTCGTCGCCGGCGATCTGGATCCGCTGCGGGATGACAGCGTGTTGATGGCCGAAGCTTGGTCCGCGTCCGCCCCCGCCGAATTGATAGAGGTCCCGCTGGCCCCGCACGGCTTCGTCCATTTCGGCGGCCCCGTCGCCGCCCGGACCTTGGCCGAAATCCGCGGATGGCTGGATCGGACCGTCCCGGGCTGATCGATTTCGGGGTCTTCCGGATCAAAATTGACCCTGTTTCACCGCCCTGTGCATAACGTCGCAATATCTTCACACGTCGAAGAAAATTGCCGATCTGGAATTGTCGATACAGGGATTGGACAAGTTTTATCCCCGATTTGATCCACAAGCGGAGCATTCCTGGTGCTTGCTGGATCGGGGGTTTGGAGCGAGCTTGATCAGGCCGAGGGACACGGCGGCGCGGAAAACCGGGGAGACCCGGGGCTCAAGGCGAACCGGCCCGGCTCTCTGACCCAACGCTTCGGGTGGTCTTCGGACCAGACGGGCGGAAGGCAGGATCAAGGCTCCAGAACGGAGACGGCTTCGGCCGGGGATGTTCACGGGGAACCGGATCGGGATCGAAGGACGGCGCGGGCCAGACCCGCGGAACGCCGGAGACCAGGAGCGCGAGAAGATACAGCTGACCATCGTCGAGGTTCGCCTCGCTGATGCCGAAGCCAGGGTCTGACACCTCAAAGGCCAAGTCCAACCCGGACTTGGCGAGGGGACGAGGAGCACCGGTTCGCCGGGGCCTTTCGTCCCCTCGCTCAATTCCGGCTCCCGGCATCCCTCTCTTCGCCCTTTCGCCGCCTGCGGCTTGGCCGTACATAAGGCCATGACCTCGCGTGGGAATCGCAGACTTGCGCCGAACCGCCGCGCCCTTCTGGCCGGGGCGGGCGCTATTGCCGCCAGCGCCGCGGTGGCCTCCTGCTTCAACAACAACTCCGAGGTCGAGCCGGACGCCGACGGTCGCATCCGTCTGCGCTTCGCCACCGACTGGCGCGCCCAGGCCGAGCATGGCGGCTTCTATCAGGCCGTCGCATCGGGGGCCTACGCCAAGCGGGGGCTGAACGTTCAGATCATCCAGGGCGGCCCGGGCGTGAATGTGCCCCAGCTGCTGGCCGCGGGCGCCGTCGAACTGGGCATGGGCTCCAACAGCTTCATCCCGCTGAACCTCGTCGCCGAAGGCGCCCCGGTGAAGGCCGTCGCAGCCTTCTTCCAGAAGGACCCGCAGGTCCTCATAGCCCACCCCGACCCGGCGCTCGAAAGCATCGCCGACCTCGCCGGGCGCCCCTTCCTTCTGGCCGACGCCTCGATCAACGCCTTCTGGGTCTGGCTGAAGGCCAAATACGGCTTCACCGACGATCAGGTCCGCAAATACACCTTCAACCCCGCGCCCTTCCTCGCCGATCCGCGCGCGGTCCAGCAAGGCTATCTGACCTCAGAGCCCTATACGATCCAGAAGGAGGCGGGTTTCGATCCCAAGGTCTTCCTGCTGGCCGATGAAGGCTATCCATCCTACGCCACCATGGTGCTGGCCCCGAACGCCTTCGCCCGGGACAACGGCGACGCCCTGCGCGCCTTCATCGCCGCCTCCGCCGAGGGCTGGCGGGACTACATCCAGGGCGACGGCAAGGCCGCGGACGAACTGATCCGCCGCGACAACCCCGAGATGACGCAGGACATCCTCGATCAGGCCCGCGAGAAGCTGCGCGCCAATGGGATCGTCGATAGCGGCGACGCCGCCCTCTACGGCCTCGGCACCATGACCGAGGAGCGCTGGCAGGCCTTCTTCGACGTCACCAGCCAGGCCGGGATCTATCCGCCCAATCTCGATTGGCGGCAGGCCTTCACCGGCCAGTACCTGCCCGGACGCGGCCGTCGTGGCTGACATCGTCGCGGCGCTGACCGGCGCCGTCGTCCGCTATCCGGACCGTCCGCCCATCGGCCCCCTGAACCTGTCCATCGCGGCGGGCGAGATCGTCGCCGTCGTCGGCGCATCCGGCGCGGGCAAGTCCACCACCCTGCGCGTGTTGGCCGGACTGGAACGCCCCTCCGAGGGACAGGCCGTCACCGCCCCGCCCGGACGCACCGCCTTCGTCTTCCAGTCGCCGACCCTGATGCCCTGGGCCGACGCCCAGACCAATGTCGCTCTGCCGCTGGAGTTGGCCGGAACGCCCAAGGACGAGGCCCGGGCACAGGCCGCCGTCGCCCTCGCCTCCGTCGGTCTGGGCGAGCGCCTGACCGCCCGCCCACGCCAGCTCTCGGGCGGCATGGCCATGCGCGCCTCCCTCGCCCGCGCGTTGGTGACCCAGCCCGATCTGCTTCTGCTGGATGAGCCCTTCGCCGCACTGGACAGCGTCACCCGACGCCACCTCATAGAAGACCTGCACAAGCTCTGGGCCGGTCGGTCGCCGCGCCCCGCCATCGTCTTCGTCACCCATGACGTCGAGGAGGCGGTCTATCTGGCCGGACGCACCGTCGTTCTGGACGCCGTCAGCGGTCAGGTGGCCGTGGCCCGCCCCACGCCGGGCGAGGCGCCGCGCCCCGCGGGCTGGCGCGCCGATCCGACCTATCGCGAAACCGTCGAGGCCTTGGCCGCCGCCCTCGCCCACGCCATGCCGGATCGCGTGGCATGAGCCGGTTTCTCGCCCCCGCCCTGCTGATCGCCCTGCTTCTGACGACGTGGGAGATCGCCTGCCGGGCGCTGGACGTGCCCGTCTACTTCCTGCCGCCGCCCAGCGCCGTCGCGCTCGCCCTCGTCGACCGCGCCCCGGTTCTGGCGGCCTCCGCCCTGCAGACCTTCCGCATGGCGCTGGAAGCCCTCGCCGTCTCGGCCCTCCTCGGCGGCGGACTGGCGCTTGCTGTCTCGCTCAGCCGCCCCGCCGAACAGGCTGTCCGCCCGCTGGCGGTCGCGCTTCAGGTCACCCCGGTCGTCGCCATCGCGCCCCTGGTCCTGATCTGGGCAGGCCTCGACCACGCCGACCGCGCCGTCGTCGCCCTGGCCGCTGCTGTCGCCTTCTTCCCGATCTTCTCCGGCGTGCTGACCGGCCTGAAGTCGGCGGAACCGGATCTGGAGCGCCTGTTCGATCTCTATGGGGCCTCGCCCTTGCAGCGGCTGACGCGTCTGCGCATCCCCGCCGCCCTCCCCTTCGCACTCGAGGGCCTGCGCGTCGCCTCCGGCCTGTCCGTCATCGGCGCCGTGGTGGCCGAGTTCGTCTCCGGCTCCGGCGCGACACAGGGGCTAGCCTGGCGCCTGCTGGAATCCGGCAACCGCCTGCGCACCGCCGACATGCTCGCGGCCCTGGTCTGCCTGATGGTCATGGGGCTGGCGCTCAGCGGGCTTGTCGGCCTGATCGAGCGCCGCGTACGCGCGCATCTTTCCTGATCCGCCCGTTAGTCACGGGTTAAGCCCGACACAGATACCGTGACGTCCCAAGCCCTGCCTTCGGAGACGCCCCTTGCGTCGCGCCAGCTGCCAGACCCTCGGCCTTGCGGTCCTCGCCCTCGCGGCGGGGGCGCCCGTCAGTATGGCGTTCGCCCAGAGTGCGGCCCCGACGCCCGCGCCGCAACGTCATCTGAACTGGGCCGGTCGCGGCGAGTTCGCCATGCCGGTCGCCGCGGCGCCGAACCAGCCGAACGCGCCGCACCGTCGATCCAATCGCGTCATCCCGCATGGCGTGGCCTATGAGGCCGCACCGGTCGCCCCAACCGCCGCGCCAGAGCCGCCCCGCCGCACCCTGACGCCCGCCAGCGCCTGGCTCCGCCCGGCCGCGCCTGCCCCGGCTCCCCCACCGGTTCCCGTCGCCCCCCAGCCGCAGCCGGCCCCGGTCGCGCGCACGGTCCCCGACTTCATTCCCGACCAGGGCGGACGCGGCCAGCCCGTCCCCGCCGAGATCGCCCAGCCCGCGCCCGTCGCCGCCGTCGCCGGTCCGGTGGACGATCCTATGGCTCCGCGTCGGGACGCCCCCATCTTCCGCATGCAACAAACCCCGGCGCCCGCGCCCGTCCAGGCCGCGCCGGAGCCCCAGGCCCAAGCCCAGGCAGCGCCCGCCGCGCCCGAGCCGCGCCGCGTCGCCACCGTCACGGCCAACCCCGCCGACCGGCCCGCCGCGCAAGGCGCCCGCTACTATTCGGTGCACCGTCAGGCCGGGCGGGAGCCCGACGCCCTGACCCTGCCCCAGCCCACCTATGTCGATGCCCTCGCGATCAGCACGCCCGTGACCATTGCCTCCCAGGATCTCGCCCAGCCGGAACAGGCTCCGACCCTGATCCGTGACGCCCAAGGTCGCGTCCGGGTCCAGCCCGCCGCGCCGGAAGGGGATTATCAGTGAGCGACGCCGCCACCGTGTCGCGCCTGCCCGATCTGATCGCCTTGGCCGAAGAAGGCTCCAGCGAGAAGCGTCGGGCCCTGCTGCGCGAACTGACCGAGCATTTCTTCGGCGCCCCGACCCGCACCGCGACCGAGGACAACCTCTACGGCGCCGTGCTGGCCAAGCTGGCCGACGACATGGAGATCGCCGTCCGCGCCGAGCTCTCCAGCCGCTTCGCCAGCGCCGCCGACGCGCCCCACGCCCTGATCCGCCGCCTCGCAAATGACGAGGCCTCGGTCGCCGGCGCCGTTCTGGCCCATTCGCCGGTGCTGACCGATGAGGACCTGCTGGGCGTCGTGCGCAAGCATGGTCAGGACCACCTGCGCGCCGTCTCCGCCCGCCCTTCGGTGTCTGAAGCCATTTCGGACGTCATCGTCGAACGCGGCGACGACGAGACCCTCGGGACCCTGCTGCGCAACGACGGCGCCCGCCTGTCGCGCAAGGCGTCCGAGACGGCCGTCGAACGCGCCAAGGCCAATCCGGGCCTGCACGACGCCACCGTCTCGCGCGCGGGCCTGCCCGCCGACCTCCTGAACGACATGTATTTCGTCGTCGAGGCGCGGCTGCGGAACCAGATCCTCGAACAGAACGCCCGCATGGATCCGTCGCTTCTGGACGCCGCCCTCGCCGCCGGTCGCGCCCGCGTGGCCACCGACGACGGCGCCCTGCCCGCCGACTATTCTGAATGCCTCGCCTACGTCGAGGAGTTGAAGGCCGCCGGGCAACTGACGCCCCAGATGCTGGCCCGCTTCCTCCGCTCGGGCGGCCGGACCTCTTTCCTGATCGCTCTGGCCCAGCTGTCGGACGTGGACTTCCACACCGCCCGCCAGATCGTGGATCGCCGCGAGCTAGACGCCCTGGCCGTGGTCTGCAAGGCCGCCGATCTGGATCGCGCCCTGTTCCTGACCTACGCCGTGGTCCTGCTGAACGATGACGGCGACGCCATGGCCAAGGCCCACGCCTACGCCCGCATGTACGCCGAGCTCAGCCGCGAGGCCGCGCTGCGCACCCTGCGCTTCTGGAAGATGCGACGCGGCGCCCAGGCGGCCTGATCCCCGGAGATCAATAACAAAAACGCCCGTCGGATCACTCCGGCGGGCGTCTTCGTCTGTCCTTGCGGACGCTTACTTCTTGGCGCGGGTGGCGCGGGCCGGCTTACGGCCGCCTTGGCCCAGACCCATCTGCTTGGCCAGGTCCGAACGCGCCTTGGCGTAGTTCGGGGCGACCATCGGATAGTCCTTCGGGAGGTTCCACTTGGCGCGGTATTCCTCGGGACTCATGTTGTACTTCGTGCGCAGGTGACGCTTCAGCGACTTGAACTTGCGGCCGTCTTCCAGACAGATCAGGTAGTCCGGGGTGATCGACTTGCGGACCGGCACGGCCGGCTCGCGGGGTTCCGGCTCCGGCTCGACCGCACCGGTCGAAACCTGTGACAGCGCCGCGTGGATGCTCGAAATCAGACCGGGAACTTCCGAAGCCTGCACGTTATTGTTGCCGACATAGGCGGACACGATGTCAGCCGTCATCTCGAGCAGTTGCGAATTCTCTTCCATGCTTATCCGGCCTGATATCTGTTGTGGATCGACTGAATCAGTCGCGATCAATCGTTAGCGCTTTGAATAGATACGTTCTGTTTTGAAAGCAATGCCGCGCTGCAGCATATACAAATCAGAAGAGGTGCGACGGATCGCGCCCTAGCGACCGAAGTTTTCCGCCAGAGCCAGCATCGCGGCGCGTTCTGGCGCAGAATAGTCGTCCAACGCCTCTTCCTCGCCATCCCGAATGGCCCGCAGCAGGGCGGGCGTCAGGGCCGAGGACAGCGACCAGTTCCAGTAACGCAGAACGGTCTGCGCCCGGTCGACCGCCAGCATTTCATAGGTGATCTGGACCCGTTCCCAGACCGGATCGACCGATCCGTCCGCCTGCACTTCCGGACGTCTCATGGATCGCCACAGCGACAACAGTTCAGCACGCCCCAGACCGGTCGCCTTGCACAGGATGGCCAGCGGCTCGCCGCCGGGATCGCCGATGATCTTGGCCCCGGTGATCGGCTTGACCCCGGACAGATAGGCGATCTCGGTCGCGATCTCGCGCGACAGCCCCTTCTGGCCGGCCGCCGTCACCGCCTCCTCCAGCCCGCCATAAGGGCTCTTGGCGATAGCCGCGCGGTTGCGCTGGCGACGTTCGATGAACTGAAGGGCCTTGCGGGACACCGGGTCCTGCCAGCCTTCCTCCGCGGCCATGGCGAAGACGTCCTCGGCCACCTCCTGCATCACCTCACGCGACACGGCGAAACGCTGCAGGATGGTCCGGCGATCCTCTGGCGGGCACCACCAGAACATCACATAGGCGCCCGACGGCCTCAGCTCCGGCCGCTTCAGCAGATGCGGACACAGGCTGCGCTCAGTCCGGCTCAGGCTGACGACGCCCTCGATCGCCACCTGGCTGAGCCGCGCCGTATTGTTGCGCAGAACCGCCTCGATGACTTGGCTCTCGCCGAAGCTCAGCAGCGTCTCGCTGACCACTTCCGACAGGCCGCGACGACTGGCCATCAGGAAGCGATGTTCGATCGTCGCGTCCCGCGCGCAGGCCACCAGATCGGCGTCCGACAGCGAAGCGCACTGTTCGATCAGCAGGCCCGCGATCTGAGGTTCGTCCCGCAACAGCATCCGGGCCAGGGCGTTGGGCAACTCCGCCAGCGGCGCCAGTCGCGCCGCGACCCGCCGCCGGTCCTCCGGCGACGCCAGTCGCAGCATCTCGACCAGCAGGTCCCCGGTCACCGAGCGCTCGAAAGCGTTGATCCGGCTGGCCGGCAGGGACACCACGTCCGCCAGTCGCTTCAGCAGCGCATGGCGCGCGCGAAGACCGGCGGCGGGCGCGGTCTCCTCGGGCAGGGCGGCAGGCTCGGACATTTCGGGCCGACGATAAATCCGGTGCGGTTAACCGCCTGTGACGACGCAGAACCCGCGGCAACACCGGATAAACCGCGTTAGAGCCCCTCGAACAGCGCCGTCGACAGATAGCGTTCGGCGAAGCTCGGGATGATGGCGACCACCGTCTTGCCCGCATTCTCCTCGCGCGCCGCGACCCGGAACGCCGCCGTCAGCGCCGCGCCGGACGAGATGCCGACCGGAATGCCCTCGACTCGCGCCGCCTTGCGCGCCATCTCGAAGGCGTCCTCGTTCGACACCTGCTCCACGCCGTCAATCACCGACCGGTCGACGATGGACGGAATGAACCCGGCGCCGATGCCCTGGATTTTGTGCGGTCCCGGTTCGCCGCCCGACAGCACGGGCGAGGCGGTGGGCTCGACCGCGATCATCCGCACCGACGGCTTGCGGGCCTTCAGCACCTGACCAACGCCGGTGATGGTGCCGCCCGTGCCCACGCCCGCGATGACGAAGTCCACCGCGCCGTCCGTATCGGCCCAGATTTCCTCGGCCGTCGTCTCGCGGTGGATGGCCGGGTTGGCCGGGTTGTCGAACTGGGCCGGGCTGACCGCGCCAGGCGTCCGGTCCAGCAGTTCCTGCGCCATGGCGATGGCGCCCTTCATCCCCTTCTCGGCGGGGGTCAGCACCAGTTCAGCGCCCAGAAGGGCCAGCATCTTGCGCCGCTCCATCGACATGCTCTCTGGCATGACGAGGATCAGCTTGTAGCCCTTGGCCGCTGCCACGAAGGCCAAGGCGATGCCGGTGTTGCCGCTGGTCGGCTCGATCAGCACGCTGCCCGGCCCGATCTTCCCGGCCTGCTCCAGCGCCTCGATCATCGCCACGCCGATCCGATCCTTCACCGAGGCGATCGGGTTGAAGAACTCCAGCTTGGCCAGCACCCGCGCCTTGGGCTGATACTCGGCCGACAGACGCGGCAGGGCCACCAGCGGTGTATCGCCGATCGTCTCGATGATGGAGCCATAAACCTTGCCGCGGCCCGCCTTGCGGTGGCGGCTGGCGTCATACGAGGCGTTGGACATGGGGAGATCTCCAGGCGGCGTCGAGCGTGACATTAAAGCACGATCTGCGGGACAGAACCCCCTCGATCTAGGGATAACGCGCGCTCTCGCAATGGCACGGTGAAGCCTTTACCAACTTCGGGCGTTCGGGCGTCTGCGGCGCGTTCATGCCGGGGGAGAGTCACACTGTCCGAGATCACCGCCGATATCGCCTTCCTGAACCGCGGGGGCGAGATGGCCGAGCGCATCCGTGCGTTCGACTGGTCGCGCACGCCTCTCGGTCCGCTCACGGCCTGGCCCCAGAGCCTGCGCACCGCTGTCGGCATGCTGGTCGCCGCGCCCAACCCCATGGTCATCATGTGGGGCCAGGAAGGCGTTCTGATCTACAACGACGGCTACGCCCGCTTCGCTGGCCGCCGCCACCCCGAGCTTCTCGGCATGGGCGCGCGCGAAGGCTGGCCCGAAATCGCCGACTTCAACGATGAGAACATCCGTCGCGGCCTCGCCGGTGAAAGCTGGTCGCTGAAGGACCAAGAGTTGGTGCTCGACCGGAATGGAGCGCCCGCGTCAGGATGGATGGACCTCGACTATGCTCCGGTCCCCGACGAGACCGGTCATCCTGCTGGGCTGATGGTTTTTGTCACCGAGACCACCGAGCGCATGGAGGCCGAACGTAGACGCACCGAGACCAATCAGCGGTTGGAACTCGCCCTGTCCGCAGGTCGGGGAGTAGGCACTTGGGAGTGGGACCTCGCCGCTGACCGCGTCATCGCCGACGCCCGCTTCGCTCAGATCTACGGCGTCGATCCGGTCACGGCGCTTGAAGGCGCGCCGATCGCCGAGTTCTTTACCGCCATGCACCCCGATGACGCCGGCCGCGTCAGTGAAGAGATCGCCCGCGCTATTGCGACCCGCGAGCCCTTCCGTTCCGAATACCGGCTGGTCCAGCCCGATGGAGAAATCCGCTGGGTCGCCGCCGAAGGCCGGATCATCACCGATGACGACGGCAAGCCGACGCGCTTTCCGGGTGTGACATTCGACATTACTGATCGCCGCGCCGAAACAGCGGCTTTGGCCGAGACCGAGACCCGATACAGCGCCCTGTTCGGCGCCATCACCTCTGGCTTCTGCATTATCCAGATGAAGTTCGACGAGGCGATGCGTCCCGTTGATTACATGATCGTCGAGGGCAATCCGGCGTTTGAGGAGATGACCGGCCTTGTCGACGCTAACGGCAAGTGGGTTTCCGAAATTGCTCCAGGACTCGAGCAGCACTGGTTCGACCTCTACGGTCGCGTGGCCCTGACGGGCGAGCCGGTCCGTTTCGAGAACCCCGCCGACATCTTCGGTCGCTGGTACGATGTCGAGGCTCTGCGCATCGGCGATCCAACCGCCCACCGCGTCGCCATCCTGTTTAACAACATCACGGATCGGAAGCGGTTCGAGACTCAGCAAGCGGCCCTGATCGATCTCGACGACGCTATCGCCTCCGTCAGCGATGCCGCCGAAATCGGCTACACGGCCGCCCGTATCCTTGGCCACGCCCTGCAGGCGTCCCGCGTCGGGTACGGCGTCATCGACGCCGACAGCGAGACCATAGTCGTTGAACGCGACTGGGTGCGGGGCGACGGCCCCAGCGTCGCGGGCGTCCACAATTTCCGGACTTACGGCAGCTATATCTCTGACATCCTGGCGGGCGAGCCGGCGGTCATCGTGGATGTGGAAAGTGATCCCCGCACGCGGGAAGCGCCGGAAGCCTTGCTGGCGTATGGCATCCGCGCCTTGCTGGACGTGCCGGTTGCCGAGAACGGACAGGTTGTCAGTCAGATTTTGGTCCATTCCTCTGAACCCCGAAGCTGGACCGCCGACGAGATCGCTTTCGTCCGCAGCTTTGCCGAACGTACCCGGGCGGCGATCGCCCGACGGCACGCAGAACAGGCATCCAGCGACAATGCAGCTGAACTGCAGCGGCTTGCGGACAGCCTGCCGCTACTTGTTAGCTTCGTAGATACCGACCTCCGCTACGTCTTCGCCAACAAAGCCTACGAGGACTGGTTCGGTCTGGTTCCAGGCGAACTCAAGGGCCGCCTCGTCCCTGAAATCGTCGGCGCCCCGGCGTGGGAGGTCATGGGGCCGATTGTTCATCGCGCCTTGGCCGGTGAAACCTTCATCAGCGAGCAAACCGTCATCTATGCTCGCGTTGGCGAACGACACGTCCGATCCGAGTTCGTCCCGCGCTACGATGCAGACGGTCGTATCGACGGCTACTACGCCATGGTGCAGGACATTTCAGCCCAGCACAGGGATCAGGTGGCGCTTCAACGCAACGCCGTTCGTCTCGATTTTCTGAACACCCTCGCCGGCGAGACCCAACGACTGTGGGATGCGGACGAGATGCTGGCTGTCACCACGCGCTTGGTCGGTCAGCATCTCGGCGTGTCCGTCTGCGCATATGCTGACATGGACCCGGATCAGGACGGTTTCACGATCCGCGGCGACTGGGCGGCGGAAGGCTCCTCCAGCATCGTGGGCCACTATAGCCTCGCCGACTTCGGCAAGTTGGCTGTGCAGGAACTGAGCGCCGGTCGTCCGTTGGTCGTCAATGACAATGAGGCCGAACTCGCCCCTGAAGAGGCTGCGACCTTCCAGAGCATCGGCATCTCCGCCACCATCTGCATGCCGTTGGTCAAGGATGGGCGACTTACCGCCCTGATGGCCATCCACGACAAGGCTCCAAGGGTCTGGACGTCCGAAGAACTTGAAACAATCCGCGAGGTCACTGAGCGCTCTTGGGCGCACATTGAGCGGGTTCGCGCCGAAGCCGAATTGCGTGACAGCGAGGCCCGCTACCGGACCCTGTTCGACACCATGGACGAGGGGTTCTGCATCATCGAATTTTTCGATGGTCCTCACGGCCCCTTGAGCGACTACGTCCACGTGGAAGCGAACGCCGCCTACGCCGCCAACGCCGGGATTCCGGACGTGGTGGGCCAGAAGGTGCGTGAAATGGTCGGTGGCGAGGCGGATGAATGGGTCAGATTGTACCGCGGCGTCCTTACCGGCGGCCGACCGATCCGCTTTGAGAAAGAACTGGAAGAGACCGGGCGCTGGCTCGAGCTCTCCGCCTTCCGCGTCGAGCCCCCCGAGCGCAAGCAGGTCGCGGTTCTGTTCAAGGACCTGACCGCGCGCAAGCGGGCGGAAGAAGCCCTTCAGACCCTGAACGCCACCCTTGAAGAGCGCGTCGAGGAGCGGACGGAAGAACTCAGGACCGCCCACGAGGCCCTGCGCCAGTCCCAGAAGATGGAAGCCGTCGGCCAACTGACCGGCGGCATCGCCCACGACTTCAACAACCTGCTGGCGGGTATTTCCGGGAGCCTCGAACTGCTCCAGCGCCGCCTGCATGAGGGCCGTCTCGCGGGGGTGGAACGCTATATCGACGCCGCCCAAGGCGCCGCCCAGCGCGCCGCCGCCCTGACCCAGCGCCTGCTGGCCTTCTCCCGCCGCCAGACGCTCGATCCCAAGCCGGTCGCCGTGAACCGTCTGATCAACGGCATGGAAGACCTGATCCGCCGCACCATGGGACCGGATGTCGAGGTCGAGGTCGTCGGGGCCGCCGGTCTGTGGACCACCCGGGTCGATCCCTCACAGCTCGAGAACGCCCTACTGAACCTGTGCATCAATGCGCGGGACGCCATGGCCCCCACCCCCGGTCGCCTGACCATCGAAACGGCCAACAAATGGCTGGATGATCGCGGGGCCAAGGAACGGGAACTGGTCCCCGGCCAGTATATCTCGCTGTGCGTCACCGATACCGGTTCGGGCATCCCCGCCGACATCGTCGACAAGATCTTCGATCCCTTCTTCACCACCAAGCCCATCGGTCAAGGCACGGGCCTCGGCCTGTCGATGATCCACGGCTTCGTGCGCCAGTCGGGCGGCCAGGTCCGCGTCTATTCAGAGCCCGACAAGGGCACGACCATGTGCCTCTACCTGCCGCGCTACACCGGCGACCTCGACGCGGTTGATCCGCTGGATCCCGTCATCGCCGGTCATCCGGGCCACGGCGAGACCGTCCTGCTGATCGACGATGAGCCGACCGTGCGCATGCTGGCGGCCGAGGTGCTGGGCGATGCCGGCTATGCGGTGATCGAGGCCGTCGACGGTCCCTCGGGCCTGCAGATTCTCAACAGCGACGTGTGCATCGATCTGCTCGTCACCGACGTCGGCCTGCCCGGCGGTCTGAACGGACGCCAGGTGGCGGATGCAGCCCGGGTCAAGCGCCCGGACCTCAAGGTGCTGTTCATCACCGGCTATGCCGAGAACGCCGCCGTCGGCAACGGTCTGCTGGATGTCGGCATGGCGGTCCTGACCAAGCCCTTCGTCATGACCGACCTGATCAACAAGGTAGGCGAGCTGATCGACGGCTGAGGATCAGAACTCCTCCCAGCCGTCCTCCCGCGCCATGCCGCCGCTGCTTGCCGCCCCGCCGCCCGCGAAGGCGACGATCTTGGCCCGATCCCGCACCAGCGACACCGGCGCGCCCGGCCGGGGTTTGAGCGTGTGGACCTGCGGCCTGCCGGACCCGGTCTCGAACCGTTCGACCAGCGAGGCCAACTGCGCCGCTTCGGTCTTCAGGTTCGCCGCCGCCGCCGTTGTCTCCTCGACCATGGCCGCGTTCTGCTGGGTCACCTGATCCATCTGGTTCACGGCGGTGTTGACCTGCTGCAGCCCGGTCGCCTGCTCCTGCGCCGAGGCCGAGATCTCGGACACCAGCGCGTCCATCTCCGCCACCCGCACGCCGATGGCCGAGAGGGCCGATCCGGCTTCATCGACCAGCTTCACCCCGGCCGCGACCTGGCTGGTCGACGTCGAGATCAGCGTCTTGATCTCCTTGGCCGCCTCCGCCGACCGTTGGGCCAGCGAGCGCACTTCCGAGGCCACGACCGCGAAGCCGCGTCCGGAGTCTCCGGCCCGCGCCGCCTCCACGCCCGCATTCAGGGCCAGCAGATTGGTCTGGAAAGCGATCTCGTCGATCACCCCGATGATCTCGCCGATCTGGACCGAGCTCTTCTGGATTTCGCCCATGGCCGCGATGGCGTCGCGCACCACCTCGCCCGAGCGCTCGGCTTCGGAACGCGCGCCGGCGGCGGCGGTCGAGGCCTTGCGCGCACCCTCGGCGCTGCGTTTCACGGTCGCGGTGATTTCGTCCAGCGCCGCCGCGGTCTCTTCCAGCGACGCCGCCTGCTGTTCGGTGCGCCGCGACAGGTCATCCGAGGCGGACGAGATTTCGTCCGATCCGCCGCGCAAGCCGCCCACGGCCTCCGTCACCTGCGTCAGGGCCGCCCTCAGGCTGCTGACCGCCGAGTTATAGTCCTGGCAGATGCGCTGGTGCGCCCCGCTCATCTCGCCCTCGACCGAGGTGGTCAGGTCGCCGTCCGACAGCTTCGACAGGCTGGACGCCAGCGCATCGACCAGCATAGTCTGCGCTTGTTCCGCCTCGACGCGCGCGGCTTCGTTGCGGCGGTTCTCCTGCTCTTCCTTCGTGATGTCGACGGCCAGCTTGATCACCCGGATCGCCCGACCGTCCGCCCCGAGGATCGGATTGTAGGAAGCCTGCAGCCAGACCTCGCGCCCGCCTTTGGCCAGTCGCCGGAACTTGCCCGCCGCGAACTGCCCTTCGTTCAGGGATCGCCAGAAGGCCGCGTAATCCGCAGACGCCGCTTCCGTGGGCTCCATGAAGTTTCGGTGGTGTGCGCCCCGGATCTCCTCGATGGCGTATCCCATCGTCAGCAGGAAATTCTCGTTCGCGGTGATGATGGTCCCGTCGAGATTGAACTCGATGACCGCCTGCGAACGGCCAATGGCAGCCATTCGCCCCTCCAACCCCTCGACACGCTCCTTAAGCTCACTGTTCTGACGCCGGTGCGCAGTGAACATTCTAGTCTCCCATAGGGCGAGCCTTGTCACGTCGCCACTTATGAGTGCATAGTTCCGCCACGGAACTTTACGATTGGTTGTCCATGGCTCGCGGACAAATGCGTAGTCCGTCCTTCAGGTCCGCTTAACCACCTCGCCCGGTTTCAGCCCTGCCGCGACAGCACCGCCCGCCCCGGTTCAAAGCCAACGACCTCGCGGATCACGATCATGCTCTGATAGGCGCGAACGCCCTTCTCCGGCGTCAATTCGCGAATGCCGAACGCCTCATACTCCGCCATCGAACGCACCGAGACGGTCAGCAGATAGTCGGTCGGCCCGGTCACATCCCAGCACCCCTGCACCTCCGGACTGGCGCGCATGGAGGTCTGGAAGGCGTTCATCATCCCGCGCTCCTGGGTGTTCATCTCGACCATCACATGCAGAACGATTCGAGGCTCGACCCGCGCCGGATCGATCATCGCCACATCCGACACGATCACCCGCTCGGCCCGCAGGCGGCGCAAACGCCTCAGCACCGCTGATTCCGACAGGCCGACCGCCTCCGCTGTCACTCGCGCGGGCTCAAGATTGTTGCGTCGGACCCGCTCGAGCAGTTTATGGTCGAACGGATCGAGGCTGACGAATTCCGCCATAAGATAGGCTTTCGTGATGATTTCAGGCACACTCGAGCCTGAAATCGCCGAGAAGCGCAACCCGATCCCGGCTACCATCAGGCATGTCGATCGCCATGGCCCGCCGCTCCCTGTCTACCCCCGCAGTCGCGGCAGCCTTGCCCTATGCAGCCCTCCTCGCGGGCATGGTGTCCCTGGCGGTCGGCACATCCTTCGCCAAACAACTCTTCCCGGTCGTCGGCGCCGAAGGCACCTCGGCGCTCCGCGTCGGCCTGTCCGCCCTCATCCTCATCGCGTTCTGGCGGCCGTGGCGGTTCCGGCTGACGCGCTCCGACGCCGGGCGCGTCCTGCTGTATGGCCTTGTCCTCGGCCTGATGAACCTCAGCTTTTACATGTCGCTGCGGACCATCCCGCTTGGACTGGCCATCGCCATCGAGTTCTCCGGCCCTCTGGTCCTCGCCCTGCTCCATGCCCGGCGGCTGATCCATTTCGTCTGGATCGCCTGCGCCGTTCTCGGCCTCGGCATGCTGCTGCCGATCTGGAGCGGCGCCCATGCGCTCGATCCGATGGGCGTGGCCTTCGCCGCCGCCGCAGGCCTGTTCTGGGCGCTCTACATCATCTTCGGCAAACGCCTGTCCCACATGCACGCGGGCCAGTCCGTCGCCCTGGGCATGAGCACCGCCGCCCTGGTCATCCTGCCGTTTGGCGTCGCTACGGCGGGCGTGAACCTGCTGCTGCCGTCCGTGCTTCTGGTCGGGGTCTGTGTCGCCATCGCCTCCAGCGCCCTGCCCTATTCGCTGGAAATGATCGCCCTGCGACATATTCCCAAGCGCACCTTCGGTGTCCTCCTGTCCGGCGAACCGGCCATCGGCGCCGTGGCGGGCCTGATCCTGCTCCATGAACAGCTCAGCAGCCTGCAATGGCTCGCCATCGCCTGCATCGTCGTCGCCTCGGTCGGCGCTATCCTGACCACGGGCCGCGACACCAACGACCAGCCCGCCGACGCGCCGGTTCCCACAGCCAACTAGAGCGAAATCGGTCGAATTGGACGCAGTCCAGATCGCCTCAGATTTCGCTCCAGCATAATTCTGGAGCCTGATTCACGGCATCGGTGGAATCGCACAGCGATTCCACCTCAACCGATCAGGCTCTAGGCCGATCTTCACCTTCGATTAACCACGTTCCCGCATCCGTGGAGACCTGTTCAGGGGCTCCGTTTGCGCAATCTCGCCGCCGCCGTCGAAGCGATCGACCCGCTGGTCGTGACCGGCAAGGTCGCGGGCGTCAGCGGACTGCTGATCGAGTCCCGCGGCGGACTAAGCCGCCTCGCCGTCGGCGCCCGCGCCGAAATCGAGCGCGGACGCGGCCTCAATCCCCTGCCTGCCGAGGTCGTCGGCTTCCGCGACGCCAAGGCCCTGCTGATGCCCTTCGGCCCGGTGGAGGGCGTGGCCCCGGGCGCCGACATCCGCATCATCGACACCGCCGCCAGCGTCCGCCCGACCACCGCCTGGCTCGGCCGGATCATTGACGCCTTCGGCAATCCCATCGACGGCAAGGGCCCGCTGCAACAGGGGCCTGCCGCCTACCCCCTGCGCGCCCCGCCGCCCCCGGCCCACTCGCGCGGCCGCGTCGGCGAGCGTCTCGACCTCGGCGTCCGCTCGATGGACGTCTTCACCACCACCTGCCGGGGTCAGCGCCTCGGCATCTTCGCCGGTTCCGGCGTCGGCAAGTCAGTGCTGCTGTCCATGTTGGCCAAGGAAGCCACCTGTGACGTCGTCGTCGTCGGCCTGATCGGCGAAAGGGGCCGGGAAGTTCGCGAGTTCGTCGAGGAGACCCTGGGCGAGGAAGGTCTCCGTCGCGCCGTCGTCGTAGTCGCCACTTCCGACGAGCCCGCGCTCAAGCGTCGCCAGTCCGCCTACATGACCATGGCCATCTCGGAGTATTTCCGGGATCAGGACCTTGAGGTTCTCTGCCTGATGGACTCGGTCACCCGCTTCGCCATGGCGCAGCGCGAGATCGGCCTGGCCGCGGGCGAACCGCCGACCACCAAGGGCTATACGCCCACCGTCTTCACCGAACTGCCCAAGCTGCTGGAGCGGGCAGGTCCCGGCCCAGTCCGTCCCGATGGCACCACCGCCGGTCCGATCACCGCCCTGTTCACCGTGCTGGTGGACGGCGGCGACCATGACGAGCCCATCGCCGACGCCGTGCGCGGTATTCTGGACGGCCACATCGTCATGGACCGCAAGATCGCCGAGCGCGGCCGCTTCCCGGCCATCGATGTGCTCAAGTCCGTCAGCCGGACCATGCCGGGTTGCCAGACCCCGCCGGAGCGCGAGCTGAACAAGCGCGCCCGCCAGTCGCTGTCGGCCTATGCGAACATGGAGGAGCTGATCAAGATCGGCGCCTACCGCTCGGGCGCCGACCCCATCGTGGACCGCGCCATCGCGCTGAACCCCGCCCTCGAAGCCTTCCTGGGACAGGACAAGGACGATCACACGTCCCTTTCCGATTCCTTTACCAGGCTCGAGGCAATTCTGAACCAAGGCATGATCAGCCAGTGACCGGAGTGAACCAATGACCGCCTGGGCCCAATCGCTGATCCGGATCTCGAATTACGAGGTCGAGACCCTCCAGAAGCGCCTCGCCGAGATCACCGCCCGCCGCGCCTCCGCGGAAATGCGCCTCGCCGTCCTCGACGCCGAGGCCGAGGTCGAGCAGGAGCGCGCCCGTCAGGACGCCGAGGCGGGCATGATGCTGCAGGCCTATCTGAACGGCTGGAAGCTCCGTAAAGCCGCCGCCGAGACCGATGTCGCCGAGATCGACGCCGAGGAAGTCGGCGCCCGCGACGCTCTCACCGGCGCCTTCGAAGAACTGAAGAAGTTCGAGCACGTGGCCGAGACCACCCGCCTGAACGCCATGATCGCCGCGGGCAAGCGCGAGACCGCCGCCTTCGACGAAATGGGCCTGCGCCGGCGTGCCGGATAAGCTGTCCCGCCGGACGGTGCTGGGCTCCACGCTCGGCTCGGCGGTCGCTCTGACCGCTTGCGACCGCTTCGCCACGGCCCAGCCCTCGCCCGGCCCTCTGGCCGCCCCGCTCAAGGACATCGTTCCCGCGCCTTTCGGCACGATCGGCATGACGTGGCAGCTGGATCAGCAGGACTGGATCGAACAGGTCCGGCGTCACTGCACCCAGATGACTCCCGAATGGGAGCAGAAGATGGAGCGGACCCTCGGGCCCGGCTTCACCTACGACTTCAGCGCCTCGGATCGCGTCGTCGGCTTCGCCCGCGAGAACGGCCTGCGCGTTCACGGCCACACCCTGATCTGGTATTCGCAGGGCGGCGAAGTCTTCAACGACGCCGTCGTCCCACGCGCCCGCTTCGCCACTGAGTTCGAGCGCTACATCCGCGCCTTCGCCGGTCGTTATCGCGGCCAGATGGCGGGCTGGGACGTGGTCAACGAGCCCGTCTCCGAAGACGGAACCGGCCTGCGGGAATGCCACTGGAGCCGAGCGCTCGGGATGGACGGCTACATGGTCCGCGCCTTCCAGATCGCCAAGGAGGCTGATCCGGACGCCGTCCTGTTCCTCAACGAATACAACCTCGAGAACATCCCCCAGAAGGGCGCGACCTTCCTTAAGCTGGTCGAGCGTCTGCTGAAACTCGGCGCCCCCATCGAAGGCATCGGGACCCAATCGCACCTCAGCATCGAGATCCCCGACGGCAACATCCGGACCTTCTTCCGCGACGCCGCCTCGCTGGGCCTGCCGATCCATGTGTCCGAGCTGGACTTCTCCCTGTTCCGCGACGGCCGCCGCATGCCGGACCTGCGTTCCCTCAAGGAAAAGCGCGCCCAGCAGGTCGCCCGCGTCGGCGAACTGGCCGAGGCCTTCCACGCCCTGCCGGAACGCCAGCGCTACGCCTTCACCACCTGGGGCCTGCGCGATCAGGACAGTTGGTTGACCCGCGAGGAAGGCCGCAACCGCCCCGACGACAGCCCGGTGCTTCTGGACCGCGAGGGCCGGGGCAATCCTGCCTATCAGGCGGTGGTCGACGCCTTCACCGGTCGCGCCGGCGCATGACATCGTCGCCGCGCGGGACGCGCCTTCCGTCCGGCGACTTCATCGGCTCCCGCTCCCTCTCGGTCGAGACCGGAGGTTTCAAGATCGGCCTGTGGCGCGCCGCCCTGCCGCCCGAAGGGGTGCACGAGCACGTCCATGACGACGCCCACTTCGTCCTGACGCTCGACAGCGGCTACCACAGCCAGGCGCATGACCGGGAGAAGCCCCGCGACGTTGCCTTTCGCGCCGGGACCCTGATCTGGAATCCACCCGGCGTGGAGCATCGCGACAGCTTTGAGCGCCCCGGCGGACGCTTCCTGTCCGTCAGCTTCATGCCAACGGGGGAACTGACCGGCGCCGACCCCGCCCGCCTGACCCACCACCGCGCCGAACGGGCCGCGAGGCTGCTCATCGGGCGCACCGCCGCCTTCCTTGCCGGCGACGAGATCGCCGTCGAATCCCTCGCGCTCGACATGGCTTCCGCCGTCTTCCACGACCGTGACGCCCGTCCGGGCGACGCCCCGCCGGCCTGGCTGTTCCGCGCCCGCGAGGCCATTGAGGACCTCTCCGCCAATCCGGGTCTGCAGGTGCGCGACATCGCCGCCCTTGTCGGCGTGCACCCGGTCAGCCTCGCGCGCCGCTACCGTCGGCATTTCGGCCATTCCCCCGCCGCCGCCATCCGTCATGCCCGGATCAGCCGGGCCATCAGCGCTCTCACCGGCGCGGTCCCCTTGGCCGACCTCGCCGCCGCCACCGGCTATGCGGATCAAAGCCACCTGACCCGCGAGGTTCGCGCCTTCTACGGCCTTCCGCCGCGCCGTCTGACCGCGGCTTTCGGGTGATCCGGTTTCATCTGTTCAAGACTGCCCGGCGCCCCGGTGGCACCCCGAGGCCTCCCTACGTTCGGAGTTGTCCATGCGTCGCCTGATCCTCGCCACCACCGCCCTGCTCGCCTTCGCCGCCCCCGCCCGGGCCGAGGTCCCTTGGCGGGTCTCGCCCCCGGCGGCCCAGCAGACCTCGGCAACCCGGCTGACGGCCATGGATGAGGCGATCCGCGCCGGGACCTTCCAGAAGATCACCAGCGTCCTGATCGCCCGCAACGGGCAGCTGATCCACGAGGCCTATTTCGACGACGAAGGCGCCGAGGCGCGTCGCAACACCCGCTCGGTCACCAAGACCGTCACCGCCATGCTGGTCGGAGCCGCCGTGGATCGCGGCCTTCTGGGCAGCGCGGACGCCGAGGTCATGCCGTACATCCGTGAGCACAGACCCTTCGATAATCCGGACCCGCGCAAGGACCGGATCACCGTCGAAGACCTCCTCACCATGAGCTCCCTGCTGGAATGCGATGACGACAACAGCTTCTCGCGCGGCAATGAGGAGCGGATGTATCTGATCGAGGACTGGGTGAAGTTCGCCTTCGACCTGCCGATCAAGGGCTTTCCGGAGTGGACGCCTCGCCCGGAGGCCTCTCCCTATGGCCGCGCCTTCAGCTACTGCACCACCGGCGTCGTGACCCTGGGCGCGGTGGTGCAACAATCCACCGGCCGCCCCCTGCCCGAGTTCGCTCATGAGGCCCTGTTCGGACCGCTCGGGATCGAGGGCGAGCGCTGGCAGATGTCGCCCACCGGCCTGGCCATGGGCGGCGGCGGGCTGGGACTGCGCAGCCGCGATCTGTTGGCGCTGGGGCAGGTGCTGCTGGACGGCGGTCGTTGGGACGGTCGACAGGTGCTGTCCGCCGACTGGGTGCGCGCAATGACCTCACCGCAGGTTCAGGTTAGCCCGGAACGTGGCGACTACGGCTACCTGCTCTGGCTGCCGAAATTCCGCGTCGGGGATCGGGACTACGCGGCGTGGATGCTGTCCGGAACCGGCGGCAACCGGGTGATGATCTTCCCCGAACTGAAGGCCGTCGCCGTGATCACCACCACCAATTTCGGCGTCCGCAATCCGCACGGGATCTCCGACACCCTGATCACCGAACACATCCTCGTCGCCCTGACCTCAGCCTGAGATCGGGACCTCCAGGACGGCGGCGATCCCCGCCGCCGTCAGCTCGGCGACCAGCCCGGCCGCCGCCGCCTCAACCTTCGCCGCGTCCCGGCCACGCAACACCAGATTGGTCCCCATCTCCCCGACCGAGCCGTGACCGAACGGATAGCTGCCGAAACTGACCTCACGCTCGGCCGTCGCCGCCGCTGTCAGGATATCGGCCACCGCGCCCTCGCCCACGCCGCTGACCCGCACGGTCCGCGACAGCACGACAGCCCCGGTCCGTAGGCGCGGCGCCACATCCTCCAGCATGGCGGTCATGATCTTGGGCACGCCCGCCATCACGAAGACATTGCCGATCTGGAATCCCGGCGCGTCCGTCACCGGATTGGCGATCAGCGTCCCGCCCTCCGGAATCCGCGCCATCCGCCGCCGCGCCGCATTGAACTCGCCCCGCTTGTAGTGCTTCTCGAGGATCGCCACCGCGTCCGGATGCTCCGGCAAGGCCACGCCGAACGCCTTCGCCACCGCATCAGCGGTGATGTCGTCATGGGTCGGCCCGATCCCGCCGGTGGTGAAGACATAGTCGTGGGCCGAACGCAGCGCGTTCAGGTTCTCGACAATCTGCTCCGTCCGATCCCCGACCGTCCGCGCCTCCATCAGATCAATCCCCAGCGCCGTCAGGAACCGGGCGATGGTGTTCAGATTGGTGTCCTGCGTCCGTCCGGACAGGACCTCGTCCCCGATGATCAGGACGGCGGCGGTGGGGGATGCGTCGGTCATCCTCCCAAGCTAGAGACTGCGCCATGCGCTTCAAGACGCCTCTCGAACGCGGAACCCTGATCCGCCGCTACAAGCGCTTCCTCGCCGACGTCACCCTGGCGGACGGGACCGAGACCACCATCCACGTCCCCAACCCCGGCGCCATGCTGGGCCTGACCGAGCCGGGCCTGCCGGTGTGGATGTCCCGCTCGCCCGATCCCAAGCGCAAGCTGCCCCTGACGCTGGAGATGATCGAACTGCCCGACGCCGGGCTGGTCGGGGTCAACACCATGAACCCCAACCGCATCGGCGAGGCCGCCATCGCCGAGGGTCGGATCGCCGAACTGAGCGGCTACCCGATCCTGCGACGCGAGGTCCGCTACGACGAGAACAGCCGGATCGATATCCTTCTGCAGAGCGACCCCGACGCTCTCCAGCGTCCCTCCGCCTGGGTCGAGATCAAGAACGTCCATTTCAACCGCATGCCCGGCCTCGCCGAGTTCCCGGACTGCAAGACCGAGCGCGCCGTCAAACACCTGAAGGCGCTGGAGCGGGTCGTTGATGCGGGCGACCGCGCCGTCATGCTGTTCATCGTCCAGCGCATGGACTGCACCGCCTTCACCACCGCCGACGACATCGACAAGGCCTATGGCCCGGCCCTCCGGCAGGCCGCCTCCCACGGGGTTGAGGTTCTGTGCTACAGTTGCCACCTCACGCCTAAAGCGATCCGTCTGGATCGCGCCCTGCCCTGGCGGCCCTGATTTCGACAAGGGTCGCGCCGAAAGACGACGCATGTACGAGACCCCCGAACTGGACACCGATCACTTCGTCCGCACCCACGAGATCCGCGTCCATCAGGACGAGGAGGCGTGGGAGGGCATGCGCGCCGCCGGCAATCTGGTCGCCCGCGCGCTGGACATGATCACCGACTACGTCCAGCCCGGCGTCACCACCGGCCGTATCGACGATCTGGTCCGCGAGTTCACCCTCGACAACGGGGGCCTGCCCGCCTGCCTCGGCTACAAGGGCTACGAGAAGACCGTCTGCACCTCGATCAACCACGTCGTCTGCCACGGCATTCCCGGCGACAAGGTGCTCAAGGACGGCGATATCGTGAATATCGACCACACCGTCATCGTCGATGGCTGGCACGGCGATTCCAGCCGCATGTTCGCGGTCGGGACCATCAACGCCCGCGCCCGCAAGCTGATCGACGTCACCTATGACTCGCTGGAAGCCGGTCTGGCGGTCGTGAAGCCCGGCGCCACCTTCGGCGACATCGGCTACGCCATCCAGCAGGTGGTCGAGGCCCAGCGCATGTCGGTCGTCCGCGACTTCTGCGGCCACGGCATCGGCCGCCTGTTCCATGACAGCCCGAACGTCCTGCACTACGGCCGCCGCGGCGAGGGCGCGACGCTCAGGAAGGGCATGTTCTTCACCGTCGAGCCGATGGTGAACCTGGGCAAGCCGCACGTGAAGGTCCTGTCGGACGGCTGGACGGCCGTCACCCGCGACAAGTCCCTGTCCTCGCAGTGCGAACACACCATCGGCGTCACGGACGACGGCTGCGAGCTGTTCAGCGCCAGCCCCGCCGGGCTGTTCCGTCCGAAATTCTAGGATAGGCTGCATGCGTCCACGGAGGGCGCATGCTCGAGACCCCGCCGCAGAAGCCGAAGACGCCCCACCACGCCGGCCATCGCGAACGGCTGCGCGAGCGGGCGCGTGGCGCGGGCATCCAACATCTGCCCGACTATGAGTTGCTCGAGCTCTTCCTGTTCCGCAGCCAGCCGCAGGGCGACGTAAAGCCGATCGCCAAGGCCCTGCTCGCCCGGTTCGGATCCTTGGCCGCCGTTCTCGCCGCCTCGGTCGAGGACCTGATGACGGTCAAGGCCGAAGACTCGCGTGGTCGCTCCAAGGGCATCGGCGCCGAGACCGCACTCGACCTCGTCGCCCTGCATGAGGTCGCCCGCCGCATCACCAAGGAAGAGGCCAACAAGCGCACGGTCATCTCATCATGGACCGCCCTGCTGGCCTACGTCCGCCTGTCGCTCCAGCACGAGCCGCGCGAACAGTTCCGGGTCCTCTACCTCGACAACCGCAACCAGCTGATCCTCGACGAAATCCAGAACCGCGGCACCGTCGACCACGCCCCCGTCTATCCGCGCGAGGTCGTCCGCCGGGCGCTCGAACTGTCGGCCAAGTCGATGATCATCGTGCACAACCATCCCACTCGGTCAATAAGATCACGCTGGAGCACGCACAAGCACGCTGAAACACTAGCAAACTCGGGCATTTTTGGCATTGCGTAGTGGGGACGGTTTTGGCAAACTGGGGGCGGTTTAAGGGGTAGAAAACGGCTCTCCGCTCCCAGCAAGCGACCCCTGTTTCTCCTGAACCGATCCCAGTTGCGGAACAGGAGAATCGCGATGCCCAGCCTGACCGACACCGCCATCCGGCATGCGCTCAAGCGCGTCGAGGTGAGCCAGAAGCAAGAAAATCTCGCCGACGGCGATGGACGCGGCACCGGCCGTCTCGTCCTTGTCCTCAAGCCAATGCCCAAGCGCGTGACCGCCGATTGGATGGCCCAGCAGTGGCGTGATGGCAAGCGCACCAAGAAGAAGATCGGTGCGTATCCCTCGATGTCCCTCGTTGACGCGCGCGCGGTCTTCAAGCGCGACTTCGCGGATGTGATCCAGAAGGGCCGAAGCATCAAGATCGCAACGGATACGCGTCCTGGCACGGTCGCGGACCTATTCGAGGGCTATGTCGCGTCGCTCAAGGCCGCCGGCAAGCCATCGTGGAAGGAGACGGAAAAAGGCCTGAACAAGATTGCCGATACGCTCGGACGAAACCGCCTCGCCCGCGAGATCGAGGCCGAGGAGATCATCGAGCTAATCCGTCCGATCTATGATCGTGGCGCGAAGTCGATGGCCGATCATGTGCGGTCGTATCTCCACGCGGCCTTTGGCTGGGGTATGAAATCCGACAACGACTATCGACAGCAATCGGCTCGCCGCTTCCGCATCCCTTTTAATCCGGCCACCGGCATCCCGACGGAGCCCAAGGTCCAGGGCACGCGCTGGCTGGATGAGGACGAGTTCCTGCAGCTCTATCGTTGGCTCGAATGCCCCGATGTGCCAGTCACTCCCTCCTACCTCCGCGCCGTGCAGCTTCTCATGCTGACCGGACAGCGCGTTGAGGAGATCGCTCGCTTCCATGTCGACCAGTGGGACGCCAAAGAGCGGATCATCGACTGGTCGAAGACCAAAAACCTCCAGCCGCACGCTGTCCCGGTCCCGTCGCTCGCGGCCGAACTGATCGAGTCCATCAAGCCCAACGAATATGGATGGTTCTTCCCCTCCGCCACGGACCAGTCAAAGCCGGTCAGCCATGGCACTCTATACTCGTTCATGTGGCGTCAGCGCGATCGCGGCGTGATCCCCTACGTCACGAACCGCGATCTCCGGCGCACTTTCAAGACGCTCGCCGGAAAAGCTGGTGTGCCGAAGGAAATCCGCGATCGGCTTCAGAACCACGCCCTTCAGGACGTCAGTTCGAAGCACTACGATCGCTGGAACTACATGGTCGAAAAGCGCGCCGGCATGGCCAAGTGGGATAAGTTCGTCCGGGCGCTGCTAGCGAAGAAGAAGGGCGGCAGCGCCTTGAAGAAGGCCGCGTGAGCGGTCGCTTCATCGCTGTCACCGGCGCATTCGTCACGGCCTGCTTTGCGGTCCCGGCCCATGCAGATCCATGCGAGGCGCCTGTCCCCTCGCAGGTTGGAGTCGAGTTCTCCGGCTTGGTCCGTTATGTCGGCGACGGCGACGGTCTTTGCGTCGGGCGTACATCGGACCCCAACGAGTGGATCGAGGTGCGCCTTGCCGACTTCGATGCCCCGGAGCTGCACACGCCAGGCGGTCCCGCGGCGAAAGCGGCGCTCGAACGCGTCGCCCTTCGGCGCGAGATCACCTGCACGGCCGAACGTGGGCGCGGCGGCCGCGTCCGCTCCTTTGACCGCGTCATTGCGCGATGTTGGATCGGTGGAAAGAGCCTTGGCGATCTGCTTCGCCAGGCTGGCGTGGCCGAGGGTGGCAACTAATGCCCCGCTCGCCATTGACTCAACATAGCTTGGAAGCTATATGACCTGGGATGTTAGATTGCATGACGCCTTCGAGGCGGAGTTCCTGGCTTTTGAGCGCGAGGTTCAGACCCAATTGCTGGCAGTTGCGAAACTGCTCGGCGAATTCGGTCCGCAGCTCGGTCGGCCATACGCCGACACGCTCAACGGCTCGAAGCACGCCAATATGAAGGAGATGCGTTTCTCTGCCGCCGACGGCGAATGGCGTGCTGCCTTCGCCTTCGATCCCGAACGGAAGGCCATCCTTCTCGTTGCAGGCGACAAATCCGGCGGCAGCCAGAAGCGCTTCTACAAGCAGCTTATCGCAAAGGCGGACAGTCGGTTTTCCGCACATCTGGAAAGCCTGAAATCCGCAAAGAAGGATTGATCGATGGGCCGGAGCCTTAACGACGTCATTGCTTCTCTGCCCCGCGATCAGCAGGAGCAGATCGAAGCCCGTTATGAGGAACTGAAGCAGGAGGTTGAGGGCCTGCGCGAGATGCGTCAGATCGCCGGGAAGGCGCAGGAGGACATCGCTGCGGCGCTGAAGATAAAGCAACCGTCGGTCTCGAAGATCGAAAAGCAGGCTGACATGTACCTATCGACACTGCGCAGCTACGTTGAGGCGATCGGCGGAAAACTTGAGCTGACGGTGAATCTGCCGGGGCGGCCGGCCATCCGGCTCCAGCGTCTCAGCGATGGAACCGTCTCCCACGACAGACCTATGCGCACCGTAGCACGCCGAAAGTCGGCGGCAGCGCGGTGACACCCGATGCTCCAGTTCGATGGCAGATGGCGTTTTGACAGTCCCGGCCCGATAGAAGCCGCCGTCCAAGAGGGCTTTCGCGATCTCATCAACCGCGTTTGCGGGCAAGGCCAGCGGAAGGCTATTTTGGAGCATTTCAAGGCTCGCTTCTGCGCCGCAGCCAACACAGAGTATTGGCCGAGCACCAACGAACGGTTCGCATCCGAAGATCTCGACCGAGATATGGCGCGTGCGGAGACGAACGCCCCCATATTCATCGAGGCATTCTGGGATGCATGCCAGGAACTTCGCGCCCGCAATCCTACCATGGTCGTGCCGGATGCCGGGCGGATAAACCGCATCCTCGCGGACGCAGACGCTGGCTATCAGCTCGACCCTCCCATGCTGGTCGCAACGCGGGTCCACATTCCGATCAACGTACCCGACGCTCCCCCATCTCTCGATGTGCAGGCGCAAGCGATCATCAACGAATCTCTTGATGCCTCCCAGCACTCGTTGAGCGAAGGCAACGGCCGTCAGGCCGTCCAAGAGGTCCTTTGGCTGCTGGAGACGATCTCGACGGCGTTTCGTGGTCCTGAGATCTTAGACGGCAGCATCCAGGGTCGGTACTTCAACGAAATCATCGGCGAACTACGCCAGCGCGGCCGCGGGCATCAAGAGCAAATCCTGCAATGGATGATGACGTTGCATGGCTATCTTTCCTCGCCGACGGGTGGTGGCGTCCGTCACGGGGTCGATCTCAGGGAGGGCCTTGCGCTCCAGATCGATGAGGCACGCCTCTACTGCAACCTCATACGAAGCTATCTGACTTTCCTCATCGCAGAGCATGAGCGCCTGGCTAGGCGGGTCGCGTGACGCTTCGAATAATCAAAACGTGGGGGCTCGGCGCACTTTGAAAGCGATGCTGTCTCGCAAGTACCTCTCGCCGGAGGTCTGATGCGCTTCATCCTACCTCTTGCTGAGCAACTCGACAGAGCGGCCGCGGAACTATCGGCGGCACGTCCGCTCAGCAGCCGGATGGCGCTGATCTTAATCGACAATGCTTTCGAGCTGATGTGCCATCAAAGATGCTTAGAACTGATCGAAGAAGATAGCAGATTAGCAAGCCCAAAATTGACCCTGAAAGATAAGCTCGCTGGACGTGGGCAAAATTTTGATGCGAAGACGTCCCTGTTAAAGCGGGCAGGCTATTTCGCGGACGTTGACGTCAGATCTGTTCAGATCCTTCACGGCTATCGCAATCAGCTCTACCATGTTGGTCTGCGCGACGACCCTGTCATCGGCCCCCTCGCCCGCCTATACCTCAAACTCGTACTGAGCTACGCGCCGCAATTGCTGAGGCCGGTGCGTTTCCTGCGTTGGGAGGAGTCACTCTCCCGGGGTGAGATCATCGAACATTTTCCCGAGCTTGCGGAGACGCGGCGGTATGCTTGCAAGGTCGACGTATCGGCGTTCTGCATGCGCGTCGCCGCGCGCGTCGATCCCGACCCTCTTCTGCTCGGCAATGCATTGGCGGAGCACTTAATCGGCCTCGCAGGGAAATCGGAAACCGATTTCGGAATAATCGCTAAGGGTCGCAGCGGTAAGGATGACCCCACTCAGACCCTACGTCGTGTTCAACTCGAGGCCGACACGATCGCGGAGGTAGTGCGCCGTCATCGTGAGCGTGAGCGCCAGTTAAAAGCGACCCAGACTCCCTTTGAACCGTTCGATCCGGATCGGCTTTCCATCGCCCGCGGAAGCAGCGTTCTGATCGAGGCGAACCAAAGGCTTCTTCCTGAATGGAAGCCCCGTCATAAGAAGTTGCCGTTTGCCAGTTGGCGTCGGCAAGCAGCCAAGCTGCGGCTCGGCATGGACGATCTCGCTGTCCTGGATTGCTATGCTCGGCTCCATCAGGAAATCGACGACCTCGATGAGGTCATGGCCGAGCCCATACAAGATATGTACGGCTGGCATCAGTATCAGGAGGATCTGGCCATGGATCGCCGATGAGGCAAGGCCCTCCATTCGGAACGGCTGCTGTCGATGTGCTGTTTCAACCGCCCCGCCGGGATTTTGGGGCATCGATCTGCGAGTGAAAGCCGCCGCGCTCGCAGGCTTGCCGCGCGCTTGCCGGTTAGCTGCCGGTTTGTTGCCGACTACTCGCAGGTCGACTGTTATACTGTGCCTAAATCGACAATTACAAACCGAGGCGACAGTGAAGAAAGTTACCCCCGATGGAAGCCAAATAAAGAGGCTCCGCACCAACGCCGAGCGTGTCTCGACACAGAAAGAATTGGCCTATGAGGTTCGGGTCAGCGAACGGACGCTTCGCGAGATCGAAAACAAAAATGCGCCTGTACCAGTAGACGTTCTTGACCGACTTGCGAAGGTTTTGAACGTCCGCCGGGAGCAAATCTCGTTTCCTTGTGATGCCACTCAATCAAAGACCGCGGGCGCCGGCGAGGTTTTCTCTGCTGTCATTGCTGAGATGCGCGAAGAGCGTTTGGTTTCCCGGTACGACTACGACCTCGCAAATGTGACGATGGATGAAGGTCTGCTGTTCAAGCAGGCAAACAGCTCGAACGACTTCGCTTGCGAAATTATGATCTCGCTGACGGATGAGGCGGCTGAGTACGCGGAAGAGCTGATCGGCATTTTGGACGGCCTAACGTGGTCCGTCCGGAGCATCCTAGAGAAGGTGGCCCCAAGCGAAGAAATCGCCGTTCGCCGCCGGATCAAGCAGCTCTTGGTCTTGCTCAGGGGCAATGACGTTTGGGTCTATCATACTCATCTTTTCCGCCGCTTGCCCGAACGACATACGCCCATGCCGGAAGGCGAATATGCCGACCTCTCGTCGCGCTTCATCATCGCGCTTGCAGCGCCCGCCGAGTGGGGGGAAACGTCAATTCGCGTTCCTATCGACCATGGCCAGCCGTTCATTCTCCCGGCCTGGGACTCCGACAAGAAAGGTGGCAAAGGCTGATGGCTGAGGCTCAATCTACCAACGAAGAAACGCTGACCGAAAACCTCGCTTTTGCCGAGGTGCTTGCTTGGTCTGCTACGCGTCCGGCTTGGCAACGAGATGCTTTGCGCCGACTTGTTCAGAGCGGCATCCTTGGCAGCGAGGAGATCGACGAACTTCTCGAAATTTGCCTTGATCCAGCGCTGCCTCACACGCCGTTGTCAGACGCAGATGTCTCGTCACAAAGTATCTTAGGTGCACCGGTCAGCGTGTTGCGTATCGAGAATCCAACCGGCGTCAATGCCCTGGCCTTCGATCAAAAACTCGAATTCGCGCAGGCGGGACTGTCGATCGTGTACGGCGACAATGGGTCAGGCAAATCTGGCTATGTCCGTATCCTGAAGCACGCCTGCCGGACACGCGACCGCAACAACAAGATCTTGCGTGACGTGGAAGATGCGGCAGCTACCCCGCAGACCGCCAACATTGTGTTCCTACGTGGTGCCACGGAGGATCAATTCGCATGGAGCCCGGAAGCGCCGAGCCACGCTGACCTTCCGTCGATAAGCATTTTCGACTCCAGAAGCGCCAACGTGCACGTCGAGAAGACGAACGCCGTGGCCTACATTCCCCAGCCAATGCGTGTCTTGGAAGCGTTGGCTACGGCCTGTGATCAGGTCAAGGCAAAGCTCGATGATCGGCTTGCCGCCATCAATGCGAAAACGCCGCTGGCAATTAAAGAGCCCCAACTTGGTGCCGATACCGCTGCCGGCGCTTTCGTGCGCAGCCTCTCCACAAAATCAAGCATCGCTCAGCTCGACCTGCTGGCGCAATTGTCAGAGGCGGAAACCTCCCACCTCGCCGCGCTGGAAAGCGATCTCGCACAAGAACCGAAACGAGCCGCTGCGAAAATCACCGCGCAGAAAGCACGCCTTGATGATGGCATCGGCAAGCTCAAGAATCTGGTCGACACGGCATCTCCTGCGGCGTTTGCGATGCGCTCCTCCTTGAAATCCGACTGGGAAACCAAAGCCGAGAGCGCGAAATTGGCATCCGACGCGTTGTTCGCCGCTTCGCCGCTTCCTGACGTGGGGAAGGCGACATGGCGCGCTCTTTGGGAGGCCGCCCGGAAATACTCCGATGGCATCGCATATCCGAGCAGGACATTCCCGCATCCAACGGGCCATGATGAGTTGTGCGTGCTTTGCCAACAGCCCATGGAAAAAGATGCGATTGAGCGCCTCGTGACGTTCGAGACGTTCGTTAAGGGCTCGACAAAAGCCGACGAAGACGCCGCGGAAGAGGCCTATAGCGATGCGATAAAACAAGCCGCCGCTAAGCATATGAGCGCTGCGGCCCGCCGCCAGTTCGTTAGCCTCATTGAGACCGAGATCGGGGACGTCTCTCTTGCCGGTGTTGTGAGAGAATGCAGTACGCGGGCGGCTTGGCGGCTTCGATCTTTCGTCCGTAGCAAGACCGCTCCCGAGCAACTCACTGCCTTCCCAGCCACTGCACTCGCCGCGCTATCTGTCCGCCTTGCGAGTCGTGCGCTTCAACTGTCAGCCGATCAAAACAGCCCAGAGCACCTTGCCTTGGTGAAGGAATATCGAGAACTGAAAGATCGAGAGGCACTCGGCCCTCTACTCGCGGACATTAAAGCCGAGATTGAGAGGCGCAAAGAGGCCGAAATCATAACCAAGGCCGCAAAGGATACGGCAAAACGATCCGTTACGACTAAGAATAAGGAATTGTCTGACAAGCTTGTTACGAACGCCTTACGCGGTCGATTCGCGCGTGAGATTGATAAGCTCAAGTTGGCTAGAATGCCGGTCGAGCTTCGGAAAGTCAAAGATTCGAATGCTGTGTCATATTTTCAAGTTTGTCTCGTTGAGAAACCTGATGAGCCTGTGGGCGAGATTTTCAGCGAGGGCGAACATCGTTGCGTCGCACTCGCTGCATTCCTGGCCGAGCTTGTCACATCCAAACAATACTCCAGTATTGTGTTCGACGACCCTATGTCATCGCTCGATCACATTCATCGCAGGGCGGTAGCAGCGCGACTTGTAGAGGAGGCTGAGCACCGGCAGGTCATCGTGTTTACACACGATCTGACGTTTCTTTTCGAGTTGCGTCGCGAAGCGGACGCAAAAACGCGCTCCATCCAGTATCAGACAGTTTGTCGCAAACAGAGCCGACCCGGCTTTGTGGAGTCAGAGCTGCCGATGAAGGCGAAATCAGCGCAACAATTGGCGCAATCCCTGCGCTCGGAGCTGAAAGAAGCAAAGCACCAATTTGATACATGGCCGGATGCTCGGCGGACTATCTTCTGCAAAGGCATCATCGAGCAACTTCGAGAATCTTGGGATCAAGGCATCGCAGACTTTGTATTTCCGGTCCTTGCTCGATTCGATAACGCCATAAAGGGCAACAGTCTATTCAAGCTCGCGATCATCAGCGATGACGACGTTAAGACCGTAACAGCAGCGCGAGGCCGGTTGTCGGAAGAGATGCATACGTCCGCGGAAACCCTGAACCCTGAGACTGTTTCTCATGCCGATCTGATAGCCGAAGTCGTGAAACTGGAGACGTGGCTAGGTAGCATCCAGCAGCGCCAGAAGGAGGCCAAGGCTCCCGTCACCTCCTATGCTTAAGCGATTTCGCTGCATGCGCCTCGACCGCCCAGCGGCGCTCAGATAGCCACGAGACAGTAAAACCGTGTCGCGCACCCTCGCTCACGCCGATCCGGGCTTGACTCTCGTTCCTGAAAGATAGAACAAATAGCGAACATGACGAAGAACCCGCCCTTGGAGGTCAAGAACGAGCTTGCGGCCCGAGCCCGCCATAGAGTCTTTGCGCGCGCAGATCGAAAAGATCGAAGGTCGCAGCCGGCGCGCCAAATCGGTTCTCCCCTTCGGGATTGCCGAGGTCGACTCGCGCCTACCCGGCGGAGGACTCGCGCTCGGCGCCCTGCATGAGATCGCCGGCGGCGGCAACGGCGCGATCGATGGAGCCGCTGCCGCCCTCTTCAGCGCCGGGATCGCCGCCCGCACGAAGGGCAAGATCCTTTGGTGCATCACGCGCCCCGACCTCTTCGCGCCAGCGATCGCCCAAGCAGGCCTTGCATCCGATCGCGTGATCTATCTCGAAGCCGGCGACGACAAGACCGTGCTCGCCTGCATGGAGGAAGGCCTGCGCCACGGTGGCCTGGGCGCCGTCCTTGGTGAAGTGGCCCGACTTTCCATGACCGCCTCGCGGCGCCTGCAACTGGCGGCCGAAGGCACCGGATCGATCGGGATCGCGCTGCGACGCTGGCGGCGACAGACAGAGGCTACAGACTTCGGCCAGCCTACAGCGGCGATGACGCGCTGGCGCGTCTCCGCTTTGCCTTCGACATCGCTTCCCGTTCCGGGCGTGGGTCGAGCCCGCTGGCTGGTCGAACTGATCCGCGCTCGCGCGGGCGAAAGTGCAGATTTCGAAGTGGAGGCGTGCGATGACACGGGTCGTCTCGCTCTTCCTGCCGAGCTGGTCCACCGACCGGCTACGGCGGAAGGCTGGCGACGCGGCGCCTCCGGCTGAGGCGCCGCTCGTCCTGATTGGCCGCGACGGGAACAGGCGGGTGGTGCTGGCGGCTGACGCCGCTGCCCGCGCTGCTGGCCTGCGCGTTGGCATGCCCGTCACCAAGGCCCAGGTCCTGGCGCCCGGACTCATCGTGCAGGACGCCGACCCGGTAGGCGACGCCGAGGCGCTCGACCGGCTCGCGGCCTGGCTCCTCCGATACGCTCCCGTCGTCGCTCCCGATCCGCCGGACGGGATCATCATCGACTCGACGGGCGCCGATCATCTCCATGGCGGCGAAAGTGCGATGCTGGACGGCCTCATCGGCCGGCTTGCCATGTCCGGGATCGCGGCTCGGGGCGCGATCGCCGACACCTGGGGCGCTGCGCACGCTCTGGCCCGCTATGCCCCGCAGATCGCACCGGACCGACATGGCGCATCCATAATGGAGCCTTTGCCGCTCGCAGCGCTGCGCATCGCCGCGTCCACCGTCGCCGCCCTGCGGACACTCGGTTTCGATACGGTCGGCGACCTTCTCGCGCAGCCTCGGGCGCCGCTCACCTTGCGCTTCGGCCCCCAAATCGGCCGCCGCATCGATCAAGCCCTCGGCCAGGCGGCCGAGCCGATCGAGCCGGTCCGGCCGGTCGATCTCATCGAAGTGCGCCGCGCCTTCGCCGAGCCGATCGCCGCGGCCGAGACCATAGCCCGGTATATCGCCAAGCTCGTCGGCCAGCTCTGCGAGCGTCTCGAGGCCGGCGGCTTGGGCGCTCGCAGACTTGACCTCATCTGCCACCGCGTCGACAGCCGCGCCCAAGCCGTCAGGGTCGGCATGGCAACGCCGGTCCGCGACGTTAAGCGCCTGACGCGTCTGCTCTGCGACAGGATCGAGACCATCGAACCCGGCTTTGGCATCGAGGTGATGACGCTCGCCGCGAGCGTCGCCGAGCCGCTTGAGCGCAGACAGATCGTCAATTCCCTCATCGAGGAAAGCACACCGGACGTCTCCGATCTCATCGACACGTTGATGAACCGGGTGGGCGAGCGCGCCCTTTATCGGCTTGCTCCCGTCGCAAGCGACGTTCCCGAGCGATCCGTCTGCCGCATCCCGGCAATGGCGGCCGACACGGGGGCGGGCTGGCCCGGCCATTGGCCGAGGCCCTCGCGCCTCCTGCCTCATCCCGAGTTGGTCGAGACGGTGGCGCTGTTGCCCGACCATCCGCCGGTCTCCTTCACCTGGCGCGGCGTGCGCCGGCGCCTGCGTCGCGGCGACGGCCCGGAGCGCGTCTTCGGCGAATGGTGGAAGCGTGACGCCGAGCTGGTCGCCGTGCGCGACTATTTCCGGGTCGAGGACGACGCCGGCGAGCGTTACTGGCTCTACCGCGCTGGCGATGGCGAGGACACGGCCACGGGCTCGCACCGATGGTTCATCCATGGGGTCTTCGGATGAGTGAGCCCCGCTACGTCGAGATTCAGGTCACCTCGCATTTCAGCTTCCTGCGCGGTGCGTCGTCCTGCGAGGAGCTGTTCGCCCAGGCGGCGCTTGCCGGGATCGAGGCGGTGGCCGTCGTTGACCGCAACTCCCTCGCCGGCATCGTGCGCGCTCATGAGGCCGCGAAGACGACCGGCGTGCGCCTGATCGTCGGATGCCGCCTCGACCTCGCCGACGGCACGTCGGTGCTGGTCTATCCGACCGACCGCCCCGCCTATTCGCGCCTCTGCCGTCTGCTCTCGCTCGGCAAGGGTCGCGGCGGCAAGGCCAAGTGCATTCTCGAATGGCCGGACCTCGTAGCTTATGGCGATGGCCTGGTCGCCGTCCTTGTGCCCGACTTGGCCGATGACGAGTGCGGCTTCAGATTGCGCCGGCTTCGCGACGCGTTCGGTGACCGCGCCTACGTCGCCCTCACGCTACACCGTCGCCCCAATGACCAGCTTCGCCTTCACGAGCTGTCGAACCTCGCCGCGCAAATGCGCGTGCCCGCGGTGGTGACGAACGACATCCTCTTTCACGAGCCGGGTCGCCGCATCCTGCAAGACGTCGTGACCTGCATCCGCCACAACGTCACGATCGACACCCTCGGCGATCGGCGCGAACGTCACGCCGACCGCTACATCAAGCCGCCGGAGGAGATGCACCGGCTGTTCAGCCGCTATCCGGAAGCGCTTGCTCGCTCTCTCCAGATCGCTGATCGCTGCCGCTTCAGTCTCGACGAGCTTGCCTATCAATATCCGGAGGAGCGTGACGATCCGGCGCTCTCGCCGCAAGAAACGCTGGCGAGGCTGACCTGGGAAGGCGCGTCGGAGCGCTATCCCGAGGGCGTACCCGACAGCGTGACCGCCGCGCTCCAGCATGAGCTGCGGCTGATCGAAAAGCTGGATTACGCGCCCTACTTCCTGACAGTGAATTCGATCGTTCGCTTCGCCCGATCGAAAGACATCCTCTGCCAGGGTCGCGGCTCGGCCGCCAACTCCGCAGTCTGCTATGTCCTCGGCATCACTTCGATCGATCCCGGCCGCAACGATCTTCTCTTCGAACGCTTCGTCAGCGAGGAGCGGCGCGAGCCGCCCGACATCGATGTCGATTTCGAGCACGAGCGGCGCGAGATCGTCATGCAATGGGTGTTCGACACCTACGGCCGTGACCACGCCGCGCTCTGCTCCACCGTCATTCGCTACCGCGCTAAGGGCGCGCTGCGTGATGTCGGCAAGGCGCTCGGCCTGCCCGAAGATCTGATCGGCACCTTGTCGTCGCAGGTCTGGGCCTGGTCCGAGGAAGGCGTCGAGCCAAAGCATGTTGAGGAGCTGAACCTCAATCTCGCCGACCGCCGCCTTCGCCTGACCCTCGATCTCGCGCGACAGCTCATGGGCGCGCCACGCCATCTCAGCCAGCATCCAGGCGGCTTCGTCCTAACCCATGACAGGCTCGACGATCTGGTCCCGATTGAGCCCGCTGCGATGAAGGACCGGCAGGTCATCGAGTGGGACAAAGACGATATCGACGCGCTCAAGTTCATGAAGGTCGACGTCCTGGCGCTCGGGATGCTGACCTGCATGAAGAAGGGGCTGGATCTTCTGTCCGAGCACAAGGGTGTCAATCTCGACCTCGCCTCCATCCCGGCCGAGGACCCGCGCACCTACGCGATGATACGAAAGGCGGACACGCTCGGCACTTTCCAGATCGAGAGCCGGGCCCAAATGTCGATGCTGCCGCGGCTCAAGCCACGCACTTATTACGATCTCGTCGTGCAGGTCGCGATCGTCCGACCAGGTCCGATCCAGGGCGACATGGTGCATCCCTATCTTCGTCGCCGGGAGGGCCTTGAGCCCGTCCACTACCCGAAGCCCGAGCTGGAGAAGGTGCTCGGCAAGACTCTCGGCGTGCCGCTGTTTCAGGAGCAGGCGATGCGGGTCGCGATCGAATGCGCCGGCTTCACGCCCGGCGAGGCCGACATGCTCCGCAAGTCGATGGCCACCTTCAAGTTCACGGGCGGCGTCTCGCATTTCCGGGACAAGCTGATCGGCGGCATGGTGGCCAACGGCTACGAGCAGGCGTTCGCCGAGCAGACCTTCAAACAATTGGAGGGCTTCGGCAGTTACGGGTTTCCGGAAAGCCACGCAGCCTCCTTTGCGCTGATCGCCTACGCCTCAGCCTGGCTCAAATGCTGGCATCCTGAAGTGTTCTGCGCCGCGCTGCTGAACAGTCAGCCCATGGGCTTCTACGCGCCGGCGCAGATCGTGCGTGACGCGCGTGATCATGGCGTCGAAATCCGTCCGGTCTGCGCCAACGCATCCCGATGGGACTGCACGCTCGAGCCCGCCGGCAGCGAAGAGCGGTTCGCCGTTCGCCTGGGTCTGCGCATGGTTAAAGGCCTCGCCAATGCCCACGCCGCGGCGATCGTCACGGCCAGGGCGGATCAGCCCTTCGGCTCGGTAGACGATCTATGGCGCCGTGCCGGCATCCCCGTCGCGGCGCTCACGCAGATCGCCGAAGCGGACGGATTTCGACCGCCCTTCGGCCTGGCACGCCGCGAGGCGCTATGGGCGATCAAGGCTCTGCGCGATGAGCCGCTCCCACACTTTGCCGCCGCGTCGGCCCGAGAGACGGAGATCGTGCCGGAGGTCGCCGAACCGGCGGTCATCCTCCGCCCGATGACGGCGGGTGGTGAAGTCGTTGAGGACTATCGGCATGTCAGCCTGTCGCTGCGGGACCATCCCGTCTCGTTCCTGCGTCGGGAGCTGCGCCGTCGTCGCATGGTCACCTGCCAAGAGGCGATGGACGCGAAAGATGGCCGGTCGCTGGAGGCGGCCGGCATCGTGTTGGTGAGACAGCGGCCTGGCAGCGCCAAGGGCGTCATGTTCATCACGCTCGAAGACGAGAGCGGAATCGCCAATCTCGTCGTTTGGCCCAAGGTCTTCGAGCAGAACCGACGCACCATCCTGTCGGCCGGCATGATCGCCGTGCGCGGGCGCGTTCAGCGCGAAGGCGAAGTCGTTCACCTCGTAGTCCAACGGCTGACCGATCTCTCCGCTGAGCTGGCGAGCGTCGGCGAGCGCGACACGGCCTTTCCGTTGCCACACGGTCGGGGCGACGAATTCCATCATGCCTCCCCGACGCCCGACCCGCGCGGCCTTGCGCCGAAGGGACTGCGCACGCGCGACATGTACGTCCGCGATCTGCATATCGACTCGATCAAGGTGAAGACCCGAGACTTTAGATAAAAGTGTAGAATAGGCTTCTGCGCGACTCATGCCGCGACCACGCAACTCTAGGAAGCGAAGCGACCTGAACGAATATGCGCCTCTATCACTTCACTTCGCAGAAATATGGGTTGCTCGCTCTCAAGCAACGTCGTCTGAAGATTGCACGCATCAACGAGCTGAACGATCCCTTCGAATTTCTTGGATGGAACCTCCGCGACAAGCGCGTCCGCGCGTTTATGCGCAACTGGAAGAATGAACGGGATCGCGAATTCGGCATCGTATGTTTTAGCCGCAAATGGTCCCACCCCATGCTTTGGGGCCATTACGCCGAAAAGCACCATGGCATGGCTATCGGCTTTGATGTGCCGGACGGGAACGACACTTATCATCCCGTGAAGTACCGCCGAGCACGTTTGCCGGCACCATCCGACCGCGAAATCATCAGCGCAGACGTCGATGATCTGCTGCTCACCAAGTTCACCGCGTGGAGGTACGAGTCCGAATACCGTTGCTTTAGCCGCCTTGCCGACAGTATCCACGAAGGGAACTTGTACTTCGAGGCCTTCACCGACGAGTTGAAGCCGGTGGAGGTGATCGTCGGCGATCGTTCGACGATCACCAGGGCGGACCTGGCTGAAGCGCTGGGCGACGCCCTCACTCATGTGACCTCCTATAAGGCACGGCCGGCGTTCGGGAGCTTCAACGTAGTAAGGAACAAGAACGACACCCTCTGGAGGTGACACCGATGGAACCGAGCGCGGCCGACCTCCTATCGGCCAATCTGGCACGGCTACACGCCGGCGAAGAGGAGCTTCGAGAGAAGGCTCTGGGGATGATCGCAGCGGACGACCGCCTGGGACTGCATCTGGCGGTGACCGAGGCAGCGATGGACCTCGCCGACATACTGCGACAGTTCCAAACCGCCGACGAAGATTTGAAGGTCGTTCAAATTCTCGGCATGCGCACGTTCAACGCATTTGGGGCAAGCATCAAACTCGCGCTGTCAGGCTACAGCCAGAACAGTGCGCTCATTCTTCGCGATGTGCTCGAGACGACTTTCCTCCTAAGCTATTTCGCCGGCGATCGAAGTCTGATTGGACGTTGGCGTCTCGCTGATGAGAAGGCGCGTCAGAAAGAATTCGGGCCGGTAAAGGTGCGCGAAGCCATCGACGCTCGCGACGGCTTCACCGGCAAAAAGCGCTACGAAACCTACAAAATGTTTTCCGAACTCGCTGGCCACCCGACGATGAAGTCCGCGTTCATGATCAGGCCACAGCGCGAAGGCAACGCCGTGATCGGTCCCTTTGTAGAGTCGACCACCCTGGACGCGGTTGTCTCGGAAATCGGGAAACTCGCGGTTCAGGTCGGCGAGCAGCTCACTGTGTTCTTTCCACCGACGTGGGGTAGCGGCCTTCCAAGCCGACTAGCGTTCGCTACGCTCAAGCAGCGATGGATCGGTACATTCTATCCGGCCGCCGCGTCTACCTTGGACTAGACCTTGAGGGGAAAGCCTTCCCCTGCGCCCGAGCCCGTCGGTCTCGGTCGACCCCTTCTGCGGGGCGGCTGCCCCACAACGCCCCGCTGAGAGTGAGAGTGCGGAGGGATTTTCCGTGACGGGTTGAGGGCTGGAGAAGAGGTCTCCGGCGCCCGTCATGGAGATTGGTCCCATGACCCAGGTTTCAGTTCTAGACGCGCGCCGCGACACCAGCGGCGGCTACAAGGTCGATGTCGGCCGCGGAGAGCGGATCGGCCGCGTCTCGTCAGAGTGGTTTTCCCGGCCCGCGGACGAGCGATATCTGTCACTGTCCGAGCTGGCGCGCTCCGTCCGCAACCGCGCCGATCGCAGCCGCACGCGCGTTGTGGAAAGCCCGCTCATCCATGTGGAGGCGAACCGCAGCGACCCGGAGCGGTTGGCGCTCATCCTGCCGGGCACAGATACGCCGATTGCACCCACGCACTGGAGCTTCGGCCAACTGGCCAGCCTGGTCGGTGCGCCGGCCGCATATCTGCGCCAGCTCCCGGCGCCGCTGGCCGCGATCAACCTGCAATATGGCCTGACGTCCAATCGGGCGGAGCAGATCAAGACGCTCGAAACCGATACCGGTCGGCTCGAGCTGCGCGCCGTCACCGGGCCGGATTACGGCCGCATCTTCGATCACGAGCTGGTCGAGGCGGTGCAGCGCATCGCCGGCAACGGCACTGGCGACACGCGCTGGAAGGTGCCCGGCGTCCTCGACTGGTCGACCGGGATCTACAATCCGCGCGTCGACATCACCAAGGATACGACCACCCTCTATGCCTCAGATCGCGACGTCTTCCTCTTCCTCGTCGACGATTTGAACCCGATCGAGGCCGGACGGCTGCCGGACGGCTCGCCGGATCTCTATTTCCGGGGCTTCTACTGCTGGAACTCAGAGGTCGGCGCCAAGACGCTCGGGATGGCGAGCTTCTATCTGCGCGCGGTTTGCCAGAACCGCAATCTGTGGGGCGTCGAGGACTTCGAGGAGATCACGATCCGCCACTCCAAATACGCCGCCAATCGCTTCGCCCATGAGGCCGCGCCGGCGCTGGCGAACTTCGCCAACTCCTCTCCGCTGCCTTTCGTCAACGGCATCAAGATGGCCCGCGAGCGGATCGTGGCGCGCACCGACGAGGATCGTACCGACTTCCTGCGCCGCCGTGGCTTCTCGAAGGCCGAGACCGGCAAGATCATCGACGCGGTCCTGACGGAGGAAGGTCGCCCGCCCGAGAGCATTTTCGATTTTGTGCAGGGCATCACCGCCGTCGCACGCGACAAGCCCCATCAGGACGCTCGCCTCGACATGGAGGCTAAGGCGAAGAAGCTGCTCGATCGAGCCGCCTGACATCCGCAAAGCCGGAGATGCGGATTTCCGTGTCTCCGGCTTTGCGCTTCCGCGTGTCCTCAATTCCGGTCCTCGGCGCTGCCCCCTTTAGAGGAAGAGGGCGGCGCTTCGCTTCGTGACGGGTTTAGGGCTGAGAGAGAGTCTCTCGGCGCCCGTCGCGGAGACTACCCCGATGGCTACTGCCGTTCAGAAGATCACCCTGTCGTCCTCGCGCGACATCCCCTTCAACAAACTGGTTCTGTCCCAGTCCAACGTCCGGCGCGTGAAGGCCGGCGTCTCGATCGAAGACCTGGCGGCCTCGATCGCCCGTCGCGGCCTGATCCAGAGCCTCAGCGTCCAGCCCGTCATCGACGCGGAAGGTGTTGAGACCGGCATGTTCGAGGTTCCGGCCGGTGGCCGTCGCTTCCGCGCCCTCGAACTGCTGGTGAAGCAGAAGCGCCTCGCCAAGATCGCACCGGTGCCCTGCATCGTACGCGACAATGACAGTGAGATCCTCGCCGAAGAGGTCTCGCTCGCAGAGAACATCGAGCGTGCTCCGCTCCATCCCCTCGATCAGTTCCGCGCCTTTCAGGACATGCGCGCCAAGCATATGACCGAGGAGGAAATCGCCGCGGCGTTCTTCGTGCCCGTCAACATGGTCAAGCAGCGGCTGCGACTTGCCTCGGTCTCGCAGGCGCTCCTCGACGTCTATGCCGACGACGGCATGACGCTGGAGCAGCTCATGGCGTTCACGGTCTCCGAAGACCATGCGCGCCAGCAGCAGGTCTGGGACACGATCAAGGACGCCTGGTCCAAGGAACCCTACCAGATCCGGCGTATGCTGACCGAGACGACGGTGCGCGCTTCCGACAAGCGTGCCATCTTCGTCGGCATCGAGGCCTATGAAGCGGCGGGCGGCACCGTCATGCGCGACCTGTTCCAGTCCGACGACGGCGGATGGCTTCAGGACGCGGGCCTCCTCGACCGCCTCGTTGGCGAGAAGCTGAAGGCCGAAGCCGAGACGATCGCGGCCGAAGGGTGGAAGTGGATCGAAGTGGCCGTGAGCTTCCCGTACGATGCGGCACGCGGCCTGCAGGAGATCACCGGCACGCCGCTCGACCTCTCGCCCGAAGAGCAGGCGACCATTGACGCGCTGAACGCCGAAATGGCGAAGCTGGAAGCCGAGTATCAGGACGCCGACGAGCTGCCGGATGAGGTGGATCAGCGTCTGGGCGAAATCGAGACCGCGCTCGCGAGCTTCGAGGATCGTCCGGTTCACTACGAGCTGGCTGACATCGCCATCGCCGGCGTGTTTGTCAGCATCGACGCCAACGGCTCGCTGACGGTGGATCGCGGCTTTGTCCGCCCCGAGGACGTTCCAGTTATCCCGGTCGACGGCAACGGCGACGGCGACAGCGGCTCGGAGACCGATAGCGTATCGGGCGCAACCGCCGGCCAGACGGTCCAGCGCGCCGTCATTACCATCGGCGGCCAGCCCACCGAGACTGAAGATGACGACGAAGACGACGCCATCAAGCCGCTGCCCGAGCGCCTGGTCATCGAGTTGACCGCCTACCGCACGCTCGCGCTTCGCGACGCCGTCGCGAACAACCCGCATGTCGCCATGACGGCGCTGCTGCACAAGTTCGTCTCGGACCGGTTCATGACCCGCATGTATAACGGCGCCATGGAAGCGGGCGTGAAGCACATCTACTTCCCCGCGCAGGACGAGAGTCTCGCCGACAGCCCTCCCGCCCGTGCGGTGCAGGAGCGGCACGACGCCTGGGCGAGCGACATCCCGAAAGACGACGATGCGCTTTGGGATTGGCTGGCTGGCCTGGACGACACCAGCCGCATGGCGCTGCTGGCCCACTGCGTCAGCTACGGCGTCAACGCCCTTTACGAGCGGCCGAATCCGCACAGCTCCAGCGGTGTGTCGCAGCATACGCTCGACATGCGGCTCACCCAGGCCGACCGCCTGACGCGCGCGACCGGGCTGGACATGGTGGAGGCCGGCTGGCGTCCGACCTTCGGCAACTACCTCAATCGCGTAACCAAGCCGCGCATCCTCGAAGCAGTCCGCGAGGCGAAGGGCGAACAGGCCGCCCAACTCATCGACCACCTGAAGAAGGGCGATATGGCCAAGGAGGCCGAACGGCTCCTGGCCGATAGTGGCTGGCTGCCCGAGCCGCTGCGGCTCGCTGATGTTGCCGATCAGCCTGAGGGCGGCGACGCCGGTGACGCCGAGGCGCTGCCGGACTTCCTCGCTGGTGACGATGACGAGGTGATCGAAGCCGACGAGGATGCGTCCGACCTGATCGCTGCCGAATAGGCCACTTGGCGGGGAGCGACGCTGATCGCTCCCCGTTGCTTGTCTCAAGGAGCCTTAGATGGAAACATCCGGCACCGACGCGCCGCGCCGCGTCGTCTTCCAATATCTCGTCCCGGTTCACGTCGAGGTCGAAGATGGCCTCGTCTGCCGCGTGACGGTGATCGACGAAACGCCCGTGCTCGATCCCACCGTCGTCGAAGGCGACAGCGCCTACCTCAAGGACGCGGTGCGCGCCTCCGACGACGGTCAGCCGTGGCCGTCCTGGCAGTTCGGCTACTGAACCAAACCACACCCCAACATCCACCTCGAGCCCGGCCCTACGCCGGGCTCTTTTCGTTTCAGGAGACCGCCATGGCGGACTATTTCACACGCTTCTCGTGCCTGCTGGACGTGGGCACGGTCGAGAACGCTGCTCGCGCGCTCGACATCTACAACGACCTGATGGCGCAGAATGCCGCCGAAGATCCTCCGGCCGAGCCGTTTTTACTGTCCATCGAGCCCGAGCATGGTGCCACGCGCCTCTGGATGCGCGATCCCGGCACCGCCGACCCCCAGCTCCTCATCACCTTCGTGACGCGGTGCGCCGAGACCTTTGGCCTCGCCGGACGCTGGGGATTCCAATGGGCGGGCGTCGCCTCCGAGCCGCGCATCGATGGCTTCTCCGGAGGTGCCCATGTCCTCGACCTGACGACGGGGCAGACCGTCGAATGGATGAGCAGCGGCCGCTGGCTCGCCGACCGCCTAGCTGCGGGAGGCGCGTCATGAGCATCCCGGATCATGCGCGCTCCAATTTCAAGACGCTGCTTCGCGCCGCAGCGGACGGCAACCTCGCGCTTATGGAATGCGCGGACTCTGCCACCGGGCAGACCCGCTACGTCATCTGCGCGGTCGGCCGCGATGATGGCGCCTACGTGTTCACGCCATTCGGTCACCTTGCCGACGGCGATCCCTACGAGGCGTACACGCCCCCAAGTGGCGGTGACGGCATCGAAGATTGATATCCGCTACCAGACCGCGACTTCCCATTGGCCGTTCACGCGCGCGAAGCCGACCGGCCGGTTCTGCGGTGTGGCGTTGGCCCGCGTCGTGTCCATCGTGAGCTGCGTCATGCACGTCACGCCAGGACCGACGCCACCCGGAGAGCAATCGCCGAGTTTCAGCGTCGCATTGGCAAGCGACGTTCCCGTGAACAGCCGGTGACGGCGGACTGCGGCGATCGCTTCTTCCTCGCTCGGCTGCGCGACGCCGGCGACGGCCGCGGCAGACAAACCGCCCGGCGAGATCATCGGTCGCGCGACGAATCCCGCGCCGAACCCCACCACGAGGCACCCCGCCGCCAGCATGCCGATCGCGCTTCCCTTCATCTCCGTCTCCCTTGACCTCTCTCGGTGAAGCAAGCGCGCGCCCTCGATCGTCGAGGCTGCCGCCCGCCATGTGTCGGATGAACAAGTGTAGCGGCGCGCGGCCCGCCTCGGAAGATGAAGCGGCCAAAAGGTCATTCCGCACGCCAGAGTGAGAGGCCGGCCGAGACGGGGTCGAGCCGGTGCGGTCGAGAGAGAGCGCCCGACGGCTCCTCCGTTTCCCGCTCTCCGAGGTGCCCCCCATGACCGAGACTACAGCCCACGCTGAACAACCCGTCGACCGCTCGGCGGTGCTTGTTCCGGATGCTCGTCGAATAGATTTCCTTCCGACCCTCTTCGGCCGCCAGCATTTCCTGATCGGAGAGATGACGGTCTATTATCACATGGAGCGTCTCAGCCCGCGCGATTATCGAGGCGGTCTCTGGGACTTCTATCAGCGCGATGGCAAGCCGCTTTACCTCGCGCCAGCCTCCAAGCCCCGCCTTCAGATCATATGCGACACGAACGGCTATGAAGGCGAGGTGTCCGCCGGGGCGGCAGGGATCATCGCGACGCTGTTCGCCTTTTCCCATCTCTCCTTCCAATATCCCGTCGACCTGATGGCGGAGGGATACAGCCGCCTTTACGACTATGCGGCGGAGCACCCCGAGTCCGCCGAGATCTTCCAGGCGATCGATTGAGCGCTGCGACCCGCCGAGCGCCTGGCCTTCCGGTCAGGCGCTTTTTTCATGCCTGCCGTTCAGAGGAAGAGGTTCGCCGGGACGGGTTTGAGCCGGTGCGGTCGAGAGAGAGCGCCTGCCGGTTCCTCCGTTTCCCGCTCTCCCGAGGTGACCTCCATGACTATCGCTTCCGCATCCGCGGCCGTTCCGGCTGCGCCGTCTCCGCTTGCCGCGAGCCCGGCGCCGGCCGCCATCCTCGCCGCAGCCCACCACCTTCTTCCGCATCTTGAGCGGGGCCAGCCCGTCGATGCCGCGACGCTGCGCGGTGCGATGGAGGCGGCATTCGGCGCTTCCGACACGTCTGGCGCCTGGGACTGGAAGACGGCCTACGAGGCCTGCGAAGTGGCGACGGTGCTGTTTCTGCGCAAATACGGAAAGGCGGTTTTCCGCAAGTCCGGATCTCCGGCCGCCAGCCTCCCGATGCTGGCCAAGATCGCGAGCCTGTTGCCGACACATACCCGGCGTTCTGAGGAGACGCAGGCCTTCCAGCAGTTCTCGACGCCGGTGTCCCTCGGCCTCGCTGCGCTCGCTGCCGCCGCCATCACACCTGTCGATCGTGTGCTGGAGCCCTCGGCCGGAACCGGGCTGCTCGCGGTCCTGGCCGAAACGGCGGGTGCGACGCTGATGCTCAACGAGCTGGCCGAAACCCGTGCAGCGCTTCTTTCCTCCCTCTTTCCGGCCATCCCCGTCACGCGATTCGACGCCGCCCAGATCGATGACCATCTCGATCCGACCGCTATGCCAAGCGTCGTACTGATGAACCCGCCCTTTTCTGTAATGGCGAATGTCAGCGGCCGAGTAGCCGACGCGGCCTATCGCCATGTCGCCTCGGCCCTCGCCCGGCTCGCCGATGGCGGACGGCTCGTGACGATCACGGGCGCCAGCTTCGCGCCTGAGCTACCTGCCTGGCGCGACGCCTTTGTCCGCTTGCAGCAGCGCGGACGTGTCGTGTTCACGGCGGCGATCGACGGCTCGGTCTATGCCAAGCATGGCACGACCATCGAGACCCGCCTGACCGTCATCGACAAGGCACCCGCCGACGACCCCACCGCGTTTCCGCCATCGGCTGGCCTCGCGCAGGATGTGGCGACGCTGCTCGGCTGGATCGAAACCCAGGCCCCGTCGCGCCTGCCGGTCGCGCTGCCGCCGCTCGCGTCTATCGCACCGACGCCCCGCACCGTGCGCGGCTATCTCGCCCGCGCCACGTCATCGTCGCCAAGCCGAGCGATAGCCGAACCAGAGGGCGTCGAACTCGCCTATGAAACCGTCGACTGGACGCCGCCCGAGGGTGGCCGGCTGACCGACGCCATTTATGAGGAATACGGGCTTCAGGCGATCCGGATTCCCGGCGCGCAGCCGCACCCGACCAAGCTGGTCCAGTCGGCGGCGATGGCCTCGGTCGCACCGCCGAAGCCAAGCTATCGGCCGACGCTCCCCGCCAGCATCGTCACCGACGGCATTCTGTCCGACGCCCAGCTCGAAACCGTGATCTATGCCGGCGAGGCCCATGGCGAATTCCTCGCCGGAGCCTGGACCGTTGACGAAACCTTCGACCTCGTCTCGGCCGCGCCGGATGATGCTCAGCACGCCGTCCGCTTCCGCCGCGGCTTCATGCTGGGCGACGGCACCGGCGCCGGCAAGGGCCGCCAGTCGGCCGGCATCATCCTCGACAACTGGATGCGCGGACGCCGTAAAGCGGTCTGGATTTCCAAATCCGACAAGCTGCTGGAGGACGCGCAGCGCGACTGGTCGGCGCTTGGCATGGAACGCCTGCTGGTGACGCCGCTGTCGCGCTTCCCGCAGGGCAAGCCGATCACCCTCGGCCAAGGCGTCCTATTCACCACCTATGCCACGCTACGGTCCGACGACCGTGGGGAGAAGCTTTCGCGCGTCAAGCAGATCGTCGAATGGTTGGGTTCCGACTTCGATGGAGTGATCATCTTCGACGAGAGTCACGCCATGCAGAACGCCGCCGGCGGCAAGGGCGAACGCGGCGACGTCTCGGCCTCGCAGCAGGGCCGCGCGGGCCTGCGGCTTCAGCATGCCTTGCCGAACGCGCGTGTCGTCTATGTCTCGGCGACCGGGGCCACCACGGTCCACAATCTTGCCTATGCGCAGCGCCTCGGCCTCTGGGGCGGCGAGGATTTCCCCTTCGCCACGCGGGCCGAATTTGTCGAAGCGATCGAGGACGGCGGCGTTGCGGCGATGGAGGTGCTGGCCCGTGACCTGCGCTCGCTCGGCCTCTACACTTCGCGCTCGCTCTCCTATGACGGCGTCGAATATGAACTGTTGGAGCACCAGCTCACGCCCGAGCAGACGCGCATCTACGATGCCTATGCCGGGGCGTTCTCGATCATTCACAACAATCTCGACGCAGCGATGCAAGCCGCCAACATCACCGGCGATGGCGGCACGCTGAACCGCCAGGCCAAGTCCGCTGCCCGCTCGGCATTCGAAAGCGCCAAGCAGCGGTTCTTCGGTCATCTCCTCACCAGCATGAAAACGCCGACCCTGATCCGGTCGATCGATCAGGACCTCGCCGATGGCCACGCCGCTGTCATCCAGATCGTCTCGACCGGCGAGGCGCTGATGCAACGCCGCCTGGCCGAGATCCCGACCGAGGAATGGAACGACGTCCGCGTCGACATAACGCCAAGGGAGTATGTTCTCGATTACCTCGCCCATTCCTTTCCGGTGCAGCTTTACGAGCCCTTCTCCGATAGCGCGGGCAATCTGTCGTCGCGGCCGGTCTATCGGGACGGCCAGCCCGTCGAGAGCCGGGAGGCCGTGGCCCGACGCGACGAGCTGATCGAGACGCTCGCCAGCTTGCCGCCGGTCCCGGGCGCGCTCGACCAGATCGTCCAGCGCTTCGGCACGGATATCGTCGCAGAAGTCACCGGCAGGTCCCGTCGCATTGTCCGAAGGGGCGAACGCCTCGCCGTCGAGAACCGCGCCGCTTCGGCCAATCTGGCGGAAACCTCAGCCTTCATGGACGACCTGAAGCGCATCCTCGTCTTCTCGGATGCTGGCGGTACGGGCCGCAGCTATCACGCCGACCTGTCGGCGCGGAACCAGCGGCTCCGCGTCCACTACCTGCTCGAACCCGGCTGGAAGGCCGACGCCGCCATCCAGGGACTTGGTCGCACCAACCGCACCAACCAGGCACAGCCGCCGCTGTTCAGGCCGATCGCCACCGACGTGAAGGCCGAAAAGCGCTTCCTGTCGACGATCGCACGCCGGCTCGACACGCTGGGCGCAATCACGCGCGGCCAGCGCCAGACCGGCGGTCAGGGCCTGTTCCGGCCCGAGGACAATCTGGAATCGCACTATGCGCGCGATGCGCTGCGCCAGCTCTATCTCCTGTTGGTCCGCGGCAAGGTCGAGGGTTGCTCGCTCCAGATGTTCGAAGACGCCACCGGGCTGAAGCTGACGGACGACAACGGCATCAAGGACGAGTTGCCGCCGATCACCACCTTCCTCAACCGGTTGCTGGCGCTGACGATCGAACTGCAGGGCATCCTGTTCACGGCGTTCGAGCAGCTCTTGAACGCCAAGATCGAGGGTGCCGTCGCCAGCGGCGTCTATGACCTTGGGCTGGAGACGCTCCAGGCCGAGAGCTTTGTCGTCACCGACCGTCGCACCATCCATGTCCATCCGGGCGCTGGCGCCGAGACGCAGTTGCTTACGATCACCCGGCGCGAACGCAACCGGCCGACCTCACTCGATGCCGCGTTCGATTTTCTCGCAGACCCACGCGCGAAGCTGCTGGTCAACGGCCGCTCCGGCCGAGCCGCCGTGCAGGTTACGGCATCGTCGATCATGCTCGACGATGGCGAGATCGAACGGCGCGTGGCGCTGATCCGCCCGATGGAACAGCATCACGCCACCCTGCGCTCGATGGACGAGAGCCATTGGGAGGAAACCGATCGGAACGGCTTCATGGAGGCATGGACGGCCGAGATAGCCGAGGTGCCGGAATTTGCCGACAGCACCATCCACATCGTTGCTGGACTGCTGCTGCCGATCTGGAAGCGGCTGCCGAACGAGTCGACCCGTGTCTATCGGCTTCAGACCGATGCAGGCGAGCGCATCATCGGCCGTCGTGTCTCGCCGGCCTGGGTGGCGGGCGCATTGGCATCGGACGCAGGCACGCTGACACCGGACGACGCTTTCACAGCGTTGATCGACGGCCGGACCATCCTCGACCTCGCCGAGGCTATGCAACTCCGCCGCGTCCGCGTCATGGGCGCCAACCGCATCGAACTGTCCGGCTTCACCGACGCGATGCGCGATCGCCTGCGAGCCTATGGCCTGTTCAGCGAGATCATCTCGTGGAAGCTGCGCTTTTTCGTGCCCACCGACGCTTCCGGTCCGTCGATCCTCGCCAAGGTGCTGGAGCGCTTTCCCGTCGAGCGCATCGGCGAGCGGGAGGCAGCGTGATGGTCCGTCATGATGCTTCCGAACTGGCGCAGCGTCTCGGCCGACAGGCCGAGGCGGTCTGCCGTCATTATCTGTCGGCCGGTCATCGCGAGGGCCGCTACTGGCTGGTCGGCGATGTCCGCAACACGCCGGGCCGCTCGATGTTCGTGCGCCTGAAAGGCGGCGACACCGGCAAGGGGGCCGCAGGCAAATGGACCGATGCCGCGACAGGTGAGCATGGCGACCTGCTGGACGTCATTCGCGAAAGCTGCGGCCTGATCGACTTCAAGGACGTCGCCGACGAGGCGCGCACCTTCCTGTCCATGCCACATCCCGAGCCGGAGCATTCGCAAGGTGGCGAGCGCAGATCACCAGTCCCAACCGGATCGCCCGAAGCGGCACGAAGGCTTGTCGGCATGTCAAAGCCGATTTTGGGCACTGTCGTGGAAGCGTATCTACGGGAACGTGCGATTACGGCTTTGCACGGAACCGGATCACTGCGCTTCCATCCCCGTTGCTACTATCGTCCTGACGAGCATTCCCCGACCGAGACCTGGCCGGCGATGATCGCCTCTGTCACCGACTTGGCTGGCCGGATCACTGGCGCGCATCGCACCTGGCTCGCCCCGGACGGCTCGGACAAGGCGCCGATCGACACACCGAGGCGAGCGATGGGCGACCTTCTCGGGCACGCGGTCCGCTTCGGTGTACCGGGCGACGTGATGGCGGCGGGCGAAGGCATCGAGACGGTGCTGTCGCTGCGATGCGTCTTGCCCGGAATGGCCATGGCGGCGGCGCTCTCGGCAGCGCATCTCTCCGCCATCCTGTTCCCCGAGACACTGCGCAGGCTCTATATCGCGCGCGACAACGACCCGGCCGGCGACAGTGCGATGGCGACGCTGATCGAACGGGCGAACGCGGCCGGGATCGAGGCGATCGTCGTGTCTCCGAGGCTGGGCGACTTCAACGAGGATCTCCGCTTGGCTGGACTGGAAAGCCTGCGGGCAGCGGCGCGGGTACAGATCGCTCCCCAGGACGTCGCGCGCTTCATGGCGCTGGCGGCATAGCTGGAAGGAATGCTGGTGGCGGCAACGCCGTCGCTTATTACCCGCTCGGATACTCCCAAGGGTCAGGGAGAGCCGCAACCTGGCCTTCGAGAGGGCGATCGGCCAGCAAACGGCCCGGACCGACAACGTCGGCGCCCGACTATTTTCCGGCGGCCCTTCGGGCCTTTCCATCGCGAAACAAAATAGCCGGCCTTCGCCGTCCTCCGCTGCGCTCCGGCCCTCTCGCTTCGCTCCGGGTGCAGGTCCGGACCGCCTGCTGGCTTTCGTCGCCAGAAGGCCGCGAGGGTCGCGGTCACACCGACGAAGGAGCATCCCGATGAGCGAGCACGACGACAGCTACGAGCCGCATCACGAATCATCCCCCACCGACCACGTCCTCTCCGAGCTTCAGCTTTATGGCTACCGTCCCTTCGCGGACGAACCCGACGGAAGGCCGCTGCCCGAAGGAAACCACGTCGCCGGCGCCATCGCCGATGTCTTCGACGCCCTGATCGTCACCCTGGAAGACACCCGCCTCGAGCCCGACCTCGACGATCTCCTCTGGTCGACCGTCAACGTCTTCCACCGAGCCACCGACCGGATCGAACGCGAGCTGGACGACAATGAGCAGGCGCAGCGCCGTGGGCAACGCGAACAGGATGGCTCCGAGGTGAAGGCCGTCGAGCTGGAGCGCCTGACGGCCGAAGGGCAGACGATGATCGAACGTCGCAACGCCTTCGAGCTGATGCGCGACCAGGCCGCCGAGCACTACGAACGGCACACCGGCTCACCCTGGCGTCCCCGCAGCGGATCGATGGTCAACCATCGCAACCTCACCTCGGCAATGATCGACAGCCGCGACTTCCTCGCCGCGAAGAAGCGTGCCGACAACGAGGTTCTGCTTCCGGCCGGTCCTAAGATCGCCGTCACCGGCGGGCTCGATTTCAACGATCACACGCTGATCTGGGCCAAGCTCGACCAGGTCCACGCCAAGCATCCCGACATGGTGCTGATCCACGGCAAGTCACCGAAGGGCGCTGAGAAGATCGCCTCCCGCTGGGCCGACCATCGCAAGGTGCCGCAGGTCGGATTTGCTCCAGACTGGACCAAACACGCCAAGGCCGCTCCGTTCAAACGCAATGATCAGATGCTCGACGTCCTGCCGATCGGGGTCATGCACTTCCCGGGCACCGGCATTCAGGACAACCTCGCCGACAAGGCGAAGAAGCTCGGCATCCCAGTCTGGAAATTCGGCGGCGCTTAAGCGCCGCCCTTACGTTTCTCTGCATTGATGCCATCCCGCAGAAGCGCGTTGGCGTATTCTCGCAAAGCCGCTTTCAGTCCGGCTTGCCTGTCACTGCTATCCGGGCGGATCGCGCATAGTGCGCGAGCTCAGTATCGCTCTCGATCAGCGCATCGAGCAGCGTCTTCATATCCGCCTGGTCGGAGGAAGACTGAAAGGGACCCGGCTGACGTTCGATGGCCAACACGGCGATCGCGAGAGCCTTCTTCACGAGATGCAGATCTCTACCTGTGAACTCCGCCATTGGCCCTCCCTCGCGACACCACGCCTGCCGTCGGCAGAATATCTTAGATCCTCGTCCAGCGGCACTTGGCTGGAGCAAAGCAGAGTAAGGTTCGAGGCCAGTAACGTTGGTCTCCTTACACGAGAACCACCCCCGCCTTTCAGCGCTGATCCTTGGTTCAGCCGCAGACTTGTCGCCATCAACCCATAAAGGGTCGGCTATGCGAGCATGCCGCCGCTGCGGCTGCGCCTGCGCGGTGATTGCAGTCCACGGCCGAACACTTCGGGCGCCTGTCGGCGGGGGATGGTCCCCCGCTCCAGCAGGAGCCAAGCAAATGTCCCTCAACGACGCTCACGCCTTCGCCTTCAGCCTCGCCACAACCCTGATGGCCGCCATCGTCATCTTCCAGGCCGGAGACGGCACCCTGTCGGTGGCTCCCGCCAGCGAATACGACGGGGACGCCTCGGAGATCATCCATGAGATCGACCCCTTCGCCCCGTAACCGGCGCGATCCGCTGCCGGGCGGAGATCCTCAGCGATTTCCGCTCCCGGCGCGGACGCATTTCGGCTACAGTTGCCATGTGCCGTGGTGGTGGTGGAAGGCGCGACCGTCAGACCAATCGTCACGGAGTCCACCGCCATGATCATTCTCGCAATTCTCGCCTCGCTCGCCGCTATTGCCGCGCTGTGCTGGCTGCTGTTCACTCTCGCCGTCTTCGCATTGCCGGCCTTCGTCGGCGTGACCGTCGGCGCTTGGGCGCACGGCACCGGCGCCGGCATCGTGGGCGCCATTCTTGTCGGCTTGGTCGCTGCGGCGATCACTCTTGCCATCGGCAACCTCATGATCGCGTTCGTGCGACCCATCTGGCTGAAGCTGCTTGTCGCCATCGCCTTTGTTGCCCCGGCCGCGCTCGCCGGCTTCCATGCCACCCACGGCATCGTCAAACACCTCATGCCGTCCGACGGTTGGCAGATGGCCTTCTCGATCATCGGCGCGATTGCCGTTGGCATTACCGCCTTCGTGCGGGTCGCCGGGATGGCGACGGCCCCCGCCCCATCCGGTCCGGGCCTCGCGCGAGCCTGACCACATTCAGCGCCGATGCGACGGACCAAAATCACGTTGGCGCCAACGCCTCCGCAGTCTGAGGCGCGTGTGGCTGGAGCGTGGAGCGAAACTCGACGCTAGACCCTGCGCACGACCCCGCTGAAGCGCTCCGGGGCAACTGCATCGGCGTGCGCGACCTGCTACCGGGCGTCACGATCCCTCCGATAGCGGCGACGGCGAGGATGCAGCGCGACTTGCCTGTACGAGGGAGCAATCGCCAGGGGGTCCGCATCAGCGCCGGTATGCCGATGCAGGGTGGCCGCCATCGCATCCGTTTCCTGACCGTGCCTCAACCGCTCCAAACGGCCTCTTCAATGGCCTGATCTGGCCGAAGGCCGGCTGACGCCTCGATCGCCTATGACGCAACAGCGGCGTCGAACTTTCTTCCCCTGCCGGCTGCGCCGCCATTCCTCGCGGGACAAGAAACCCCTCCTTAGCTGTCCAGCCCCTTCGGGGTGCGCCGTCGATCGCCTCCGGCCAACCGATCGCCATCGAGGCCGCAATGGTGCGGGCTCGAATACGGAAAAACGGAGACTTACCATGGCGACCATCGGCACCTTCAAGAAGACCGTCTCGAACGAGTTCACCGGCGAAATCGTCACCCTCAGCGTCCAGGCCAAGGGCGTGCGCATCGTCCCCGACACCCGCGCCACCGGCGAAAACGCTCCGAGCCACCGGGTTCTGGTCGGCCGTGCCGATTATGCGTAGCTCGGGATTATGCGGAGCGTCGGCCTGTGGCGGGCGGTTTTGCTGGGGTTTTGGCGGTATTCGCTCCACATAATGCCGAGGGTGGACGCCCCACTGTGAGCGGAGCGCCCT
>Ga0233380_1000017_pt1 | contig 172820 bp, 146 predicted proteins | sample ElkDunMinimDraft_9_FD_191541 | JGI IMG/M metagenome (GOLD analysis project Ga0233380, IMG submission 191541) | Fecal eukaryotic communites from dung pellets of Tule Elk in California, USA - Elk Dung F36 | ecosystem: Host-associated > Mammals > Digestive system > Large intestine > Fecal... | reverse complement strand
AAACCGCTCAAAATGACGCCGGAAAAGACCAGCGGCGCGCCCACTATGGCCGGGCAGCATAGGAGGCGGTCCGCGCCACGGCGACCTGCCTCAAACTATTCGGTTTTTGCGGGTCTCCAGCTTGGAGGAAAATCCGGGGGTCAGGTCAATGCCACACCGACGTTAAACGCGTCTCAAATGGCACGGCTTGCTTAAGACCATGAACCACGTGCCAGAAGCTATCGTCCGCGGCGACCCGGCTGCTTTATGCTTCGAAGTTTGGCCATCCATGCAGATCAAGCGATCTTGCCCAAAATCTAGCCTTTGACCGGGATCACACTAATGTCGTCAATCCAGCGCTCCTGTCTTCCGGATGTAGGAGGCCCCTTAATTTGGACCCATTGCTCGGTGCAACCGCTAACAGGCACCGTGAAAATTGCCATTGGGCCTTCGGGTTTGCCTTCGCTTGCCAGGGGCGCTTCTACTATAAGATGCTCTTTACCGGACTTTCGACATAAAACTCGAATTTTTGGACTTTCCTCTATCGGAGACTGTTCAGTCCGGTATCGAAGAGCATAGCGCCCAGGAGCCAGCATTAACAATTGCTGTGCAATTATCCCTCCGGCTGCATAGTTGGCTCTTAACTCAAGCTGGGTTCCCTGATCCAAAACATGGCCAGGAGAGGCGGTCCATCCTCCAAGGTTGGGGAATGACCAATCGAATGGCGGAAACATGTTAGAGTGCTCGAAGCTTCCGTTGCGGACCTGATTATGTCGCCGCTCCCCGACTCCCAGCATTGTCAGCGCTGCAGTATAGCCTCCCCGCCTGATCATGTGGCCGACCATCTGCTGTACTAGGGAAGCATCCTGCTCTGAAGAAGGCTGCAAACCCATCGCATATGACAAGTCCAAAAGAATGCTGGGTGCGATCTGCTTCTGGCGACCAAGTTCATCCACGAACAAAGGCAGCCATTGCGGCCTGCGTGCCAGCATGGGACGAAGTTGCTCGCGTACTGCCGGGTCGCCTGTGGCACTCGTCAGCACCGGCAGCAGAATATGCGCCGATGACTTGGAGACGCGCAGCGCGCGGTCATAGTGTTGCAGCGCCCCTGCGATGTCATTTGCACTAACCCGAGCTTCGATCAGGAGCATTTGGGTAAGCGCGTCGCGGCGAGAGAACCGTTCCGCTAAAACAAGCAGTTGGTTCGCGCGTTGCTCATTTCCTCGATGAATATCAGCAACTGCCAGAATACGAAGGGCAACCGGGTTCAGCGCTTCTCGCTGCAGCGAACTTCTTGCCATCGATTCCGCCCTAGCGAGATCGTCAGGTGAGAGTTGCGGCTGCTCAACCAAGCCGCTAGCCATCTGCGCTTTGGCAAGAGCATTATTGCCTTGCCAAGCCAGAGCCACTGCCGGCGCATTTTTGCCCCACCGATTGCCTGCGGTAAGCATTACCGTCCATGCTGCCCCGGCCAGCACGAGCAAAATGACGACGACAAACCAAGCCCATTGCCAAATGGGCCTGGGATATGTTGGCATTGTCATTCTAGTAACCGCAATGCGGCCAGCCGTTGTCAGGCCGCTGCATTGTCATGACGATCATGGCCATAGCCGTAACCATAGCCATAGCCATAGCCGTAACCATAGCCAAAGTGGCCCCGCTTAGCATCAAGCTTGGTCAACACGACGCCCAGAGGATGCACGCCTGAGGAAAACAGACGGTGTATCGCACCGGTTGCATGGTTGATCCGCGTACGATGGGCTTCAGTCACGAACAGCACACCTTCAACCTGTCCACCGATCAGTAGCGTATCGGCAAGGCCCATCACTGGCGGCATATCGATGATAACATGGTCAAAGTGCTTCAACAGTTCCTGAATCAGCATCGGCATGCGCTCACCGGTCAACAGGTCCGGCGTGCTGGGCGGCCGCGGCCCTGCGGTCATGACAGCAAGCGAGGATTCTCCACTCATCCTCAACAACGTGTCGAGATCATCCATTCCGGTCAAATAGTTACTCAACCCCTGCTTGTTGTCTATACCCAGCATAGCGTGGATACTGGGAGAGCGCATATCACCATCGATCAGAATTGCACCGCGCGGTGCAGTCTGAGCGAGCAACTGTGCCAAGGCAAAGCTGGTCGTTGACTTACCCTCGCCAGGTGTGGTGCTCGTGATCGCTATCGTGCTTGGGACACCATGATTGGTAGTGAATGCCAGACGCGTCCGCAGTGACAAATACGATTCCGTTGCCGCCGACTTTGGATCCTGCAGTTCCTGCAGGACCAGATTATTCTCCGATTTGGGAATGGTGCCGAGCAACGGAATACCAAAAGCCGGTTCCACATCGGCCGGGTCATTAATGCCTTGATGTAGTTGCTCCAGAAACCACGCAATAGCTGCGCCCAAGAGAAGTCCCAGAATTGCCGCGATGGCAAGATTCAGGGGAAGGTTTGGACTGGATGGAACGCGGGGCAATTCCGCCTTATCGACGATCGAGAGATTGTTGGTCCCCACTCCTCCAGCGACACCAATTGTCTTGTACCGTTGTAGCAATGCATCATAGAGTTGCTGGTTAGTATCAACATCACGCTTAAAGATATTATACTGAATACTGCGGCGACGAACGTCAAGCAGCGACGACTTCAACGCATTTACTCGCTCCATAAGGGCTTGTTCACGCGCCACGCTGGTTTCGTACTGCCCGCGAATGCTGCCTGATACCCGCCGCTCCTCAGCATTAATTGCGCGATCAAGCTGGGCAATTTGGCTTTGAAGCGCCTTTGCTGGCGGGTAATCCGGCTCAAATTGCTGCATCAATTTAGCATATTCGCCTGAGAGCTCAGCCTTTGTCTGACGCAGGCCAGAGATAGCGCCATTTTGCAATGCTTCCGGCGCACTCATCGTTGTGCTGAGCCTGCTTTCAGCCTGCACCCGATCTGCGGTGGCCTGTGCCAACGCACCATTGAGGGCGGCCAAATCGTCCGCAGCGAGCGAACGCTCCCCGGCTCCTTCGCCCGTCTGGGAGCCTGGCAGATTAACTATACTCTCTTGCGAGGCATAGTCGACTAGGCGTCGCTCAGAAGCATCTATTCGTGTGCGGAGCTGGGCCAAGCGACCTTCCAGGAACTGGCGTGCATATGAGCTTTCCTCGAAACGCCGTTCCAGCGTCTGCTCTATGAACAACCGCGCCCAAGCATTTACTACTTTTTGCGAAAAGGCTGGATCAGGGCTGCTGAAATGCAGTTCAACCAGACGAGATAGACGAACCGGCTTGACATCCAAATTCTGAAGCAATGCTGCCCCTGCGAGCCTAATTCGTTCTTCTTTATTCGGGGCGGCTCTTGTTGGCTTGGCATCTTTAAACCAATCGTCGGATCCAGCTACGCCCATCATGTCGAGAAAGACTGCGCTATCCGCTAAATTCAACTCACGCGCAACCCGCTGCGAAAGGGAGTCCGAACGCAACAGACCATATTGTGTCTCGTAGAATTCGACATCTCGCGAAGCCGTCGCCGCCTGCGTCGCATCGAGTTCAACCAACCCGCCGGACTCCCGACGAATTTCAATGGTAGTGCTCGCCGTATAAATCCGGGACATCAGCAGGGTCACGATCAACCCCAGAACCAGGCTCGCGAGCAATGTACCGATCAACAGCCAACGGCGCCGCAAGGCGATCGAGATCAATTGGTTGACGAACGATCGGCCTGCATTTTCGGTTTTACCCAAAGGAGAGCGAAGTCCCGGCCCTTCATTGATCAGGGCAGGGACGGCGGCGGGTTGCCGGGCAGAGGTCATGCTCATTTTATCTGTATGCTCCACGAGGCAGATTAACGGAGCACTGCTACGAGCGGCGCTACGAATAGCGGTGACGCCGAGAGAATATCACGGAACGTCCGACGCGCAGCTGAATCGCCGACTTCGATCAAGTCATTAGCGTAGACTTCCGGATCTTCATAAGCCCCAGAGCGTATCGCGCCGATATTGTATAGCGCAGCCATCTGCTGGCTATTCACGCGACGAAATACGACCACATATTCCATATCAGCAAATTCGGTGGTTCCTTGAGCCACGGCGATTGCCCGCATCAACGTCATGCGGCCAGTCACCGGATACATCCCAGGCACCTTGACCTGACCGTTGATGGCGATCTTCTGATTTACAGAATCAACATTCACAATCGCGTGCGGATCCCGCACATATTTTCCACGAAGACGGCTTTCTACCAAGGTCGCAAGCTGACTGGGAGTCTGCCCCGCCACGTTCAGTTCGCCGATCAACGGAAGCGAGGCGCGACCGCTCGCGTCTACCTGGACGGTACGTTGAAGCTCGGGCACTCCATAGACATCAAGCGAAATGCGATCGAACGGCCCCACTACATAGGCCCGCTGCTCCAAAATCAAATCTTGACCTCCCGGTGGCGGTAAATTTCCACCTGGAACAAGCGTAAGATCTGGCCGCCCGACGAATTTGGGACCACTTGCGCAACCCGACAAAAGTGCGACAGCCAGGAACACCGCGTTAAATTGATACGTTTTTTTCACTTACCCTCGACATGCTTAGGCGGCTGCGTACAGCCACATCCGATAGCCCTCCTTGGGAAGGTGGTAAAGCCCGCAACTATACGTTGCTCATCTTTGCTTCTGGACGGTAATCCACCATGCCACAGAGCAATGCAAAAACCGAAGCAAGCAGCGGCGTCCGCAACGGATAATCGACGAGGCTGGCCGCCCCCAGGATCAGCACACCCAAAAAAGCGGCTCTAGCGATCCAGATCCTGCTATCAGTTAATGCTTGCAACCCCCATATACCCCACCCACGCCAGCAGAGCCACGCCAGAAAGCCGGCAAGAACGAACAATGCGGTTGCGCCGCCTTCCAGCATGATTTCTATCAGGTCATTATGCGCATGGTTGAAATAGGTCGGCTTAAGATTGAAGTCGGGTTCGAAATGGCGGAACACGGCATCGAACGATCCAAAACCAGAACCGACCGGAAAATAGGTGCGGACCGCATCCAATACGACCGGCAGCAGTTGAAAGCGCTGCTCGTCGCTCAAGCTCTCGGTGGCAAGGAGTGAATCCAGCGACAAAGCCTTGCCCAACAGGATCACTAGGCCGGTGAGAAGAATTGGGCCGGCAACGAGAGCCGCCGCCTTCCAGAACCTCCGTTGGCCCCGTTCATTGCCGCGTCCTGACCGCGGATTGATCAACCAAGCTGCCAACAGCCCAATAAGCCCCAGTGCCAGTCCCGCACGCGAGCCGGTTAGCAGGATGATGACAAGCATCAACAGGCCAATCGCCAGAGCAGCAACCCCACGCGTCCGCTTGGCACCCGGGGTAGCGGCCGGCAATAATGTCCACACTCGAAGAAATGGTAGCACCATTGCCAGGCAAGCCGCCTGATGATTATGGTTAGGAAACAGGCCCATTGGCGTGGCCAAGTCTGGAATTCGATAAAAGTAGAGCAGGTGAGCTTTCGTGCTCATCTGCAACGTGCCGAACACCGCACTTAGAATACCAACCCCAACCAGCGTCGGCACTAGCCATAGCCGCTGCGTCGGTGGAAGTCGCCCGTATCCGATCAGGATGACCAACGGCGGTAGAACCGTCAGCAAACTGTTCCATGTCAAATCGGGCGTCAGAGATATTGGTCGCCATACCGGTCGCAGCCCGGCTGCCGTGATCGCTTCAACAATTTCCGTCCGGCCGGGCAGTCGCTCCCATATGCTGGGCGGCAACGGTAATAGTTGTACGACCATGACCATAAGCCACAGCAGTAGCAGGGTGAGAGGAGGCGTTATCCGGAACCGCTGCCCAGGCAGGAACAGCACGCTGGCCAAACATAAAACCGAAAGGGGCCGCAGCAGCAGCAGCAGCGTCACGTCCCAGCGTGAACTGCCCCCGGTCAGTGCGCACACAACCAGAAATCCGATGACCAGGATCAGCAAGGCAGAACCGGCCAAACCACCGCCTACGTCGTGATCATTCGGCGCGCCCCCATGGCGGCGATCCGCTGCCCTGCGCATCCCCTCTATCATCATGCTCGTTTCTGTTGAGCAATCGATGCATAGACCCGCTCGATCCGCGTCACCATCGCATCGGCTCCCCAATCAGACAAGTCGGCCTCGCGCGATGCTTTGGAATAGGCCGCGCGTATTTCCGGTGCCGAAATCAAGCGTGTGAAAACTTCAACTGCCGCGTCCGGTGCAGCGACTGGTACCAGAACCCCGTTGACGCCATCCTGAACAACCCGCTCGATCCCGGGAAGAGCGGTGGTAACCACCGGTTTTCCTCCGAGTACATATTGCACGACCACACGCGGTAGCCCCTCATTACACGCAACATGCAAGCATATGTCCGAAGTCGCGATCAACTCAGGCAGATTTGAACAAAAGCCCAAGGGGAATACCCGGTCCTGTAAACCATGCGCAGCAACGATGCGCGCGATCGCGGGCTCCTCGGGGCCCGTCCCCGCGATGAGCAACGCCCAATTCCCAGGAGGCGGAGCAGCGCCCAACGCCGCGACCAGCTCGGCAACACGTTTGCGAGGCTCCAGCGCCCCGCTGACCAGTCCAATTGTGCAGTCTGCGGCAAAGTTGCGCCCTTGCACGATCGCGTCTCGGGGCAGGGGCGCTGCGGTCCGAAAACGCGTCACATCCATGCCGCTGGCGACCACGAAGTGGTTTTCGGGGCGGCCCAACCCCTGGGCGAGGCAAAGATCGCGCATTCCCTCGCTCACATCGACATAGGCGTCAGTGACCCGCGCCGCAGCTTTTTCGAGCGCAAGATAAATCCGGGCCGCTACCGGCCCAACGCCTACGAAAGGAAGAATATGAACGCCGTGTACAACTATCGGCACTCGAGCCTGCGCCGCTGCCAGCCGCCCCAGCACGCCCGCCTTGCTTTCATGCGTATGGACGATGTCAGGGCGCAATGTGCGGAATAGTTGACCAAGAGCCCAAAGGCTTTGCACGTCCGCCCATGGTCGGACAGCCCGCACCAGAGACGGTAAATGGTGCATCCGTATGTGCGGGCCGGCCGCAGCAACCATGTCGGAATGATAGTCACCATAGACCAGATGTACCTCATGTCCCAACGCTGCTTGGCCGTGACAGGTAAGCAGGGTGTTCTCGTCCGCGCCACCGCGGATGAAGCGTGTTATGACATGTACGATGCGCATAGTGCCATTCTCTTGATTTCTTGCATTAAAATTTAAGGCGACACGCATATTTCAGGGAAGCTTTTCTGTGCACACGCTTTCCAAGTAAATCCTCTTGCTCTTTCAAGGGATCTATAACCAGATACTCGACGGAATTCTGGATCGAACAAGTACCGACAAATTGCCTCTACTGTAGCGCTTTCGTCTGCGGCATCTACGATTAAGCCTGTCTCTCCCATTACCTCCGGAATGCCTCCCACCCTTGTGCTGATGGAAGGGCAACCTTGGGCAGCTGCTTCAAGAAGGACCAGACCAAATCCTTCTATTCGGCCCGGCATGTCTTGCGCGAGCAAAAGATGGCAAGCCGAGCGGCGGAACAACGCCTTTAAATCTGCGTCGGACAGCCGCCCTGGTGCAATGAGGGACACACCCGAACGCTTCGCTTCTTCCAAAACCATTCTCGTGTAGCTTTCGTCCTCCGGTCTTCCCGCTATGACATATATGACCTTTCCATCGCTCGGCCGTTCTTCTGCTATTCGAGCAATGGCACGGACTGCGGCGAATTGGCCTTTGCGGGCTTCGATACGCCCCACGCTACACACTACCTGCGCATCAGCCGGGATGCCCTGAAGCTCGCGATTGTCGAAGCTCTCCACGTCACTGGCAAACCAGTGATCGTCCACGCCGAGGTACGTAACGGCCTCATGCCTTGGAATTCCTACCGCATTTCGGAAGATGGTTTGGGTCGCCTGCGAGTTGTACAGCACGCACTCTGCATGGAGGTAAGCCTTGCGAATCTGCTTCCACAGAAAGGATTTTCCATCTGCCTTGCTTGCCTCGCTACCGTGCACCATTGCCCGATAGGGCCGTTTGTGCAGAAATCGAAGAGCATACAGCGCCAAGACGCTCCGAATGTCTGCTGCAAGAATAATATCTTTGGGCCTAGCTCTTAAAAGCTTGAGAAAACGCGGCAGGGACGTCAGCGGGATGCCATGATGTTTTAGGACACGGTGTACTTTGATCCCATCCCCTACCTCGTCACATGCCCCCTCGTATCGCGGCGCAATGACGCTAACTCGGCGATTGTAGCGAGCTACAGCTTTACTAATTTGCCCTGCATAGGTTGCAATCCCTCCTGGGAACGGCCAGTATTCAGCAGTTAGAACGACCAGACCTGTTGCATTTTTTTCTTCCATAAGAGGCGGCCTTCTGGAATTGGAATGAAGCGCCGCTCGGCACTCACATCGCGATTGCTTCGTCGCCTGCAGGCCTTGGGTCGCGGCGGCCTGAACAGACCGAGTTACCGAGAAAAGTTGCGCGCGAACTGAGCCCTAGCGAATTTTTCGTCCATCAACTATGCTGCTGCTCGTATCGACGCTTTCTTCCTTTTACCACAAAGAACGCCAACCTCCGCAAAACTGGCGATGATTTTGCCATTCTCAGAATGCTATGAATTCGTTCGAACCGGGCCAACCTATTGATAGCCAAAAATACGGCTCGTTCGGGTTGTCTGGTAATGTAGTTTTCGATCAACCAGCTTGCGTCATCACTACGCTGCATTTCCATAGCTCGCAGCGTGGCTTGCTTCACTCTGGTTTGAAGATAGGAATCGTCCGGCGATACTAGAGCAATGGGCCCGCAGCATTCAAGCTCTTCATAGAGGGCAAGACCCTCGTCCCATGGCATCTGAGCCATTCTTCGAGCGAGGATGCTATAGCACTCTTGCTCGATAATTTTTGGCGGAGAATAGGATACGCCGTCAAACCGGACATAGCGGTCATATAGGTTTTCACAGACGGTCCCCACGCCGTCGTTTCGCATAATACGCAGCCATAGATCGTAGTCTTGAGAGTATTTGAACGCCGAACGATACCCCCCGGCACTTTCATACGAGATGCGTCGATACATCACATCACCATGAGAAAAATAGATATTTCGCTTGATCAGGTCGTTTATACTAATACCATTTGCGTCCGGGAACATTGCCACGCGACGTGTTTCACTCGAATTTTCCTGGACCTCCGTGAACTGTCCCCCCACCATTCCGATTTTCGGATCCTGCTCCAATCGAGCGACCTGTTTTTCTATCCGCGTCTCATGTGATACGTCACCAGAGCCTTGGATCGCAATATATTCAGAATCGGTCGCCGAAATAGCGTCGATCAGCCCTTGAACAAATCCAATGTTCTTTTGGTGCCGGCGAATGGTAAAGCGATCGTCCTTCCAGCGCTCGAGCAACGTATCTAATACCGCTTGCGTATTGTCGGACGATGCATCGTCAAAAACTACAATCTCGATGTCGTGGTACGTTTGACGACGTAGGGATTCCAGCGTGAGTTCAAGGGCATCGGCGCGATTATAATAGCCTGTGATGATTGATACTTTTGCCATTTTGACCACGCCCTTTTTATTTGTAGGTTTTCATATCCGACGTTTTCGCCTTGGAAGGACCAGCGCCGTCAGTGAAATATGAAATTTCCACTTTGCAACGAAGGCATAGCACAACATTCCCATTACCTGACTGCCGACCAACCCGAATGCAGCTGCCGGAGCCCCCATGGCAGGCGCCAGCAAAAGCGTTATTAGCAGGTTGGTAAGAACAACAATTCCGACTACTGCCGCGCTCAACTTCGGCAACCCGGCTCCTGCAATAGCACCATTCATGACCTTTACGACCGCAGCGGCGGGCAACCCCCAGACGATTATCTGCAAAAGCCCTATCGACCCGATATACGATGATCCCAACAGCAACGTAATTACGGTAGGCGTGGCGAAGTACGTAACAGCCGTCACTATAAAATAAGACCAGAATAGCCAAGGAATAGACTCTATAGCTAATTCTATGCCGCCTCCGTTTTTAGGTTTACTTGCCAAGCGTGAAAACATAACAAGACTAACGGCAGTCGCTATTTCAAGAAATACTTCATTAAGACGTTGCGCGGCAAGAAAGTGACCAACATCCGTTACGTCCGCATGCTGATCGAGAATAAACAGACCAACACGACCATTCAACGAAATCAGAAACATAGATATGGCAAACACGATGCCATACCGCATCATGATGACCAGCGATTTGATCCGAGCTCTACGCAGATGTAGTCCCGCGATCGCACGCCACAAAACATAGGGTAGTGCTAATGAAAAGCTTGCTGCGAATGCCCACATAGCCGATACAATCGTTATTTCTCCTAAAAGAAATAACAATACGGCTGCTATAGATAACAATGCACGCGGAAGAAGATCACTAATACCAAAGTCTTTAATGTCGTTCCGTCCAAGGAACACGCCTTGAAGCATTATAATGAGCAGACCCGCAAAAATTGATACGGTAAGAGGCCATATGATCGCGGGGGGGGCGTTACCGGTCCCGCGGTCAGAAAAATAAAGCACTGCGCCTACAGACCCAGCAGCAAGTACGGGCCAAGCGACGAGTAGGGTGGGAATCACCTCGCGCTCATTATAATGACCATTACCAATCATAACTGCGCTAGCCTGCCGCAGGCCAAGATTCCCGAGTTGTACGGCTAGCATTACCGCAGATGTCAACAGTCCGTACACTCCAAACTTATCTGCAGACAGACCGCGAGCAATTAGAAGGAACGAGACTATTTGAGTTCCACGACCCGCAAATCGCGACCCTAGCATGAGAGCGACTTGTGTATACGATTTTATGGTGTCGCTATTCATTTATAGAGGATCTCGTTATGCGATTGATTATAACACTAAGAATTCTATTCGAGCAGACCCTCCTGGGAAGCCTTCCCCGCCGGCCCTAAAAACAGGGCTGAAGGGTCTGCACCCACAACAGTTCAATTCAGCATTATGGTGTTGTAGCTTTGGCCTCCTCGCTCCTTTTAGCAGGAGCAAAGAATAGGCTTAGACATGCTATAGGAATAATTCCGCTCAAATGACGTGCGAGAGTACCTACTTCGGCAACAAATATAGGAAATGTCATGACAATTCCAAAAAATAAAGCTGCTAAGTAACGATTTCCAAAAGATAATGATTTCATAAGTAATACTCCTGCAAATATTATGTATATCTGCATATATATCTCTTGAACTCTTATTCCAACTAGAAATGGTATAGAATAAAATGGGATTGAGAGAAAATAATTTCCAATAAATGATATGGGATCATATCCATCAAAATATAATGGTATAATGCTTGCAGCCTCTGAAGATACGTTTCGATATACAAGGTACCGGGCATCGAGCAATGTGTCTCTTACATTATCAAGTATAGATACCATGCATATGCATAGTATAATAACTGGAACAATTATACGAGGCTTTTTTAAAAAAACTACGCACAGCATTATTGCAATTGAAATAAAATAATATTTCCTAAATATTATTGCTATAATCAAAAATATAGCTATTGTTGAATAAAATCTCCATTTGTTATTTTCTGAAATTCGAAAAGATATATATAGTAAAAATACTACTAAAGTAACGACTGCTTCTTTTGAAACAAATTGTAACTGAAATATAATAGGAAAGGATAGATAGAATATTATGATTCGCTCGATGGCATTGCCTTGATAAGCAATCCTAGCCACGACAAAGGACAGAAGGATAGTTGGCAGTAAGTTTGGAAGAAAACCAAATCCTAAAAAAGGTGTAAGAATTGCAACCAATCTGTCTGCTGGAGAATTCGCACCAATGCGACCGCCAGTTTCGATCGCCATTTCCAGCTCATGAGCATCTTGCCCCCATCTGCCGATGGATAGGCCCGACACTTGCAAGGCAAGGCAAGCTAGAAGAACAATCGCATAAAACAGCCAAAACGAGCTATCGGCCGGCTGCCGTCGAAAACGTTTCGGGTCAAAAAGACGCTCTACCATTCAACGAGATCCTTAACGCACTGAACTTCGGCTTGTCCGAGATTTGGTAACCCAGCAATCACGGCACCGGTATTTAAGAGGCTTGTGCTCCTCCAGGCGTCATAGCGGGATATCGGTCTTCAGACGCCTCGTGCGCCTGCCGCACGGTACCATCCGGCGCAACGTAGCGCACTTCGCAATCCATCAGGAAACCAGTCTCCGCAAAGGCGCGCTTCCGGATCAGCTGAATGAGCCACAAAACGTCGTCGGACGCGGCCCCGCCCAAGTTGACGATGAAATTGGCATGAAGCGGAGAAATTTGCGCTCCGCCCCGTCGCGTCCCTTTCAATCCCAAACGCTCGATCACTGCACCGGGCGGACCCACTGTTTCATACATTGCCGGATCGGACAGGAAGGTGGAGCCGCCATTGGGCAGGTTTTTCGGGAATTTGCGTCGGCGCGACTGAAGCGTCGACACCATGTCGCGCAAGATTGCCTGCCGTTCTCCGCGCTCAAGGTCGAGTTCAGCAGCTACGACCGCCGCTGGCATAGTCTGCAATTCAGACTGTCGGTAGCGAAAACCACATGCTGCCTGATCGAGAACGAACATGTTGCCATCATGACCAACGCAGTGAACGCGCGCGACATGCGAACCAATCCCTTGCCGCCGGCTTCCGCCGTTCATTAAAATAAGGCCACCCAAAGTACCTGGGATGCCGACCGCATGCTCCATACCCGACAGGCTGTGATGCCCGGCAATGCGCGCCAGCTTGGGAATCCAGATGCCAGCCCCAGCGTAGATCCGGGTGCCTTCAACTCGAACCTCGGTCATGCGTTGCCCGATGCGCATCACGACCCCGTCGAAGCCTGCGCTGTCGAACAGCAAGTTGGAGCCATCCCCCATTAGAAACAGCGGCTCCGGACGCCCTGCCATGATGCGGAATACTGCCGCTACTTCCTGTGCGTTACCTGGCTCCACAAGAGCTGCGGCGCGTCCACCGATTTTCCACCGCGCAACCGCTGAAAGCGACGCATTTGCAACGACCCCGTTTGGCACGGCCCGCTGCAAGGCAGGAATTACTTCTGACCGAAAAGTATCGTCCATATTGGCTATCAATACCCTATTCGCTAGGCTGCTTGAAAAAAGTCTGTGACTTTTTCATTTATAGTGATCGCCGAGAACGGACTATTTTTTAAATAATATCAGCAAGCGGAACATCATCTTCATAAATTGAAATGTCCGCACCTAGCAGAGCCAACTTACCCGTCAGGTCATTATATCCGCGCAGCGCCATGTGTACGCCATGGATGACAGATTGGCCATCGGCACAAAGGGCCGCCATAACAGCAGCCATGCTGCCGCGCAAATCTGTTGAATATGCCACGCCAGGTCGGAAGCCTGTTTTTCCGTGAACAACAATCTTTCCGCGATCTACCTCAAACACATCGCCATGCACCAGCTTTGCCAGTTCCGAAACAAAGGCAATACGCTCTGGATAGCGGTAATCGAACACGCGCGATGTTCCTGATCCCACAACTGCCATAGTAACAAAGAATGCTTGCATATCCGAAATAATACCGGGATGCGCACCACAGGCCAATTCAAACGGCTGAACGCCTTTAGGCATACATTCTGGCGTGACGTGAACAGAATTGGAGTTACGAAACAAATCCACGCCCGCATGAGCAATATGCAGAAGTGGAACATCCATCGCTGAGAAAGGGACATTATCGATAGTTATCTCACCAGCGGCAATAATACCGTATATTATCCATGTGAGGGCTTCAATGCGGTCAGGCATGACTTGCATGTGTGCACTGTCCAGTAGCCCTGCCGAACCTTCAACGATAATATGACTTGCCCCATGAACAACGATTTGCGCGCCCATTCGCCGTAAAAATGTAATCAGATCATCAATTTCTGGGGTGATATAAGCATTTAAGATTTCCGTTCGCCCATGTGCCACGCTAGCACAAAGGAGAGCGTTTTCGGTACCGCCAACAGTGGAAATCGGGAAACGAATATTGCCTCCCACAAGCTGTTTAGCTTTGATTTCGATATGATCTTCTTTCTCGGCGACTTCACATCCTAGTGCGCGCCAAACCATGATGTGCAAATCATATCCACGTGCGCCACTCGAGCCGCCTCCAATTGGGCATCCGCCAGGATAGGGAATACGCGCAATCCCGAAACGGGCCAATTGCCCTGCAGCAAGAAGATATGTCGTACGAATGGGAACGTCATAGTGATCCCGGGTCAGTTGCACGTCACTTAGCCCGGATGCGTCGATTTGGAGGCTCCCTTCTGCATGATCGACTGCAATGCGGGTGCCAATGGTTTCGCAAAACCCGATTTTATGTCCTACATCTACAAGGTGCGTAGGGAAGTTGCCGAGAAAAACCGGCTTATCCGTCAGCAAGGACGCTGCCAGAAGACGCGTCGCCGAATTTTTCGCGCCACTCACCTTGACCCGCCCACAAGGCCGGGTACCACCATTAATCACCGCGTACATTGTAGCCTCCCGACACTCTATCCAACCCGCATATCAGCCCGTTATGGGAACGCAAACCCCAGAAGGTGTTGCATCTTAGGCCTGATACTAGCGTCACAGACATGATTAAGCGAAAACAGTAATTTAACCCTCAGCGCAGCTGCTTCGAGCAACTCTACCCCCGCAATTGCTGGAAGGCTCTGCCCGCTGGCCCGGCAGCTTCGATTTCACGAGTTGCTGTTATCGCATCGGTGCCAACCCACTCAGGAACGATGTTACGGTGACGGCATAGGGCCGGAATAGCGGCCCCCACCACCTCCACTTCAGCGATCAGACCAACACTCTTGCCACCTTCATGGAAGCCGGCAAAACCGCAATATAAGGCTGGCCAGGCGAGAACAGGGCAGGCAGTTGCGCCGCCGTCCAGCCTTAGGCCGTCCGCCGCGATCATTGCGCCATTCGTTGCGTCCTGCGGCAAAAAGCGATTTTTCGTCACATGGCCTGCGCGGACCGTCACCCCGTCACCTCCGGCTCCCTGGACTCCAAAGATCGTTATCTCGTCGCCCTCTGCCAGATTATGATCTGCCCACTCCAACATTCCCCCGGACCAATGAATCTGGCGCGCCTGCCCTCGAACAACATCTTCTATCATGCCGAAGTAAAGGCCGATCTCAGGCGACACCTGGAACAATTCCCCATCCTGCGACACGTTTTCAAGGATCTGCGGTGTGCCGCATCTCCCGCGCCCGCCGGCTCCTACAATGGGCACGATCGCCTTGCGCCGCACAGTATAGATCGCCTCGGCCCCGGCAATAGTCATTGCCAAGCGGACAATGCCTGTGAACGCGAGAGGGACCTTGAGCACAGGATAGTCAGGCGCCGGCCGGCTATCGAAATGGCGAATAATGGAATCGGCGATCGGTCGTCCGGTCACTCCCAACTTGGTCGTATGGCTGCCAATAGGGCGGCTTTCACGCCATCCCGGCGACATCGCTCCCTGATAGCCAATCCGACCGATGTTACCGAGTTCGCTCTGGACAGTCCGAAAATGCTGGTTCGGCGATTTTGTGTAATAGCTACCTGCGACCCGCATCCCGCCAAAACCGATTGAGGGGCCTTGCACGTCATATTCGATCCCGGCTGTAGATCCGCCGCTGTTCACATGGCCGGCGAAATCACCAGAACATTGGAGAAAACCGGAAAGGTCAAAATTCGCCTTTTGGTTTCCGACAATATTGCCTTGGATAAAGATCGAAAACGACCATCCTCCTGACAATATGTCGTGATAAGCTATGCTGCTGGCAATGCTATCGCTATCGGAGCCGCCGAAACCTGTTATTACAAAGCCTTGGGGCGGCGCGCCTGCCCATGAAACAAGTGCTTTCGTACATCCTTCCAGCCAGTTGCCAACATAATTGAGTGCCAGTCCGCGCCCTGCAATATAGGCATAATGGCACCGCCCGGAACCTTTGGTGTTACGTTGAAAGCTGCGTATCCCGAAGCTTGTCGATCCTGCATCGATTACTAGAGCAAAAGAACGCCCAGTAAACTTATTGTCCTCAATGATTACAGTGTCATTATAGGTTTTTCCATAACTTCCAACTTGAACCGACGCTGAAATTAAAATTGGCGACCAATAGCATGATGAAAAAAGATTATTACGTACAAATATAGATGTTGTTCCTCTAATTATAATATAACATTGAGGAAGAGAAGATTTTTCTTGGTACGACCAACTCAAAGAAATACTGAAGTTATTTACTTCAGAAATTAGTAATCCCGCGCCCCTATTTGCGGGAACAATTTCAAACCCTGCTAGAACTACGTTAGATGGTCCACTTTGTTCAACCTTACCTTTTTCTAATTTGACATGCTCGAATCGGATGCCAACGGGGCCTGTGACCGGGTCAGCTTGGTATTGTTCTGCATGATTGGTGAAGCGGATTATGGCCTGGCGGTTCGCGGTGAAGCCTGGTCCTCCGGCTGGACCCAGAATTGCGAAGAATCCGCGCTGTTCCCGACGTTTCTCGGGGTCACTTACAATCAGATCACGCCCACTGATGCGAGTTCCATGAGCAAGCCGCAACGTTAAACTATGCGTCGCGACATAATCGATTGCCGCCTGCAGCGCCGCCCCATCGTCGGTCTTCCCATCAACACGCGCACCAAATTGTGTATCGAATACCACACCCTCATGGACGATCTCCCAGAGCCGACCGTCGGCATCGCGCGTTCGCCAAGCAGTGATTTCTTGACGCTGACCTGCCTCCTCCAACACTTCGGCATAGGTTGCCATGCCGACCCCAGAAACCGAATGACCGGTCGTACCGATCCGGGTAACCGACCGAGGAAAGCGTAGCTTCGGAATATCGACATACAACCCGATCCATTCAGCTATTTCGTCAGAGCTTTCCGGATGTTGGCGTGGTAACAAAGTGCTTGTGGATTGGATGCCCTGTGCATGTACTGGGGCAGCGACGAAACCGCACATCGCTCCCAAGGTAACGCGCCGTGTCAGGCGCCCAGAAATATTGTCATTGCCATCTTCGGGATCGAAGAATTCCGCATCATTGTCATATGCCGCCATGCGCCACTTATGTTGAGGGGCAGTGTATTTAGCAATGGTTGTCGGGCCGCCGGCTTCGCGGGCCAAGACGGAATGGTGCTGAACGCAGGCAGGATAGACAATCAACCAAGCAAGCAGCTTCAAACTGACAATCGCAATCCAACCGATGTTGAGCCGACGCCTGGCGGAGAACCATATGCGGACCGGCCAAGCGCTCCGATGGAGCCCATCAGTAGGACAACCCCAAGATCAAACAAAATTGCCCTAGGCCGGGAAGTCGGTAAGGACGATAAAACAGGCAGGTTAGATCGAGCCGCCCTGCAACAAATCTGCGCGGTCAGTCCGAACCATATAAATCGCGGGTAAAAACCTTGTCCGCGACGTCGGCCATTTCATCGGTCATGCGGTTGGCTATGATGACATCGCACTGTGCCTTGAACTCTTCCAGATCGCGGATGACGCGCGAACCAAAGAATGCGTCCTCGCGCATGGCCGGCTCGTAGATCACGACCTCTATGCCCTTGGCCTTGATCCGCTTCATGATGCCCTGGATCGAGGATTGGCGGAAATTGTCGGAGCCCGCCTTCATCACCAGGCGGAACACGCCGACCTTGGCAGGCTTTTTCGCAATGATCTGGTCAGCGAGGAAATCCTTGCGCGTCCGGTTGGCGTCGACGATCGCGCGGATGAGGTTCTGGGGCACCTCGGAATAATTGGCGAGCAGCTGCTTGGTGTCCTTGGGCAGGCAATAGCCGCCATAGCCGAAGCTGGGGTTGTTGTAATGCGTGCCGATGCGTGGATCGAGGCCGATGCCGTCGATAATCTGCCGCGGGTCCATGTCGCCGGCGATCGCATAGCTGTCGAGCTCGTTGAAGAAGGCGACGCGCATCGCAAGATAGGTGTTGGCGAACAGCTTGATCGCCTCGGCCTCGCGCGCATCGGTGAAGAGGATGGCGACATCCTTCTTGACCGCCCCCTCGCGCAGCAATTCGGCAAAAACCTTCGCGCGCTCCGATCGCTCGCCCACGATGATACGCGAGGGATGGAGATTGTCGTAAAGCGCGCGCCCTTCGCGCAGGAATTCGGGACTGAAGATCACCTTGTCGGTGCCTAACCTCGCCCGCACATCGTCGATGAAGCCTACCGGGATCGTCGATTTGACGACGATCACCGTCTCCGGATTGAGCGCGGTCACGGTCCGGATCACCGCCTCAACCGAGGAGGTGTCGAACTTGTCGGTCTGTATGTCGTAATTGGTAGGCGTCGCGACGATCGCATAGTCGGCCTCCGCCAGCGCTTCTGCCGGATCGAGCGTGGCGACAAGGTGGAGCGGGCGCGTGGCGAGGAAGTCCTGCAACTCCGCATCGACGATCGGTGACTGCCGCGCATTAAGCATCGCGACCCGATCGGCGGAGATATCGACCGCCGCCACCTCATGATGCTGCGCCAGCAGCACCGCATTGGACAGGCCCACATAGCCCAAGCCGAACACTGCAATCTTCATTACGCCTCCGCATCAGCAGCATTAAAGCCTGCCGCATACAGTGACATTCCTACAAGATTATTCTCCAGCCGCAACGATACATCTACTGTTAATAACCTTACCTTTCTAAGCTAATCGAGGGTCTGTTCGGCAGCTCCCCGCAAATATTGGTAAAGCGTCTCCCGGCTGATCCCCATATCGCGGGCAATGACGGATTTCTTCTCGCCTCTGCCCACGCGCCGCACCAGTTCGGCGACCCTTTCGTCCGACAGCGTCTTCTTGCGCCCGCGATACGCGCCGCGTTGCTTGGCGAGGGCAATGCCTTCGCGCTGGCGTTCGCGGATGAGGGCGCGTTCGAATTCGGCAAAGGCGCCCATGACCGAGAGCATGAGGTTCGCCATCGGGGAATCCTCGCCAGTGAAGGAAAGGCTTTCCTTGACGAACTCGATGCGGATGCCTTGGCGGGTCAGGGATTGCACCAGCTTGCGCAGGTCATCGAGATTACGTGCCAGGCGATCCATGCTGTGGACGACCAGCGTGTCGCCTTCGCGGATGAAGGAGAGCAGGGCGGCTAGTTGCGGCCTGCCGACATCCTTGCCTGAGGCACGATCGGTGAAGACCCGGTCGAGGGTGATGCCATCCAGCTGACGGTCGACATTCTGCTCAAAGGCACTGACCCGGACATAGCCGATCTTTTGCCCCTTCATTTTGCCCCCTGATGCCTGATCTGTCAGGTTAGAGCTTTAGATGTTAGTCGCCATATGTCAACAAATTCAAAAGACGGCTCTTATCTGACATATTTTACAGCGACTGGCTGACGTCCGAATAGGCTATACTCTATTATGACATATTTAGATCGCTGGCTATAATTGACCATAAAATTTCTCTCTGCCACTTGTGAGTAGGAGTGGCATATTATCCGTAATATGGATCAAGATTTATTTTTTGCCAAAAACGGCAGATTTGAATTTATCTGGGATATTGCCCTATTTTTCCCTAGAGCATCTCACATGACAATTCCGATCAATATTACCCAAAATGGGCGCATGAGCCTTCCTGCCGACATTCGTAAACGTATGGGCCTTACCGGAGGCGATACGGTTTATCTCGAAGAAACAGATGAAGGCGTTATTCTGCGCACAGCGGGGCAAGCTGTGGCACGGGCACAGGCTTTGGCCAAACGCTATACCAGCGATAGCCCCGACACTTCGGTTGCCGCTTTTCTCGCCGATCGGTCTGAGGATGGTGGCGAATGAGCGAGGTCGTACTCGACGCCTCTGCCTTGCTCGCCATGCTCAAGAGCGAACGCGGCGCCGCCAAAGTCGCTGCCGCGATCGCAGGGGCGCGGATCAGCGCGGTCAATTATGCCGAAGTGGTCGGCCACTTCATCCGTGCCGGCATGCCGGAGCGGGAGGTCGACGCGATGCTTGATCCACTGCCGATGACGATAGTGCCCGTCGACAAGACGCTGGCGAAGATCGCGGGACGCCTGCGTGCCATCACGCCGGAAGCAGGGCTGTCGCTCGGGCATTGCGCCTGCCTGGCACTTGCCCGCCGCGACGGGCTGCCCGCATGGACCAGCGATCCGCACTGGAAGGACATTGCCGACGCGGCGGAGGTCAAGGTCGTAGTCATTCGCTGATCGCCATTGCCTTGGTGCAAATAACGCGGACCTTGAACCGTGCCTAATCAGCGCGTTACGGCCTAGAAATTGAATTTCAGGCCGATATTGGCCGACGCGCGGCGATCATCCTCGCTATAGCTTTGCGATGCATTGGCGAACAGCGACAATCGGGTACTGACACGCATCTCGGCACCGCCAGCGACGCTCCCCACCAGCCCCGCGCGGCGGGCGCCGAGCGAAAGCAGGCTCAGGTCCGACCCGGCGAACCCGGCCAAAGCATCGGCCCCACGGCCTTGCAGCTGATATTGCACACCCAGTCGCACGAAAGGCCGGAATGTCGCCACCGAAGCCCGGCTGCGGCCAAAGGCGACGCCGCCGTCGGCGAACAGGGCGTCATGCTTGTCCTTCGCGACACTAAGCGCCCACACGCTGCCGCGATCTTCTCGGAGACCGCTGCGGGTGGTCGCTAAATAGCTGAGGCCGATATCGGGGCGCACCGACCAATCATCGCCAAGGCTCGTTTCATAGGAAAGCGATAGATCGCCGATCCAGTTGTTCAGGCGGAAACGGCCATTCGCCTTGTTGCCATTGGGCGTGAAGCGCTCCGTTTCTGCGTTAAGCCGGTGATAGGCGAGTGTCGCATCGAACCGGAGCGCGCCCAAGGCATAGCTGCCCGCGACGCCGGCGAACCAGCTGTCCGCATCGGTCTGCGATCCCAATGAGCGCAGCGTCTGGCGCGCGTCGAGATAGCCGCCGAAACCGGCGATCGACCAACGGTTGTTGCCGATGCCGAGGCCGCCGAGCAGGCCATAACTGCGCGAACGGCTGGCCGATACGCCGACCCGCTCATCGGCGGCGATCCGACCGAGCCCGCCAAGATATTGCGCGACACCAAAGGCGCGCGGCATGTCGTCAACCGACAGGTCGGCAAGGCCACGCCCCGCCTGGGCGATCGTCAGGCCATTCTCGACCCCGAGCTGGGTCGCCGACGCATAGGGTTCGGCGCCAAGGCGTGCGAAAGCGGCGGCATTCGATACGCCCGTTGCGGTGGTCAACGCCGGCAGCGCCGAGATCAGGGCGTCGCTGGCCGTACCCGCCGCGATCACCCCATTGGTATAATCGATGGCGCGGCGCACCTGCGGCGTAAATCCGGCATTGTCGAGGAACTGACCGAGCAGACCGATCCGGTTCGCGTCTTGGATCACGATACCGGCCAGCGACGGGGACCGAACGATCGTGCCATAGTGGCCCGAAATACCACCGGCGGCGGTGATGAGCTCTAGCGTGGTGCCCGGCCTTACCGGCTGGTCGGCGCTGAGCACGAGGCTGGCGCCTGCCGCGATCGTCAACGTGCCGGAAATATCGAGCCGATCCGAAATGGTCGGTGTGATTTCCATGATCATAGCCGATCCGCTGGCCAGGGCGACATTCCCGGTCACGGTCATCGTCCCCGGCGACGCGCCGGGGCTGAGCGTCCCTGCGACATCGACATTGCCGATCACATGGCCCGCCGATCCGAAGATAGCCTGCCTGCCCACCGATATGGTGGCGGCGCGGATGGTGGATCCGGCCGCCGCAATGGCGCTGCCGCCGTCGAGCCCGACCGTGTCGAAGCTGAAGGCACCCGAATAGTGGACGTCGCCGCTGCCGACCTGCCGGAAGCGTTCGAAATTGATGAACTGATCGGCATTGATCGCGCCACCGCCGGTCGCATCGACGATGAAGCTGTCGGTCCCCGCGCCGCCATCGACGATGCCTTGCATCACCGTGCTCGCCCGCTGGGTAAAGCTGTCGTCGCCTTCGCCCAGATAGACGTCGCCGATGATCGGGCCGCGATTGACGATGACGTCATCGCCCGCGCCAAGGTCGATCGATCCGATGATGGCGCCGCTGTTGACGATGCTGTCGGCTCCGTCACCAACGGTCTGGACCGCGCCGGCGAGATAGGTCTGACCGAGCGAGAGGGCGAGCCAATCGCTATCGGCAAGGGCCGTGCCCGCGCCGCCACGGATCGTGCCGGCATTGTCGAGGGTCAGCGCCGCATTGCGCGTCAGGATTGCCGTCGCCAGTTCATCCGCCGCCTCGATCGTGCCGCCCGCCGCGTTGGTGAGCGCCAGCGTGGTTGCGCCATAGCTCTCCAGCTGAACCGTAGATGCGGCTGCGGTGAACGGAATCTGCTCGCCGGTCCAATAATTATAATAATAGCTGATGTAGCCCGCGCCGTTGTTGCGAATGGTGCCTTCATTGACGATCGTCACATCGGCATTGCTGAGGGTCAGTCGAATGGCTGCATCGGCCGGCACATCCGCCTCGATCAGACCGCTATTGCTCAGGCTGTAGCGACCGCCGCCCAAACCGAAGAAGTCGCTATTGTCGATCGCCAGGGCAGTATGCGTGTCGGCACGGATCGTGCCGCTGTTGGTAACGACGACGTCGCCGTCCGCTGCCGGATCGAGCAGCGCGAATATGTTGATGCTGCCCTCGATCAAGCCGCTATTGTCGGCCCGGAATTCCGATATGCCCAGGCCGACCAAATCGACCGCATAACCACGGGGCGCCTTGAGAATATGGCCGCTATTGGCAAAGCGGAAGCTGCCTTGCTGCACATATTGGCTGAGGCTTGCGCCATAGCTTCCAGGCGCCGCGCCGACAGTGCCTTCATTGACGATGCTGTTCGCGTCGAGGCTGAGCCCGCCGTTCAGCACGCCATGATTGACGAAACGCTCGATGCTGTAGGACAAGATGGATGCCGGGGCGCCGTAATAATAACCGGTGATACCGCTCGTCACTGGCCCGTCGAGCGTGGCACGGTTGACGATCGTTCCCTCGCCGCCGACGAACAACGGGCCGGTCACTGTCGCCGCCTCGTCGATCGTGACGGTAACGCCGCTGGCCGCGCCGACATAATCGCGCTCGAAACCGATTTGAGCGCCGCTGCCGAGCAAGGCGGTGGCGTCGGCCTGATAGATGCGGGCGTAAAGATTATTGCCTTCGCCGCCATCGATCGTGCCGGTCACGCCGACCTCGTCGCCCAGCTGGACGAAAATATCGTCGCCGCGCCCGAAGGTCAGCGATCCATTGAGGACGCCCCCATCGGCCACATAGATGCCCCGATAATAGCCATAGCCATTCGGCGCATAGCCCAGATCGACGTCGCCGTTGATCGTGCCGGCATTGCTGACCGTACCGCCCGACAGGCGAATGGCGGCTCCGCCGGTGCCCGTGACGACACCGCCCGCCAGATTGCGGACGGTTACGCCGCCATAGCTTGTTTCGCTGGCGGTGATGGCGGCACCCTGCGTCGACAGCAGCGTGCCGCTGTTGATAAGATTGACGGCGTTGAAACTGTAGAAACCACCAAGTTCGACGGCACTGCCATCAACGCTGATCGTGCCCTGATTGTCGAAATTGCCAGAAAGGACCACGGCGCCCTTGGCGATGCCTCCGCCTGCTATCTGGGAGATGATGCCAGCATTGACGGCGTCGGTCGTCACCCTGATGCCGACGCCTCCATCCAGCAGGATGCGACCCCGGTTGGTGATGCTGGCGCCGCCTGCAATCCCGGCGGTGCCATAACCCAGACGATCGGTGACGCTGATGTCGCCTTCATTCACGAAATTGTCGGCGGACAAGAGGAGGAGCGCTGCGTCGGAATAATAGAAATTGTCGTTGGTGCGCGTGATCGAGAGGCTCCCCCGGCTGGTGATCGACAAGCCGGTCGAAGGCTCCGTCATGCCAGGATAGCGCAGCATGGCAGCCGAGCGGATCGCCGCACCGCCGGTGACGGCGATGTCTACGTCGACATCGACCTGCCCTTTACCGGCAAGAACCAGCGTCTGCGTGCGCGGGTCCGATGCGGTGAGCTTCAGCGCCGCGTCATTGGCGAGCTGATATTCGACGTTACGGAACGGGCCGACATCATCCGCCGGCAAAGTGGCGCTGGCATCGGCGTGGACGGCATAGCGCAGGGTCGCGGCGCTATTAGCCGTGACCGTGCCAGCGATCCCGGCGAACTGCCCCGGTCCTGTATTGACGAGATCGGTGACGAGCGTCGCGCCGTACAGAGCGAGATCGCCGTTCAACATCCCGCCGGGCAAGGCAAAATAGGCCAAGCCGTTCGGGCTAAGGCTAAAGCTGTCGAACGTGACGTCGCCATTGATCGTGCCGGCATTGGCGATGCTGGCGTTGAACAGTTGGGCCGTGACCGCCCCACTCGTGCCACCGTTTACGACACCGCCCGCCAGGTTGATGAGAGAGCCATAGGCCTGCACCACAATGGCGGTCTCTCCGCCGTTGATCGTGCCGCTGTTGGTAAGGTCGATGCTCGTGACCGCGCCGATCGTCGCGCCGCTGATCGTGCCGCTATTGGCGCTGGTATAGCCCGAGTTGCCGGACAGGGTGACGCCGATGCCCGTAGTGGAGGCGATGGTCCCGTTATTGGTAAGGACGCCATTGAAGAGCGTGGCGCCGGTGCCCGACGCGATGATCGCGCCATTATTGACGACGGGATTGTACGACATGTCGACGGCGGTGCCGCCATCGACGCGCAGCGTGCCGTCATTGACGAAGCTGTGATTGCTGAACGTTATACCGCCGCCAAAAGGCGCGCCGGCAAGGGCGATGTCGATCACGCCTTCGTTACGGAAGGACGCGCTGCTGCCAAAAGCATAGTCGAGGTCGGTGAGGCCCGCCCCGGCCAGGCTCATCGTAGCACGATTAACCACCGCGCCCGTGCCACTCAGGATGAGCGGCGGCGTCGGCAGGAAGCCGGCTTCGAGCGTCACCGTCACATCCGCTTCAGGCGCGAGCACGAGCTGCTGGAAACCGGAAGCAAGATCGATCGGCGTATCGACGTTGGCGTCGGACGCGAAGATCACATGCTCGACATTCCTCGTGCCCGCCGCGCTGATCGTGCCGCTGATCCCGGTCGTCAGGGTCCGGTTGCCAGCATAGCGGGCGATCAGCCGGTTATTGTCCCCGCCAAGACTCACCGAACCGTCGATGACGCCAGCAGCGGCGTCGATCACATTGCCGCCGGAGGCCGCGATGATATTGCCGGCGATGCTACCCCGGTTCACCAGGTTGAGGCTGCCAGTTGCGACGATGTCGCCGTCGATCGCCCCGCCCGCCTGATTGGCGAGGATCAGCCTTCCGGTGGACAGAGCGCCGCCGCCTGCATTGGCGATCGTGCCGCCATTGTCGATGTAAAGATAATCGCTCGGGTCGGTAAGGATCGTGGCTTCGCTGGAGGCCGAACGGATGATCCCGCCAGCTTCGTTGACAATGGTGAGCGAAGAGAAACGCCCACCGCTGTTTACCGCGCTCCCCGAGCCGCCGTCGATCAGACCGGCATTGTTGAGCGCAGAGAGCGCGCCGACGATCCCGCCCTCTATCCGGCCGCTCGACCGATTGGCGATCGTGGAAAAGGAGGTGAGGGTGGAGGGATATTCATTGCCCGACGATGTCGCATTGCCGAGCAAGGCGGTCCCGCTGGTGCCCGTAAGCGTGCCGGCATTGTCGACAGTGGCGACGACACTGCCATAGCCGTTACCTGCCGAGGGCAGCAGGGCGAGCGCCGTCGCGCCGCTCACGCTTCCGTCTGTGCCGATGGTCAGCATCACCTGCTGGGTGCCGTAATAATAATCCACAGAAGGTACGCCCGACCAGGCGGTGATGGCGTTCTGCCCGGCGGAAGATACGGACCCAAGCACATTGATGCCCGTCGTCCGATAACCATAATCGCCAACGGGCACGTCGACAGTGATCGCCGATGTTCCGGCGGCGGAAACCGTCGCTGCCTCTTCGACGGTCAGGGCGATGCCCGACGCCGTCAGGCGGATGCCGTCCGTGTCGCTGCCTGCGCAGCTTACCGCATCGTTCGCCATTGCAGGATCGGGGGCGCACTGCGCGTAAAGGGCCGAAGGAAGCAACAGGCCCAAGGCGCTCGTCCCAAGCGCAAAGGCAAGATGACGGCGACGCGCAATCGATGCAGAGCGAAACATGTTTGAAAACCCCTCCCGCGGTTCCCCAACCGCGTCGGACATCTAGGGGTATTGGGATAATTCTGTCGAGCGACTTCCCGTCATTTCGGGCAGCGAAAGTCCTTATGCTGCAAAAACCGGTCGCCACTTCCTGACGATATCGAGCCCCATATCAGATGGATACCATCCGGATATCTCTCCGATATCCCCTATTGCCCATAAATCTATTTAGGCTCGATATTTTGACAAGGTTCCCGCCGACACCCGCTCAGCTCAGCTTCGCGATCACCTCGTCGGCGTAGCGCTTGGTGTCGTCCACCATCACCTTGGGGTCCTGCGTGCCGGGATGATAGACCATCCATGGCTGCGTGAGGATGTGGGTGACGCCCTGGTCCTCCAGCCTGCGATATCCATCGACGTCGAACACGTCCATCGGCGAGGCGAGCACGTCCAGCGGTTCGTTCTCTCGGCCATATTCCTTACGATATTCACGGATTTTTTCGATCGAGGCGACGATCTCGGCGGCGGGTTGAAGGTCTGTGAGCCAGCCATCGCCGATCCGGCCTACGCGTTTGAGCGCCGCATCGGAAATGCCGCCGAACCAGAAGGGGATGGGCGCGACCGGCACGGGGTTCATTTCCAGCGGCGGGAAGTCATAATATTTGCCGTGATATTCGACATAGTCGCCGGTCCACAGCAGCTTCATGATCTCGACCATCTCGTCGGTGCGCTTGCCTCGCGTCGAAAAGTCCTGACCCACAATCTCGAACTCGTCGCGCGACCAGCCGACACCGCTCGTCAACACCACGCGGCCGCCCGACAGCACAGATATGGTCGCAAGCGCCTTGGCCACCATATAGGGGCTGCGCATCGGCAGCACGAAGGCGTTGGTGGTAAAACGGATATTCTTGGTGATCGTCGAGAAGGCGCCCATCGTGACGAGTTGATCGGGCCAGTCGGTCTTTTCGGGCCAGCGACGCGATCCATCAGGCGTATAGGGGTAGGGGGTCTTCAACTCCTTGGGGTTCACCACATGGTCGGACATGGTGATCATAGCCCAACCAGCTTCATCGGCGGCGACCGCGATCTGTGGCAGCGCGGTTACTGGCGTGAACGCCGTCGAAAGCGTGAACTTCATGGATATCCTCAGCCATTTATTTGTCTTGCGTAAATTATGCTCGTCAAAAGCTACGCATTGCAAGCCTGATGCGACGGCTTGGCGACATTATGCCAAGTGTTTGACGACCCTGCCGCGCCGCGAATGGAGTTTCGGGTTCGAACCCCGGACGCTCGTCACGCTCAAGGCGCCGCGCGACATGCACGCGGATCGAAGGGGCGCGCTTGCCGAATTGTTCGAATTGACCGAAGCGGAGGGCGATGTGGCCGTCCAGCTTGCCATGGGTCTGAGCCGCAAGGACATAGCGGCGAGGCGACAATCGTCGCCGGAAACCGTTGCGACGCAGATAAAGACCATCTTCCGCAAAGCGGGCGTCAGGAGGGAAGGCGAGTTCGTCTCGTTAGCCAAGAATATCTGAACCTTGCCGAAAGGCCGGCATCACGCGGGAGCAAATCGCAAGCGGAAAGGAAAATCATGTCATACCGCCACGGGGGTATGACCTCTCAAAATACAAAGGCTAACCCCCACGCGGCTGAAAACAGCCTTTTTATTTTAAGGGGGTTAATCCATGAAATATGCTTGTCTCGCGGCCCTTGCGGCGGCGACCTTTTCCGTGCCCGCCTTTGCCCAGGACGATAGCTCGGGCTTCTCGCTGGCGCTTCGTACCGGCATGTCGGACCTTAACGATCCGACCTTTTCGATCACCGATACCTTTTCGGACGACCGGCTCGACACGAAGCTCGAGACCAAGTCCGCCTGGCTGATCGGCGGTGAGATCGGCTATGATTTCGGGCAGTTCCGGCTCGGCCTCGACCTGTCCTATTCGCGCAACAAGGTGAAGGGGATCGAGTTCCGCGCGGTGAACGGCACCGCGATCCCGGCGGGCGCGGTCGGCGGCCTGCTGGACGATCTGGTCGCCGCTGACATCCTTTACGACGAAGACCTGGAAGGCGCGGAACTCGACGGCAACACGCTGCGCGCGACCAGCGGGTCGATCGCCAAGATCCGTCAGGTCGGCGTCATGGCCAATCTGACCTATGACATTCCGGTCAACAGCATCGTCGTCCCTTATGTCGGCGTCGGCGTCGGCGCGGTCGGCACGCATGTCAAAGCACTGGGCGAAGACGATGGCTCGATCCGCTTCGCCTGGCAGGCGCGCGCGGGCGTCGCGTTCCAGCTGAGCCCGGCCGTGGCGCTGACCGCCGACTATACCTATCGCCAGACGAGCGCCGGCAAGCTGCAATTTGGCGACGACGAGGTCGAATATCGCCTGGGCAAGACCAAGGCGTCGCAAATCGCGGCGGGCCTGCGCTTCACCTTCTGACCTGACAGACATGGCCCCGCCTGTGCGGGCGGGGCCATTGTCAATCATCAGCCGGTCATCATTCGATCAGATTTTTGTCTTCTTGCCTTGTGATGGCTCGCCGCCATTTCGACTTTGCCTGCCAAGAGCATGACGTCGGCGGTGGTGAAGCCGCTCTTGCTGTCAATTCCCGCGCGGCCTCGAAGCTCCCTATGCCGCCCCATAGATAATGGATTCTATCGATATCATTTCAGTATCCATAGGAAGGATACTGGTTTTCGAGCGGCTGCCGAAACTGTGACTGCAGGCAATGGCGTTGGGACAACGAACGCTTGCCCTTGCTACAGCATACCCCTGAACATAGTTTGGAACAGAGCCGCATATTGCTGATCGTTCAGCATTTGCATGATCTGACTGACAAAACCAGAAATGGCATAGCAGGGTGGGGACGATCGAAGAATAATGGCGAATATCGATTTGCATGGGAAAAATGATCGGGATCAGACGAACAAACTGACCCGCAAAGCCATATTGGTCCTGGGCATGCATCGTTCGGGTACGTCGGCATTGTCGCATCTGTTGACCGAACTCGGCGCCGATGCGCCGGCCAATCTCATGAGCCCCAATGAAGACAATCCGAAGGGCTATTTTGAATCGATGCCGCTCTACCTGCTGCATGATGCGCTTCTCGCCAGCGCCGGCTCCAGCTGGGACGATTACCGCCCCCTTCCCGAAGGTTGGGCGGCATCGCCCAAAGCCGATGAATTCCATCAGAAGCTGAAAGAGGCGGTGCTGGCGGAATATGGAGGATCCGGCTTCTTCATCATGAAGGATCCCAGGGTCTGCCGGCTGGTGCCTTTCTGGCGTGCGCTACTCGATGACATGCAGGTCGAACCTTTGTTCATCCATACGCATCGCCATCCATTGGAAGTCGCCAGTTCGCTCCAGAAGCGCAACGGCTTCGATCCTGGCTATGGTCATCTGGTTTGGTTACGCCACATATTGGACGCCGAGGCTGGAAGCCGGGGACAAAAGCGCAGCTTCACCAGCTATGATAGGATACTGGACGACTGGCCGTCGGAAATCAGCAAAATCGCGGATGACCTCGATATTTCCTGGCCGCGTTATGGCGCTTCACCTGCCTCTGAACTGAACAGCATTCTCGATCCCGATCTCAAGCGGAATGAAGCGGGCGCTGGAAATCTGCGGGGAAGCCGAATCATGCCGCCTTGGGTCCGTACCATTCACGACATTTTCGAACGCTGGTCGGCCGAAGGCGAAAATCCAGACGATCATGCCCGTCTGGATGAGATACGCTGCGCTTTCAATGAAAGCACGGCCCTTTTCCATAATGTCGTCCACGCTCAGGGCATGCATCTCACTGCGGAGCTGGATGACGCACGCCAACAGGCAACCCAGGCCGAGACACGCAATAATGAGCAGCAACAGCGCATCGAGGCGCTGACGACGGAGAAGGCGGCTCTCGTCGAGCAGATACGGTTGAACCATGACGCTCTGGCGCAGAGCGGGAACGAGATCGCGGCTATCCACGTCGCGCTTCAGACCATGCAGGACGCCTTGGAAAAGGCCGAGGCGCAGCGCTCCGCCATTATCCAGGAATTTGAACTGGCAAAGGCGCAGATTCAGAGATTGCAGACGCAGGATGCTTGAGGTTCTGAACAGGAGCTAGGAGGCGAGCCTATTCGATCGGGCTTTCGTCGTCGCTTCGATGCTGCGCCGCCGCCATTTCCACCTCGCCGATCAGCAGCATGGCGTCGGCGGTGGTGAAGCCGCTCCTGGCGTCGATTTCCGTACCGGCCTCGAAGCCGCCGACGAACTGCTGAAATCGCTCAAGCGCCGCGCGTACGTCTTCTGGCATGGAAATTCCTCATAAGATTATATCCATAAAGACACGCAGAGGCCGGCAGAGGTTCCTGTCGATATAAGGCCTGACGCCCTGAAAAAGCCCGTTTGCCGCCAACGCGCCGCAAGGATAGAGAAGCCCCATGACTCAACCCATTTCCATCGCCGATCTCATGGCGCAATCAGGCGTCGCTTTCGGGACCAGCGGGGCGCGGGGGCTCGTCACGGCGATGAGCGACCGCATCTGTTTCGCCTATACGTGCGGCTTCCTCCAGCATCTGACCGACATCGGCCAGTTCGCCCCCGGTCGGCCTGTGGCGATCGCCGGCGATCTGCGGCCCTCCAGCCCCCGCATCATGGCCGCCTGTGCCGCGGCGATCCGGCATATGGGGGGGGAGGTCGAAAATTGCGGCTTCGTGCCCTCGCCGGCAGTCGCCGCCCATGGCTTTGCGCGGGGTATGCCCTCGCTGATGGTGACGGGCAGTCACATTCCCGACGACCGCAATGGTATCAAGTTCAACCGCACTGACGGCGAAGTGCTCAAGAGCGACGAGGGCGGCATTCGCGGGCAACTGGTCAGCCTGCCCGACCTGTTCGACGAGGCGGGGATGCTGAAAAACCCGCAGCCGCCCGAGCCGCTGGTCGACGTCGCCACCGCCTATGTCGCGCGCTACGTCGATTTTTTCGGAGCAGGCGCGCTCGAAGGCCTGAAACTCGGCATTTATGAGCATTCCGCCGTCGGCCGCGACTTGCTTGTAGCGTTGGTCGAGCAGCTGGGCGGTACCGCCATCCGCCTTGGCCGGTCGGATCGCTTCATCCCTGTCGATACCGAGGCGGTACGGCCCGAAGATCAGGCACTGGCCCGCGCATGGGCGGCCGAGCACAGCCTAGACGCCATCCTCTCCACCGATGGGGATTCCGACCGGCCGCTGCTGGCGGATGAGAGCGGCGCGTGGATGCGTGGCGACATCGTCGGCATCCTTTGCGCGCGGGCGCTGGGGATCGCGGCGGTGGCCACGCCGGTCAGCTGCAACAGCGCGGTCGAGTTATCGGGCCTGTTTGCGGAGGTGCGCCGCACGCGCATCGGATCACCCTTCGTCATTGAGGCGATGAACGCGCTGATCGAAGAAGGCCAGCTAAGCGTCTGTGGCTATGAAGCCAATGGCGGCTTCCTGCTCGGCACCGATATCCTGATCGAGGGACGGCGCCTGGCCGCCCTGCCGACACGCGACGCGGTGCTGCCGATCATCGCCTTGCTCGTCGATGCGCGGCGCCGGGGCGTGACGCTCTCGGCACTCCAGGCGCAGCTACCGCCGCGCTTCACCCAAAGCGAACGGTTGCAGGATTATCCTACCAGCCAGTCCCAAGCGCTGCTCACCGAACTTCAGGCCGGGAGCGAGGATGAGATCGTCGCGCGGCTGACGGATATGTTTGGGGGCATTGCAGGGACGGCGACGGGCTTCGACGCGACCGACGGCCTGCGCATGACTTTCGAGAGTGGGAACATCATCCACCTGCGCCCGAGCGGCAACGCGCCCGAACTGCGCTGCTACACCGAAAGCGCGAGCGCGGAGCGGGCCGAGGCGATCAATGCGCAGGTGCTGACGCTGATTGGCGGGGCAGGGGTTTAAAAATCTATCCCAGCTTTGTTGCTGGAATGTCACTGACAGCGATATCCGTCTGCCTAGCATTTCCAGTTATTGATAATGATTATTACCTACACTAATCCCGTCGCGACAGGCGGGGGAATCAGGCCTGTTTCTTTGGTTGAGAGGGGCCAGGCCTATGACGCAGAAATTTTCGCTTCTTCTTGGCGGCGCCCTAACCGCTTTGGCCATACCCGCGATCGCGCAGACGGCGGCACCAAGCGCCGATGGCGCGCAGGGCGACGAAATCCTCGTCACCGGCACCTATACCATCCCCAATCAGATCGACACCGCGACCGGCCTTGGCCTGACCGTGCGCGAGACGCCGCAGTCGGTCAGCATCGTCACGTCGCAGCGCATCCTCGACCAGAATCTCATCAGCATTCGCGACGTCATCGAAAATGGCGTCGGCGTCGCGGTCAACGAGACCGACGATGTGCGCAACGACTTCTTCGCGCGCGGTTTCGAGATCCGCAACACGCAGATCGACGGCGTGCCGACCGCCTGGGCGCTGGGCGGCGACCGGGGCGAGACGATCGGCGACGTGTCGATCTATGAGCGGGTCGAGATCGTGCGCGGCGCGACCGGGCTTTTGAGCGGGGTGGGCGATCCGTCCGCATCGATCAACCTGGTGCGCAAGCATGCGACGAGCACCGACTGGACCGGCTATATCAACGCGTCCTACGGCAGCTGGGACACAAAGCGGGTGTCAGGCGACATCGGCGGCGCGGTCACATCCGACGGCCGCCTGCGCGTGCGCGGCGTCGCGCGGTACGAGGAAGGCGAGGCCTTCACCGATTTCTACCGCAACAAGAAGCTTGTCCTCTACGGCGTGATGGACGCCGACGTGACCGAGGACACGCTGCTGCGCATCGGGTTCAGCCATCAGCGCAACATCCCGCGCGGCAATTTCTGGGGCAGCCTGCCGACCTTTTACACCGACGGCAGCATCGCCAAGTGGGAGCGGTCGAAGAGCACGGCGCAGCCCTGGACCACATGGCAGACCACCAACCAGAATTTCTTCACGACCTTGCGCCATGATTTTGGCGGCGGCTGGACCCTTCAGGGCAATTACAATCGCATCCGCAACACCCAGTTCACGCAGATACTCTATCTGTTCGGCGCGGTCGATCGCATCACGGGGCTGGGGCTGGGGAGCAATCCCTATTCGGCCTATGGGGAAAGCATCCAGAACAGCTATGACGCGCAGTTGAAGGGCAATCTCACCGTCTTTGGCCGCGATCATGAGCTGGTGCTGGGCTATCTGCACAGCGTCATCAACCGCCAGACCGACAGCTATCGGCCGCTCAACGAACTCGAGCCTTTGGGCAATTTTCTGTTCCCGCCGGCGGGCGACTTCAACAATTGGAACGAGAATAGCTATGCCGATCCCGGCTTTGACCCGACGCCCAATCGGGTCGAGCAGGAGCGGATCAAGCAGATCGGCTATTATGGCGCGCTGCGCCTCAATGTCTCGGATCGGTTGAAGCTGATCGGCGGCGGGCGGCTCGCGACCTGGCGGCAGAGCGGCGAGGCTTACGGCACGATCAACAATTATGGCGATAAGAACGTCTTCATTCCCTATGTCGGCGCGCTGTTCGACATCACCGCCAACCATCGCCTCTATGGCAGCTATACGACCATCTATCAGCCGCAGAACCTTCGGAATCGCAATTTCGAGCAGCTCGACCCGATCACCGGCAAGGCCTATGAAATCGGCATAAAGAGCGCCTATTTCGGCGAGGCGCTGCAAACATCGATCGCGCTGTTCCGGATCGAGCAGGATAATCTGGGGCAGATCGACGGGCCGGAGATCATCCGCCCCATAGGTGGGCCTTTCCAGCCCTATCGCGCGGCGGAGGGCGCGGTCAGCAAGGGGTTCGAAGTCGAGATTACCGGCCAGCCGGTCGAAGGCTGGAACGTCAATGTCGGCTACAGCCAGTTCAAGGTGCGCGACGCGGATGGCAATAACGTCAACACCGACCAGCCGCGCCGACTTTTGAAAGCTTTCACCACCTATACGCTGCCCGGTGCGCTGAGCGCGCTGACGGTCGGCGGCGGCGTCAATTATCGCAGCAGCGCCGTTTCGAACCTTAACGGCGTACCGTTCCAGTTGCGGCAGAAGGGCTTCACCCTCGTCAACCTGATGGCGCGTCTGGCGCTGACCGAGCAGGTACAGGTGCAGGCCAATGTCGAAAATCTGTTCGACAAGAGCTATTACAGCCAGGTCGGCAATTTCAGCCAGTATCGCTACGGCAAGCCGCGCAACTTCAACGTAAGCGTGAACTACGCCTTCTGACAGGGGAACGCCGCGCCGGGGGAGGGCGCGGCGCTCTTGTGGCTAAAAGACTGTGCGCGGCTGGGCACCGGGCAATTTGACCAAGGTAAAAATCGGGAGAGGTTCTGCCGAGCAGAATTAATGCCGCGAATTGACCGATGATGGCCTTCCGCAGCGGTGCGATATAGTCTTGCAAGGTCTGCTCCCTTGGCCTCATCATCATTCCGATCGACTTGGCGGCAGGCGGCAGCACCCGCCAGGATGCCCGCGATCTTCCGGTGCATGCGGGAAGGCAAGCGAAATGCCCGATCATGATGGCGGGTCGTCGCATTTCAATCGCCCGATACAGGGCGTTGCTGGCGCTTGCGGCGCTGATCGGGCTTGGCGGGTGCATGCCGGAACCGCAGTCGGATAGCATGCCGAACGTCCACGCCACTTCCGTCGCGGCCATGGCCCATAGTCCGCAGCGTATTTTCATCTCCGGCCATAGCCTGATCAATCGTCCGTTCCCGGACTATCTTGAAGCACTTGGCCTGGCCGAGGGCAATCGGCTGCAATGGAGCATGCAGAATATCGTCGGCTCGTCGCTGCAAGTGCGGGCGCGGGATTTCCACTATGGGGGTGCGGACAAAAATGGGCGGCCCGTCAGCGCGCCGGATAAACTATCGCCCACGGATGGCGCTGCTATCTACGACACGCTGATCCTGACCGAAGTCCATACGCTGCTGGAAAGCCTGCTGTGGAACGACACGATTGGCAATGCGCGGAATTACATAAAGCGCTTCACCAGAGCCAATCCGGCAGCGCGTACCTATGTCTATACCTCCTGGCTCGGTGTGGACGATATAGACGATCCGCGGCGGTGGATCGCCTATGAACGGGCGGCGGCCAAGGCGTGGCAATGCACGGTATCGCGGATAAACCGGGACTTCGCGGCAAGCGACGATGTCCAGCAGGTCCAGATCATCCCGGCGGCCGAAGCACTCGCCGCGCTGGTCGAGCGGGCCGTATCGGAACAGGGCGCAGCATTCGGCGCCACCGGGTCACGGGATGCCATGCGCCTGTTCTTTACCGACGACGTCCACCTGACCGATCTTGGCATCTATTATGTGGCGCTGGTGTCCTACGCCGTGTTGCATGGCAGGGTCCCGGAAACGCCCTGGGTTCCCAACATCGACGCCGATAAGGCGCGGGCCGTTCAGGACAGCGCGCGGCAGTTCATCGCAGGTTGGAACCAGCCGCGCGCGATGACGGCGGCGGAATGCTCAGCCTATCTCGCGGACCAATTTGCGCCCCTCTATCTTGGCTATGTGCGCGACACGAAATGGCAGGAGGAAGGCTGGGTGCGTGCGCGTTACAAATGGGCGCGCTATTCCATCGAGTGGCCGGCCCTGTTGCGCAGCGACGCCGCCGGCAATCCCTTTCGCGACGACAGTACGGACCCGTGATCGGGCGGGCAGGGTCTGAAAGCCAGCGCGCGCCGCCATCCGTGCGTGGCCACCCCCTGATTTCTGCTAATGAACCCTGCCCATTGTTCGACGACTGCATTGGTAGATGCTCTTACCCTTCTGGAGCTTCGCGTTGGGACAGTCGATGAGCACATCTGCCATGAGCTTGCAGCACTCGGAGGCTATCGTCCGCCCGCCCGTCACGACGGTTAGCATCGTCGTTCCTGTCTATTGCGGCGCGGACTATCTGAGCGATCTGGTGGCGCAGCTCGATGCGCTTCGGCACGAATGGCGGCAGCAGGGATCGCCGTTCGTCCTTGCCGAGGCGATCCTTGTCGATGACGCCGCCATAGACGCATCGGGGGACCTGCTGGAGGAACTCGCACGATCGCACGACTGGATCGTGCCGCTGCATATGTCGCGCAATTTCGGGCAGCATCCCGCCACCATCGTCGGCATCCTGCATAGCTCGGGCGACTGGGTCGTAACGATGGACGAAGACCTTCAGCATCGCCCTGACGTGATCCCGCGCCTGCTGCGCGAAGCGGTCTCAGCGCAGTTCGACATCGTCTATGCCAAGCCTGCCTGCGCCGTGCATGAGGCGGCTGCCCGCGACCTGACATCGCGCAGTTTCAAGCGGATGATGCAGTGGCTGACCGACAACCCGAACCTTGCCGGTTTCAACAGCTTCCGCCTCGTGCGCGGATCGATCGCGCGGGCAGCCGCCAGCGTCTGCTCGCACGACACCTATCTCGACATTGCCTTGTGCTGGTTCACACAGATGATCCGCGCCCTGCCGGTCGAGATGAAGGACGAGCGTTTCATCCGCACCGGCCAATCGGGCTATAGCCTCAAGTCGCTGTTCGCCCATGCCTGGCGCATGATCTTTTCCAGTCAGATCAAGCTTCTTCGCCTCGGCGCGGTGATCGGCTTTGCCGCCATGGGGGTTTCGATCCTCGCCATCCTCTATTTCCTGGGCCTCAAATTCCTGTTCCCGGAGGATATCCAGGTCCAGGGCTGGACCTCCCTGTTTCTGGCCGTGACCTTCTTTGGCGGGCTCTCCACCTTCATGCTCGGCATTTCGCTGCAATATCTGTCGTCGCTGGTGCTCAAGGTCCATGGCAAGCCGACCTATTTCACCATCGACCGATCGAGCGACGCCGCTGCCGCCGAATGGTTTTCTGCGCAGGCGTCAGGCGTGAAATATGCCGCGCGGGTGGTCGCGGCGGCATGAGACTGCTGCACATCGCGGGGGATGAAGGACCAACGATAGCCCTGTTCGGCCTTGGGCTGATCGGTGGGGCGGTGGACGGTGCGCTGCGCCGGCGCTTTGGGGCCAGCGCGCAAGACTTTCCCTATGATTGGCATGATGCGGGACTGAGGCGCGCGCAGCGGGCGACGATCGCCGCCGCCCTGGCTGGTAAAAAGCCGATTGCGGTGGTCTGGGCGGGCGGGGCCAATGGCTTTGGTGCTTCCGCTGAGGAGATGGACGCGGAAGTCGACATCGTCGCCGAACTGATCGACTGGGCGCAATCCTTGCAGCGGCGGCGGCCCGTGGACTTTCATCTGACCAGTTCGGCAGGAGGATTGTTCGAAGGGCAGACCCATTGCTCCGCCTCCAGCACGCCCAAGCCGCTGCGCCCCTATGGGATAAGCAAGCTCACACAAGAGGAACGACTGCTCGCGGCAGACATCGGGCGGCGTCACATCTATCGGCCAAGTTCGGTCTATGGCGTGGGCCGTTCAAAGCGGCTGGGACTTGCAACCATGCTGGCCACCAATGCGCTGACCGGCAGGACGACGCGGATATCGGGCAATCCCAATACCCTGCGCGATTATGTCCTCTCCGACGATATCGGCCGCTTCATGGCAGGGCGCATCATGCTCCCAAGCGGCGGCGACGACATCGTGACGATGGCCAGCGGTCGCCCCGCTTCGGTTTACGAGATGGTCGAACTCGTGCGGGCAAGGGTCGCGCGACCGGTCCTGCTTCAGTTCGATCCTCACCCGTCGAACGCCCAGCATATGAGCTTTCTTCCCTCATTCCTGCCGCCCGACTGGCAATGCACCGCGTTGGCGAGCGGCATCGCCAATGTCGTGGATACCCTGCGCGAGAGGCTGAATTGAGAGGTCCTCCTGTTCAGCAGAATGTCGCGCTCTCGGCACGCCTGCGCTGGAGCCTGCTGCTGATCTGGCTGGTTTCGATGCCGGTCCTGTGCCTGCTCTATCTGAAGATCGCGCCCTCACCCGACCAGGCGCAGTTCAACTATATGGGCTGGATGTCGACGCAGGGTCATCCCTTCTATGCCGGCAGTTTCGACATGAACTGGCCTGGGGGCATGATCCTGCACAGGCTGGCCATCATGCTGTTCGGGCCGACCGCGACGGCCTGGCACCTGTTCGACTTTGGCCTGCTGATGGCGACGACGATGATGGCGGCGCTGTTCCTTCGCCGCGCCGGGTTCGTTCTGGCGCCTTACGTCATGCTGGTGCTTTATCCGGCCATTTACGTGACGGCGGGCGGCTGGATGGCCGGACAGCGCGACATCATCGCGGTGGGCATATTGATCGCGGCCTGCTGCGCCATGCTCGCACCAGTTTCGCGGGAATGGCGGTCCATGATGCTTGCCGGTGCGCTGGTGGCGGTGGCCGTGCTGATCCGGCCGACCTATTTGTCGTTTCTCGTCGGCCTCTGCCTGCTTGAACTCGCGCCCAGGCGGTGGATCGGGCATCCCCGCCTAGAGCGATTTCCAGTCAGATGGAATCATCTGACGATCAAGAAATCGCGGCAAACAAAAAGCTTAGAGCGGCGATCTGATCCAATCAGATCGAAAACCGCTCTGGCCGGTCCTGTCGCGCGGATCGGCGCGCTGCTGCTTGGCTTTGGCGCGGTGATGGCAGCGACTGCCGTCGCCGGACTCTGGATCGGCAATCTCGACGATTTTTACCAGCAGACCATTCTCTTCACCATGTCCGTCTATGTGGGCGAGCCGCCGCTGGACATGATCCAGACGGGCGTGGAACTGCTTCGATCCAGCCACTGGATGGTCCTGCTTGGCCTGATCGGCCTCGCCCTGTGGGTCCGGCGCACCGGAAGGCTGGAATATCCGCTGCTGCTCCTGCTGGGGCTCAGCGCTGCCATCGCCTTGTCCTACGTGGTTCAGCGCAAGGGCTTTGGCTATCATCTGGGTGGCGTCCTGCCGCTGCTGATCCTGTTTGTGGGCATTGCCTTCGACGAGGTTCGGCGCTTCGCCATACATACGACGCTGCCGCCCATGGCGCGCGCGATTGCCAGCATTGCTCTTGTCGGGATGGTGCTTCTGGCCGCCGCCGGCACGGCTGCCAAGCTGATCCGCCATCGCGCCGAGCTTCTCGACCTGCGCCATGGCCTGGCGCCGATCGGCACCTATGACAAGCTTGGCGAGGAGGAGCAGGCACGGCTGGTCGGGCTCATGCGCAGCCGCACCACCCCAAATGATCGCGTCGTCCTTTACGGCACCGCCTACCAGATCCCCTATCTGGCCCAGCGCCTACCCGCCTATCGCTTCATCACACCGGCAGTGGAGCAGATGAGGCCGGATTTTGCGCTGTACCCGGCATGGAAAAAGGAAGTCGAAGACGGTCTGCGGACGCACAGACCAAAGCTGATCCTGCTCATGCGCGACGCCGTGGGGAGCGACCCCGGAGCGGTCCGAGCGGTCGGGGCAAACGCGCGCCCGGTCCTGGGTGCAATCATCGCCTACATGGGCGACGACTATGGCATCGCCTTCAAAGGTCCCTTTGGCGTTCTGTACGAGAGGAAATGATGTTGGCCGAATTGGGCAGGATCTTCCGCTTCGCTCTGGTCGGGCTTTCCTCGACGGCGCTCTATTTCGCGCTGTTGTGGGCCTTACGCGATGTCATTGGCAGCGTCCTTCTGCTAACCGCCGTCTGTTATCTGGTCAGCATGGTCTATAACTTCGTCCTGCAAAGCGCCTTCACCTTTCGCGCTGGAGCGCCGGCACGCCATGCGGTGCTTCGCTTCGCGCTGATGCATGGCGTGGCGATGGGGATCAATTCAGCAGCGATGGCTGGCCTTGTCACCGGCCTTCATGTGCCGATGTTCGTGGGCCAGATCGGGGTGACGGCGCTTGTCTCGATCCTCGTCTTCCTGGCGTCGAAGCATTGGGTTTATGGCCCCGGCCCTCAATCTGGCTCAGGCACCGGCGCGTGGAAGCGGGTGCGTAGCATGCCCTCGTAGCGCGCGCCCGCTGTGGCCGGGATCTGGCCGCTATGCAGCAGCAGCCACTCGCCAAAGCCCATCTCGTAGCGGTTTGAGATCATGTCGTAGCGGCGCATATGCTCGGCGAGCGAGTTGGCCTGCTCCTTCTCCCAGCAAAAATCGACCATTGCGGGGTCGATGAAACAGAAGCGGTCGCGAAAGGCGGCCCAGCTATCGGCGACCGTCCAGACCGTCTCATGGCCCATATGTTGCAGGAAGCAGCTGGCGAGATAGGTTTCCGCCGCGCCGTGCCGTGCGATCTCGCCGATCGGCAGCTGCGCGAAGATATCGGCGGACGTCACGGGCCAATGGTCGGGCGCCGCGCCCTCGCGCAGCAGCGGGGTCCAGTAGGCCAGCATGTCCCTGGCGCTGCCGAACACGGTCTGGTCGGTCAGATGATAGGGCACGAACTTGAGCGAACCATGGCCGACACCGATGATCCGCGCCGTCTGGCCGGTGCCGGCGGCGGGCGGAAAGGCCTGCGCCATCCCCTTGAGAAAGGCGAGCGCGTTGCGGTCGCCGAGGCGCTGGTCGACACGGGTCTTGAGCACCCATAGCGCGCCCGCCGCGACCGCCGCGCGGACCCCGGCGGCGGCGGAGGTGATCTGCATATTGACGTTGAAGAGCCCCGCTATGGCAGGCTTTTCCGATAGCACCACCCGCACCCCGAGCGCGCGGATCGGCGCGAGCACATGCTCCGGCGTGTCCGCCCAGGTTGAGAGGATGATGTCGCAGCCGGGCATGTGCCGGGCATAGAGTTTAAGCGTTTCGAGCGTGAAGCCGCTGCTGATCGGGCCCTGCATGACGATCGCCATGCGCCGATGGTCGATGTCGGGATCGGGCCAGCTCCCATAACCGCAAGCCGCCCTGGGGCGCTGGTGCAGCGTGGTCAGCGCGCTGCCCGCGCGATTGGTGTAGCGCACCAGCCGTGGCAGTATCCGCCGGCTCAGCCGGTCGACGAACGCGGCGCGGCGCGGCGCCTCGCTCATGCCTGCCTTGCGACCTCGTGTCGCAGCGCCACCGAACTCGAGACCTGCGAGGCGAGGAAGTCGTCAAGGTCGCGCGGGGTGCCGAGGCCATGCATGCCGCGACCCGGATGGCCGATGTCGTAACAGACGATCTCCGCGCCCGCTTCGATCATCCGGTCATAGGCCGGAGCCACGTAATACTCGCCGTTGACGCGCAGCCCCGCCGCGATCATCGCATCGGCGGCGGCGACGAAATCGCGGCCACGGCGAAAATTATAGATGCCCACCGTCGCCTCGTTCGAAACGACCTCCTTCTCGACCACGCCGCTCACCCGGCCGGCGCCGTCGCGGCGTACGAAGGACCATTTGGGATCATCGGCCCACATCGTCATGATCAGCCCGTCCGCCCCGTCCAGCGCGCCAAGATAATCGTCGATCGCGGCCTCGATATACTGGTCGCAATTGGCGATCATCAGCGGGTCGTCATTGTCTATAAGGTCGCGGGCGAGCAGCACAGTGCAGGCCGCGCCCTCGGTCACGCCGTCGAGCAGGGTCACGGTCGATCCCGGCGCCCATTCGGCAAGCCTGCGGTCGAGCTGGTATCTTGTCGCCTGTTCACGCTGGATCAGGAAATGGAAGCGGTGCGGGCAGGAAGGGGTGAGATTCCGGATGACCAGCTCGATCATCGGCTGGCCATGCACCGGGATGAGCGGTTTGGGGTCGGCATAGCCTGCATCCACGAAGCGTTGGCCACGGCCCGCCATCGGCACGACGATGTTCAGCATATATATTTATCCCCTGCGACGCTGGGCAGCTTGACGACGACGGTCATGACATCGGTCAGCGCCTCGAAATCACTGGCCTCGCCGGGCTCGATCAGCACGATGTCGCCGGCGCGATAGTGTTGCGCGCCCATCCGCGCCTCGCCGGAAAAGATCATCGTCACCTCATGCGCGACCTTATGCATGTGCCGCGCCTCGGTCGCGCCGGCGGGATAGGTTTTGACGGCGACCTCGGCCGCCTTCGAACGCAGGACCGCAGGTTCGAAGTCGCCGACGAACCAGCCCTTCACCATGTCCTCGAGCCGGAATATCTTCACTGGACCGCCCTCCGCCGCGCGATCAGCGCCTGCTCATATTCCTCCACCGCCTGCGGCGTCGCGAGCGAGATGTAGCGGTCGCGCTCGATCCCGGTCACGCCGACGCGCTGCTGGTGGAGGATCATCTCGTTGAAGGCCGGGCAGACGAAATAGCCGCCATTCTCGCTCGCATCCTTGCGGATCAGGTTCTGCGCGGCCTCGACGAAGAACTTGCCCTTGGCGAAATAGTAGAAGCCGGCGGTGGCATTGCGGCTGATCGGGCGCTTCTCGGCGGCCTCGACCACCAGGCCGTCGGCATCGGTCTTGACGAAGGACCAGCGTGGATGGACGGAATCGAAGACGAGCGAGGCCGCGTCGAGGCCGCGGGCGCGGAAGTCGCCGATCGCCGCCTCCAGATCGACATTGATGACCTGGTCAGCATTGGCGATCACCAGTTCCTCGTCATTGTCGATATATTCGACGGCGAGAAGCACGGTGCAGGCCGCGCCTGCGGTTTCACCCTCGGCGCGCAGCACCACCGATCCCGGCGCCATCAACTGGAGCATGTCGCGCAGATGGAAGCGCAGGTCGTCGTCCTTGCGGATCACGAAGATGAAGCGCGCGTCGTGGATCGGGCTCAGGCAATCGAAGGCATGCTCCACCAGCGGCCGTCCGGCGATTTCGACGACGGGCTTGGGGAAGGGAAAGCCATGCTGGCGAAACAGCGCGTCACCACCTGCCATCGGGACCACGATGTTCATGCCGCGCGCTCCTGTGCATGGCCGATGGCGGCCGCACGTTCCTCTGCATGGCCGATGGCGGCGAGGATGCGGTCGAGTTGCACATCATGCACGCTGTTGACGACCAGAAGCGGGCATCCCGCATCCTCGGCCGCCTTGATGCCGTTATGATTATCCTCGACGACGAGGCAGTTGCCCGGTGCCACGCCCAGAAGCTGCGCCGCGCGGCTGTAAATCTCCGGGTCGGGCTTGGGCCGGGTCACATCCTCGGCGCTCAGCATCACGTCGAAATATTGCGCCAATGCGCTCTGGCAGGTCATCAGCTCGACCGTCGAGCGGATCGAGTTCGAGGCAAGGCCAAGACGGTAGCCCCGCGCCTTGAGGTTCGAGAGCGCATATTCATGAACGAAGAGCGGCTTGCAGTGCAGGTGCACCTGGCTGACCGTATATTGCTGCTTAAGTTCGTTGAGGAAGCCATGCAGCCCGCTCGGCAGTCCCCGCTCGCGCGAGAGTATCTCCAGCTTGCGGCGCGTCGGTAACCCGTCGAAGGTGATCAGATGGTCGGCGCGCGAAATATCGTAGCCGAAATGGGCGAGCGCTCGATTGAGCGCCTCATAATGCCAGTCCTTGGCGTCGATCAGGACGCCATCCATGTCGAAGACGACTGCCTCAATGGTCATGGCTAAAGAGCCTCCCCGCTTCTTCCGGTTGGTCGGTGCACAGCATCAGCGCCTCGCTCACGGCGAGATCGCCGGCATGGAGACGATCCCAGAGCCAGCGATGGTCGCGCCCGTGCAGTTCGGGTGAGACGATGCAGACCCGCTTGCCCGCGTCCAGATGCCGACGCGGCACATCCTCGCCCCACCAGTCGTCGTGAAAGGCGTCGAGCCAGACCCCCATCGCATCCCCAAGGAGGACAGGTTCCGGCTCCACATCGCTGTGGCGCACGAAAACCGGCACGCCCGCGCGCAGCCAGTGCAGCGTATCGGGCACCGACATGTCGAACACGAAGGCGTTGGTCAGACCGCTTTCCGCCAGCGCCGCCGCGACCATCGTCTGCAACCCATCCGCCTTGACGTTGACGGCAAGCGGCAGGGCGGGATCGTGGCGGGCCATCGTCGCGAACATTTCCGCCGCGCTCAGCGCGCCGGCGCGTGGCGGGTCATGCGCGATCACCAGCGCCCCGTCGAGATCGCGCACATCCGTCTCGGTCCCGAAACCCATCGAGAAGGAGCGTTCGAACGCCTGTATGCCGTTCTTTTCGACCGGCGACTTCCAATAGCCCCTGTGACTAAGAATTCTCACGATCGAATCCTTTTGGCCAAGTCTATCCTCCTCGAACCCTAAGCGCCGTTGTCGCATGTGCCTGTCGCGCGGCGCATCCAGCCGATGGGGGTCTGAGTGTCAGCGACGTAGAATTTGCTTGGGAAAAATCAGCAGGAGCGGGCGTCTCATCATTTCGAATGCAGCTTGTAAGCTGCGCGGCGGAGACGGACGTCAGGAAATGGGCATGCGCATGGACTTGCCCGGCGCGCCCTACGCGCTTGCGGGTCTCCGGCTTCTCGGCAAGATCGGTGAGAATGTCGGCAAGCGCCGTTTGATCGCCCTGCGCAAACAGAAAGCCCGTCTCTCCATGCCGGATCATTTCCGGGGTGCCGCCGATGATCGAGCAGATAACGGGAATGCCGATGCTCATGGCTTCCATGACGGCGACAGGGGCCGCTTCGCCCAGCCCGACGCTGGGCAGGACATAGGCGTCATAATCCGCCAGCCGCTTGCCGATCTGGTCGTTGGGAATCGCGCCGAGCATCGTGACATGCTGCTGAAGGCCGGCTTCCGCGATGCTTCTTTCTATTTCCCCGAAATATTCGCCATCGCCGATGATGTCATAATGGATCGAGAAACCCCGATCCTTGAGTGCGCGGACAGCGGCGATGGCATGCTTATGGCCCTTCATCGCGTTCAGACGCGCCACCGTGACGATTTTCAGCATGGCCGGCGCGCTCCAGCCGCTGCGTTTGTGATGGGCGCTATCCAGCTCGATCCCCATCCTGATCAGCTTGGGTTCTTCGGCAAGCCCCGGCACCTGCGCTCGCACTTGCGCTCGAAGGGCGTCGGTGACGCAGGCGATGAATTTCGCATGGCTAAATTTGAAGCCATGCCCGCGACCATAGACGGCAAGGTCGCCGTGCAGGGAAAGGCTGAATGGAGGGCCGCCGGCCAATCTGCTAAAGGCAAGGACATAGCCAGCGTCGGCGCAGCTGTGACCGTGAACATGATCGATGCCATTGGAGCGGCAGATGGAACTGAGCCTTGCGCCGGTTATGGCGAGGCCGAACAGCTTGATCCAGCTTTCCTGTTCTTCCCGCAGACGTCGGACGTCGCTTTTGCGCATGAGCCTTAGGGCCGTCAGCGCCGACCTGGCCCAGCCGAACATGTCGCGGAGCCGGAAATCGGCCAGATAAAAGGTTCTTTGCGCGGCGGTTGCTGAAAAAGCGTGGGTGACGCTCCCCCTTGGGCGACGGGTCGAGAAGATCGCGACCTTGTCCCCTGTATTTTCGATATGCAGGATTTCACGCCAGAAAAAGCCATGGGTCTGGCCGGGGAATTCAGGAACCAGATATCCGATGTTCATGCGTGCCCCGTTCAAAGCTGCCCCCGTGGAGCCGCGCTTGCGAGCGCAGGCTTCATTCCCACAGGCTTCATTCCCACTGCCAAAGCATAGCCCCTGGGGGCGCGCGATATTCGGGTACCGCGCCGCGCCGCGGCAAGGGCGCCAGTCAGGGCTCCCGCCGTCAGCCAGGTGATCGGCGTCAGCGAGGAGTTCGGGATCATGTCGATCAGATTGCCCGAAAGGATGATCGCGACGCCTGCCGTCTCAGTAGGAATCTTCCGCCGGTAACGATACAGCCCGAGCAGCGGCATGCAGATCAGCCCGAAATGCGCCAGATAACCGACCCAGCCGTTGCAGCCCAAAATGATGATCCAGGCGCCGTCGGCGATCGACATGTTGCGTCCGGTCACCGGGTGGTAGATCCACGCTCTGCCCCAGCCGCCCCAGCCGAACAATGGCCGTTCATTGGCCTTGGCCATCAGCTGTTTCTCATTAGTGAGGCGGGTTCCGAAGGACCCGGCGCGCTCCGTGCTATATTCAGCGACTTTATCGTGGATCCAGTCAACGGGAATAAGGCCCATTCCACGAACGGCGGGGTAAGCCAGAAAGATCATGGCCACCGCAGCGGCAAAGCCGATCTGCCTGCTTGGCCGCATCAGCAAAGCAAGACACATGACACCGCCGAGCATCAGCGCGCCAAAGGACTTCTGGAAGAACAGGACCACCCACAAATAGGCGGACCAGGCCCAAACGCGGCCTTTGAAAAGCCTGACCTTCGATCGGCGAAGCGCCATCAGCGCCGTTATGGCCATCGCCAGGAACCAAGCCAGAACGAGACCATGCGACATGAAGACGGTCGATCGGTATCCGCCACCCCGCATCTGCTGGTCGAAGTTGGCCGGATATATGCCATAGACCCATTTGTGAAATTGAGGGCTGATCCTTATCTCCAGCAGGGCAGGGACAGAGTATAGAATCATCGCAGCGCCTAACAGCAACAGCATTTCACGATGATCTTCTTTCCGGGATAATGTACGCGTCCCGATCACAACTACCGATATGATGAGTATATTATTGAAGGTCGCTCCCAGCATATCGTACAGGGTAAGATTGGGGATATAAAGTCGCGGACCCAGCAGAGGATCGCCGTTCGTCAGGACCGTTCCCAAGGCCGATGCAAACAGCAGCGCCATCATGAACAGCGACGAACGGGGGACCATTTCGGCGCGTCGGGGCCGGCGGTGACCGACATAGGCGGTTATTATGCCGATGAGGATGATGGAATTCTTGCTGAGATCCGGCAGGCCCGGCAGTTCGACGGTGACGGCGGACGGGAGCAACAGGAAACCGGCAAGGCTGCTACAGATGATGGCGCGGTTCAGGGGCAAGGCGCGAAAGCCCAGGCCGGCGATCACAGGCCAGAGATACAGCATTGCATAGGCGAATATATTGGGAACCACCCGTCTCCCATCAGCGAAGCCACAGTAACGAGGGGCTAGTTTGCTGGGGCGATCCTGCTGGCGCCATTCCGGTGACCGAGCGGCGGAAATCGGGGACTTAAAAATGTCCAGGCCCGATAGCATGGGTCGTGGTGCTTTCTCACGATAGACAGGCTTTTGGCGACCCGGCTAAAAAATGGCGACGGGCTATCGAGGGTGATTGATCGTCGGCAAAAGGGGCACAAGTGATTGAAGGTTGGTCTCCAGGGATCGGCGATCCGACACCGCTTGGCTGGCTGACGGTTGCCGCTTATCTGATGGCATGCGCGGCCGCCCTGCGTGCCGCTCAGCGCGATGTGCCCGGCAATGCCGGCATCTGGTATGGCATTGCCCTTTTCCTCGGCTTGCTCGCCATCAACAAGCAACTCGACCTGCAAACCCTACTAACGGTTCTTGCCCGCAACGAAGCGCTCGCCGACGGTTGGTACGATAATCGACGTGTGTTTCAGCAGGGCTTTATTCTGTGCCTTCTGTTCGTTTCCGCTATCCTGATAGTGCGACTTTTGCACCTGACCCGAACAGGGAGCCGCGCGTTGCGCACGGCGATAGTCGGGGTTTCCCTCCTCCTCCTGTTCATATGCGTGCGGGCTGTCTCCTTCCATAATATGGATGCTTTCATTGGACTGACGTTCCTGGGGGTGACGGCCAATCACGCCCTTGAACTTGCGGGGATCGCCATCGCGGGGATTGCCGCATGGGCGGTGCGACCGCGATCGCGCCGTCATGCTGTGGTCGGCAAGGACTGTCGCCCGAGGCGCAAAGCGATGGGCGCATAAGCTGCCAAGGACTTGAAACCCATGCGCTACCGTGTGCTGTTGATCGCCGAAGCGGCCAATCCCGAATGGGTCAGCGTGCCCCTGGTCGGCTGGTCGATCGCCAACGCCCTGCGCGCGGTCGCCGACGTCCATATCGTCACGCAGATCCGCAACCGGCCGGCTATCTTGCGCGCCGGCCTGGTGGAGGGGCAGGACTTCACGGCCATCGACACAGAAAGGCTCATGCGGCCGCTGTGGAAGGTGGCCGAGAAACTGAGGGGCGGCGCAGGGAAGGGCTGGACCACCCTGGCCGCGATCGGCGCGCTGTCTTACCCGCTGTTCGAGCGGATGGTGTGGAAGCAGTTCGGCGCTGCGATCAAGGCGGGCGAGTTCGATGTCGTGCACCGCGTCACCCCACTCAGCCCGACTGCGCCAAGCTCACTGGCAGGGCGCTGCGCCCGCGCCGGCGTTCCGTTCGTCGTCGGCCCCATCAACGGCGGGATTCCATGGCCGCAAGGCTTCAACAGCGAGCGCCGCCGGGAAAAGGAATGGCTGTCCTATGTGCGCGGCGCCTACAAGCTGCTGCCGGGAATACGCCGGACCTGGCGTGACGCCGCAGCCGTGGTCGCGGGCTCGCGCAGCACCGCGTCGGAACTGCCCGCCGCCGCCGTGGCCAAGACCATCTACATTCCCGAAAACGCGATCGACCCGGCACGCTTTGCCGACTGCGGCGCGCCGGGGCGCTATGACGCGCTCAGGCTATGCTTCATCGGCCGGCTGGTGCCCTATAAAGGCCCCGACATAGCGATCGAGGCCGCCGCCGACCTGCTGCGCACCGGACAGGCGACCCTTACCATCGTCGGCGACGGGCCGATGATGGCTGACCTGCGCCGCCAAGCCGAGCGGCTCGGCGTGACGGCGGCGGTCACTTTTGCCGGATGGGTCGAACATCGCGAAATCCCGCATCGGGTGGGCGATCAATCCATATTTCTGTTTCCCAGCATTCGCGAGTTTGGCGGCGGCGCGGTGATCGAGGCAATGGCGCTCGGACTGGTGCCGATCGTCGTCGATTATGGCGGCCCTGGTGAGATCGTCAGCGACGATAGCGGCTTTCGCCTGCCACTCGGCAACCGTGAGGCGCTGGTCGCGCAGGCCCGTTCCCTGCTGTTAGAGATCGCCGCCGGAACGCACGACCTTGCCGCCATCGCCGCGGGCGGGCGCGACCGGGTGGAACAGCTCTACACATGGCAGCGCAAGGCCGCCCAGCTTGTCGAAGTCTATGCATGGCTTCACGGGCAACGCCAGGAGCCGCCCGCGTTCGGGTTTTTCGCTCCTCCCCAGCCGGCGCTTGTCGCCTGCTGAGCGATTTCCAGTCAGATGAACAGGGGGTGGATCAGCCAGTCTCCAGCCGCGCCCAGGGCTATCCCTAGAACCCCGGCGGAGAGGAACAGCAACTCCTGGCGTATATCCAGCAGGCCGATGCGCCACATCTGGAACCATTTGAAGAGGGTAGGGGGAATTTCCATCAGGCCCACCGCGACGACAAATCCGAAAACGCCCCAGAGTGCAAAGCCGACCGGCCCCGCGATGGCGAAGCATATCAGTTTTGCCAAACTCGCCTGGAAATGCACCCAGACATAGCCTGTCCCGATAAGGGTTTCAGTGCCCGCGTTGGAGGCCAGCGCAAAGAGCGACGAGATGGAAAGCAGCTGGAGATAGACCGCTGCCGTGGCATAGCGGGGGTCATAGAGGATGGCGACGATCAGCGGGGCGCTGCCGATGAGGCCACCGGCTGCAAAGCAGTAAAGCAGGGACGGAAGTCGCCGCTTTGCATAGAATAGTCCGCGCAAATCCGGCATGCCATCTCGCCATGCCTTTGAATAATATGGAAATAATATGCGGCTGGCATAGGCCGAGGTGAAGGCCAGCGGAGCAGCCGCGAGATTTGCCGCCAGCATGTAGAAGCCGAAATGATCGAGCGGCATCAACCGCGCAAGGATCAGCTTGTCGCTTTGCGACAGCAACAGGGTGATGATGCTGGAGCCAGTCACGAAACGGGCGAACTGCCAAAGCTCTTTGACATAGTGTCGATCGACGGCAAGTTTGCGCGCCGAATTGGGGAACAGCACATAGCTGAGCAGCGATTTAAACGCGCTGCTTGTAAGCCCGCTTACCAATATGGCCCAGTAGCTGCGCCAAAAATAGGCCAGCACGATCGACAACAGGATCTGAAGGACCAGCACCGCCAGCTCCAGCAGGGACAGCCGCAGGATCATGCGGTGGCGAAGCGCCGTCAGCAACGTCAGGGACCCCACCCCGTCGATCAGGAAGGTCAGGGCCGAAACGGCAATGACGATCTCAAGCTCATGCTTGCCCAGCAGGGTGGCGATGGTGGGGGCGGCAGCGAAAACGGCCAGCATCAACAGGGCGGATCGCGCGATCTGCATCGTCCAGATGGCATCCAGGAAGCGGGGCTTGTCGCCATCGGGATGGCGCACCACGAACGCCTGGAAACCAAGGTCCGACATCATGTAGAACATGAAGATGATCGAGCCGATGATCCCTGCAATGCCAAAGGCTTCAGGGACGAGCAGGCGGGTCAGGATGACGCTGCTGAACGCGCGCAGCAGGTTGGTCAGGACGACCGAGATAACGACGATATTGGTATCCCGGAGGATCAGGTCCCTAAGGCGCTTGTAAAGGGAAGCTTCGGCAAGGACGGGGATGTCGGTGAGCTCTGCCTCCCAAACCTGCTTCATGCGCCTGCGCCCCTGGTCATAGTTGACGATTCCACTTGCGAGATCCGCCAAGTGGTCAATTGCGCGTATGGAGCGCTATATGCACGGCTGATGTCCGGTGAACTTGCCTTGGATTTCTAATCCGGCGCTACCCATCATGTCGATCATGAGAACTACCAAGGTGATTTAGAACGCCTGCTTGTGCGAAATGACGTGGAACGTGCGCAGCAATATGCCGATGTCGCGCGTCAGGCTCCATTTGTTCATATATTCAAGGTCCGCCGATATCCGGTTGAGGATATCGCTCTTCTTCTCGGTCGCGCCGCGAAAGCCGCGGATCTGCGCTAAACCGGTGATGCCGGGTTTCAGGGCATGGCGGTGCCAATATTGGCGGTCGACCTTCCAGAACAGCGTATCCTCAGCGGTCGATCCCACCGCGTGCGGGCGCGGGCCGACCAGGCTCATTTCGCCGAGCAGGACGTTGATGAGCTGCGGCAGTTCATCGAGGCTGGTGGAGCGGATAATCCGGCCCACGCGCGTCACCCGACTGTCGTTGCGGCTGGTGGAGCGCGCGCCCCGTTCGTCGGCCTGATCGACGCGCATGCTGCGGAATTTCACGATGCGGAACAGGCGATTGCCTCTGCCGATACGCTGCTGGCGAAAGAATATCGGGCCGGGGCTGTCCAGTTTGATGGCGATGGCGATGGCTGCCAGCAGCGGCGAGAGAAATAGCAGCAGCGGCACGGTCACCGCGATGTCGAAGGCCCGCTTGGTAAAGCGATTGGGCAGGTTCAGTGGATCGCGCGCGACGACTAGCGTCGGGGTGCCGCGCCAGTTGGCGACGGACAAAGGCGCGATGCCGTTCATTTCCGGCGCGGTGATCTCGCCCAATATGTTGCTGCCCTTGAGCATCTGCGACCATGTCACCTGGCTTTCGTGGGGGCAGACAACGATGACGCGGTCGAACCCCTGGAGCAGCGATCCCAGCAGGTGCAGCATGGCCGGATCGTCGAGGTCCGCGCGCAACCCTATGTCCTGCGCATTGATGAGCGTCATGCCGGTGGCGTTGTCGGGCACCGCGCAGCCATCGACGATCATCAGTTCGGCGAACAGGCGGCCACCCAGATGACGGGTGATCTTTCGGGCGATAAACAGCCGCTGCAACAGCATGATCCAGCCGGCGGAGAGCAGGCCGACGGACACGGCGAGGCGCGACAGGGTGCTGGTTTCCTTGAGCGCGAACACCACCAGGAAGCAGATGAAGATGCTGCTGAGCAAGGCGAGGGTCGCGCTGCGGCAACTGCACAGGACGTTGGTCAGGCAGCGCATGTCATAAGCCTGATTGTGGAAGGCGAGGACGCCGAACACCAATATGAAGGCAAAGAGCGATGCGGCCTCCTCCTGCGGCGTGCCGTTCATCGGCGTGATCGACGCACCGATGAAATAGCCCGTCATCAGGGCGATCATGTCCGCAAGCGCAAGGGCGACGGACAGGCCGACCACGGCGCTGCGGCCGATCGATCTGGCCCCCCGTGGAAAGGGGAAGGCCGGCTTCATCACCAGGTCGATCCGCGACATGGATGTCCCTTCCTCAACTTTTCTCAGGCGATGGGACAGGGGGATATTCAAGCGAATATCCTGTCCCGGCGGCATGCGTTCGGACCATCCCGGAGGCAGGCTGGTCCGGCAGAAGGAGGGCAGGCGAGGACGAAAAGGATGCGCGAATTGCCCGGACGATGCGCGGATGACAGCAAATCCATCCATATTCTGATCGCAATGAAATTATTACTGCGAATCCCATTCAGTCCCGACGTCATCGGTGACAATAAGACCGAACAATCACGCAATATTTTCACTCCCTGAGACAGATATTTATTGCCTGCTTTTCTATCAATTCTTCGCTATTTGTGCATCAACAGCGAGAATGGAGTGGATATTCAGTACATAACTTTCAGGATATCGATAGTTAACCAATATTTACTAAAGGCCACGTCGCAGACATTGGGCCGGATCGGATCGTGGGAACTCCGCGCAGTTCCAGCGCGCCATGTCCGGTCCCGCCAACGCGGTGCGCGTAAAGGTGAAGGAAATGGCATCGACCGCGCTGCCGGGCATCGGCAGGCGATCGGCTTTGCGGCGACCGTCGGTCCAGCCGATGAAGCGGCAGAAACTGCGCCCCGCGCAAAGCCGCTGCGCCTGCTGGAGAACCGCATCCGAACCGGCAGTGGGGCTGAGGGCGATCAGGAAGACATCCGGGTCTGGCAAGGCGCTCTCGTCGGGCAGGCGTTCGCCCGCCGCCGGCATGGCAGAGCGTCGGACGAAGGCGACTGGGGCCGCTATCTCTGCTGTCGCCGACAGATCGACGGGCAGCCCCGCCATGCCGGCCAGTCCGGCCCCATGCGCGCGGGAGAGCATCGCCATTTTGACCATTGCCGCCTCGCCGCCGGCATAGCGCGCGACGAAGGTCGCCGGCTCGCCCTGTCGCCCGCGCCAGCGGAAGAAGAGATGCGTGTTGACCGCCGCGATCTTGTCCATCTGGCGGCTCCAGACGGGCAGTACCCAGTCGGTATGATAATGGGTGGCATTGCCGACGCGCGGTTCGGTGCGGCCGTTCAGGGCCTCCTGCGCGATCCTGCGCGCGCGTTCCCATGCACCCGGCGAAGGGCGGCGGCGGCTCATTGCGCCGTCGCAGGTGAAGGTGAACTGGCAGCCGGTGCTGCGTTCCTGCCCCTGAAAGACGACACCGCAGACGGTCTTGGGAAAAGCGGGATGGCGCGTGCGATTGAGCACGACCTGCACGACGGCGCGTTCGTCGACCTCGCCCTGTCCCGCCTCATAATAGGCCGCTGCGGCCAGACAGTCGGTGGCGCGGGCATAATCGGTGCCCCCGGCATCGGGCAGGAGGAAGGGGCGCGGACTGGCAAGCCCGGCGGGCGCAAAGGGGATGCGCGCATTGGCGTGGCGGATCGCATCGGCCACCGGACCGACGGAAGGCGCGCCGACGCCGGTCTGGAAGGACGGCGTTTCGATGCGCGCACGCACGAACGGAAATCCTGCCCCAAAGCGGCCCGGGGCCGGCACGGTGCTGGGTCCGTTCACCGTCCCGACCGCCCCTGTCAGGGTGAAGACAAGCGGCAGCAGGGCAAGGGTCGCCACCAGGCGACCAAGCAGTCGGGGAGAAGAGGGGCCGGATCGCGCGCGCAAGGCCATGGGTCAGGCCCGCCGCTTCATGCTGTCGTGGCGCGGCATCGGTCGGGGCCGCGCGTCGGCGTGAAAGCGGGAGACATTGCGAATTTCCCCTTCCGCCACCAGCAGTTCGGCGGGCGGCGCATGGCTGATGAAATGGATCGGGCTCGCCGTCAGGCCATAGGCGCCGCTATTATGGATGGCGATGACATCGCCCTCCGCCAGCCGGGGAAGCTCCACGCCGCTGCCCAGCCGGTCGATCGATGTGCACAGCGGCCCGGAAATATCGACCTTTTCTTGGCCCTCTCCGCCGCCGACGCGGTGCATGGCATAGTTGCGGCGCATCACCATGCCGAAATGGCCCGAGGCGGGGAGGTGGTTGTTCATGCCCCCGTCGCAGATCGCGATGCGCACGCCGCGCGACTGTTTGATCGACACGACGCGGGTGAGGAAAAAGCCAGCCTCCGCCACCAGATAGCGCCCCAGTTCCAGCACCAGCTGCGTATTGGCAAAGCGGGGCTGGGCGCAGAAACGTTCAAGTTCAGGCAGGATGCCGGCAGCGACATCGCCAAGGTTCAAGGGCGTGTCGCCGTCATGATAGGCGATGCCAAGGCCCGACCCCAGGATCAGCGTATCCGGCGTCACGTCATGGGCCTCGCACAAAGTGGCGAAGATAGTGAGAAAAGTGCGGTAATTTTCGACGATGGCGTCGGGCTTCAAACATTGAGTGCCCGAATAGATGTGCAGACCGGCAAGGTTGAGGCCGGGCATCGCCATAATCTGCCCGATCGCATCGGGCGCGTCGGCAAGGTCGATGCCGAACGGGCTGGGGCGGCCCGCCATCTGGTCGCCAAACCCCCTGGGCACGCTGTCGGGCGCGATGCGGACGAGCACGCGCTGCACGCAGCCCAGCGATTGCGCAACGGCATCGGCGAACCGCGCTTCCCGCAGGGATTCGATCACCAGCAGGCCGACATCGCTGCGGATCGCCTCTTCTATCTCGAAATCGCGCTTGGCAGGGCCGGTAAAGCTGATGAGGGCGGGGTTCCAGCCGGCGGCGACGGCAAGGTCGAACTCGCCGAGCGACGACACATCGAGCAGATCGACGCGTCCGTTCAGCCAGCCGAGCAGGCCCGGGTTGGGATTGCATTTGACCGCATAGCTCAGCGCCAGCCGCTCCTTGAAAGCGGCGCGCAGTTCACCGATCCGCTGCGTGATGCAGTCGGCGAAATAGACATAGGACGGCGTGCCATATTGCGCGGCGGCCCGGCCAAGCCTGTCGTCTATGTCTGCGGGCGTCACGCCGCCCGCTCGGCCGTGAAGCGGCTGATGCGCGCGGCGGTGTCGAAATTCTCGAGCGTCACCTCATCGGCGCGGATCTCGATCCCCGCCTGCTCCTCGACAAAGGCGATGAGGTTGATCATCGCGATCGAATCCAGCGCGCCGGAGGAGAAGAGCGGCGTGTCGTCACCCGCTTCCCCGTCGAAGCCCGAAAGCGTGTGCAAATTCTGAAGGATGAGCATGGTGGTAAGGGCCATCGGTGTCGCTCCTATGCCAGGTTCGGGGGATTGATCGTCTGGGCGCCCTTCGCATTGTCGGGCATGCGCAGGCTTGCCTGCACGATATCGGGGCGGGCGAGCTTGCCGCTCGCCGTGCGCGGCATCGGGTCGGGCCAGATATGGATGGCGCGCGGCACCATATAGCCGGGCATCACCTGGCGGCAGTGCGCCGTCAGCGCCCTGGCGTCGGCGCCGGGCAGCAGGGTGGCGGCGACATGCACGCTCTGGCCCAGCAGTTCGTCGGCCACGCCAAAGGCGACGACGTCGGTCGCCATGCCGCTGCGATGGACCAGATCCTCGACATCGTCCGGGCTGATGCGAAAACCGCTGCTCTTGATCAGCCCATCGTTGCGACCGACGAACCAGAGGTCGCCGTCACCATCCACGCGCACCATGTCGCCGCTATAGACGACGGGCTCGTCGCCGATCAGGTCGGCAAGTTCGGGGCAGGGCCGGATCTTCTCCGCTGTGGCGTCCGCGCGGTTCCAATAGCCAAGGCTGACCAGCGGCCCGCGATGGACCAGCTCGCCCTGCTCGCCGGGGCCGGCAATGCCGACGCCAGGCTTGATGACGTAGATTTCCGCGCCGGGAATGGCGCGGCCGATCGCGCCCATCTTGGCGGCAAAGCGCTCAGGCGGGAGGTAGGTGGAGCGGAAGGCTTCGGTCAGCCCATACATCAGGAAAATCTTCGTGCCCGGCAGCAGATCGGGCATTTTCTCAAGGATCGCGGTCGGTATCCGGCCGCCCGAATTGGTGATGCGGCGCAGCGCGGGGAAGCTGGCGGGCGCCTGTTCGAGCAGGCGGATGAGCTGGATCCATAGGGGCGGGACGGCGGCGACGCCGGTGACCCTATGATCGCGCATGGCGCGCACGATCTCGGTGGGCATGGCGACGGGCTGATGCACGACCGTGCCACCCATCAGCATCATCGTCGTCAGCTGGTTGAGGCCATAATCGAAGCTGTAGGGCAGCAGGCCAAGCAGCCGCTCATCCTCGCCAAGCCCCAAATAGCGCGCGACCGACCGCGCGCCGGCTAGGATGTTGCGATGGCTGAGCATCACGCCCTTGGGCTTTCCGGTCGAACCCGACGTGTAGATGATCGCCGCCAGTTCGCTGTCGAGGCGCGGGACGATGGGGGCCGCGACCTCGCCCAACCTGTCCCACTGGTCGGAGACGAGGACCAGCACCGCCTCCAGCAGGTCTGCCGGCAGTGCCTGCGCGGCGGCAGGTTCGATGATGAGCGCGCGCGCGCCGCTATCCTCGACCACGTAGAGCAGTTGTTCGGGCGTCCAGGCGGTGCTGACATTGACGAAGACCGCGCCAAGCTGGGCCGCCGCCAGCATCGCGGCAACTTCGCGCATGCCCTTGCGCAGCTGGACGACGACCCGGTCCCCCGGCCCGACGCCGCGCAGCGCGAGAAAGGCGGCGACCCGGTCGATCTCCGCCGCGACCGCGCCATAGGTCCATGAGCGGTCGGGATCGATCAGGAAGATATTGTCCACCCGATGCGGCAGATTGTCGGCGAACAGTTCGAACATGGTGGTGGCGAGTGGGTTCATTGGAACGGCCCCAGTCGCGGATAGATTTTGGCCGGCGATCCGATGACGATGGAATCCGACGGCACATTGGTCGTCACCGCCGTATTGGCGGCGATCCGCACGCGGTCGCCGATGCGGATCGCGCCCAGTACGGTCGAATTAACGCCGATGAAGACATCGTCGCCGATCACCGGCGCGCCGGGGCGCATATTGATGCCGATCGTCACATTATGCATGACGCCCAGGCGATCGCCGATCACCGTGTCGGGGTGCATCGAAAGCGACCCTTCATTGTTGACGATGTGGAGGTCCGCGCCGATCGTGACGCGCGGCGGGATCCATATTTTGGTGATGTTGGCGACGAAGAGGTTGAGGCAACCATAGAGTTTCGAGACCACCGCTCGCGCGGGCGCCGTGCGCCGATCCACCCCCCAATGGCCGAGGCGATAGACACATAGCGACAGGAAGGCGCCATTGGTGATCGAGGAACCATGGCGGCGATAATCGGCGCGGATCGTCCGCCATGCCGCCGCCGGGGCGAAGGCTGAAGCCCTGATCGCCGCCGGTTGCGGGGGGCTGTCGGAGAGTGCGTCAGGCAAGGTCGAGCGTCCGCTCGATTTCCCCGGCGCATGCGTCGAAGACTTCGTCATTCCCCTCTCCCACGACCAGAGAATAATCCTGCCCCTGACGGTCGGTCAGCAGCTTGAGCACGGAGACGGCCCGCGTCGGCGGCTGGATCACCAGCGCCCGCGCGGCGGGCGGCATGACGACGAGGCCGTGGAGCAGATGGCTGCCCTCCACGCCCGCGACGACCTCTGCCCCGGCGCAGGCCGCGACGATGTCGCCCAAATCGGCGGTGGTGGGGTCGAGGATCTGGAAGCCGCGCCTGGCGGCAAGATGCTCGGCGATGACGCGTTCGTTGCGCAGGATGCGGCGCGCGCCGGTCCCCCCGCGCAGCAGGAAGACGCCGGGATGGCGATCGGGCTCATGGCCGATCAGGCGGCGGCGCATGTCGGTGGCGCGGTCGCGTTTGCCTTCATTATGCGGCTTGTCGTCGAAGAGGATCAGTTCCTCGAAAAAGGCGGAGGTCCGCCGCACCGGCGCGATGCCTAGTTGCTGCTCATAGGCGAACTGGTGCCCGCTCGCCGGGCTCGTCGCGAAAGGGCAACCGGCCTGTTCGGCGAGGCGATAGGTCAGGCAGTCGTCGCTCAGCCAGTTGCCGAACCAGCGATTGCCGACCCAGCTTTCATGCATGGCGGCGCAGGTGACTTCCCGCACCGCAAAGCCCATGGGCAGGCGACCCGACCGGGGCTTGAGGTGGCGCGCCGCGCCATCGGCATAGAGCACGCCGCCCATCAAAAGCACGCCGGTCAGGCGATAGGCCTGGGTCGGCGGCTGATGGGAATCGAAGCCGCCGGCAAAGTCGCGTACGACTTCGTCGATCGTTCCGAATTCGGCGCGGCGGATGCGGCTGATCTGGCCCGGCAGGCATTTGGCGGGGCGCACGGCGACGCTGCTGGCGGGCGCGACCTCCCACTGGGTGGCGGCCCTGGCCAATATGTCGTCGGCCCTCCGCCTCAGCAGTTGGCGCAGGCGGTGGACGCCGGGCTGAACATAGGGGCGCGGCAGCCAATGCCGCCGCCGAGCGACGACGGCGTCGACAGAGGGGAGGGGGTCGGGCCGAGCGTGCAACGACATGTCCTCTATTCAAGCTTGTCGCTTGGCATGGATAAGGCGGGCACAGCTTCGCATGGCTCAGGGTGGCGGCGTATCCCGCCTATCGGGACCGGAGAGTAAGCAGGGAATAACCGCTTGGGAAAAGTCCGAATGCGCGCCCCAAAGGCGCCGCGATATAAAGGCGGCGTGAAAACAGGGGGTAGCGATGGAAGCAAATGTCCTGCGCGAGGCATCGCTGCTCAAGGAGAGGGTGCCCGGCCCTGGCAAGGCGGCGCCGGCCCTCGCCGCGCCGGCCAACATCCCCGCTGCCACGCGGCTCGCCTATCTGGTCAATGTCTATCCCAAAATCAGCCACAGCTTCATCCAGACCGAGATCGCGGCGCTGGAGCGGGCTGGGCTGCGCGTCGAGCGCTTCACCATCCGCCGTTCAGCCGACGCCCCCTCCGATGCCGAAGAACAGGCCGAAACCGCGCGGACCAGCGCCCTGCTCGATGGCAATCTGCCGGGACTGGCCGGCGCGGTGCTGGAAAATCTGGCGCTGCGCCCGCGCCTTACTCTGTCCACGCTGGTTCAGGCCCTGCAGCGGCATGGCAGAGACGGGATCGTGCGCGCCCTTGCCTATTTCGTCGAGGCGGCCGCGCTGGCGCTGCATCTGGAACGGCGGGGCATTGCCCATGTCCATGTCCATTTCGGCACCAACAGCGTCGCGGTCGCGCGCCTGGCCGCGCGGATGGCGGCGATCGGCTACAGCTTCACCGCTCATGGCCCGGACGAATTCGACGCGCCGCAAAGGCTGGACCTTAAAGGCAAGATCGCTGATGCCGCCTTTGTCGTGGGCGTATCCCATTATGGCCGGGGCCAGCTGCTGCGCTGGGCCGACCCGGCAAGCTGGGACAAGGTGCATGTCGTGCGCTGCGCGGTGGCGCGCCAGTTTCTTTCGCAAGCGCGCGCGCCGACCGCCGGCGCATCGAACCGTCTCGTCTGCGTGGCGCGGCTGAGCGCGCAAAAGGGCCTGCCGCTGCTGATCGAGGCCACCGCGCTTATCCCGCCCGAGCGGCCTTTCACCATCGACATTATCGGCGATGGCGAGGATCGCGCGATCATCGAGGCGCATATCGCCCGCTTGGGGCTGGGGGAGCGGGTCCGGCTGCTTGGCTGGCAGGCCCCCGCAGGCGTTCGGCAAGCCTTGAGGCAAGCGCGCGCCTTCGTGCTGCCCAGCTTTGCCGAAGGCCTTCCGGTCGTGCTGATGGAGGCGATGGGGCTGGGCCGCCCCGTGATCGCGACGGCGGTCGCCGGCATTCCCGAGCTGGTCGACGCCAGTACCGGCTGGATCGTTCCTTGTGGCTCGTCGGAAGCGCTCGCCAACGCAATGACCGCCGCGCTGGACGCTGCGCCCGAACGGCTTACCGCCATGGGTGAGGCGGGGCGCGCCCGCGTGGCAGCGATGCATGATCCCGACGCCAATGCACGCACGCTGGCGGCGCTGTTGCAGCCTTCACTATAGGCTAAGCCGATACTAGTATCTTAAAGATACCATATAGTATCATTGCAAGCGGCCTGGTGTGTTGGATTCCCCTGTCGGGAAAACCGACAAGCGCCTGTGATGCCAATGGAAATAACGGAAAATTAGTTGTAATGCGCCTGTAATAAGGCGTTGGGGGAAGTAGCGGCATGTATCCAATTTCTGTTCGTCCAGCTATTCCCGCCATCCTGCTTGCCCTGTCAACTTTCACCCCCGCGCATGCGAATGTCGGCACCGAGAATATGGACGCGCTTCCGCTGAGCGCCGTGAGCGAGGACTATCGATCCGATAGCACCCCTTTGCCGCAGCCCGACCTTGCCCTCGACGCGGTCATCCCTCTTCCCGATAGCTTCAATCTGGCCGAGGCGACGGACCAGACATCTTTCGGCGCGTTGCCCAACCTGGCGCTCGCCGTTTCCCCCGCACCTCCGCCAGCGGATTTTATCGGCCCTTCCGCCATGGTCGCCAGTCAGGGCGCTGCAGCGCTGCCGGCGCGCGACTATCGATCCCTAGGTAGCCGTATGGGTGCCGCCAAATGGGAAGCCTTAGGCATCATGGCCTATACGACGGCTGTTCAGTCGATCCTGACCAATCCCAATACGGACTTCCATTTCAGTAATGAGGGCTGGTTTGGCCGGGACACCTCTAATCTGGGTATCGACAAGCTCACACATGCCTTCAATGCCTATATATTCTCCGAATTTCTGGGCCACCGTATCGCACGCAAGACGGGTGATCGGACGCGCGCGGCCCTGCCTGCGGCGCTCATGGGCTTTGGCCTGCAATTTTACGGGGAATTATGGGACGCGCATAAGACGAGCAGCGGTTTTTCGATCCAGGACGTAACCTTCAACGCGCTCGGTTCCACATTTTCCTATTTCCGCCATACGGTTCCGGGTCTGGAAGAAAAACTCGACTTTCGTCTGATGACGATGCCGAACAAGAAGCTGTTTTCCCGCAGCGGCAAGAAACATTATGAACAGCAGCATTTCCTGTTCGCGGTCAAACTTGCCGGTTTCAAGGAGCTCGAAGCCACCCCATTGCGGCTTTTGGAGCTGCACGTCGGATACCGGGGTAAAGACTTCACAAATGCCGAACGCGCCGCCGGCATCAGGCCGAAAAGAGACATATTTTTCGGGCTCTCTGTGAACGTCACCGAACTATTCTTCAAAAATAGCCGCTCGCGGGTGGGACGCGCGGTCGCAAGTGGGCTGAACTATTTCCAGCTACCCTATATCTCTACGCACAATTACGACGGCTGGTGATGGAATAGAGCATTTTTCAAGGCAGGCGGGATCGCCTGCCTCTATGGGCTTCATCCATGCGCGGGCGGCCATTGCCGTGCCGTATGGATCAGGACCAAAATCCACAGCGTGTCGCCCGTTACCTCATAGACAAGACGATAGCTGCGGTGAGGGGTCAGTTCGCGCGTTCCGGCGATCTCGCCCACATGGCCGAGCATCGGAAAGTCGGCAAGCTGGGCAACGGCATCGCTGAACAGTTGATCGATGCGCAGCGCAGCGGCCGGGTCCCGATCCGCGAGATATTCCCAGATTGCGGCGCGATCCTGCTCAGCTTCCGGCGTCCAGACGATCTTCACGCCTAGTCGATCATCCCCGCGCGACGGGCTGCAAACTCGGCTTCCACAGCATCATTGGAACGGCCCTGTCCAGCGGATACCGATCGGCGGGCTGCATCGACCTTGCTTGCCAAGAAGGCGCTATGCGCGCGCTGGTCACGTTGCTGCTGTACGAAGTCGCGCATCAGCTCGCGAACCACCTGCGACGCAGGCCGATGGCTGGCTTCTGCCTCGGCCATGAACTCGGCGCGCAGTTCCGGTTCCAGTTTCAATGTGAATATGGCGGCTTTCGACATAATGCCCTCGCGGTGGTTCTACCGAGGTATATACTTGGTATGCACAGACAAGGGTAGATGCTTGTATCTACAATGTCGCCGGCGGGAGCATGTGGAGCGGTAGCGGCAGGCGCCGCCGCCACAACTGCCATTGATCGTCATGGCCGGATCAGCCGAGGCATAGAACGGTTGATCCAATATAAATGACCAGCACTGAAAACACCCAATTGTGCTCATCCAACAATATTATCAGACCACCGTGGCAAGGGTTCGCGGCATCGCCGATGGATAGCCGCGACCCGCGCGCATTTGCCCCAATCAAGACCGGGTCAACGGGCAACAGATGACTGGAGCACGGGATGTCGACAACTTTATCCCAACGGATACTGGGCCGATTGGGCGACCGGCCAGCCAGGATGGCGTTTAGCCTGTCGAACACCGGGATCATGCGTCATCATCTCGGTAGGCGTTACAGCCGGTTGCTTGACCGGCATCGGCCCTCGCTTCCTTCGCTGAACGGCCTTGACCAGGCGATTGTGGAAGGCCTGGAGCGCGACGGGCTGTTCATCACATCGCTTGATGCGCTAGGTTTGCCGGGATCGGCCGAGATGCTCCGCTCGACACAGGAAGTGGCCAAGGGATGCGCCGAGAATGCACGGCGCGAAGCACGGCTTGGTCGCGAATTCATCCATGCGTCAGCGTCCTCCATGATGGGCCACCCCGAGATTTTTCAATGGGGGTTGAACAAGCGGATGCTCGACATAGCGGAGGCCTATATAGGCTTACCGGCCGCATATGACGGGATGACATTGATATACACCGTCGCGGATGGAACCGAACTTGGTACGCGCCAGTGGCATCGCGACCGCGAGGATCGCAAGATGGTCAAGGTTGCCGTCTATTGCGCGGACGTAACCGACCAGGGCGGACCATTTCAGCTCATCAGCCGTGTCGATCATTTGCAAGGTGTCGGTGATCGCTATCAGTTCGAATTCGGTACGCCCGACGTTTTGGACAAGCGCCTGGGCCACGGGTACGAACAGGATATTGTCTCATGCCCGGGCCCTGCCGGCACGGTCGTCTTCGCTGACACAGCCCGGTTCTTTCACCGTGGGGCGCCCACTTTCGACAAGGATCGCGCCGCCCTTTTCTATAGCTATTTCGCCAATCGAACACGGCATCCCTATTTTTGTCAGCGCTCGGGACTCACCCGCCGCCAGATCACCGATCTGGTAGAGGGTATGTCAGCCCATCAAAGGGCCAGCGCTCTTTGGCATAACGCCCTGCCGCCCTGGTTGCGCCTGATCCCGCCTGCGCCGGTATGATGTCGATATGATGCCATCTGACTGGAAACCGCTCTAAAGCGTCGCTGGCGGGATCAGGCGCAGTGGCAGCGGCAGGCGCCGGCGCCACATCACCGCGTCGCGCTGGCGCGCAGGGAGGGGCTTTGCCAGAGCGTACAGCGCACGGCGTTTCATGCCGGTGCGCTCGCAGTAAAAGGGGTGGCGTGGGGTCTCAGCAAAATAGCTGAAGAACAGGGTTGCGCGGTCGCGCGCAATGGCGGGCTTGCCGCGATGGAACAGGCGCGCCGTGTCGGCGAAGATGATTGTCCCCCGGCTGCCGGTGCAGCTGACGACATCATGTTCGACATCCTGCCCGAACCGCTGCTTGAGGGTCGCGTCGTCGGCCAGGCCATAGGCATAGCCGCCGGCATCGCTCTGCCGCGTATCGGTGCGGCACAGCACCTGGAACGGGCCGCCCTGCTCATCGACCTCGTGCAGATAGACCGCGACCTTGAGCATGCGGCGGTCTTCCCAATCCTGATGCCATTGGCGGGTCGAGACCTCCTGCCCGTCGGCCACCGTATAGTTGATGGCAACCCCGTCATAGGCGGGCGGCAGGCCAATATAGGCCTCCACAATGTCGAGCAGCCTGTTCGAAAGGCCCCATCGGAAGATCGCCTCATTGCCGGCAATCTGTTCAGGAGGGACGATCATGAACTGCCTGCCCGCCGCCGCCTGCGCCCGCGCCTCCGCCGAATAGCCCAGCGCCAGCGCGAAGGAGGCGTCGATCATCGCGTCGCTGCCGGCCAAGTCCAGCAAGTCGATCGACGTGATGGCGATGCCGTCGCGCTCCAGCTGTGCAAGGATCGATTGCCCAACCGGGTCGAGCGCGGGAAGGCTGGATCGGTGCCGGTGCAACGCGGCATCGTAGCGCGCGCCCAGCCTGCGCCGGACGGCAGGACGGTTGCAATAGCGCAGTGCCATGCGCGCCGGCAGGTTACGCAACCATAGCGATCGTGCCCGGACGGCGTCGCGGATCACAAAGGCGCCCGTTCCCGGTCGAGCGGGGAGGATGGCGCGTCCGCCTGGCCATAGGCGTAGGCATAGCTTGCGCCACTGGAGGGGGAGAGGGCCATGTTGAGGACCGAGCCGATGACCGGCGTCGGGGTGAGCGCGCCGATCGCTTGCCTGAGCGCCCGCTTGGGCGTGCGCCCTTCCTCCACCACCATCAGCACGCCGTCGATGGTGCGCGCGATCAGCATCAGATCGTCATGGACCAGCGCCGGGGGCGTATCGATGATGCAGATGGGGTCGTTTTCGGTCGCCCGCACCGTGGCGACGAAGTCGGCCAAGGCGGTGCCGCACAAAAGCTCCTCGGCATTGCCGCGATGTTCGCGCGCGGCATGGACTGTGAGGTCATAGCCCTCGATCGGCGTCGCGCATTGCGCCAAACCCACGGTGCCGTCCAGATAATCGTCGATCCCCGCTTTCCCGTGGCCAAGGCCGATGCGCTGCCCGACCGAGGGACGGCGCAGATCGAGATCGACGAGGATGGTGGGGTGCAGGCGGCTGAGCGCTGCAGCCAGATTGACCGCGACATGCGTCTTGCCATTGCCCGGCTGCGCCGATGTGACGGCAAAGACCCGCATGCCCGACATTTTGGCATGGCGCAGCAGTTGCGAGCGCAGGACCATATAGGGATGCGCCAGTTCATTGGTCTGGGCAAAGCCGACGATCCGGTTGCGCCGCAGCAACGCATGGTCGAGCGGATACGCAACGTCGGGAGGATTGACCCCTTCGCCCAGTGGCAGGTCGATGACGACGGCAGAGGGCATGTCAGCTTTCAAGCGCATGGGCGTTCTCCATGGACCGGCGGGGCCGCAGGGCGTCGAGCCATCTGGCGAAAATGCCATAGAGCCAGGCGGGTTTGTCTTGAGGCGCCAGCGTCGGGATCACCCCCATGGGCGGCGCGCCCATCAGCTGCGTCAGCCCATTTTCGCCATGGATGTGCCCACGCAGAAGCTCATAGCCGATGATGCCCACGACCCCTGCCGCCGCGCCGCCCAGCAGACCCGCCAACAGCACGAACAGCGGCTTGGGCTGGAGCGATTGATACGGCATGCTGGGTTCGTCGACGACCGAGAAGCGCTCGCCCTTGTCCTCCGACTGGAGATTGGCGGCAACATGGGCGTCGAGTTCCTTTTCGCGCAGGGATTCATATTGGCGCTTCATATTGTCATAGTCGCGCTCGAGCATGTTGAGCTCGTAGGAGGCCTGCGGCGCCTGGGCGGCGCGATGCTCCATCTCCGATATGGTCGAGACGAGCTGCGAGCGGCGATTGGCGAGCGTGCCGATGCGCACATGGCTGGCGGCCAGTTCCTGTTCGATGACCGCCATCCCGCGCGGGGGTTCGGTGCGGCTGAGCGCCGCACGCTGGCGTTCGACTGCCGCACGCTGGGCGACCACGTCGGGGAAATTGTCGGCATAGGTGGCGGAGAGCAGATTGAGCCGCTCCTCGGCGCGGCGCAGCGCGTCGACGCCTGAGGTCGGCGCGCTCGCGGTTTCGTTGACGCGCGCGGCGAGCAGGCTGTTCTGCTGCCCCAGCCCCTGCGTTTCTGAATCGATCCGCGACAGTTCCGCGCGCAGGCCCGCGCTCGCCTGGGCATTGAGCGCGACCTGATCGGGCAGCGCGCCGGCATAGCGCGCCTCGATCGCGCGCCGCTTGCTTTCAAGCGCGGCAAGCTGGCGGTGCAGTTCCTCGGCCCGTCGCCTCAGAAATGCGGCGGCGCCGGTCGCCTGCGTCGTGCGGAACTTCTTGTCCTCGACCTGGAACATGCGCGTGAGGTCGCTCGTCACCGCATGGGCGACCTTGGGGTCCTTGTAGGTGAAGGACAAGGTGAAGGCGATCGTATTGCCCTGACCCGACGCGCCTGGATCGGCGCTGACGAGCTGAACGCCGATCGCCCCGCGCATGATGTCGAGGATCTCGGGCATCGGCAGTGCCTGGCGCTCTTCGCGGTAGAGGCCGTGGCGGTTGATGAGGGTGGTGAGGCTCTCACGGCTCTTGATCTGCTGCCCGATCTTGCCGATCCGCTCATTGGCGATGCTGGTGAGCGGCGAGGCGATGACGGTGGTGGGAATGCTCTGCGTATCGATCAGCAGCGTGGCTGAGGATTGATACATGGGCTTTTGCATCGCGATCAGCAGACACGCGACCACCAGACCCAGTAGGATCGGCGGGATCAGCCAGAGGCGGCGCCGGTACAGCATCGCGAGCAGCTCGCCAGGATAGATGCCAAAGCCCTCATCGGGCTCCTGCGCTTGCGTCATCATCGACGAAATCCTCTGAAGATCAGGGTGACTTGGGCGACGGCCGCGCCGATGCGCTCGCGGCCACCCGGGCCTTCGAAATCACGCCCGCGCCGCATATAATCGACGCCGCCACGCAACGAGAAACGCTCGCTAAGGCGCCGCTCATAGGCAGCCGACACGCGAAACAGGTTGAGCGGCGCCCCGCCGCCATTGGCTTTTTGATAATCGCTCGACAGGAACAGGGTGCCGCGCTCGGTCAGGCGCATCTCAGCGTCCGCGCCCAGCGTCAGTTCGCGCCGCAGGCCGGTCAGCGCGCTGACTTCGCTGCGCAGCGACCCCGTCAGGCAGAGGTCGAGGCGGGTGGTTTCCTTGCACAATGTGCCCGTGCCGGCGAAACGGGGGCGGTCGCGGCCACGGCCACGGCCGTCCGGCAGGAACTCCGACCCGGCCCATTCGACGCCCGCGCTGCCCTCGAGGCGCCAGGCGTTCGACAGGCGGCGCGTGGCGGTCAATTGCAGCGTCTTGGCGGTGCGCGAACCCAGGCCTTCCCCCTTGATGCGTGCGAGCCGACCCTGAACGCCGATCGTCGTGCGGGTGCTCAGCCGCCGCGCGATGCCCAGGGACAGTTCATAGGAATTGGTCGTCTCGAGTATCATGCTGCCTGAAAAGCGGGTCCGCATCGCGCCCACCGACCCGTTGACCATCGTGACGGCATTGGGCGACCAGTCGGCATAGAAGCGCGCGGACATGCTTTCGCGGATGCTGCGCGTGTCGAGCGCGGCGTCGAGACTTTCGGTCAGCGCGTCGATCGGCAGTTCGCGGGCATAGCCGAGCGCGCCGCGCACGGAGAGATATTCGCTGTCCCGGTGGCGGATAATCGCGTCGGCCCGACCGGTCACGAAATCACCATAGCGGCGCAGATATCGGCGCGCCCGCGCCACGCCATCGACCTCGAGCGTGGTCGATGGCCCAAGCTGCCAGTCGAGCCGTGGCCTGACCGCGACCTCCACGGCAGCCGAGCCGGTGTTCCCGCCAGACAGGAGGAAGGGATTGTCGTACAGGAAGATGCTCTGGTCGACCGCCAATTCCACGCGTGGCCTGGCGAGGCATTGTGGGGCGACCAGCGCCGCGACTGCCACGGCCGGTCCGGCCAATATGCGCAGCAGCCAGATGCCATCATGGCACCACAAGGACGTCACCGCTCTGCAGAACGGGCAGTGGCTTTCCGAGCGCGCCGGCATCCATGGCACGGCGTCCCTTCAGCAGCCGTGCGAGCTGGATCGGTTCAACCACCTGTCCCGAGGGCGTCTGGCGCAGGACGACGGCGTTCTTAAGGTCGGCAAACTCCGCCGGACCGCCTGCAAGGCTCAAGGCCTGGAGGATGTTGATCGCGCTGCTGCTGGTATAGCTGCCCGGGGTGCGGACCTTGCCCACGACATAGATACGCAGGCCCGACGCATCGCGCACCGTCACCGAGACGTCGGGCGGGGCCGAACGGTAATTGTGGGAAATACGCTCGCGGATTTCGGCGGCGATGTCGGCGACATTGCGGTCGCGCGCCCTGATCGTGCCGGCGAGCGGAAAGGTGAAGGTGCCGTCGGGCTGGACCCGCACAGCGCGTTGCATCCGCTCCTCGCCCCATACGAAAATGTCGAGATCATCGCCCGCATTCACATTGTAGCGGCTGACAGGCGCCGAAGAGGGTAGCGATGCGGAAGCGGAAGCCGCCTCCAACTGAGCGCCCGCGCTGGCGGGGGCCAGCATCAGTGCGAGCGCCAGTGCGCCTGAAAGACGCTGGGGGATCGTTGGTTTCGGCTTTTTAGCAATCAGCATGTCCCACTCCCGCATCGCTTCCCGGCAAGCTATCGGGCGGGGCGCTTTCCCGACATTCGCTGCTTCCCTTCCAGCCTTGCCCTTCCCCTCTAGGACGCGGGGATTTTTCGGGACGCAGGCCGTTCACGATAAAGCTGGCCGATCGGGAAAATCCCCAGTGCTTTTGGGGAGCAGATTTGTGCGCCTCCCTCCTTCTACCATGCCGTCCTTGAGGCCTGGCCGGGTCTGCCGGCGGGCTTCTCATGACAGGCCTTTAGAAGAGGGCGGAACGACATGACCCTGGCTCACCTTGTTCCCGGCAGCGGCGCAATGCCCATGCCCACCGCCTGGCCCACGCCCGACCGGCGGATCGAGTTCGTCGACATGGCCTTTACCGCCAGCGACGCCGCGCTGGTGCTAGACGCGATCGCGACGCGCGCGGCGGATGCGCCCTTTGCCTATGTGGTGACGCCCAATGTCGACCATATCGTGCGGCTTCAGCTGCAACGCTCGGACCTCTGGCCCGCCTATCGTGCGGCGTGGATGTCGCTGTGCGACAGCCGCATATTGGCGCGGCTGGCGCGGATGATGGACTTTACCCTGCCGGTCGTGACCGGCAGCGACCTGACGCGGCAGATGTTCGAGCAGGTGGTGCGGCCGACGGACCGCATCTCAATCCTGGGCGGCGACCCCACGCTGATCGCGCAGCTCAGCGCGCGCTACGGCCTGCGCGATGTCCGCCATTACAATCCGCCCATGGGGTTCATCCACGACCCCGTCGAAGTGACCAGGGCGGCGCGTTTCCTGATCGAGACGCATGCGCGCTATCATTTCCTTGCCGTCGGATCGCCGCAGCAGGAAATCCTCGCGCATCGCGTCGGGCAGGCGGGGGGTGCCACCGGCATAGCGCTCTGCGTCGGCGCCAGCCTCGACTTTCTGACCGGGGTTCAGGAGCGTGCGCCGCTGGCAATGCAGCGCATGGGGCTGGAATGGCTGTTTCGCCTGTGCGCGCAGCCGCGCCGCATGTGGAAACGCTATCTGGTCGATGGGCCTTCCATCTTTCCCATCGCGCAGCGCTGGCGCCGCGACCATGCGGACTAGCCCCGACCGGTTGGTGAGAGATAGTCCCGCCGCGACAAGACCTCATAGAAATCTGCTCTGCCACAACTGCGTTGACCATCCGGTCAATCTATGAAATTTCTCCACTGATTTTTATCAATTAGGGGGGAATAATTCATTGCGTAACCTGAAGACATTGCTGGCCGCCGCTGCGGTACTCAGCCTTTCGACCACGCCTGTATTGGCAAATCCCGCTGCCGCTCTCTCGCCCGTCCGCGCTGCGACCAGCCCCAAAAAGGCTAACACGCTGGCGCCGGCCGTCCTTATCGGCGTGCTTGCCACAGTCGCGATCATCGGCGGCGCTGTCGTTCTCTCAAACAATGACGACGAACCCGACAGCAACTGAGTAAACTTCCTCGGGAGCTTTTGAGAGCCCGGCAGTGCATCATCGCGCTGCCGGGCCTTTGCTTGTTACGGGCTACAGCGCGTCCCGATCAGGGCGTCATAGGCAACCGGAAATCATTAAATCAAAATGCTGCGCCTGCTAATCCATCGCAGCGCCTCAATCGGTATAACTGTCGAGAATATTTCCAACTTTTCTGTTCAGAGCGATTTCTATTCAGATGGGATCATCTGACGATCAAGAAATCGCGGCAGACAAAAGACTTAGAGCGGCGATCTGATCCAATCAGATCGAAAACCGCTCTAGCTGGCATTGTGCGACGCACCATCATCGTATGTCGAGCGCAAAGTTCCTCACTCATCCGGCGGCCTGTCTCCAAGAATGCCAGTGTGGCGCTACAATCACTATGCTTGACGAAAATCTCCATAACATATGCTCTGCTTGCATATCAGGTGTACTAAGTTCAGCATCTCCCAAAATATTCAGAGCGTTACAAGAACACGCAAAAAGGGGAGGATGTATGCGTTATTCTTACGCCAGCGCCATTGCCATGGCTGCTATGTTTCCCGCTGCTGCTTTTGCGCAGGATGCCGCGCCCACCGGTTCGGTAATCGACGAGACGTCCGACACGAGAATATCGCAGGGAGGCCTGACCGATATCGTCGTGACGGCACGCCGCAGGTCTGAATCGCTACAGACCGTGCCAGTGGCCGTCACCGCGATTTCCGGCGATTTCCTCGACAAGCAAAATGTGGTCGACGTTTCCAGCCTGCCGCAGTTCGCGCCGAACCTGTCGCTGTTCCAGCAGTCCACCAGCCTCACGGCCGTTTCCCTCTTCATTCGCGGCGTCGGCAACCAGAACCCGGATGCCGCGACGGACCAGGCGGTCGGCATCTATCTTGATGGCGTCTATATCGCACGGGCCGCAGGCGCGATCTTCGACCTCGTCGATCTTGAGCGGCTGGAGGTTTTGCGCGGTCCGCAGGGAACGCTGTTCGGCCGCAACACGATCGGCGGCGCAATCCAGCTCGTCACCCGCAAGCCGGCGGACGAATTCCAGTTTGAAGGGAAGGCGAACTATAGCCGTTTTAACGACTGGTTCGTTCGCGGTCGCATCGACACGGGACAGATCGGCAATTCGCCGTTCCGCATCGCGATCGGCGCCATGCACCGTCAGCGCAATGGCTATGTCGACAATAGCTATACGCCCGACAAGCATGACCCCGGCAGCCTGCGCAGCGATTCCGTCACGGCTGCGGTCCAGGCCAATCTCGGGGACGTGACGATCAACTATAATTTCGACTTCAACTATCGTTCGGGCACCGCGCCCTATTTCCAGCTGCTGGCCGCGACGCCGACCGTCACCGATTATTTCAGCCGGTCGCCCGCCTTTGGCGGCGACCCGTTCCTGATCAGTCCGGACCGGATTGATCCTGGCCAGCAAAGGGGATTTATCGACCGGTTCGGCAGCCTGGAATATGGCGCGCGTTCGCGCATTTCGGGCCACTCGCTGACGATCGCCTATGAGCCGCTGGATACGCTGACGCTCAAGTCCATCACTGGCTATCGCCGGTTCTGGCAGGATACGATCCTCACGCTCGACGGGAATGGCTATCTGCGTGGGCCAGTGGTGGATTTCAATCCCGCCTCGGCCACGGGAGTCGCTGTCGCCAATGTCGGCCTCTATAACGGCAACAACGCGCCGCAAAGGCAATGGCAGTTCAGCCAGGAATTCCAGGCGCTCGGGACCATCGGCGACATCAGCTATGTCGGCGGCGTCTATTATTTCTATGAAAAGGGGTCGCAGAATAATCGCCAGGCGCTGACGCTGGTCACCGCGGCATCGCAGGCTGGCCTTGCTGCCTTCGGCGTTCCCCAGGGCACCATCGACCTGATCCTCGCCAACCCTGGCTTGACCCCCGGCGGCCTTATCGGCGTCAATGCCACGCCCGTGCTGGGTTTCCGGGCCACATCCGAGTCCGCTGCGGTCTTTGGGCAGGCAAGCTGGAAGCCCTCGGCGCTCGACGGCAGGCTGGAGCTTACCGGCGGCGCGCGCTTTACGCAGGACCGCAAGACACTGGTCCGAACCGACCTGCCCGGCTTCCCCAATACGTTCGACAATTATACCAACGTGTCATGGCTCGGGTCGGTCAATTATCGATTCAGCCCGGACATCATGGCCTATGCCCGCGTATCGACGGGCTATCGTTCCGGGGGCATCGATCCGCAAAATCCGGTCGGCGCGCTGACCACCTATGACTCAGAAACGGTGACGGCATATGAAATCGGCGTGAAATCGGAATTGTTCGATCGCCGGCTGCGCCTGAACCTTGCCGCCTATCAGACCGATTATTCCGATCTGCAACTCCAATCCTTCCAGAGCGGCGCGAGCGGCGTGACCTCGGTCATCGACAATGCCGGATCGGCGCGGTTTCGCGGCTTCGAGGCAGAGTTTACCGTCCTGCCGATCGAAGCGATCACCATCGACGGGTCGGTCGGCTACATCCATGCCGATTTCAAAGAATTTTTCTACCTGGGAGAAAATGTGGGGGACGAGGCGCGTCTGCCGCAATCGCCCAAATGGAATGCGCGTATCGGTGGCCAATTCTCCACCGAAACGGGCGCGGGAAGGTTCACGCTACGCAGCGACTTTGCCTATCGCAGCCGGGTCTATTTCTTCCCGCTCGATCGCGTGAACCCGTTCAACCGCGCCGTCAGTTCCCGGCCCGACTATAATCTTCGCGCGCGGGCTTCGCTCTCCGAGATTCAGCTTGGCGGGGGAGAGCTGGAGATCGGCGTCTTTGGCGATAATCTGACGAACCAGAAAAATCTCGACTTCGGCATCGACTTTGGCGGTCTGGGCTTTGGCGCGGGTTCTTACAAACGGCCGCGCACCTGGGGCGTGGATGCGAAGGTCAATTTCTAGAGCGATTTCCAGTCAGATGGCATCATCTGACGGTTAAGAAATCGCGGCAGACAAAGACTTAGGGCGGCGATCTGATCCAATCAGATCGCCGCCCTAAACAGGCGTAGCCACGCCCTCCTCTATTCCCACCCGCATCCTTAAAGGAAAGGTCGGGTGGGGAAGAGGCCGGTAGCTTGAAGCGCCAGGGGCTCAAGCCGCATCAGCAGGTCGCCCGCCATGCCGCCCAGCGCCGCGTTCAGGAAGCCTTTCCTGCCCCCATGGCCTGCCGATCATGAGAAATACCAAGGGGATTTCCGCATCTTGTCCCGATCGCGGGATCAGGGCCTTATTCACCCCTGTCTTCACCCATTGGCGGGCGAAGCCCAAGCGCGAGGACGATATGGCGCTGTTCGATTGTATGGGAACAAGCAGTTACAGAAGTTCCGACTTCGACCAGTGCAGTGGCGCGGGCGGGCGAGTGGCGGATCACGTTACAGCATCTGAAAACCGACTGGCTGCCCATCCTACAACGGCAAAAGGCGTAAGATGAGCGCGATGCTGCTTTGGCCTATCTGCCTTGGCGTCGCGCTTCCGGTGGCCGTGCTGGCGCTCGAATGTCTGGTCGGCAACTGGCGCGGGGCCGAGCGGGAGGAGGCGGGCGTCGCGCCGCCCTTCGCCGTGCTGATGCCCGCGCATGACGAGGCCGCCGGGATCGCGCGCTCCATAACCGACGTAATGGCGCAATTGCGCCCCTGCGACCGGCTGCTGGTCGTCGCCGACAATTGCAGCGACGCGACGGCGGCGATCGCGAGGGGGCTGGGTGCCTGGGTGATCGAGCGGCATGATCCCGCCCACAGGGGCAAAGCCCATGCGCTTGAACATGGCCGCATCATCATGGGCAACGACCCGCTCTGGCATGACCGTGCCCTTGCCGTGGCGATCATCGTCGATGCCGATTGTTCGCCGCAGCCCGGCGCGTTGCAGCGGCTGGCGCGAACATGCGCCGGGGCTCAGGCGGTGGTGCAGGGCGCGTATCTGCTGGTCCCGCCAACAGGCGCGACGCCGGTGGTGCGCATGTCCTGCTTTGCCTTCATGGTCAAAAATCTGGTGCGCCAGATCGCGCTGCGCCGGCTGGCCGGCACGGTCCTGCTACAAGGGTCGGGCATGGCCTTCCCCATGCGCGTCTTTCGCCGGCTCGACTGGACCAGCGCCTCGCTGGTCGAGGATCTCGACATGGGGATGGGACTGGTGTTGGGCGGCGTGCCCGTGACTTTCGACGAGCATGCGCTTTTCTCAAGCGCCGCCAGTTCGCAGAGCGCGACCGCTGGACAACGCCGCCGCTGGGAGCATGGAATGATGCTATCGATGCGCCTGTTCGCGCCGCGCCTGCTGAAGGCCGCGCTGCTGGGCCGCCCGCGTCTCGCCTTTCTGGCGCTGGACCAGATCGTGCCGCCGACCGTGCTGCTGCTGCTGATCGCCGGCCTTGCCACCGGGCTTGGCCTGATAATGGGCGGCCTGATGGACGAATGGGCGCCGGTCCTGATCCTGCTGCTGTGCGACCTTGCGCTGGCGGTCGGCCTGACGCTGGCCTGGGTGCGCCATGGCCGCACCATCCTGCCCTGGCGCGCCGTCATCGGCAGCATCCGCTATCTTGCGTGGAAATTGCCGATCTTCGCCCAGTTCTTCACCCAGCGGCAAAGCCAGTGGGTCCGCACGGATCGCACGCCATGACCAACGCACCTGACAATACGCAGCGACGGCCAAGCCTGGAGGCCGGCTTCGTGATCATTGGCCGCAACGAAGGCGCGCGGCTGGCGCTCTGCATCGCCAGCGTGATGCGCGAGGCGCAGCGCATCGTCTATGTCGATTCAGGGTCGGTGGACGGCAGCGTCGCACTGGCGCGCGCCCATGGCCTGATCGTCGTCGAACTCGACCGGTCCCGGCCCTTTACCGCGGCACGCGCGCGCAATGCGGGGCTCAAAGCCCTGCGCGACCACTTCCCCGACCTTGCCTATGTCCATTTCATCGACGGCGATTGCGAACTGGTCGAGGGTTGGCTCGGCGCCGCGCTGGCCGCGATCCGCGTCGATACCAATGTGGCGGCGGTCTGCGGCAGGCGGCGGGAGCGTTTTCCCGACCACAGCCCCTATAATCAGCTATGCGACAAGGAATGGGACACGCCCGTCGGCATCGTGCCGACCGTGGGCGGTGACGCGCTGTTCCGGATCGACGCTTTCCTGTCGGTCGGCGGCTTCGACCCCACGCTGATCGCGGGCGAGGAGCCGGACCTCTGCCACCGCATCCGGCAATTGGGCTGGCGCATCTGGCGGATCGACCGCGACATGACCGTGCATGACGCGGCGATGACCCGCTTTGGCCAATGGTGGCAGCGCAACCGGCGCAACGGCTATGCGACCGCCGAAGCCCTGGCCCGCCGCGCCGACCCGACGCTGTGGCGCGCAGTGGTGAGCAACACCGCCTGGTCGTTGCCCTTGCTATGGGCACTGTGGCCGCTGTTGTGGCTAAAGATATGCTGGCGGTGCGGCCCGCTGGAGGCGAGCTTCATGACGCTGGGCAAGCTGCCGCACATGCAGGGCCAGATCGACTATCTGCGCAAGCGCCGGCGGCTTATCGAATATAAATAGGCTCGCCTTAGCGGCGCAGCGCCTGACGAATGAACCGCTGATAGGGCATGCCTTTGCTGGCGGCGGTCGCCTTGACCTGTTCGAGTAACTCAGCCGGCATTCGCATATTCACCCGCGCATCCTTGCTGCTGAACTCGAAACGCGTGGGCGTGAATGCGGAAAGATCATAGCCGGTCAGATCGGCCGACCCGACAAAATCCTCGGCATCCTCATCGTTAGCCAATGGCGGGAGCGACTTATCCTTGCTCATAAGGCTGTACCTTCTTGGCGTGCATATGCCCCTAATCAGGTGAATATACCTGTTCTTTGAAAAGGAAAAAAAGCGAGAGACTGATTGAACGTCATGGCAATTTTTGCCATATAGGCGGCGCTGGAGGTAGTGACTGATGGCTACTATGAATGTGTCCCTGCCTGACCCTTTGCGGGACTATGTGCAGAACCGTATCGACAGCGGCCATTATGCCAGCGTCAGCGATTATGTGCGCGACCTTATCCGCCGCGATCAAAGCGTGATCTTCGATGAGGAACGCTGGCTCAAGGAACTCGATGCTTCGGTTGCTGAAAGCCTTCGGGAGATGAAGGATGGCGGCGGGCACGATCTCGACGAAATGTGCGACGCGATCATCGTGGGTCAGGAAATAACGGGCGGTGAACCGCGTCGATGAAAGTCGCGCTGTCGACCCTGGCCGTCCATGACCTTAAGAACATCCGCAAATATATCGAGAAGGATAATTCCGCCCGCGCGATCTCGTTCGTCGATGAGCTGCGCGGCATGGCAAAGCGCATAGCCGACATGCCTCGCGCTTCCCCGCTGGTGCCGCGCTACGAAGACCATGGGATCAGGCGTCGTTCCTACAGGGGATATGGCATCCTCTATTCGGTCGAACCAGATCGCATCTTCATCCACCGGATCATCGGCCCCGGTCAGGATTACGACACCGCCCTGCGGCTGAACTAAGGATCACCTTCCAACGGCGGATCAATCACCCTCCCAAATCTGCCTACTGGGTTGTTGAAATAGTATGCGCCGACCGACTGCTTAGGCTGCTCTCCCACAAGGAGAATGCCATGGACGGATCGGGGAAGCAGGATTTCGGGCAGGATCTCGGCAGCTTCACACTGGCCCCGGCGCTCGAGCGTGGGGACGATCCGAAATCCCTCCGCCCGCGCACGATAGTGATCGGTGGCGAGACGCTGCTGATCGCCTGCGCGCAGCTCTTGCAGGAGCGGGGCCATGACATCGTTGCCGTGGTCGCAGGAGCCGGCCCGGTCGCCGACTGGGCGCGGCGTGGCGGGCTGCGGCTGTTCGATCGCGCCGCCGACCTCCCGAGCGCCGAACTTGGCCCGATCGACTATCTGTTCAGCATCACCAACCTGTCGCTTCTCTCGACCGAAATCCTTGGCCTGGCGCAGCGCGGCGCGGTCAATTTCCATGACGGACCACTGCCGGCCTATGCCGGCCTCAACACGCCGGTCTGGGCGCTGCTGGCGGGCGAGCAGGGCCATGGCATCAGCTGGCATTTGATGACTGATGCGGTCGATGGCGGCGCAATCCTGGCGCAGGAAGCCGTCGCGATTGAGGATCAGGAAAGCGCCGCCTCGCTCAACATGAAATGTTTCGAGGCGGGCCTGCGCAGCTTTGGCCGGATCGTGCAGGATATCGACCGGCATATCAGCGAAGCAGTCCCGCAAATGACCGCGCCGAAGCGTATGTTCGGCCGCCGGGACCTGCCGCCCGCCGCTGCGCTCATCGACTGGCGCATGCCGGCGCAAGCGATCGCGCGGCTCGTCCATGCGCTCGATTTCGGCAGCCATCATAATCCGCTGACCAGCGCCAAGACGATGCTGGACGGGCAGTCGCTGACGATCGGGCAGGTCGAGATCCTCGACCGCCAGTCGGGCGCCGCGCCGGGCACGTTGATCGCCAATGGCCCCGAACCCATCGTCGCGACCGGCGACCGGGACGTGCGCCTGTTGCGCATCGCCGATCTCGACGGCGTCGCCATCGAGCGGCTTCATGCCGCGCCGGGCACGCAATTTCTGATACTCGATGACGAGCAGCGCAACACGCTGGGCATGATGAATGCAGCGGCCAGCCGCTATGCGCCCTGGTGGCGCAGGCGTTTGGCCACGCGCGATCCCTTACAGCTACCGCAATTTCGCGCGCCGGCACTGGAGCAGCAGGACCGGCGGGTCGTGCGGGACCATGACATGCAAGCGGGCTGGTCGGGCCGGGATGTTCTCGCCGCCACCATCGCCTGCCTCGCGCGGGTCGCCGACAAGGACATGGTCGAAATTGCCTATGGCGACCCGGTGCATGCCGCGCGGCTGGAAGGGGTCGAGCCATGGTTCCTGCCCTTCATGCCGCTGCGCCTGACGGTCGACTGGGCGCAGCCGCTTGGGGCGCTCAAGGAGGCGCTGCTGGGGGAGGTTTGCGGGCTGCATAAGCGGATCGGCGTGCCCCGCGACCTGATCGGCCGCTGCCCCGAACTGCGTGGGGCAATGCCCGACTATCCGATTGCGCTTCAGATGGTGCGGTCGCTGGACGACATCGACGCGCGTCCCTCCGCCATCCTCACCATCGCCATTCAGGAAGATGGCCAGGCCTGCCGCCTGTCCTTCGACGCCGAGCGGCTTCCGCAAGCCGATGCCGACGATCTGTGGCAGGGTCTTACGGCCATGCTGGACGCCGCGCGCGCCGATCCGGCCTGCGCCGTGGGCATGCTGCCGCTGCTGTCGGCGGAAGAACGCAGCCTTGTCGAAAGCTGGACCGCGACCCAAGCGCCCTATGCCGACGACAAGACGATGCACGCCCTGTTCGCGCAGCAGGCGGCGCGCACGCCTGACAAAATCGCGCTGACGGCGCGCGGGCAATCGCTGACCTACCGCCAACTCGACGCGCGCTCCAACCAGATGGCACGCTATCTGGCCGAACGGGGCGTCGGGCCGGACCGACTGGTCGGCCTCTATCTTGAACGATCGGTCGATATTGTCGTCGCGCTGCTGGCGACGCACAAGGCGGGCGGTGCTTATGTGCCGCTCGACCCTGCTTATCCGCGCGATCGGCTGGCGCATATGATCGACGATTCCGGGTTGAAGGTGATCCTCACCCAGTCTTCACTGGCGCGGGACGTGCCGTCTTCGCAGGCGAGTGTGATCCGCATCGACGAGGAAAGCCACGCGTTTGACGCGCTGTCCCCAGAGCCGTTCGACAGTGGCGCGGGCCCGGCGGACCTTGCCTATGTCATCTATACCTCGGGATCGACCGGCAAGCCCAAGGGCGTGATGATCGAGCATCGCAACGCGCTCAATTTCTTTGCCGGGATGGACCAAAAGCTGGAGCCGGACGGCGTCTGGCTGGCGGTCACGAGTTTGAGCTTCGACATTTCGGTGCTGGAGCTGTGCTGGCCGCTGACGCGGGGCTATCATGTGGTCATCGCCACCGACCGCGAAGTGCGCGGCGACGTGCCCGCGCAAGCCGCCCAACGTCCGGTCGATTTCAGCCTCTTCTATTTCGCCAGCGCCGATGGCGCGCGCGGGGCGGAGCAATATCGGCTGCTGATCGAAGGCGCGCGCTTTGCCGACACCCATGGCTTTGCCGCCGTGTGGACGCCCGAGCGCCATTTCCACGCCTTTGGTGGGCTTTATCCCAACCCCGCCGTCACCTCCGCCGCCATCGCCGCCGTCACCACGCGGGTCGGCATCAGGGCAGGGAGCGTCGTCGCGCCGCTGCACCATCCCCTGCGGATCGCGGAGGAATGGTCGGTGGTCGACAATCTGTCGAATGGCCGTGTCGGAATCGCCTTTGCCGCCGGCTGGCAGCCCGATGATTTCGTGCTCAATCCCAATAATTTCGCCGACAAGCAATCCGCCCTGCTGCGCACGCTGGCCGATGTGCGCGGGCTATGGCGCGGGGAGGCACGCAGTTTTGCCGGGCCGCTTGGCAAGGAAGTCACCCTCTCGTCCTTCCCCCGTCCGGTGCAGAGCGAACTCCCCTTCTGGATCACCACGGCGGGTAATCCGGCGAGCTTTGCCGCAGCCGGCGCGGCGGGCGCGTCGGTGCTCACCCATCTGCTGGGCCAAAGCGTCGAGGAAGTGGCGGAGAAGATCGCCATCTACCGGCAGGCGCGCGCGCATGCCGGGCATGAAGGCGAGGGGCAGGTCACGCTGATGCTGCACAGTTTCCTAGGCGCTGACAGGAAGACGGTGCGGGAGATCGTTCGCGAGCCGCTGATCGACTATCTGCGCACCTCGGCGAGCCTGCTCAAACAATATGCCTGGTCCTTCCCCGCCTTCAAGCGTCCGGCAGGGAGCGCGGCGGCGGATCAGATCAACTTGTCCGACCTGACTGCGGAAGAAACCGACGCGCTGCTCGACCATGCGTTCGAGCGCTATTTCGAGACCAGCGGCCTGTTCGGCACGGTCGAGGATGGCGTCGCGCTGGTCGAACGGCTGCGCGCCGTGGGCGTCGATGAGATTGGCTGCCTGATCGATTTCGGCATCGCCACCGATATCACGCTCGCCAGCCTGCCCTTGCTCGACCAGGTGCGCCAGCGGGTGGGCCAAGCGAACGACGCGCAGGAACAGAGCCTGCCCGACCTCATCGCCCGCCATGGCGTCACCCATCTGCAATGCACGCCGTCGCTGGCGCAGATGCTGACCGCCGATCCGGCGTCGCGGCAAAGTCTTGGCGCGGTGCGACGGATGATGGTCGGCGGCGAAGCTTTCCCGCCCCAGCTTGCCGCCGATCTGACGGCGCTGGTCGGGGGCAGGGTCATGAACATGTATGGGCCGACCGAAACCACCATCTGGTCGGCGGTGCATGAGCTTGAGGGTACGCAAGCCCCGCCGCTCGGCAAACCGCTCGCCAACCAGCAGGTCCATATTCTCGACCGCCGCATGCAGCGTGTGCGTCCCGGCACGCCGGGAGAATTGGTGATCGGCGGCGCGGGCGTGGTGCGCGGCTATCTCGGGCGGCCTGAACTCACCGCCGAGCGGTTCATTGCCGATCCGGTGCGCGGGCAAGGCCGCGCCTATCGCACCGGCGATCTGGCACGTCAGCGGGGCGACGGAACGCTCGAATTTCTCGGGCGGCTCGACCATCAGGTCAAGATACGCGGCTATCGCATCGAACTGGGCGAGATCGAGGCGGCACTGGGCGAACATCCAGCCGTGCGCGAGGTCGTCGTCGTCGCGCGAGGCGAAGGGGGCGCAACACGGCTCGTCGCCTATCTCTCCGCCACGGGCGAGGCCCCAAGCCCGGAGGCCCTGCGCGAGCATCTGCGCGGCGGCCTGCCCGATTTCATGGTGCCGTCCGCCTTCGTCATGCTGGACGCCCTGCCGCGCACCCCCAATGGCAAGATCGACCGCGCCGCGCTGCCTGCCGAAACGGCGGTCGCGCCCGTGATCATCCTCGCCGATACCAACGCCGCGCCGGCAACGCCGATGCAGGCACAGATCATGGCGATCTGGCAGGATCTGCTGCAACTGCCGCAGATCCGTCCCACCGACAATTTCTTCGATATCGGCGGCCATTCGCTGCTGGCGGTGCAGTTGCACCGGCGGCTCGCGGCGCTGGCCGAGCAGCCGGTGGGCCTGACCGACATCTTCCGTTTTCCGACCATTGCGTCCTTGAGCGCCCATCTGTCCGGCGCGGGCGACCAGCCCGCCGCCGCGCAAGGTGGCCAGGACCGCGCCCGCGATCGCCGCGCTGCGCTCCAGCGCCGCAATGCCACCCGTATCCTCGTGCGGAACTAAGCCCATGTATCATGATGCTGACGGATTTGACGGCCAGGACGGTCTCGACAATGCAATCGCGATCGTTGGCATGTCATGCCGCTTCGCGCAGGCGCGGGGGCTGGACGCCTATTGGGCGCTGCTGCGCGACGGGCGCGAGGCGGTCGAGCGCTATTCCGACGAGGCGCTGATCGCCGCAGGCGTCGATCCCGCCCTGCTGCGCAATCCCGCCTATGTGCCGGTGGGCGCACCGCTGGAGGATATGGAATGTTTCGACGCGGGGCTGTTTGGCCTTAGCCCCCGCGACGCCGCGATCATGGACCCGCAGCACCGCCATTTCCTTGAATGCGTGTGGGAAGCGCTGGAAAATGCCGGCCATGTGGCCAAGCGCTTCAAGGGCGAGATCGGCCTATTCGCCGGCTCCGGGCACAATGCCTATATGCCCTATAATCTGCTCACCAACGGCAAGCTGGTGCGCGACGTCGGCCTGTTCCTGCTGCGCCATACCAGCAACGACAAGGATTTCCTGACGACGCGCGTCTCCTATCTGTTCGACCTCAAGGGGCCGAGCATCAATATCCAGACCGCCTGCTCCACCTCGCTCGTCTCGATCCACATGGCCGCGCAAAGCCTGCTCAACGGCGAATGCGACATGGCGCTGGCCGGCGGCGCGTCGATCGAGCTGCCGCATCGGCGAGGTTATCTGTACGAGGAAGGCGAAATCCTCTCCCCCGACGGTCATTGCCGCCCGTTCGACGCGAATGCGCAGGGGACGGTGTTCGGCAGCGGCATCGGCGTCGTCGTGCTGCGTCGCCTGGCCGATGCGATTGCCGATGGCGACCATATCCACGGGCTGGTGCGGGGCTCTGCGATCAACAATGATGGCGCGGGCAAGGTCGGCTATCTCGCCCCCAGCGTCGATGGGCAGGCCAAGGTGATCGCCGAGGCGCTGGGCATCGCCGGGGTCGAGGCGGACAGCATCTCCTATGTCGAAGCGCATGGCACCGGGACGGCGGTCGGCGACCCGATCGAGGTCGCGGCGCTCACCAGCGCCTATCGCCAATCGACCGATCGCAGCGGCTATTGCGGCTTGGGGTCGGTCAAAGGGAATATCGGCCATACCGACACGGCGGCGGGCGTCGCCGGGGTCATCAAGGTCGCGCTGGCGATGCAGCATGGGGAATTGCCGGCGACGCTCCACCACAGCGCGCCCAATCCGGCCTGCGCGATGGCGGACAGTCCGTTTTTCGTGCAGGGGACGCACAGCCCTTGGGTCGGGCACGGCCCGCTGCGCGCGGGGGTCAGCTCGCTCGGCGTCGGTGGCACCAACGCGCATCTCATTCTGGAGCAGGCGCCGCTACGCCAGCCCAGCGGCCCGAGCCGCGCGCGCCAGCTGCTAATGCTCTCAGCCCGGTCGGACACGGCGCTCGACGCGGCAGCAAGCGCGATGGGCGATTATCTGGAGGCGAACGCGGCGGCCAGCCTGGCCGACATCGCCTATACGCTGAGCGTCGGGCGGCAGGCGCTGCCGCAGCGCCGCTTCATCGTGGCGCAGGACCATGGTGAGGCGGCCGCCAAGCTTGGCGAACCGCGCGCCGCATCGCCGGTGCCTTGCCTCCCCGACCGGCCGGTCTCCTTCCTGTTCTGCGGCGCAGGGCCACAGCATGTCGACATGGCGCGCGGGCTGTATGAAACGGACGCAGCTTTTCGCGAAAGCGTCGACGCCGCTCTCGCCACCGCCGAGTGTATCGGCATCCCCCCGATCCGCCGCTGGCTGTTCCCCGAAGCGCAGGATCGCGACGAGTCGGAAGCGCAGATGGCACGCCCGTCCATCGCCCTGCCAGCGCTCTTCATCATCCAGACCGCGCTTGCGCGCCTGTGGATGGCGCTCGGGGTCAGCCCTAAGGCGATGATCGGCCATAGTTCGGGCGAATATGCCGCCGCCCACATCGCCGGGGTCATCGATCTGGAAGCGGGCCTGCGCATCGTCGCGGCGCGCGGACGGCTGTTTGAAACGACGGGCGCGGGCGGCATGCTGAGCGTGCCTTTGAGCGAGGCAGAACTGACGCCGCTGCTGCCAGCAGACCTCGCTATCGCCACGATCAACGCACCCAGCCTTTGCGTCGTGTCCGGCCCAGCCGAGGCGATAGCGCGCTTCCACACGGAACTGCAGGCGCAGGAGATCGAGGCACAGGCAGTCAACATTTCGGTCGCCGCCCATTCGTCGATGCTCGACCCGATCCTGCCGGAATTTCGCGCGCTGATGCAGACGATCGCGCTCAAGGCGCCGAATATTCCCTTCGCCTCCAACCTGACGGGCGACTGGGTGTCGACGCGCGATGTCACCGATCCGGAATATTGGGTGCGTCATCTGCGTGAGACGGTGCGCTTTACCGATGGGCTCAAACGCCTGCTCGACGATCCCGAGCCGCTGCTGCTCGAAATCGGCCCCGGACGCAGCATGGCAAGCCTCGCGCGCCAGCATCCCGACCGTGCGCGCGCGCAGCCCATCGCCAGCTCCCTGCGCCATCCCGATCAGGCGATCGCCGACGACGCCTTCTGGCTCGACGCGGTGGGACAGCTCTGGACGGCGGGGGTGGAGATCGACTGGGACGCCTATTGGTCGGGCGAGCGCCGCCTGCGGCTACCGCTGCCGACTTATGGCTTCGACCGGGAACGCCACTGGATCGAACCGGGCACGCAATCGCTTGCCGTACAGGAGGACGACGCGCCGCTCACGCGGCAGCCCGACACGCAGGACTGGCAATATGAGCCCGTCTGGGTCCGCGCCACAGAGCCCGGGACGGCGGTGGCCGAGGGACCGGCGCTGGTGCTGGAGGATGACAACGGCCTTGGCGCCTGCATTACCGCGCGGCTGCGGGCGGCACAGCGCGATGTCGTCACCGTGCGCGCAGGCAGGCGCTTTCGCCGGCTTTCCGCCGACCTCTTCACGCTCGATCCGACCAGCGCGAACGATTATGCCCATTTGTTCGACTGCCTGAGCGCGGAAGGGCGGTTGCCGACGCACATTTATCATGGCTGGCTGCTGACCGGCGCGGCGACGGGGCGCGGGGTTGCGGCCGACCGATTGCTCGACCTTGGTCTCTACAGCCTCGCCGCGCTCGTCCCCGAACTGGCGCGGCAGCAGGAGGGCGAGGTCGCAATTGCGCTCCTCACCGATCATGCGCAGCGGGTCGCGGACGAAACCGGCCTCATGCCGGCCAAGGCCACCGCCATCGGCGCCGCGCGGGTGATTTCGACCGAATATCCCAAAGTGCGCATTCGTAGCCTCGACGTGGCGCTGACCACGACGCAGAACCGGCACGCGCGCGACGACATGGCCGATATGCTGATCGCCGAACTCGCCGGCGCGCATGAGGAAAGGCCGATTTGCTACCGGGGCGGCGAACGCTGGGTACGCGACTATCGGCCAAGCGGCGCGCAGGCGCAGGCCATGCCCATTGCGCCCGTCGATGAAGAGGCGGTGTTCCTCATCACCGGCGGCCTTGGCGGGCTCGGCATGATGATCGCGCGGCATCTGGCGGAGACCAGGGGCGTGCGCATCGCCCTGCTCGCCCGCACGGCGCTGCCGCCGCGCGACCAATGGACGCAATTGCTGAGCGGCGGCGCGGCAAGCAAGGCGGTGCAGGACAAGATCCAGCGCATCCTCAGCCTGGAGGCGAGCGGGGCGCGGGTCGAACTGTTCGTGGCCGACGTCGCCGATCGCAACTCCCTGCGTCGCGCCATATGGGACATTGCCGGCACGCTGGGGCCGATTACCGGGGTCTTCCATACCGCCGGCGTGCTCGACGACGGCCTGCTCGAAACGCGCAGCCGCTTAGGGATGGCAGCGGTGCTGCGGCCCAAGGTACAGGGCACGCTGGCGCTCGAAGGTGCGCTGCGGGGCCATCCGGTCGGCTTCATGATGCTCTTTTCCTCGGTCAGCGCGCTGGCGGGCATGCCGGGCCAGACCGACTATGCCGCCGCCAACGCCTTTCTCGACGCCTATGCGCAGGCGCGCCGCGACGATCCCATTACACGCGTCCTGTCGGTCGGCTGGAGCCAGTGGCGGGAGGTCGGGATGGCCGCCAACCTTGGCGGGGCCAGTGCCGCCGCGCCCATCCTTGCCGACGACCTGGGAGAGGGGCAGGCGGTCGATCACCCCTTCCTCGACCGCCTGCACCGGATTTCGGTCGACGAATATGTGGTCGCCGCGACGCTTTCGCCCGAAACCCATTGGGTGCTGGACGAACACCGGCTCGACGGCACCGGCGCGCTGCTGCCGGGCACCAGCTATCTGGAGCTGGCGCGGGCGGCCTATGGGCTGGTTGACCCCTTACCCATCACTCTGTCCGACGTGACCTTCCTCACCCCCTTCGCCGTACCCGACGGGACGGCGCGCGCGCTGCGCGTGCATCTGCGCCGGCGCGTAGGCAGCGATTGGCGCTTCGTCATATCGGGGCGCGCGCTCGGAGAGCGGGGCGAATGGACCGAACATGCCATGGGCTATTGCTGTGCCCACCCCATGGCATCCCACCCGGCGCGGCTCGATCTGGACGCACTGATGGCCCGCTGCTCCGCCGTCGTAGGCAGGGGCAGCGAGGCGAGCTCGGTGCTTCATTTCGGGCCACGCTGGGACAATATCCAGCGGATCGCGCGCAATGGCGACGAGGCCCTGCTGCATCTGTCGCTCGATCCCGCTTTCGCAGGCGAATGCGAGCAGATCCTGCTGCATCCCGCTTTGCTCGACCTGGCGACCGCCGGCGCGCAGATGCTGATCGACGGCTATGATCCGAAAAAGGACTTTTTCGCGCCCTTCTCCTATCGCTGGATGACCATCCACGCGCCGCTGCCGGCCACGATCGTCAGCCATGTCCAACATCGTTTCCATAACGAAACGTCTGGCATGAGCGCGACCTTCGACATCAGCATCGCCGATGCTTCGGGGCAGGTGTTGGCGGAAATCAACGAATTCACGATGATGCGCGTTGCCGATCCGGCGGCGATGGGCCGGCGGCAGGATGCCGCTGCCGCGCTGGCGTCGGAGGGCGTGGAAGCGGCGATGGAGGGGATCTTGCCGGAAGAGGGCGTCCGGGTGATCGACCAGCTGCTGGGCGGCCGGGCTCGTCCGCACATCCTCATTTCCCCTTATGATCTGGGCACCGCGCTCAAGCGCCTGCGCCAGCCGCCGCGCGCGACGCGTCCGCAGGCCGCGACCCAGCGGGAAGGGGGCACCGCGCCCGCCACCGCGACGGAACAGCTGATCGCATCGCTCTGGGGCGACCTGCTCGGCGTCGATGCGATCGCGCGCGAGGATGATTTCTTCGATCTTGGCGGCCATTCGCTGCTGGCGGTCCAGTTCATCAACCGGCTGCGCAAGAAAATCGGCAAGAGCGTGCCGCTCGCCACGTTGCTCGACGCGCCGACCCTCGCCGCGCTGGCGCGGGAGATCGATCCGCAAGCCGCGGAGGGCACAACCACCGACGCGCCCCCAAGCGCCGCTCCGACACAGCGCGAGATCGTCACCATCCGCAATGGCGGCGCCTCGACCCCGATGTTCTTCGTCCATGATGGCCTTGGCGAGACATTGCTCTATCGCGGGCTGGCGCTCCGGCTCGACCAGTCGCGCCCCGTTTACGGGATCGAGCCGCTGCGGAACCCCGATGGCGGCTTTGCCCACACCCGCATCAGCGAAATGGCGGCCAATTATATCGCGCGGATGAAGACGGTGCAGCCGACAGGCCCCTATATGCTGGCGGGCCTGTGCGCGGGCGGCGTCATCGCGTTCGAAATGGCGCGGCAGCTGGAAGATGGCGGCGACAGTGTCGCCTTCGTCGGCATTATCGACGCCGCCGATGTCGCATCGGCCAAGCGGCGCTTCTACATCACGCGGCAACGCGCCCAGCGCATCCGGGCTCTGGCGGGGCAGGGCAATCCGCTCCTGCTGCTGCCCGCGCTGGCGGCAAGGATGGGCAATGCGGTGCGCTGGGAAATCAGTTCGCGGTTCCAGCAGGCGCGCGACAGGCGCACGGTGCAGGCGATGCGCGCCGGGACCGATGGCGGCGCGGGCGCGGCGGAAGGGGCTATCGCCTTCCTCAAGCTCTATGAGGTCGCGCATAAGCTCCACCGGCCCGAGGGCGTGTTCGCTGGCGGCCATGTCACGCTATTCAAGGCGATGCAGGGCAATGGCGCGATCGAGGATATCGCCTATCGCGACGTCTATGGCGACCATGCGCTGGGATGGGGCAAGCGGGTCGCCGACGATGTGACCGTGATATCCGTGCCCGGCGGCCATAGCTCTGCGCTTCAGGACCCGCATGTCGGCACATTGGCGCGGCAGTTTCAGGCGGCGCTCGACAGCGCCATGTCCTGGCACGACCAACAGGCAGGCAGCAGGGCCGACGAGGCGCCGCGGCAGGCGATGGCGGTGGTCGCATGAGCGGGGGTCAGGACAATGGTCCGCCCTTGCCCAGGATCGATGTCGTCATCGTCAATTATTGCACGCGCACGCTGGTCGTCGCCTGTCTTGAAAGCCTTGAGCGGGAACGGGCCAATGTGCTGGGCATGCGGGCGATCGTGGTCGATAATGATTCACAGGACGGGTCGGCCGAACTTATCGAAGCCGTCATTGAGGAGCGGGACTGGGATTGGGTGACGTTGCTGCGCGCGGGCGCCAATCGCGGTTTTGGCGCGGGCAATAATCTGGGGATCGCCTATGCGCTCGACCGCGCGGCGCCCGCCGACCTCATCTGGTTCCTCAATCCCGATACGCAGGTGCGCGCCAGGGCGGGGCTGGGTCTGGCGCGCTTCATGGCCTGCCACCCCGCCGCCGGTATCGCCGGTAGCGCGCTGTTGGAGGGCGATGGTCAATTATGGCCCTTCGCCTTTCGCTTTCCCACCATATTGGGCGAGATCGAGCGTGGCGCGCGCTGGGGCATCGTCTCGCGCCTGCTGCGGCGAAGTTCGACGTTGAAGCGCATGGGAAACCGGTGCGAACAGGTCGACTGGGTCTCGGGCGCCAGCTTTGTCGTCAGGCGGGAGCTGCTGGAATCGGGCCTGTGCTTCGATGAAGGCTATTTCCTCTATTATGAGGAAACCGATTTCTGTCTCCATGCAAGGCGGTCCGGCTGGGAATGCTGGTATGTGCCCGACGCGGTCGTCATGCATATTGCCGGGCAAAGCACCGGCATCACCGGCAAGCAGGGGATCGTGCGCCGCCTGCCGGCCTATTGGTTTCATTCGCGGCAACGCTATTTCACCAAAAATCACGGCCGCCTTTACGGGATGGCCGCCGATCTCGGCTGGGTCGTAGCGCATATTTTCTCGCGCCTGAAAAATATGGTGCGCCCGTCGGACGAACCCGACCCGCCCAATCTGCTGGCCGACTTCCTGCGACACTCCTTGCTGGTGCCAAGCCGGTGTTCAGCGCCGCGCAACCTGTCGATCGGCTGAGCCATGCAGGATCTGCTCTGGCGCGACGACCAGGGCCTGGGCATGGCCGAGATTTGGGACGGGATCTGGCGGATAGCGGCGCCTTTCCCGATCTGGCTGCTCCATACGCCCCGGATCGACGCTGCATCGCTGCTGCCTCTACTTTCCGACGAAGAAAGAGCAAGGGCAGGGCGCTTTCGCACTGACGCCCTGCACCACCGCTATGTTGCGGCGCATGGAGGCATGCGGCTGCTGATCGAGCGGCAATTCGGCGTCCCCGCCGCTAGCCAGCTTTTTGCGTGCAATGATCTGGGCAAGCCTTCGCTGCTGGGGCGAAGCGATGTGCGCAGCAATATCAGCTATTCGGGCGCCCATGCGCTTGTCGGCCTGTCCCAGGACCGGGAGATCGGCGTCGATCTGGAGGCCGTCAGGGCGATCGAGGATGCGCTCGATCTGGCCACAATCCATTATACGCCGCGCGAACGCACGGCTCTACGCCAGGCCCGGGCCAGTGGTGCATCATATGTCGACGGATTTTTACGGGTTTGGGTCCGAAAGGAAGCCTGTGTGAAAGCACTCGGACAAGGGCTTTCCATTCCTCTTGATACGGTCGAATGCGGCATGAAGGGGAAAACGACGACGGTGAAATTCGGGAAAACGCAAATTCACACCGGCGTCGTTCACCTCTGCAACCATGTCATGAATGTCTCTCCAGGCGGCCTCTTTATAGGTTGGGCCAGGATATGATTATGTGCCCACCTGATGTTCTGGAGTATTTAATGCTTACTCAAGAAAATGACGTATTTTTGCTCATTTGAACGTCGGCAAATAAAAGACCTTCCTGAATCACGTGTGCGATCATATGCGCGCGATTGCGCGTGTGGGTCTTTAGCCTGACGTTTTCGATATGCCGCTCGACAGTACAAGGCGCGATAGCGAGTTCTATTGCCGCTTCCTTGGCAGACAATCCCATCGCCACCAGCCCCAGAACTTCATGTTCTCGCCCCGTCAATTTGACGGCATCCTGAGTATATCTACTCATGGTTTATCCCCGTTTCAAAAGTGACCATGCTGATCACCGGAGATATAATCGCCCTATTGGAAATCTGTGTCTCTTAAGATTCCGGATATTTTTGCACCCAAATGATGCGTTCCTGCCCAGGAATGACACAAAATCATGGATGATATTATCTTAATATTTTGTGCGCGTCATGATGAGACGTCAATAATGCACGAGACTCGGATGACAGAAAAAATCCAGCCCTCCCTTACATGGGGGCCTTTCGAACTAATATATAAGGAATGCGGATGGAATTTCCAGATATTCAAAATTTTTGACGCCCATATTAATTACCTATTATGGGAGCCTGTAAAATATTTGAATATAAAGACTATCTATAACATGTTATACGCATTTAACTACTATATCTATTCATTATCAGTGACATATATACTTAATAAAGACTTCGTAACGGTAGCGAAATAGAATTTTACTAAATTATTCTATTATTGTTGATGATCCCATATTCCTTTGCCATCAACGCAGCCTGCGTTCTGTTTTTTACAGACATTTTCCGGAATATAGACTGAATAGCGACCTTTACCGCGGCCTCGCTTACATTAAGCTCTCGCGATATCGATTTGTTGGGTTGCCCTACCGTCAGTCTCTGAAGAATGTTTTTCTCCCGATCACTCAGGGCGAAATCTTCTACCGAGCCATGGCCATCCATCTTGTGGATCATGGATGGGTTGACGACGACAGCATCGATCAGCTCAGAAGGCGCCACTTTCTCATCCATGAGGATGAGATGTATTTTTGCTATAAATGCCTGATAAGATATATCTTTTATAATATATCCATGGGCGCCCACAGAAAATATCTGGAAGAAAACTTCCATGTCAAAATTTTCTCGAAGGACCACGACCTTCGAGTGGGGGAATATATTGATAAGGGACTTTATCTCAATTTCAATATCATGGGTATCATCTGGATAATCGACGATGATTATGTGTTTCTGGTAATTTTCCAGATAAATTATCTCGTCTATATTCGATATGGATTGCGCGACGTCAAAGCCACTATCCGACAAAATTCTGCCTAGCCCCTCTCGGACCAAGGCATTTTGTATGACTAGCGATATCGAACCCGACAGATCCATATGCAATCGCCCTCATAGCCGCTGCCACTTGTCAGTGACATACGGCTCAACATAATCTTTCGGAGCGACCCGTTTGATAATTATGTAAAAAAGTTATTATATTACAATTAATTTAGCGTCAATATTATCGATGTCCTCCTATATTTTGGGAGGGTTCAAAAACAGGACTTTGACCCGTCTCACGACCCGACTATCGATCGGCTATCTGGCAGGCCTGACTTTAAGCCAGCTGGCGCAGGAAAAATGGGCATCAATCCCGCGCGTAGCGATCCTCATAGCGCACGATATCGTCTTCGCCGAGATAGCTGCCGGTCTGCACCTCGATCATCTCGACCGGGATTTTCCCTGGATTTTCCAGACGATGCGTCGCGCCTAGCGGCACATAGACCGACTGGTTGGCCGTCACCAGCTGCACCTCCTCGCCAATCGTCACCTTGGCCGTGCCCGCGACCACGATCCAATGTTCGGCGCGATGATGGTGACTCTGAAGCGAGAGCGCCTGGCCCGGCTTTACGACGATGCGCTTGACCTGGAAGCGGTCGCCCACCGCCAGGCTTTCGAACCAGCCCCAGGGACGCTTGTCGGAGGACATGGTGTCGGCCTGTTTGATCGAACGGCTCTTCAATGCCGCGACCGCCTCACCGACGCGCTGGCTGGCAGTGCGCGGGGCGACCAGTACGGCGTCGGGCATGGCGACGACGATCATGTCCTCAAGGCCAATGCCGACAACTTCGAGGCTGCCGGCCTCAGAACGGAGCAGGGAGCCGGTGCAATCGATCGCGGTCGCCCCCGCCGACACGACATTGCCCGCGTCATCGGGACCGCTTTCGGACCAGACGCTCTTCCAGTCTCCAAGGTCCGACCAGCCGGCAGAAAAGGGCATGACGACGAGATTGTCGGCCTTTTCCATGATCGCATAATCGACCGAAATGCTCGCCGCCTGTCCCCACGCCTCCGCACCCAGTCGGGTAAAGCCAAGGTCGGCCGATCCTGCGCCCACCGCTTCGCTGACCGCTGCGAGCATGTCGGGCGCATGGACGCGATAGGCTTCGACGATAGCGGCGGCTGAAAAGAGGAAAATGCCCGCGTTCCAGAGATACTGCCCCGACGCCAGCATCGCCTGTGCACGCGCTGCGTCAGGCTTTTCGACGAAGCGCACCAACGGCTGTGGCCTGGTCGCCGCGCGGGCTGAAGGGTCGCCAAGCTCCAGATAGCCATAACCGGTTTCTGCACGCGTCGGCTCGATCCCGAAGGTGACGAGGCTCCCCGCGATCGCGGCCTCACGCGCGGCATGGACGGCGGCGCGAAACGCAGCATCATCGGGAATAAGATGATCCGACGGCAGCACCAGCATCAGCGCTTCGGGCGCCTGGGTCTGCAGCACCAGCGCGGCGGCGAGAATGGCGGGTGCGGTATTGCGGCCTTCCGGCTCGATCAGGATGGCGGACGGCGTCTGGCCCACGGCCTCCAGCTGTTCCGACACGATGAAACGGAACGGGTCGCCGGTGACGATGGCGGGCGACGCGAACCCGTCGCCCCGCGCGATGCCGGCGGCGCGCTGGAACAGGCTGGTCTCGTCCATCAGATGGGCGAACTGCTTGGGGTAGGCTTTGCGCGACAGCGGCCACAGCCGCGTCCCCGCGCCGCCGCACAGAATGACAGGATAGATAAGCGGTTCGGTGGTTGGGCTGGGCACATCTGGCCTTTCTGGATGGACATGCGCGGCATGCCGCGTGCGCATGAAAACATCAAGTCTTACGAAAGACGGGACCAAAGTAGCGAAAAAAAGCCTGCCTCAACCGACCATTAGGGAAAGGAAAAACCCACGCTTACCAACGCCCGCCACCCCTTGTCATAGCCGGGAAAGGGCTTTGTGAGCGCGCGATAGACGCCGATGTCAGTGTTGAGCCCGCCCTTTGCCGCGCGCACGCCGCCACCCAGCGAGGCAAGGTCGAACCGGCCGCTATTGTAGAGCGGGCGCTCATTATAATAAGCCCGCGCCGCGTCGATCGCGCCAAACAGCTCGACCCGGTGCGCAGACTTCTCCACCGGCGCCCAGGCGATTTCCATGCTGCCCGCAATCGCGCTGTCGCCGATCAGGATCGCCGGTTCATAGGCGCGACCATAGTCCTGCCCGCCCAGAAACCCGCCTTCTGCCTGCGCCAATGCATCGGGCGAATATTGCCCCATCATACGCAGCCGCAGCGCCACATTCCTGCCGATCAGTTGGTCGTAGCTTGCCTCCATTTCCATCTTGGTGAAATGCCGGTCGGCAAGCGGCTCGCTGACCTCAACCGGATTGCCGGGGATGGAGCGCGACGCGGTCAGCATAACGGCACTGATCGCGCGCAGCGTCTCCCGGCGCCAGCGCAGCGAAGCACGCATCGATGGCGCCTTTTCGCGGAAGATCCGATAGCCGAAAAACCGTGTCTGGCTGACCTGGACATTGGCCGATACCGATGCGGTCAGGCTGTCGCGTTCATTGAGCAGCAGCGGATAGGAAAGACCGGCCGACAGGATATGCGCGTCACCATCCAACCGGAGATAGGGGAGGCGGTTGCTCGACGCAGCGGCCGACAGGTCGAGCGAGAGGCCGTTTTTCCCCAATGGCTGGCTATAGGCGACCGCGCCGATGAGCGTGCGACCGTTAAGGCTGACGCCGCCCTGCAGGACGAGCTGATCGCCCGCGCGCAGCACGCTATTGCCCTGCGCGCTCAGCAGCATCTGCTCGCGCCCCGCAATGGGCTGTCCATTATTGTGGAATAGCACGCCAAGCTGCCGTTCGCGGGCGCTTGTGTGAAAGCGGATTTCAAGGCCGCCGGGCTGCGCGCCGGCGACCATGGTCGCCTCCACCTGCGCACCGGGGATAGCTTGGATCAGGCGCAACACGCGTTGCAGCCGCTTCTTGCTGAGCGTGCCTTCCTTCTGGAGCGGCTGGACGACAGAACGCACACGGGCACCGACGCCCTGTTCAAGGCCGGTGAAGCGCAGCTGCTCCACATAACCTTCGCGCACGGCCACGGTCAGTCGTCCATCCTCGCCCAGCCCGTGCAGGTCGATCGTGTAGATGGCGACGTCGCTGCGCGCATAGGCGGCGGTCAGAACATTGGCGAGGGCCTGTAGCCGTTCATCATCGAGCGACGCCCCCAGATAAGGGCGCATCACACGCTCCAGCGCGGGGGCGATGCTTGATCCCTTGATATCGACGGCGCGCAATATGGCGGGTGCGGACGGACGTGCCTGCGCCATTTGCTCGGGCGTCGGCGACGCGGCGGCGCTGGACGGGACCGGCATCAGAACGGCGATGGCCAGACCGCAGGCAGGCAGAATTTCGGAAATTCGCAACATGGTGCTGGGAAGGCTGGAGCCACCCCGTAGGGATGGCTCCAAGGCCCTTATTTGGCCAGGCGGCCGGTCAGCGCATCCAGCGGCGTGCGCAGCTGAAGATTGGTGCCGTTGGGTTCGTTGGTCTTGAGCAGGGTCGTGTAGACGCCTGCCGTCTTGTTGTCGCCCAGCAGGCGAATGCTGGTACCGGCATCGTTCGCAGCACCGACCTGGTTGGACAGGATGCTGATGCCGATGCTCGAAGTCGGCTGGCTGGACCCGAGAAGCGCAGGGCCGTTGCCGATCTGCAGGCGGATCGGCGAGTTGGGCAGAAGCTGCGCCTGGGCCGTAGAAATGCTAGCCATGCCGACCAAGCCGGCGCCTGCTACGAATAAAGCTGTTAATTTCTTCATATCATCCTCCTTCAAGAAACATCCCCCTGGTGCAAATCTACCAATGAGAGGCGATATTGTTTCTATGTAAAGAGAGTTAATAGTGTTTTTACTTTGAAAGTTACTATAGTATTCTACAATATCCGTTTCGGACCCGTGATTATAACGTTTTATTAACTATGAAATTTCGGAGTAATGTTGAATGCAGCCTATCATTTGGACGTGCTGGTTTCAGGGGCGCGATCAGGCTCCATTTGTAGTGCGCCAATGTATTGAGAGCTGGGAAAGGCTAAACCCTGGCTGGGAAGTCCGCTGCCTCGATCGATACAGCCTTTTATCCTATGCTGCGGGCCTGTCCGAATTCGATCTTGATGATCGCGCCGTCACGGCGGCGTCGCTGTCTGACATCGCCCGTATCGCCCTGCTGCACGAATATGGCGGCGTCTGGGTAGATGCGACGCTCTTTTGCAACCAGCCGCTCGACAGCTGGCTGCCGCAATGCATGGAGGAGGGGTTCTTCGCCTTCGACCGCCCCGACCGGCCTTTGGCGAGCTGGTTCCTGGCAGCGGAACCGGGCAACCCGATCATCGCCGCGTGGGCGGCCGCGGTAGGGGATTATTGGCGGGATCGCGCCCAGGCGGACGAGTATTTCTGGTTCCACGAACTGTTCCGCGCAATCTGTGCCGATCAGCTCGCTATCGACGAAAGCTGGGCGCGGGTGCCAAGAATATCCGCGCTGCCGCCGCATCAGATCCAGGAATTGGGGATGCTGAGTCCCGCGTCGGGCACCGTGCCTCTGGTCGACACCACGCTGCCGCTGTTCAAGCTCACCTATCGCTATCCGGAGGAACAGGCGGGCGAAGATTGCCTGCTGCACTGGCTGATCGGCCAGCCGGAGGGCGAGGTGGCGCCCGCCGAAGAAGAAGCGCCTGCTCCCCTGCCGCAGATTGCTTCGATCAAGGTCGGAACCGAAAATCTGGGCGACCATGTCCAGATCATCGCGGGACAGCGGCTGTTTGCCCGTTTCGGGCTAAAGCCGAACCTTCATGTCGACCGAGACCGAGAATTGGCCGATCCGCCAGCAGGCGAGGAACAGGTGCCGATCCTGCTCAACGGCTGGTTCAAAAGCGGCAATGAGGGCTGGCCGCCCCATCCGCGCTTCGACCCCATCTTTCTGGGCTTTCATATCCGCCTGTTCCAGAGCCCGGCCTTGGCGTCGGAAGAGAGCCTGGCCTATTATGCCGATCGTGGCCCGATCGGTTGCCGCGACATCTATACCAATGATCTGCTTAGCGGCCTTGGAACCGAGACGTTCATTTCCAACTGCCTCAGCCTCACGCTGCCGCGCCGCACGACGAAGAAAAGCCAAACGAGGACCTTCGTCGTCTCGCGCGACGAGCGGCTGGCGCAGGCGATGCCGCCCGAGATCGGTCCGTTCGAAGCCGTGCTCCATTATTCCGGCGACACAGATTTCTGGCGCAATATGGAACGGGCCGAAGCACTGCTGGCGCGCTATCGCGACGAGGCGAAGCTGATCGTCACCTCGCTACTCCATTGCGCGCTGCCCGCCATCGCCATGGGGATTCCGGTGGTGATGGTCTATCCGATCAACACGCCGGCCGGGCGGCAGTCGGACATGGAGCGCTTTTCCTCGCTCGCGCAGCTGGTGCCGATCCATGAGATCGAGACGCTGGGCGCGATCGATTGGGCACCAGCCTTGCCCGATCCCGGTCCGATCAAGCTGGCGCTGATCGACCAGCTCGCTGCGGCGCTAGACAGGCGCGGACTGGCCCGGCGGCGCGCGGTGGGGCCGATCGCGTCGTCCTCGGTTCTGCCGCCACCAGGGTGAAGAGCTTTATCCCTCCGCCAAGATACCGCGCAGATAGCGGCCATAATCGGATTTGCCGAGCTTCTGGATCGCCTTTTCCAATTGCGAACCGTCGATAAAGCCCTGACGGAAGGCGATTTCTTCGGGGCTGGCGATCTTGAAGCCCTGCCGCTTTTCAAGGACGCGGACGAACTCGGCGGCGTCGAGCAGGCTGTCGGGCGTGCCGGTGTCGAGCCAAGCATAGCCACGGCCCATGATTTCGACATTAAGCTCACCGCGCTCGAGATAGACGCGATTGACGTCGGTGATCTCAAGCTCGCCGCGGGCTGAGGGCTTGAGGTTGGCGGCAATGTCGACGACCTGCGCGTCGTAGAAATAGAGGCCCGTGACCGCCCAATTAGACTGGGGGTTTTCCGGCTTCTCCTCGATGGTGATCGCCTTCATGGCCTCGTCGAAGCTGACCACGCCATAGCGTTCGGGATCGTTGACATGATAGGCGAAGACGCTCGCGCCGCTCTTGCGCGACGAGGCGCTGGCGAGGATTTCCGGCAGGCCGTGGCCATGATAGATATTGTCGCCCAGGATCAGCGCGGACGGCTGGTCGCCCACGAAATCCGCGCCGATGATATAGGCCTGCGCCAGACCATCGGGGCTCGGCTGCTCGGCATATTCCAGGGTCATGCCCCAGGCCGAACCGTCGCCCAGCAGCGAGCGGAAAGCGGGAAGGTCGCGCGGGGTCGAGATGATCAGCACTTCGCGGATGCCCGCGAGCATCAGCGTGCTCAGCGGATAATAGATCATCGGCTTGTCATAGACCGGCATCAGCTGCTTGGAGGTCGGAAGCGTCATCGGATAGAGGCGCGTGCCGCTGCCGCCGGCGAGAATGATGCCCTTCATGTTGTCGTTCCCCTTGGGATAGAATGTCAGTTGGCGAGCAGCCGCGCGACGACGCTGTCGAGCGAGCCATGCCAGTCGGGCAGGGTCACGCCGTGGACGTGGGCGATCTTGCCGCAATCGAGCCGCGAATTGGCGGGGCGGGTGGCGGGGGTCGGATAATCGGCGGTGCCGATGTGCCGCACCGAAGCGGACGGGCCACCGCGCGCAGCGGACGCCGCAAAGATCGCTTCAGCAAATTCTGCCCAGCTTGCTTCACCCTGCGCGGTCATGTGGAAGATACCACGCTTATCCGGATAGCTATCGGATACCGTATTGGTAGCGACCTTGATGATGCCATCGGCGATGTCGAGCGCGCTGGTCGGATTGCCGATCTGATCGGCGACCACCGATACCTCGTCCCGGTCGCCGGCGAGGCGCAGCATCGTCTTGACGAAATTGCCGCCGAACGGGCTGTAGACCCAGGCGACGCGCAGCACTGCGACATTGTCGTACGTTTCCAGCACCGCCTGCTCGCCCGCCAGCTTGGACGCGCCATAGACGCCAGTCGGGCCGGTGGGGTCGCTCTCGGCATAGGGGCGGTCCAGCGTCCCGTCGAACACATAGTCGGTCGAGACATGGACCAGCGGTACGCCGAGCGCCTTGGCCGCCTGTGCCACCGCGCCTGCACCCGCGCCATTGACGGCATGGGCGAACTCGACCTCGCTTTCCGCCTTGTCGACGGCGGTATAGGCGGCGGCCGAGACGATGGCGTCGGGGGCCGCGCCTTGCAAAGCGCGCATGACCGAGGCGGGATCGGCAAGATCGAGCTGCGGACGGCCCAGCGCGATGATGTCATGGCCCGCCGCCGCGCCGCGCTCGATCAGGCTGGTGACGAGCTGGCCCGTCTGCCCGGTGACGGCGATCCTCATTTATTGAGACCCAGGCGCTGGCCGTCATATTGGTCGCGCAGCGGCTGCCACCACCACTCATTATCCAGATACCAGCGCACCGTCTTTTCGATGCCGCTGTCGAAATTCTCCTGCGCGCGCCAGCCGAGCTCGGTTTCGAGCCGGGTTGCGTCAATCGCATAGCGCGCGTCATGGCCGGGGCGATCGGTCACATATTCGATGAGATTTTCGCGCGGTGCGTCGGCGGGGCGCAACTGGTCGAGCACGGCGCAGATGCGCTTGACCACGTCGATATTCTTCCGCTCGTTGCGACCACCGACATTATAGGTTTCGCCGGGCTCGCCCTTCTCGATGATGAGGTCGAGCGCGCGGGCATGATCGTCGACATAGAGCCAATCCCGGATATTCTCGCCCTTGCCATAGACCGGCAGCTTGCGGCCTTCGAGCGCGTTGAGGATCGTGAGCGGGATCAGCTTTTCGGGAAAGTGGTACGGCCCGTAATTGTTCGAGCAGTTCGACACGACCACGGGCAGGCCATAGGTGCGCTGCCAGGCTTTGGCGAGGTGATCGGACGCGGCCTTGGACGCCGAATAGGGCGAGCTGGGGTCGTAGGGCGTCGTTTCCTCGAACAGCCCTTCATCGCCGAGCGAGCCATAGACTTCGTCGGTCGAGACATGGAGGAAGCGGAATGCCGCCTTGGCTGCTTCGTCGAGGCCGTTCCAATAAGCGCGCGCAGCTTCGAGCAGGGTGAAGCTGCCCACGACATTGGTCTGGATGAAATCGGCAGCGCCCGTGATCGAGCGGTCGACATGGCTTTCGGCGGCCAGATGCATGATGCGATCGGGTTTGAACCCGGCGATCGCTTCGTCCATCGCGGCGCGATCGCAGATATTGGCGTGGAGGAAGCGGTGGTTGGCCTTGCCCTCGACCTCTTTCAGCGACGCCTCACACCCCGCATAGGTCAGCGCGTCGATGGTGAGGACGTCATAGCCCTTTTCCAGCACCAGATAGCGAACGAGAGCCGAGCCGATAAAGCCGGCGCCGCCGGTGACGATCACGCGCATGAGGTTATTTGCTCCAGCTGAAATAGGTGGGGAGGTCGGCCAGAAGCGGCTGTTTGCGGTCCTTGGGCGACAGCGTGTCCGCATCGGCCACATCGGGCCAGCTGATGCCGATCGCCGGATCATCCCAGGCGAGGCCCTTGTCGCACTCGGCATTATAATAGCCGCCCGTCACCTTATAGGCGATGACAGTGTTCGGCTCGAGCGTACAAAAACCATGGGCAAAACCCGGCGGCACCCAGAGTTGCTTGCCATTATCGGGGGTCAGCGTCTCGCCGACCCATTTTCCATAGGTGGGGGAGCCCACTCGGATGTCGACGGCGACGTCGAACAGAGCGCCAGCAGTGCAACGCACCAGCTTGCCCTGCGCATGAGGATCGCTCTGAAAGTGCAGGCCGCGCACGGTGCCGACCCGCGCGCTCATCGATTCATTATCCTGAACGAAATTATAGGCGCCGATCTTCTCGCCAAAAATATCGGCACGGAACGTCTCGGCGAAATAGCCGCGCTCGTCGCCGATATGCCGGGGGGTAAGGAGGGCGAGCCCGGCGATATCGAACGTCTGTATTTCCATTCTACCCCCAAATTATAGGCGTTGGCCTTATCAGTTGCGGCTGTTTTGCACCGTCTGCACCGCGCTCGTCACCGTCAGGATCGGCGAGAAGAGCTGGCTGATGAGCTGGATCAGCTTGCTCGGCTGGTTGGCCGCAGCATTGCCGACATAGATCACATCCTTATCCTGCATGTAGAAACGCTGGGCGAGGAAGTAGGAGTTCGTCTTCATCATGTTGAGATGATAGACGATCGGGACCTCATTGCCCTGCGCGTCGGTCACATAGCGCATCAGGAAAATCGCGCCCGCGCTGCCGACGCCGGGATTGACGCCGCCCGCTGTCGCGATTGCCTCGGCCAGCGACACGGTCGAGCGGCTGAAGGGGATTTGCTCGACCCGGCCCGGCGCGCCCAGCACCGAATAGGTGCGCGGATTGTTGATGAGGATCATGCGATCGCCGGGATAGGCGCGCACGTCGAGCGCGGGATTGTCGACCAAATCGTTCATCCGCACGTCGATATTCCTGCCACCGCGCGTGATCCGCAGGGTGAGGTCGCGCGCATTACCACGATAACCGCCCGCGAGCGCGACGACATCGGACAGGGATTCCCGGTTGGTCTGGAGGACGAGACGCCCCGGCCGCGCGACTTCACCGCCGACGATGATCGAGTTGGTGATCGCCTGGCTCAGCGTCACCACCACCTGCGGGTTTTGCGACAAGCGCTGGAGCGCGTTGCGGATCATCGCCTCCACCTCACCCACCGTCACGCCCGCGACATGTAGCGTGCCGGCATAGGGGATGGTGATATCGCCCAGATCGTCGACCCGCATCGGCGGCAGCTTCTGTACCTGAACACCGGGATTGGTGCCCATCTGGCCGGTGCCGCCGGTGCCCTGGAACAGGGTGACGCCTGCTTCATAGATGTTGATGTCGAGAATATCGCCTGGGCCGACTAGATCGGTCGGCGGCGGCGCGCGATCGGCGAGTAAAGCCGGCGGCGCCAAGCCGGCCGCGCTCGGCACGTCGGCGATGGTGACAATCTCGGCGACTTGAATAGGCGCGGTGCCATCCTTGGGATTGAGCGCCGTCTTGCGGATCTGCCCGCCCGTCGGGCCGCTCGAAGGCAGCGAGGCACAACCCGCCAATCCGGCTAGCAGCGCTAGATAAAGGCTATTCTTGACGTGCATCGGTTCATGATCTCGAAAAAGACGGGCGGCGATTGGCGGCACGCTTAGCATCGGCGTTCGCGAATGAACAATAGTTCCTAAAGACCTCCCTGAAGTACGCATCGCCCGCCTTGCGCACCGCGCCATGTTAGCCTAGCGCAAACGCGTTGGATGGCTTTTCTAGGCGCTGCGAAAAATTATGGACGCGACCACCTCTTTCCCCGTCGAGGCCGAAGGCTCGCCCCGTCGCTCCGCCCTCGTGGCATGGGTGCGCAAACGGCGCTGGTTCCTGGCTTTCGTCATGCTGCCGACGTTGCTGGCAGCGGTTTATTATGGCCTGATCGCGTCCGACATCTACATCTCTGAATCGCGCTTCGTCATCAAAAGCCCGGACCAGAAAAAGTCGCAAACCTCGACGCTCGCCAACCTCGTGCAGACGACCGGCATGTCGGGCGGGCAGGAGCAGACCAACGAGGTGCTGACCTTCGTGCGGTCGCGCGATGCGCTCAAAGGGTTAGAAGAAAGTCCCGGCGTGCGCGACAAATATGGGTCGCCCGAGGCTGATTATTTCTCCCGTTTCCCCGGCCCGATATCGGACGACAGTTTTGAGAGTCTGTTCAAATATTATGGCAAGATGGTCGATGCCCGCTTCGAAACCGAAGAGGGAACCGCGATCATCAAGGCGCGCGCCTTCACCCCCCAGGATGCCTATGCCATCAACGCGCGATTGCTGGAGTTGAGTGAAGGGCTGGTCAACCGCCTCAATGGCCGCGCGCAGAGCAAGGGCATCATCGAAGCGCAGCGCCAGGTAGACCTGGCCACTGAGCGCGCCAAGGCGGCGCGCGTGGCGCTTACCCAATATCGCAACGCCCAGTCGCTGATCGATCCCAGCCAGCAGGCCGTCGGCGTGCTGGAGATTTCCAATAATCTGATCGCACAGCGCGCCGCACTCCAGGCGCAGCTCGACCTGATGCAGCGGGTCGCGCCCAACAACCCCTCGATCCCGGCGCTGCGCAGCCGTATCGGCGCCATGTCGGTGCAGATCGCCTCGCAGGACAGCCGCGTGGTCGGCACGGGCAGCGGCATCGCTTCGAAGCTCGGCGGTTATGAAAATCTCCTGGTCGAGCAGGAATTCGCGACCCAGAGCATGACCGCGGCCAACACCGCTCTCGTCCAGGCCCGCGCCGAGGCGCAGCGCCAGCAATTTTATCTCGAACGCGTCGTCGACCCCAACATCCCCGACAGTCCGCTGCTGCCCAAGCGCTTTTTGAACATATTGATCGTGTTCGCGGCCTCGCTCTGCCTTTATTTCATCGCCTGGATGTTCATGGTCGGCGTTGTCGAGCACGCATCGGAAGACTGACGATGTCGAGAGTCACTTTGCGCACATTGCAAAATGGCGGGTCGGTCCAGCTGCGCGTGATCCATGCCCTGATGATCCGCGAACTGACCACGCGCTTTGGCCGTGAGAATATCGGCTTCCTGTGGATCATGGTCGAACCATTGCTGTTCGCGGGCTTGGTCGGCCTGATCTGGAGCCTGACGAAAGGTCCGACGCAACATGGGTTGGGCATCATCGCCTTTGTCGCGACAGGCTATATCCCGATCACCTTATTCCGTCATGGCGTATCCCGCAGCGTGGCTGCTTTCACGGCCAATTCCAGCCTGCTTTACCATCGCCAAGTCAAGATCGTCGATTTCATCCTGGTCAGATTTATCATCGAGGTTCTAGGCGGTATGATGGCCTATCTATTCATAGGTATAGTTCTAGTCATCACAAAGGAAATGCCTGTTCCTTCAAATATAGGCCTTTTTATCTCAGGATGGTTTTTATACGCCCTGTTCTGCTTCTCTCTATGCCTTGTCATAGCGCCACTTTCTGAAGTTTCCGAGGTAATGGAAAAATTTATTCCAGTAACGACATATGTCATGATTCCTTTTTCGGGCTTATTTTATATGCTCTCCTGGATGACACCGGAAGTGAGAGGGTATCTTCTCCTTTCGCCATTCGTGAATGGAATGGAAATGATGCGCAAGGGCATCTGGGGCGACCAGGTCACGGCCTATTATAATATCTGGAATCCGATCGTCTGTTCGCTGGTTGCCATAATGATAGGCCTGATATTATGTCGCCGGGTCCGTCGGACGCTAGCTGTCGAATGATCACCTGCCTCAACGTCTGCAAGTCGTACAAACATGGGTCGAAACGCAAGCGCGTACTCGACAATGTCAACCTCGTAGTGGAGCGGGGTGAACGCGTTGCGCTGCTTGGTCGCAACGGGGCAGGCAAGAGCACGCTCATTAAATTGATCGGCGGCGTGGAAATGCCAACGTCCGGCAAAATAAGGCACCAAATGTCGGTTTCATGGCCCCTAGGCTTTGCTGGCGGCTTTCAGGGCAGCCTGACCGGTTACGACAATGCCCGCTTCGTCGCGCGCATCTATCAGCGAGATTACGCCGATATTCGCAGCTTCGTCGAAGATTTCACCGAACTGGGCGCCCAATTGAAGATGCCGGTGAAAACCTATTCATCGGGCATGCGCGCACGCCTTGCCTTCGCCATGTCGCTCGCGATCGAGTTCGACTGCTATCTGATCGACGAGATCATCATGGTAGGCGATCAAAATTTTCAACGAAAATGTTTATATGAACTGTTTGAAAAACGCAGCGATAGAGCTATGATATTGGCTTCTCACAGCACAGAATTGGTCAATGAATTATGCAACAGAGCAGTAATAATTCATAAAGGCCACGCGGACGTTTACGATAACGTAGGAGAGGCTGTTAATGTGTACAGTAATTTGTAGGGCACGCATTAAAGTGCGTATATTTCCAATCTGTTAATAGATATTTTTCGAATATTGTTTAAATTTTATAATTTTATGTACGGATATAACTGCCAGTCGAGGGACAGATCCAAGGTGAATAACCCGATAATGTCGCAAGAACCTGCCTTGCAAGCCTCGATCCACCAAGAGGGGGACAATATCCGCCAGCGCTTGGCGCAGCATCTGTCCGATACCAATCAATGGGTCACGCTTCTTCAGGCCAAGTTTTTGGCCACCGACCCTGCACAGAATACGAACCTCGATTTACAAGCAATCGAAAAGGAATTGGAGCTGCGGCGCAGCGAGGCAAAGAGCCTGCGCGAAGACATCGACCAGCAGAAACGCCGCAGCGAGCAACTCCAGTTTGCGCTCGATGCAGCCACCGCCGCGAAGGCGGAATTGGACGAGAAAATAGCGCAGCTCCAACCTCTTGCCGACAATGCGGGGCTTGTCGAAAGTCAGCTGCGTCAGCGCGAGGAAGAAATTCATCAGGCCTATGCCGAACTCAAGCGCCAGCAAGACGATGCAGAGCAGCAGAAGCGCGAAGCGGACGCGCTGGAAGGCGAAATTGAAAAGCTGCGCGCCAAGCTGGCCGAAGCCGATAAGTGGATCTTCCGCCTTGCCGGGGAACGCCGCAACAACGAACATGCACTGGCCGCATCGCAGGCCAAAGTGGTCCATGCCGAGAAAATCGCGGCAGCCCAGCAGAGTCAGGCGAGGCGCCATGCCGATGCGCTGGTGCAGCGTGAGCGGAAGCTGGCCGAGCAGCGCCTTGAAATAGACCGTTTGGGCAAGGCGCTCGATGAGGCGCGGGTCAAGCTCGAGGCCGCACCGAACCATGGTGAGGACCAGCAAGGCAGCTATGCGGCAGACATCCATCCGCTAAGCATCGAGATACGGCGCCTTGCCGATGAAAAGAGGCTCGCCGAACATAAATGCTGGGGTGCCGAGCAGGAAGCGCAGCGGCTTGTCCAGGAAGTGAGCCTGCTGACGCGCCTTCTCTATGCGACACGGGAAAAAGCTGAAAAATTGGAGGTCCAACGATCCTCTCTTTTGGTTGAAACTGCAAAAGTCGCCGCGCTGTCGAAGGAGTTGCGGGCGGCGCATGACACACAGGAAAAGTTCGCGGGCTTGCTGGCGGAACTCCAGGCTTATGGCGAAGAGCTGGAGAGACAATCGGTCAAGGACAAGAATGAGCGAGAGGCCGTCGAGGCAAGGTTCGAGCAGGAGGCTGCCGCGCGCCTCTGGATGGTCCGCCTTTCCGAAGTTTTGATGCAGCGACGCCCCTTTTGGTGGCATCTGGCACCGAAAGGATGGCGATCCAGGCGGATCCGTGCGACGCTTCGCCGACGCGGCATCTTCGACGCCGACAAATATTGCGACATGTATCCCGATGTTCCGGCCGCCGGCATGGACCCGCTCGAACATTATATGAAGCATGGGATGCAAGAGGGCCGGTCCTGCCCCCTATAGTCGATACTGTTGCGAAGACGAAAAATTCAGGGGTCTGGGGCTTATATGTTTGTCGATTTCAACGAAAATGACGTTAATATTCTTCGGCAAAGCGGTCTTTTCGACGTTGATTGGTATCTTAACCGTTATCCCGATGTCGCGGCATTGGGTATCGACCCCATCATTCACTATCTCGAACTCGGTGCGGCTATGGGCCGTGACCCTTCGCCCAGGCTGAGTTCCACCGGATATCTGAAGGCCAATCCCGACGTGGCCGCCGCTGGGCTCAACCCGCTCGTCCATTATGCCACCAGCGGTCGCTATGAAACGCGCCCGGTGCCGCCGGCGGACGGCGCGGCCCTATGGTCGCCACCGCAGGTCGAATTCGTCCCGCAGCAGCATTTCGATCCCCTGCCGGTCAAGCAGGCGAGGCTCGTCGCCTTCTATCTTCCGCAATTTCATCCGATCGCGGAAAATGACAAATGGTGGGGCAAGGGCTTTACCGAATGGACCAACGTCCGTCCGGCCAAGGCGCAATTTGTCGGGCATTATCAGCCGCATGTCCCGCATCCCGACATCGGCTATTACAGCCTCAACGATATCGACACGCAGCGCAAACAGATCGAGCTGGCCAAAATCTACGGGATAGAGGCGTTCTGCTTCTATTATTACTGGTTCGCCGGCAAGCGGCTGCTCGAATCCCCGCTGGAAGCCTGGCTCAACGATCCGACGCTCGATCATCCCTATTGTGTCTGCTGGGCCAATGAGAATTGGTCACGGCGCTGGGACGGGTCGGACGCCGAAATTCTGATGGCGCAGGAACATTCGCCCGAGGACGACATCAATTGCATCGCCGATATCGCCCGCTATCTGCGCGATCCGCGCTATCTGCGCATCGACGGCAAGCCGTTGCTACTGATCTATCGCCCCAGTCTGTTGCCATTTCCCAAGGAAACTGCCGAGCGCTGGCGCCAATGGTGCCGGGACAATGGCATAGGTGAGATTTTCCTGGCCTGTACGCAATCCTTCGGACAGACCGACCTCGATGCCTTCGGCCTCGACGCGGCCGTCGAATTTCCGCCCAACAATTCCAGTCCCGCCGACATCACCGGCAATGTCCTGCCCATGCGCGGCGATTTCGAAGGGCGGGTCTATGACTGGACCGATTTCGTCAAGCGCAGCGAAGCCTATCCCGAACCGAGCTACAGGCTGTTCCGGTCGGTATGCCCAGGGTGGGACAATACGGCGCGGCGCAAGACGCGCGGGGCCATATTCGCCAACAATACGCCCGCCCTTTATGAACGGTGGCTCGACAATGCCGTCGCCGACACGGTTCGGACCAACCCCAATCCGCAGGAACGCATCATATTCGTCAATGCGTGGAACGAGTGGGCAGAAGGCGCGCATCTCGAACCCGACATGGAGACGGGTTTCGCCTATCTCGAAGCGACGCGCCGCGCCATTGCGGGCTGGCGGCCCGGACAAGCCGCACCGCATGGGAAAATCGCCCTCGTGTGCCACGACGCCTATCACCATGGCGCGCAATATCTTTCGCTCAACATCGCGCGTTCCCTGGCGAAATGCGGCTATGAAGTGCATATCTTCCTGCTAGGCGACGGCCCGCTGAAAGGCGCGTTGAGCGAGGTTGGCTATCTGCACGACCTGTCGGGCCATGACCCGCAAGGCCCCTATGCGCGCAGGCTGGTCAGCGAATTGCGCGATCTGGGTGCGCAGAGCGTCATCTGCAATACGCTGGTGTCGGCGGCCATCCTGCCCCTGTTCAAAAAGCAGGATTATCGCATCGTCTCGCTGATCCATGAGATGCCCGACGTCATCCGCCAATATGGGCTGGAAAACACTGCCAAGTCCGTAGTCGAACTCGCCGACAAGGTCCTGTTCGCCTCGCAACCCGTTGCCGACGCCTTTGCCGGGTTTGCGCCTTTGTCAGCAGATAATCATGCGATCCGGCCGCAGGGCCTTTACAAAGCCAACGGCTATCGGCGGCAGAAGGATGGCATCGCCTCGGCGCGCAGGGCCTTGCGCCGAGAGCTGGAGATCGCGCCGGATGCGCCTGTCATTCTGGGCGTTGGCTATGCCGATGAACGCAAGGGCGTAGACCTGTTCGTCGAAGCGGGCCTAGAAATCCTGAAACAGGTGCCCGACGCGGTGTTCGTCTGGATCGGCCACGACGCGCAAGGGTGGACCGAACAGGTTCACAAGACGGTCGAGGATTCAGGCAAGTCGGCGCATTTCCTGTTCCCCGGTCTCATCCGGGAAACCGACCTTTATTATGCCGGCGCGGATATTTTCGCGCTAACCTCGCGCGAAGATCCCTTTCCCTCGGTCGTGCTCGAAGCGATGGATTGCGGCCTGCCGGTCGTCGCCTTTGCGCAAGCGACGGGCATGGATGCGGTTATAACGGCATGCAATGGCATTCTGGTGCCACGGTTCGACACACGCGCCTATGCCGATGCGATGATCGCCCTGCTCGCTGACGACGGACGCCGTCAGGCCTGCGGGCAAAAAGCCGTGTCGATGATCGATCGGGATTTCGTTTTCGACACCTATGTCCAGGATCTGCTGACCTATCTCGGCGAGAAAAGACCGACCGTCTCGGTCATCGTGCCCAACTATAATTATGCAAATTATATCAGGGACAGGCTGCAAACGATCGTCGATCAGGACTATGTCATCTATGAGATCATCGTCCTCGACGACAAGTCACCTGACAATAGCATTGAGGTCATTGGGAAGTTTCTCTCCGGCTGCGACATATCGACCAGACTGGTCGTAAACCAAGAAAATTCCGGTTCTGTCTTCAGGCAATGGCAGCGCGGTCTGGAACTGGCGAAGGGCGACCTTGTCTGGATCGCCGAAGCCGACGATCTGGCGCACCCGTCCTTCCTGACCGAGACGGTCGCGGCCTTCGAAGATCCCGATGTCGTCATGAGCTATTGCCAGTCGCGGCAGATCGACGCGCAGGGCGTCGTCACGGCAAACGACTATCTCGATTATGTCTCGGACCTCGACGCCGCGCGCTGGACCCGTCCCTATAAGGCGACGGGACGGGAGGAGATCGCGGCCGCTTTGTTCTTGAAGAACACCATACCCAACGCCAGCGGCGTGGTTTTCCGCCGTTCGGTGCTTCAGGATGTCCTCGACAAGCATGGCGAGGAGATCATCTCCTATCGCAACGCCGGCGACTGGGTCGCCTATCTGCGCCTGCTGGAACGCGGCAGCATCGCCTTCACGCCAAAGGCACTCAACGACCATCGCCGCCACGCCGGCAGCGTGACAATCGGCAACGCGAACCAGCGCCATTATGATGAAATAGTCGCGGTGCAAGCCGATGCGATTGCCCGTCATGCCTTGGGGGAAGAGGCGAAGAAGCGGGCAGACGACTATGCCGCACAGGTCGCGAGTTATTTTGGGATTACGGCTTAGACATACCTAGAGAGTTTCCATTGAGGGGAAACTCTCTTATCGTTCGAAGCCGCATTTTCCGAGCTGTCGACCGTAAACGGTCAACTTGAAAATGTTTGTCTTATGACTTTATCGTCCGTTTGGGTTCAGGATGTGTTGCCCGCGAAAGGGGACGATCGCAAAACCGCTGGTCGTGGAGGGACCGGTTAGAGTAGGATCGCCCTTTCTTTTCCATCAGGCCCGAACAGATACCGGGGCTTTTCGGCCCGGATGACAAGCATGGGACGGAAAAGATGAGCAACTATCTACCACAGGCCATCGGCATCGACGTCTCCAAAGCGACACTGGACTGCCATGCCCGCCCTGCCGGGATCGACCTACAGTTCGCAAATACCGCCAAGGGCCACAACGCATTGATCGCCTGGGTCCAGCAATGGGAGGTCGAGCGGATCGCCTATGAGGCGACTGGCACGCTAGCCAAGACCGATCGCTACTCGCCCGCATGGCCGTCTCGTTGCAACCGCCGGTCAAGCCTGCCCGGAACCCGAAGCAGAACCAACTGGCCGAACGTATCAACGCCGCGACGGCCTGGTGCGTGATCGCACCGCACTCAAGAACCGCGAAAAAAACCTAACCGTCGCGTTGCTCAAACGGCAGTGCGCGCAGCGCCTCGATCAGATCGCCCGTCACATAACCGCGCTAGACGCCGAGATCGCCATCACTGCCGTGATGCGGAAACTCGTCCTCACTGCAAATGCCCTGCTCAAGGCAGACCGCATCTGGACGCCGGAACGCGCTTGACCATCACGGATACTCTAAATTACCCCTTATAGTTAAGACCATTCGCAGCAAGAAATTGTTTATAGATTATGCGGTTTGCATCTCGGCGTGCCGCATAATCTTCTGTGTTGATTTTTTCAAAAGCCGCTTTCACCTTCGGCAAACTGAAATCTCCCCCGAATAGCTCCGGCGCTACAGTCGGAATGCCTGCAAAATCGATCATTTCGCTCGTACGGGAATCATGTGCCAGAAGAATTGCCGACGTACCGGAATTCAAAGAAACGATTGCGCCATGCAAACGCGTGCCAAGGACTCGGTCTTTTGTTCTCAAATAAGCTGACCACTGGTCAAGATCGAGAAATGTCCTGCCATTATGGTCCAAATATCTCTTTAGCTCTTCAATACTGTTCATCCCATACAGATGGCTCAGTTCTGATATACGAGAGGTATCCATTGCAATGCCTGATTCAGGCTTAAGTAGATACTCCATCTCCTCTGGCTCAGATTGATATATCATATCGTATTTGTTTATACCGCTGGCAGTAAACAACATGTTATTCAGGTTTGTTCTTTTAGCTTCCTCATATGAGTAATAATATCGTGTTGATTGGATAACCGTATCCGAACCGGTCTTTGCAATATCGCTTCCCTCCATAAACGCCATATAGAGCGAGGGGCATCCTGTAGTGACGACATTCATTATGCCGATGCTCTGCAGATAGCGTGTAGTAAGAAAACCGCGTGTAGAAATAAAGGGAGCTTTGGTAGATAATATTCTGATCAATCTTTCGCATGAGGCATTAATACGGACTGCGCCAAGATCGGTAGTATCCGCCTGCAAACCGATACCAATGGTTACGACAGGAATTTCAACACGTTCGATCAGATCTGCCAACCAGTCCCAATTGTCCTTCTGGTTCAGCCAATTCGCCGCCGGGATGACAATTGCATCGAAATTTTCGTTCACTGCTGCAGGATCGAAGGAAAAGCCAACCTGCTTCACTTCGGCGTCAATTTCCCGGTACATGGCGGTCGTGAACATCAGGTTGCCGGTATTCATGCCGATAGCCTGATATAAGGTCTTAAAGTCCAAGCCGGCGACATCACGGGCCAATGCTGGATTGATCGATACAACGCCGACGCGCAAATAAATTCTCCCGATAAACTAGCTTTGGCGTACCTGATATATGCCACAGAGCGCGAAGATGACCTTTTAGCGTCTTTATGCCGGTCGCCTATCTCATAGGCTACCTGTTTGTTGCCTCCTGAAGGCCTGATAGGCCCTCATGGGTTGAACGGTCGATAAACTCGCGCGGCGATCTGTGGCCGAGAGCCCGGTGCGAACTTGTTCGTCGTCTTGCTCTTAACCGTCCCACCTACTCAAGAGTTGAAGCCTCCGGCAGCCTGGCGCGGTTCAGTCCGGCCGACAGCCCTTCGCCTTGCCAAGCCCACATAACTAGCGTTAAGTCCGCATAGCTCCGGTGTAATCGTTCGAATAGTCTGCGAAGTGGGAGTCATATCTTGTCGATCCTAGACATTTTTCGTTCCAAGAAGACCATGGAACGGCCCTCGGTTGCTTTCGACCCTGCGCCTGTGGAACCGATTTCCGGCTCTGCGGCCGAGCCTGTTCCGGCCGGGCCCGTCAATAATCTTGTGCAACCACTCCCACGAGACCTGTTTAACAGCAGACGATATCTGGAGAGCAACCCTGACTTGCTGCATACGGCAGCGCATTCCAACGATTTCGATGCCTATGAACATTATGTTCTGACCGGACATGGCGAGGAGCTTGCCGGCATTCGCCCGCGCAGCGTGCCTTCCCAATCGCCATCGCTCGGCCTTCGTTATCATGCGGACGAAAATCTGCTCGAGCGTATCATCGATTTGGAGATTGAAAAGCGCGCGCTACTCTCCGCCTGGGACAGCCGCCTCCAGGACGTGGGCGCCATCACGTTCGACATGCTGGCCGAAGATGTGGATGACACCACTGCGCCGCTTCTCGATCGCACGACATGCGATGAAAGCAGCCTCAGTCCTGACCAGAAATTCTGGCGCGACAATGGCTATCTGATCAAGGAAAACTTCATCCCGCACGACCTGATCGATCGCTATTGCGAGATCAGGGCGCGTCACCCGTCCAAATTCGGATGGGATTGTCCCGTACCCTATATGTATATCGAGGAAATGCGGGACGTAAGCCTCTACCCGCCCATGATGAAGCTCATGGAAAGCCTGATCGGCGAAGAGATGGGCCTGCATCTCAACCTGACCGGCTGGGTCAGCACCGAACGCAACTGGCATCAGGACGATTATCTCAATCCGCCCTATATCAACAGCTGGTATGCCGCCTCCTGGATCGCGCTCGACGATATCTCTGCCGACAGCGGGCCGTTCGAGTTCGTGCCCGGCTCTCACAAATGGCCGCTGCTCAAGAGCCACAAGGTTCGCATGTTCCTGACGCCGGAAGAGCGTAACCACACCAACTGGTCCAAGATTTCCGAGCGATATGTCAATGCCATCGCGGACGAGGAGATCAGCCGCCGCGGCATGGCGCCGAAGCAATTTCTGGCGAAGAAGGGAGACTTGCTGATCTGGCACGGTCGCCTGATGCATCGCGGCAGTGTCGCGCGCGTACAGGACATGCCGCGCAAGACGCTGATCGGGCATTACAGCGGCCTTTCACACCGGATCGACATGCCGATCGTTCAGCGCACGCCTGAAGGCAGTGCCTATTTCCACATCGACATGCCTCTCGGCTTCAATCCCTATGAGGCCGCCGCATAGAAGGACCGCGTCGTCTGATGCTGCGCCGCCGGGATCGCATGCAGCCCGGCGCGCGCGGCAAGGATAGCCATCGCACGATAGTCGAGGGAATTGCCGTCCGACCGCCCACGGGAAAGCATGGCCGCGAGAGGCTCAACTTGCGCCTGTCGCGCTTTCCTCCTAATCGAAAGATGCACATATGCGGGCGCGGGGGTTCATGGCTCAGTTCGGTCAAGTGTTTAAGAATCTTGTCAAATCATCCAGACAAGTTCGGCCCCTCCAGGTTCCTGCCGATCAGATCGAGGACGTTCGGCAATCGGGCCTGTTCGACCGGGATTGGTATCTCAAGGAATATCCCGATATCGCCGCTGCGGGCGTCGATCCGCTGCTGCACTATATGGAACATGGCCTGGACGAGGCGAGAAATCCCAACAGCCTGTTCGACGCGGCCTGGTATCTCGCCCAGTATCCGGACGTGCGCGACGCCGGCTATAATCCGCTGCTCCATTATATTCGCCACGGCGCCGCCGAGCGCCGCGATACCAGCGCGCGATTTCGGCCGAGCATGTTTCAGGATCCGCGCACACCGCGCGGCCCCTTTCATCTTGCCGCTGCCCTGACCTATCTCCGAAAGATCGGAAAGTCCGCGAGCAATCGCGGTCTGCCGCCCTTTGCGACCAAACGCATCCTGATCATCGCCGAACTCAGCATACCGCAATGCCGCAAATATCGCGTCGAGCAGAAATGCGAGCTTTTCGAGCGCCTTGGATATGACACCACTGTCATCAACTGGCATGAAGCCAGCCTGTGCGAAGCCGCCCTCACCACCCATTCCATGGTCATCTTCTATCGGGTGCCCGCCGCGCAAAGCGTGTTGCAGTGCATTGCAAAGGCGAAGGTGCTGGGTCTGAGCACCTTCTGGGAAGTCGATGACCTCATCTTCGATCCCAACGCCTATATGGCCAATGCCAGCCTGAAGGCCGTTCCTGCAGCCATACAAAGGGCGGTTCTAACCGGCGTACCCAACTATCGGGCCGCCATGCTCGCCTGCGATGAAGGTATCGCATCGACGCAGGCCTTGGCTCAGGCCATGCGGGAGGCGGGCGTGCGCCAAGTTCATGTCGTGGAAAACGCCCTCGATGCCGAAAGCGTGAAGGCGGCGAAGACGGCGGTGACCCGCAGGCGGGTGACCGATACTGCCATACGGATCGTCTATGGTTCAGGCACCAACACTCATGACGAGGATTTCCTGGAAGCAGCCGAAGCGATCCGGATTTGCCTCCAGAACCACCCTGAAGTGAAGCTGCGCATCATCGGCGAGCTTAACCTGCCGGCGGACTTTTCCCGCTTCGGCAAACGGGTGGAGCGCTTCAGCGGCACCACTTATCCGAAATATCTTCAACTCATGGCCGATTGCGACATCGCGATCGCCCCGCTTGAGCCGACGCTCTTCAACGACGCCAAGAGCAATATCAAATATATCGAGGCCAGCATCGTCGGACTGCCGTCGGTGTGCTCAACCAGGGCCGAGTTCACTGGTATCATCGACCATGGCCGGAACGGGATGCTGGCGAACGATACCCGATCCTGGCTGGAAGGTCTGGAGACCCTGATCGCAAGCCGCGAATTGCGCGTCGATGTCGCTGCCCGCGCCAAGGACGCTGTATTTGCGCGGTACAGCCAGGACAGCATCGCGCGAACCCGGCTGGCGCCGATCGTGGAGCGGCTGGAGACGCCCCGCAAGCCCCTTCGGGTCCTGGCGGCAAACGTGTTTTTCGAGCCGCGCAGTTTTGGCGGGGCCACGATCGTGGCTGAGCAGATGGCCCATCGGCTCCATCAGCGCGACGACACGGAAATGGCGGTGTTCACGACCGCCCCGCCGGGAGCGGCTGAACCCTATCAGATCCTCAAATATCATGCCGGCGACATTCCCGTTTTCGCGATCTGCGTGCCGGATACGCATGATCCCACTTTGACGTTCGACACCGAATATACCACCCACGGCTTCCGCGAAGTCCTGCGCTTCACCAGGCCGGATGTGGTGCATTTCCATTCGATTCAGGGCCTGGGCGCCCCGCTTTTGAAGATATGCGAGGAAGAAGGCGTGCCGATGGTGGTTACGCTGCATGATGCCTGGTGGATCTGCGGCCGGCAGTTCATGATAAAGGGGGACGGAAGCTATTGTTTCCAGACCAAGGTCGATCTTAATGTGTGCAGCACCTGCGTGGATGATGCCGGCATCAATCTTTACCGCCAGTATCGCCTGCGCGACATGTTGAACCGGGCCGACCTGCTGCTGACGCCGAGCCATTTCTTCCACGATATCTACAGCGCCAACGCTTTCCCCGCAGAACGTCTCGGCGTCAACCGGAACGGTGTCGCTCGCCCTGCCGACTTCAAGCGCTCGCCATCCTCCAAATTGCGGTTTGGCTTTGTCGGCGGCAACGCGGCGGTGAAGGGCGCACATCTCATCCAGAAACTGTTCGCGACGCTGGATCGGTCCGATTACGAACTGGTCATCATCGACAATCTTTTGAGTCTGGGCTTTTCTTCGATTTCAGCCGAACAATGGCCCATCACCGGCGACCTCAAAATATTGCCTGCCTATAATCAGGACAATATGGATGACTTCTATTCGCAGATCGACGTTCTGCTGTTCCCGACGCAATGGAAGGAAAGTTTCGGCCTGACCGTGCGCGAGGCCCTCATTCGGGACATCTGGGTCATCACGACCGATGCGGGCGGCGTGGTAGAGGATGTTGTCGATGGTGAGAATGGCGACATCATTCCGCTGCTGGATGACGGATCGGCGCTCAAGGCGGCTGTCGAACGCGCCCTGGACCGATCTGCGGCACTGATGCGCCAACATAATCCCTACAAAGCGAAGATCGTCGATCATGAACAGCAGGCCGAGGACCTGTATCAGCATCTAAGCCGCGTCGCCCGCAGCCGGCCTTATCCGCGTCTTCGCAAGCCGGAAGCTGACGGTTCCCCTGGCCTGAGCAAGGTCGATCGAGCGCCCACCATGCTGAAGAGCGAACGGCAATAGCTATCCAAGGCGGGATTTCCGATTGGGCCGCTCCGATCTGTTCGTGATGTAGGCGCTAGATGCCTGCCGCGATTTCTCAACCGTCAGATGATCCCATCTGACGGGAAATCGCTCTGATAACGGGTTTGTTCGATGATCACCGTCTTGCTCTTCTCACGCGCCTTGACGGTATCTGGGTCATGGGCAGCGATGATGGCGCGATAAATGGCATGAAGCGCATCGGCCTGATCGGCCATGCTGCGAGGCGTCTCGGCCCGCGCGGGCGGGGACGTCCTGTAGCGCGCCGGGTCGGCGTCCAGTTTCGCAAGCACCCTGTTCAGATCCCGGCCGGTGGTCGTATCGATGACATAGCCGTTGCGGTCCTCTTCGATATCCTGGCCGATGGCGCCCAGGTTCGACGCCACCGCCCACAGGCCGCTGCCCAGTGCCTCGCGCGTCACCAGCCCGAAGCTTTCAGGCCAGGTCGAGGGCGCGAGTAGCACATCGAGCCGACCATAAAGCCGGCCCACCTCCGCTTGGCGGACAGGCGCGGTCAGCGTCACGGGCGTCGTGCCCCATAATGTGTCGATCGACTGGCCCGGCGACAAAGTCCCGTCGACCATCGTCAGGTGCAGATTTTCATAATGGCCCCGACGAAGCGCCGCCTCGATGAGCGACGCGCCCTTATGCGCGGACCGACCGCCGACATGACCCAATGCAACGCGACCATCCGCGCGCGGCGAACGCACCACTTTTTTGAGCGCCGGCGCACCATTTTCGACCACCCGCAGCCCAGTTATCCCGGCCTTTGCGTAAATGTCGGCGAAGGGCGTCGAAACGCTGAGATTGGCCTGCGCATTCTGGAGCAGCGAGGTCAGCCGCTGGCGTCTGGCGATGGATTGCAGCCGATCACGGCCAGCGACGCAATCCGCCAGAACGTCTGTGCCGGGTAGCCGCAACAAGCCATCCTCATCCACGAGAAACTGGTGATCCGATATCCACCATGCGTCGTGAAGGGTCACGACATAGGGAATGTTCCGGCGCAGCGCGACTTCGACGATCGTCGCGGTCAGCCGCTGGATGCAGTGAAAATGGACGAGATCGGGCTGGAAATGATCAAGAACCCGCTCGAACGGCTCGTCATGCGCGTCGTTGAACGGTCGCCAGTCCATATCGGGTTCCTGCAGCGTCGACAGGCGATAGACGGGAACGCCCTTTTCCGACCCTATGCTCAGACGACCAGGAGGCAAAGCTCCCTCGGCCGAGCAGAATATGCCGATATCCAGATCGGGATGGCGCTCTTTGAAGGCCCAGACATTATCCTCGACCACTCGCGTCGCGCCGCCATAGCTTTGCGGCGCGAAGAAGACATTGCACACGAGCACTCGGGGACGCTTGGGTTGGGGAGTGACCTTCGGAGGAGGGCTGCCGAATGCGGATCGCAGCGTCTGTGCCGCCACCTCGATATCATAGTCCCGCAACGCTTTTGCGCGCGCCTTTGCCCCAACCTCTTCGCGCAAAGCGGGATCGGTGATCAGCGTCTCCAGAACATCATGCCATTGCGCCGGAGATCGCGCGATATAGCCGTCAACGCCGTCTTCGACGACATCCTCATAGGTGCTGGTGGCGCTGACGATCGAGGGGATTTGCAGCACCGCCGCTTCCAGCCATTTGATCTCGCTCTTGCAGTCGGCGCCGATACCCGGCTCCAGAACGGCCAGGTTGATGTCGCAGCTCGCGAGCACCGACCAATAAGCGGTAATGTCGGCAATGAACGGATAGGTGATGATCCGATCACCCATGGCGGCCAGTTCGGGCTTGAGCTTGAGATGCCCGACGATCACCAGATCGACATGGGCAAAGCGCTGCATGAGCGCGAAAAGCGCGGGCGCTACCAGCCGGTTGAAGTCGGCATTATGCGCCTTGGTGCCTGACCCGTAAAAGATGCGGACGCGCGCCGTGGCGTCGCGGCGGATGGGATGGGAACCCATGGTGATCGCCGCCTCGTTGCGTTCGTCCAGCGCGTTGCGGACGAGGATATTAGCCGTGGTCGCCGTTACCCTCTGCATTTGTTCAGCCAGAGCCGGCGTCGAAGCGATGCTGCCCATGCACATCGACATGGCGTAGCAAAACAGCGGAACCCCGAATTGCAGCCCCGCATATTCAGCGGCCGATATCTGCCCTTCGAAGGACGCAAAGGCATCGGGATAGCAGCTGGCGTCGAAGATCAGGTCATCGATCTCATAATAGGTTTCGAGGTCCATGCTGTTGGCATGCAGGATGGCGTGCAGAATCCGGGGAAGAGCTGCGACGCGGTAGAAGATCGCCGCCCGCGCGCCGACGAGACTGTCCATGAAACCCTGAACATCGTGATGCGAGAAAATCCTGACCGGGATGCCGGCGCTTTTGAACTGAAGCGCCTTTTGCTCGACGCGGTAATGCGTGCATTGCCGCAGATCGTCATTGGCGAGGATCGCGACATAGCCTTGCGGGTCGCCCCCGGTGGCGGCGGGGAGATCGTCCAGTTCCCTGTACAGTGCCTGGATATCGTCCAGCGTCTCGGTGAGAAGAGTGTCGCCTGCTTCCCGTTCGCCCCCTGCGGCACCAGGCTCCGCCGCTTCCCGATAAAGCGCATGCGCCCGCGCGCTTTGATGATCGAAAGTAAGTTGGACCAGTTCGTGCAGCTTGTGGCTGAATTCCACTTTCTGCCGCCACAGCGGATAGGCCTGGCGCAGAATGTCGAAAGCCTCGGGAAATTCCCTGCGTTCGGCATGGATCGTCGCGGCATGGAGGAAGGCCGATAGCGGCGCGCGGCCCTTAGAAATCGCGGCGATATAGGATTCCAGCGCCTTCGCGGCCTCGCCCAGTTCGCGATGGGCGTCCCCCAGGACCGACAGGGTTTCCGCCTGCGGTGCGATCGTGATGGATTGCTCGAACAGCGCGAGCGCCTTGCGCATGTCGCCATGAACCAGGGCGCGGCGGCCAATGCTGGCGAGCAACCAGGCCGCATCCTGTCCCATCAAATCAACATTGCCGATGATCTTGTGCGCAGGCTGGCCATAAAGCGCGATCAGAACCTGGTTTCGCGTGGTCGCGGAAGGTAGCTTCGATCTTTGCGCGAATGCTTGCCAGTCGAAAGATAAAGGGAAAGGCAATCCGCCAAGATAGGAGGCAAGAAAAATACGCTCATTGGGCGCGACACCGGCGGTAAAGCCTTCGGTTAGCCAAGCTCGGTACAAATCCGCGTCGGATTTTCGACCATGCGCCGGCATAAGGTCATTTTCGCGGAGAAATTTGACGTCAAAGGCATATTCGAAATTGATCGGCCATAACCGGTCGATCCCTTTGGCAAGGAAGAGGTCTATTGCTTCCTCACGGGACTGAGGGATTTCCTCTATCTCATCGCCACACCATGACAGAAAATCGGACGTCGAAAATATGGATCGCCATTTTTCCTCTTCGATCAAGACATTGCCCGAAGCGGAAGCGGGCTCAAATCTAGAAATTCTCCCTTCTTTACGGCCATTATTCAAATAGTGGAGAAATAGGTCTTCATCTTTGTCAAATCTTGAGATCAGGTCCTTATTGTAGAATTTATAGGCGTTTATATCAAAATCACGGTAATCACTGCTGTGAATGGCATGTTGCAAATATGCATTCTGATTAGGAAATCGCCCTTCCGATTTACCAGTTTTAATGTAATGCCTTAAAGCCTTGCTCTTGCTAAAATATTTTAAATCATCATAATGATTTATATAGAAATTTGCATTAAATCCCTTGGCGAAGTTATTCGCAATGAATTTATACATGAATTTTTTAGCAAATTTCAAAGCAAAACTCATGAGTTTTCGTTATATGATTCCGCGTCATATTTTATATGAATATTTTTCTATTTTAATAATCTCTTGATAAGCGATTTTCTGCCTGATTTTTGGTTAGAGGGCAGTGCCTCGGGCATTATTTTGTCCACTTCTTCCCCCAGATACCTATTCGCCCGCCGCTCCCCATCACTGATCGCCGAAATGCTGCGCAGAGCCAGCTTTCCCACCGCCTCGTCCGAAAAAGCAGGGGTGTAGTAGATGCAATCGTCGAAATAATAATGCGTAACCTGCGACCAGCGGGTGAGCGTCGGGTCGTTCTGGCGACTGCCCCCATGGAGCAGGTTGGCGCACCAGATCAGCGCTTGGCCCTTCTTCGCCAGGAAAACGTCCTCCTGCGCCCCATGAGCCTCACACAAGGCGCGCCACGCCGGCCCATAAGGGTCCTGCGCCGACGCCAGGTCGCTGCCGAACCCACGCCGTCCAATCAACGCATTGGTCACGATCGGCCATTTATGCGATCTGGGATAATAAAAAAGCGGCCCGGCGTCGGGACCGATATCCTCCATCGCCAGCCAGACGCCGCACATGAAGCGTTCGGGCAGGGAAGAGAAATGGACCGAGTCCGAATGCGCGTCCTGCTGCGTGCCAACGGGGAAGTTCAACGTCTGGAATGGGAAGGTGGCGCGGCCATAGAGCTTGCTCAGAAGGTCGATAATGCCCTGATTGGCAGCGATCGCGCGTACATCCTCATCGAACGTCCAGGCATCCTGCACGCGCCCCTCGCCAGACGTCTTGTCGCTGGCAGGATCGGCAAAATCCACGCCATAGGTAGGCCCAAGATTCTGCTGGATCCGCGCGATCCGCGCGTCGATCTCGGCGTCGGGGAAGTCGAGCACGGCATAGCCACGCTCATGCAGGTCGCGCGCGATCCTCTGTTCCTCCGGGGTCCAATCCTGCGCCCCGCAAAGCGCCGGAAAGAGCGGGGATTCGATCAGAGGCAGGCCGGGAAACGGATTGGTCACTCTTTACGCCTTTTCCTGTGGTCGAGGAGCAGGCGCAGCCTACGGCGCGTGCCGCCTCGCCCCTGCCCTATATCCTTGAAGATTGTACCAAAATCATGCCGGATGGTGCCACGATCGTCGAGCCCGCGATAGAGCCGCCAAAAGGCCTCCGCCCCGATCGCCCGCGGCATGTGCCAGACGCCATGATAGCCAAAGCTGCTCGCGATATCGCCGGCGCGCTCGGCCGCGAACAAGTCGGCGAGCAGGCGCGGGGCGAAGCGCATCCCCCTCCCCTCCAGCCAGGCGCGATTGGCCTGGCCGATGGCGATATCCTCAGGATGCGAAGGCACAAACCCCGGATCGCGGCAGGCCATCATCAGGCGGCGACTGCGCAGCGAAAAGCCGCCATTGCCGACATCATAGCCATCGTCGAACTGCGGCCAGCTCGCGCCGATATAGTCGAAATCAAGAAATTCCGACCGCCAGCGCGCCGCGTCGAGCACATGCCCATCCCATTGCGCGACCAAACAATGCGACGTTCCGACATGATCGACCATATGACGCAGCAGAAAGTCGGAATAGGCCGCCGAAGAGGCAAGGCGCGCGATCGGCACCACTTCGATGGCCGAATGACCGGGTACGGCCGGGACGTCGGTGAAGAGCTTGCAGGCGGCGAAATCAACCTGCTCCAGGCTGGCTTCCAGCGCGCGGATCGTGGCGGCGACGTTGACCGAGGTCGCGGCGCAGAGCGTAACCTGGCGCAGCGCGAGCCGGGGCATAGGGCCGGACTCCACCGTCTTAGAGGGCCAGGGTGAACCGCTCGGCCGCGCGGCTGAGCTTGGGATGATGGAAGGGATCGGTGACGCTGTCAGTCCGCCATAGCCGCTGCAACGCCGCCAGTTCGCCGGCAAAGCGCGCCGCCCCCACCGGATCGCGGTCGAGCCCACGCGACACCGATTCATGGTGGATCAACGTCGCGCGCGGCTCGTAAAGCGACTGCCAGCCGCGCTGGTTCAAGCGCAGGCACAGGTCCACATCGTTGAAGGCGACCGCGAAATCACGCGCGTTGAGGCCACCAACGGCGAAAAAGCGCTCACGCTGCACGACGAGGCAGGCGGCGGTCACGGCAGAGGTGAATTGTGGCAGGGCATGGCGGTGAAAATAGCCTTCTTCGTCAGGGCGTAGGAAGCGATGGGCGTGGCCCGCCGCATTGCCCATGCCGATGACGACGCCGGCATGCTGGACCCGCCCATCGGGATAGAGCAGCCGCGCGCCCACCGCCCCGACATCGGGGCGCAGCGCCTGAACCGCCATTGTCGCCAGCCAGTGCGGCTCTGTCATCTCGATATCATTGTTGAGCAGGCAGAGCAGCCGCCCGCCCGCCACTTCCGCCGCGCGATTGTTGATCGCCGAATAGTTGAAGGCGCCTGCATGGCGCAAAACCTGCACGCGCACCCCCGGCATCGCCTCGCCCAGCCTGTCGAGATAGGCGAGGGTCTTGGGGTCATCGCTGTCATTGTCGACGACGATCAGCTCGATATCGGGATAGTCGGTCGCCGACACCCCCTGAAAACAGGTGCGCAGCAGGTCGATGCAGTTGCGCGTGGGCACGATGATGCTGACGGGCGGCAGATCCTGCGTCGGAATGGCAACCGCTGCGGGCACCGTCGGCGCGGGACGCGCGCGGCGATGGTGCAAAACCGCCTGAAGATGGACCGGAACCCCCTGCCCCACTGCGCGCGCCACCAGCTGCCGCGCCCAGTCGCGCCCGCTTGCCGCCGCCAGATCGCCGGCCTCCACGCGCAGGATGCAGGCGCCAGTCAGATAGTCAAAATGGCGGAAAAGCTCCGCATTCCAGTCGGGCTTGAAATGCGGCGAGACATGCCGACCCCGCCGATCCAACAGGTCGTCATCGGCGTAGATAAGGGACGTTTCTCCATCCGCACCCGCCAGCGCCGCGCGATAGGCGCTTGCCAAGCCCGGTGCCACGACATCCCCCGCCGCGATCGGCATCAGCCAGGGACCGGCGCTCCAGTCGATCCGCGCGGTCCCCCCCGAAAGACCATCAAGCCCGATGGTCAGCGCCTCTACGCCCTCCGCCGCAAGCGCGCGCAGCGTGTCGTCCAGCCCGGCTTCGCCTGCGCTGACATCGACGAGCGCGACGATCGGTGGCGTGTGCCGGGCTTCGACGCCCGCGCCCTCCCCTACCCCCGGACGTGCCGCGCGTGCTTGCCGCAGCGCCCAGAGCGAATAAGCGCGCGGCGACGCGCCAAGCAAGGTGGCGAACTGGCTGCGCGACCGCACCCGCTTGCACTTCAGCCGCCACCAGCAGGCAGTGAGATAAGCCTTGGGCGCCGCAACAAAAGCATCGGCATGAACCCGCAGTAGCAGCCATGCGTGGCTTGCCCGCGCGCCATATCCTTCTGTCGAGTTCGATCGCATGAAGCGGTTGCGTTAGCGATATTGACGGCACGAACAAGAGGAACCGGAAGGGAGTGCCCCTATCAGACACGCCAGCAAATGATATCCGATAGATATCCATGAGGTATCGGATAGCTAGATCGCTTGCATGGGATATCCAATGGATATCCTGCCGCTCTACCGGCGCAAATCTACCTGCCAATGGGTATTTCGGCAGGATATCTCCGGCCCGCAGCCGGTGCTAGCGGTCGAACCATGCGCGATCCAATCCATCCCGATCCAATCCGAAATGCGACAGGGGATGAAGTCGCCTATCTGCTCAAGCGCGCCCAGAAGTATCAACGATTGGCTGAGACCGGCGATAATAGCCATGCCCGTGCGGTCCATCTTCAACTGAGCCAGCTATATGCAGAACGTGCCGCAGCGCTGATAGTAGTTAGCCACTAGTTAGGCCGGCAAAGATACCAGGAACGGGACTGCTTTAAGTTAGTTTATGCACTGACGGTCCGCTTCCCGCGAACCTTTGGGAATAGCGGTCATGACGGAGCAGCAGCGCATCATTACAGCAATAGGCGGTGCCTTGGCCGCCGCCTGCATGTCGCCCGCCACGCGCATTTCAGAGGGGCTTCAGCGCTATGGCCTCGACCAGGCCCGGTCGGACTGCGTCGGCAGGCAACTTCAAGGAGATCTGTCCCTCAACCAGATGCGGCAACTTGGCCGCGCCGCCGCCGCCTATCGCAAGGATGATGCACAAGCCGGCATGTTGACGGTCGGCGATCTCGTGCGCGTGGGCGCGCAGATACAGGATCCCGCGATCCTGCCCGCCCTCGGCAAGGCAACGGCCGGATGCCGCGTCCTCCTTTGATCGCCAGCACCCTTTTTTCCATTGAGGGCTTAGGGATGATGCATGAGGATGATGCCCTGTTCGGGGCTGGCGTGCTATGACGACAGCATCGCTCAAATCGCTGCGTGAGACCGTCGATCTGCGCCATTTGCGCCAGATCATCGCGGGCCTTGAGGAAGGCGTGATCCTGATTGATCCGGATCAGAGCCTGCTATGGGCGAACGATGCGGCGCTGGTCATGCATGGCGTGGAGAAAATTGCCGAACTTGGCGCGAACGTCGATGAATATCGCGGCCGTTTCCAGCTGCGCTACCGTAACAACCACCGACTGAAAGCGGATGATTATCCGATCGAGCGCGTGGTCGCGGGCGACAGCTTTTCCGAAGTGGTGGTAGAGGTCACGGTCGCGGGCGAGGATGCGCCCCGCTGGGTGCATCAGGTGCGCAGCCTCGTCCTCAACGACGACGATGCCGGCGAGCCAGCCTGCCTCGTCCTCATCATCCAGGACGTGTCGGCCCGCTACGAGGCGGAAGACCGGTTCGAACAATCCTTCAACGCCAACCCTGCGCCCGCCCTCATCTGTCGCCTCAATGACCTGCGCTTCGTCAAGGTCAATCAGGGTTTCCTTGAGATGACAGGGCACCAGCGCGACCAGATCCTCTGCCGCGCCGTCTATGACATCGACGTGCTGCGCGAGGCGGAGAAGCGCGATCTTGCCAAGGAAAGACTGGGCGAAGGGCGCACCATTCCGCAGATGGAGGCAGAGCTTGAACTGCCTGATGGCGGTACGAAGCTCGTCATCGTCGCAGGCCAGCCGATCGACATGGCGGGCCAGCCCTGCATGCTCTTCACCTTTGCCGACCTGGAACCGCGCCGCAAGGCGCAGGACGCGCTGCGCCATAGCGAGGAACGCTTTACCCGCACGTTCCAGATGGCGCCGGTGCCGATGGCGATTGGCGCGCGCGACGGGCACCTGCTGTGTGAGGTCAATGCCAGCTTCACCCAGATGACCGGCTATAGCCCTACCGAAATCATTGGCCGTCCGCTGGGTGAGGTCGAATTGTGGGAAAGCGGCGCGATCCGGCGGGAGATCGAGGCGGCGATCGACGAAGGCCATGATCTGCGCGGCCATGAAGTGCGCATCCATGCCAAGGATGGCGCGACGATCGACTGCATCGTGTCGACCGAGGCCATTCGCCTGGGCGATGACGACTGCCTGCTCTGGGCATTTCAGGACATCACCCAGCGCAAGGCGACCGAACTGGAGCTGGTCGAGGCGATCGAGGCGGTGATGAAGGACACCAGCTGGTTCAGCCGATCGATCATGGACAAGCTGGCACGGCTGCGCGCACCGCAGGCCCAAAATGACGGGCCGGGGCTCGACGATCTGACGCCGCGCGAACGTGATGTGCTGGCGCTGATCTGCCGCGGCTATGACGACAAGCGGATCGCGCGCACGCTCGACGTCGCGGCCAATACGGTGCGCAACCATGTCGCGCGCATCTACGCCAAGATCGGCGTCAATCGCCGCATCGCCGCCGTTGCCTGGGCCCGCGCGCGCGGTTTCGACGGCGAGGGACTGAAGCTCGACAAGATGGACCGGGAAAAATCGGCATGACGGACAAGCCGGCAAAAGACCCCGCCGCGACGCGCGCGGCCAAAGGATCGGCGCAGGAGGCGATCGGCAAGCTGATCGGCGACGATGCAGCGCGCCTGCGCGGTGCGGCTCAGCAGAAGGCGGCAAGCGCACAAGACGCCGGCGACAACCCGGAGCAGCGAAAACGGCGCGGCGCGGACAAGAGCGATCCGAAAGCCAGGGATTTTTAACAGGAGGACATATGGCGACTATCCCCACTGCCGGGCCCGGTCCCGGCTACGCACCTGTCGACCCAGCCATTATCGGCAAAACGCCCACGCGGCTTTCCTGGGGTGCGATCTTCGCAGGCGTGGTCATCGCCGTTGCAGTGCAGCTGGTCCTGGGTATTCTTGGCGCAGGGATCGGCCTCACCATGGTCGACCCGGTCGAGGGCACGACGCCGGGAGCGGCGGGCTTCGGCATTGGTGCGGGCATCTATTGGCTCATCACCACGCTGATCGCGCTGGGCGCCGGCGGCTATGCAGCCGCGCGCGTCGCGGGCGTGCATGAACGGTTCGACGCGCTCGTCCATGGCCTGACCGTCTGGGGCGTCACGCTGATCCTCACCCTCTACCTCCTGACCTCGGCGGTCGGCGGCATCATCGGCGGCGCATTCCGCACGGTGGGCGCAGTCGCAGGCGCGGCGGGTTCGACGGTCGGCGCGGCGGCGCCGGAAGCGGCCTCTATTGCGGGCATCGACAAAACCGACGTGCGCGAGCAGGCAGCCGCCTATCTGTCCGACGCGCCCAATGATCCGGCGCTGATGACGCCCGAACAGGCGCAGAAGGAAATCGCCAAGGAACTGCCGGCGCTCGCCCGCGGCGGCGCGGAAGGACAACAGGCCGAAAGCCGCATCGTCGACATCGTCGCGGCGCAGCGAAAAGTCAGCCGCCAGGAGGCGCAGGCGCAGGTCACGCGCGCCAAGCAGCAGTTCGTCCAGACCAAGAATGAAACGATCGAAACCGCCAAGACCGCGACCGATAAGGCCGCCGGCGCGGCGGCGGGCACGTCCTTCATCCTCGTGCTGGCCCTGCTCGTCGGTGCAGCGGCATCGATTGTCGGCGCCACCGCTGCGGCGCGTCGCCGCCCATATACGGCGCTTTAAGCGGCTTTTGGCCGAGAGGCGCCCTTTCGCGCATCTCGGTTGCGACAAAACACATCGCCGCAAACAGACGGGCCGGGGGCATCTCCGGCCCGTCTGTCTATCTAGATAGCTTTCCGGATATCCTATAGATATCTACTTGCCTTGGTCGCTATCTGGTAGCTAGATGGTATCCGAAAGGATGTCGTCTCATGCCCACAATCGCCTTCGTCAGTCCCAAAGGTGGAGTGGGAAAGACCACCGCCGCTTTGCTGCTCGCCTCGCAATTGACGCGCGGGGCCAAGGTCACGATCGTCGACGCCGACCCCAATCATCCGATCGCGGCGTGGGGGAAGGGGGCGGACCTGCCTGACAATTTGTCGATCGTCGCCGATGTGGACGAGGATAATATCCTCGACCGGATCGAGGAGGCAGCGGCCGCCACCCCCTTCGTCATCGTCGATCTGGAAGGGACGGCGGCCAAGATCGTGCTGCTGGCGATCAGCCAGGCCGATCTCGTCATCATTCCGATGCAGGGGTCGCAGCTCGATGCCGAACAGGCGAGCCGCGCGATCCGCGTCTTGAAGCAGCATGAGAAGATGACCGGACGCGCCGTGCCCTATGGCGTGCTGTTGTCGCGTACCAGTCCGATCATCCGTACCCGCACCATGGGGCATATTCAGGGCGGCCTCAACGATGCGGGCGTGCCGATGTTCACAACGCAGCTGCATGAGCGTGAGGCGTTCCGCGCGCTCTTTTCCTTCCGCCAGACGCTCGAGCGGCTCGACGGCAAGGAGGTGCCCAATCTCGACAAGGCGATCGCGAACGCGGAACAGTTCACGGTCGAGGTGATCGAGCGCCTGCGTGAGCGACGTGGCGCGGGGAACGGGGCAGGGGAGAGCGCCGCGACAGGCGCGACCAAGGCGGAGGCGCTGTCATGAGCCGCGCCAATCCCTTCGGCGATCTCGACGATTTCGCGCCCCAGCCGGCACCGCGCCCGATCGCGTCCGAAGCGATCGACCAGATCGCACAGGCCAGCGGCTTCCCGAGCCGCAAGGCACAGAGCGGGGGAGGGGAGGGGGCCGCTCCGCCCGCACTTGCCCGCCAGCCGCGCCGCCACCTGACCGGCCGCAATCGTCAGATCAACATCAAGGCGACCGAGGAAGTGATCGCGACCCTTTACCGCATCGCCGACGAACGCGCCCTGCCGCTGGGCGCCGTGCTGGAACTGGCACTTGCCGCACTGGATGAAGAAAATAGCGCATAAACAGTTTGTTAGCTATCGGATATCTGATGGATATCCGATAGCTAACCTGATCCAGAAGCATGAGGGCGGAGCCGAACGACGCGGCCCGGCGTTACCCGTTCCTGTTCTTCAGGAGCCCTGCCGATGCCTAACGCCCCCGTTCGCTACCATGAGGATATCGAGGATATCCGACCCGACGAGCAGGCGGTCATCGGTGAGATCAACGCGACGTTCGACACGATCCTTGAGCGTACGGCACAGGATTATGGCCATGCCGTGCGTGCGGTCCATGCCAAGGCGCACGGGTTGCTCTTCGGCGAGTTGAGCGTCGACCGGGACCTACCCCCCGAACTCGCCCAGGGCCTGTTCTCGCGCCCCACCAAGCATAAGGCGTTGTTGCGCCTGTCGACCAATGCCGGTGACATATTGCCTGACGCGGTCAGCCTGCCGCGCGGGATTGCGATCAAGATCTTCAATGCCGTGGGCGAACGGCTGCCCGGATCGGAAGGCAATGCGCAGGATTTCGTCATGGTGAACGGCACCGTCTTTCAGGCGAAGACGGCGGACAAATTCCTCGGCAGCCTCAAGCTGCTCGCCAAGACGACCGACCGGATGGAGGGGACGAAGAAAGTCCTGTCCTCCGTCCTGCAGGGCGTGCGCGGCGCGCTGGAGACAGTGGGCATCGAAAGCGCGGCGGTCAACGCGCTGGGCGGCGCGCCCAATGTCGAGCCGCTGGGCGAAACCTATTATAGCGTCACGCCCTTCCGCTATGGCGATCATATCGCGAAATTCAGTTTAAAGCCGATCGCCCCGGCCATGACCGCACTCACCGGCAAGACCATCGCTATCGACGGCCGCGAAAACGCGATCCGCGAGGAGGTGCAGCGCGAAATGCGCGGAATCGACGCCGAATGGGAATTTCGCGTCCAGCTTTGCCGCAATCTCGATGCCCAGCCGGTCGAAGACCCAACCGTCGAATGGGATGAGGCGGAGGCCCCGTTCCAGCGCGTCGGCATCCTGCGTGCTGCCGCACAAGATAGCTGGAGTCCTGACCAAGTCCGCCAAATCGACGAGGAAACGCGCTTCAGCGTCTGGACCGGCATCGCCGCCCACCGCCCGCTCGGCAATATCAACCGCGCCCGCCGCGACCCCTACCGCCATTCCGCCGACTTTCGCGCGCGGGTGAATGGCTGCCCCTATCATGAGCCGGGCAGGTGAAGGGCTTAGCGCCATCCCGAAGACCCCAAAAATTTACCGATTAACCATCATTTGTCGGCAGAAGGGCGCGATCGAACAGAGCGCAAGCTGACGGGACTTCCATGGCCGGTGAATGCACAGACAGTCCGTCACGGCCACACCATCTCCTCATCTGGATGACCGGCCTGTCGATCGCAGCGATCCTGTTCTTCCACGATTTTGCCCAGCTCGACGGCGTTCGCCTCTCTGTCTCGAAGCTGGTGGTCGGCCGGGATTTCCTCAACGTCTGGTCGGGCGGTCGGCTACTGCTCTCGGGACAACTGCCGCTTATTTACGATTATCAGGGTTATATGGATTGGCAGGCCGCGCTGTTCGGTCCCCTCGATGGCTATAATTACAGCTATCCGCCCCATAGCCTGTTTCTGGCGGCGCCCTTCGCGCTCTGCCCCTATCCGGTTGCGTTGCTTCTATGGACCGTGGCGGGTGCGGGCTTTTTCCTATGGGCGGCGCGGCCCTATATGCCCGCCTCTCTCCATCCCTTTTACGCCATTCTGACGCCCGCAGCCTTGGTCAATATCTGGGCGGGCCATTATGGCTTCGTGATCGGCGGGCTGTGGCTGCTCTTCTTTTCAGCGCTTGGCCAGCATCCCAGGCGCAGCGGCATCCTCGCCGGGCTGTTGACGGTAAAGCCGCATCTGGGCTTGCTGATCGCGCTCACTCTGGTCGCGCGGCGGCATTATCGCGCGATCGTGACGGCGCTCTGCGTCACCGCCTTCCTCATCCTGGCGAGCGGCCTCGCCTTTGGTTTCGAGCTTTGGCCGCGCTGGATTTTCGACGTTTCGGCCCTGCAGACGCAGATCATGACGGCGTCGGGGCAGCGCTTCTATCATCTCATGATGCCATCGGCCTTCGTCGCCCTGCGCGACCTTTCCACGGCGGTCGCCTTCACCGTGCAGGCTCTGGTCGCGGTCATCGCGCTTGGCCTGTTCTGGCAGGCGCGCCATGCTGCCTATCGCGATCTGGCGTTCATCGCGGCATCGACCACGGCGATCGTGATGCCCTATATTTTCAACTATGACCTGACCGTGGCGAGCCTTGGCTTCGCTATCTGCCTCTATGCCCATTGGCCTGCCCTGCGCCGTTGGGAAAAGCTGTCACTCTGGCTCGGTTTTGCGACGCCCGTGCTGGTCATGATGAACAATTATCTGGGGCCAATCGGCTTGCTGGCCGGCCTGTGGGTGCAGTTGCGCCATGCCGGTCTTTCACCCGCGCCGGATGAGAAGCGGCTGAGCACATGCTTCCTCACCCCCGCCACAGGCCGGGCCGGTCGCTGATGTCCGCCGGGATTGTGCACCCGTTTCCCACGACGAGCCCGTTTACGCGGGACCGTATCGCCATACCCTCACCGCTGCTGCTGGTGATGGCAGCCGCCTTGCTGATCGCGCTGGTCAATCCGGTCGGCTATCGCGGCGGCGGCAGCGACGACTGGTATTATCTGGAGGCCGCGCGCTGCTGGGTCGCGCATAATGCCCCCTGCCTGCCGACCACGCACTGGGCCGCGCGGCTGCCGATCATCGCCCCGGTCGCAGCGACGCTTGGCCTTTTGGGCGAGACACGCGCTGGCCTCGCCGGCGTGGCGCTCCTTCATGGGCTGGCGGCGCTCGGCCTCTTCATGCTGCTCGTCACGCGCCAGTTCGGGCGTCTGGAGGCCTGCCTTGCCGGCATGGCACTTGCCGTCACGCCGATCTTCGCGGCCAATATGACGGCACTCAACGTCGACATGGTGGAACTGACTTGGGCGCTGGCCGCTCTCTTGTGCCTCCAGCAGGCGGCGCTGACGGAAAACCGCCGCTGGGCTATGGCGGCAGGCCTCATGCTGGGGATCGCGATCATGGCGCGCACGACCAGCCTGCTGCTACTGCCGATCGGCGGGCTTGGCCTGATCGCTTTTCCGCGCTTGCGCCGCTTCATCGCGCCCGCTGCCGGCGGGCTGATGCTGATATTGGCGCTCGATGCGCTATGCTATGAGGGAATGATCGGCGACCCGTTGCATGGCTGGCGACTGGCGCTTGGCCATGCGCAGCTGCCCAGCACTCAGATCGCAGCGCCGCTTAGCGCCCAGGAAAGCCCGTTGTTCAATCGCCAGCTGATCGCCGGGTGGCGCCGCAGAATGGGGCTGGAGATGCATTGGAGCATCGATGGCCTGCTCAATCTGCTCGCCCATCCCCTTATTGGCCTGACCCTGCTGACCGCCGGCGCACTGCTTCTGGTCGAACGGCGCAGCGCGCCGCGCGCGCTATGGCTGCTCGCCGGCGCAGGCGCGCTCGATGCGCTGGGCCTCGTCTACGCGCTGGCGATCGACCCCACCCCGCGCATGTTCTTGCTTCTGCTCAGCGCGGGCGCGACGATTATTGGCGTACTGGGCGCGAGCCTGTGGCGACACGGGGCAGGGGGGAAAGTGGCGATCATGCTGGCGCTGGGTCTGTCTGCCGCCCTGTCGGTGCGCGTGGTGCATGACAGCCATGGGCTCGCCAAGGCCGCGCCGATCCTCGCCGCCTGGGGAGCAGAGGCGCCCCGTCATATGGCGATCGACGAGACGACGCGGCGCTTGTTTCCATTCGACCCCGTTCTCACCACACTGCCGACCGCTCCGGCAGCGGGTAGGACAAAGATGCTCATCCTCTCCGGCGGCGGCTGCGTCCCCCCGAACGCCGACTGGCGCCTGTTGCAAAGCAGGACGGTCCCGGCCGATGACAGCCCTCTCGTCGCCTTCCTGCGGGCGCGGCATATACTGTTCGCGCCGGAAAGCCCGTCCAGCCTTTGCCTGTTTGGTCTGTGGACGAAAGAAATATAAGCTATTCTTGAAATATGATCAGATATCGCACATATCAGTCATAGGAGGCTGATGTCATGGCCACTGTGCCCCATTTTTCGCACCTTCAGGACACGCCCGCCGATGCGCCCAGCCGTCGCGACCTGACGGGTCCGGCGCTACGCACTTTCTTTCGCATCGCGCAAGCCTGGAGCCTTAAGGAAGCCGAGCAAATGAAGCTGCTCGGCCTCGACAGCCGCTCGACGCTTCAGACCTGGAAACGCGGCGCGGTGACGGCGATTCCGAGGGACGCGCTGGAGCGGATTTCCTATATCATGGGCATCTACAAGGGTTTGAAGATCCTGCTGCCGCGCTCGGCCGATGAATGGGTGCGCAAGCCCAATGCCGCGCCGCTCTTCGGCGGTCGCCCCGCGATCGAGCGCATGACCTCGGGCAATGTCGCCGACCTTTATGTCGTGCGCCAGTATATCGATGCGCAGCGGGGATAGGGGATGCCGCTACCGGCTAGCGGGCTTCTAAGGGCCTATTTATAGCCTATCTCTTTTTGATGCCGTATGGCCAGGATTGTAATGGCGTCCTGATCGACGCGATATCGGGCCACATAACCGCTGTCGCCAAAATCGATCAGCCATTCCCGATAATTTTCGGGAAGATCGTCCACTATTCGCCCCATATGCGGATAGGCGCCGAGGACTCTTACGCCTTGCCGTATTGCCTCACCTGTCCTGCGCGCGGCATCCGCGTCCTTGGGACGCAAAAAGTCGCGCAATCGCTGCAAATCCCCGATTGCGGACGGGGCAAAGACTATCTGTGGCATTCAGGCGCTGGCAGTTCGTTCTCACTTCCCCAACTCGCCAGCCAGTGATCGACTTCCTCTGCAGTCGCATGCAGCCCCGTCGCCTGAAATTCATCCCATGCGCCCAGCATATCCTGGCGCAATGCCTCGCGCTTTTCCTCGCGAGCGACATATTCGGCAATCGCCTCGCGCATGATCCAATGCGATGTACGACGGCGCGCCTCTGCCAAGTGCTGCACGCGCATTTTCAGTTCATCATCAAGCTTGACGGATGTCGCGGTCGCCATAGCGCAGCCTTAATAGGTAAAGTGACTACCTAGTAATACTTATATCTGTCAGCTCTGTCGAGTGCCGCTATTTAAGGGCTACGGCTTTGATGACAGACGGCTAAACAAACCTCATGCACCCGACCGACATCCCCCTGACCCATGTCCATTGGCGCCCCTGCTACCGCATCATCGCCAGCCGCTTTCCGCCCATGTCCCTGTTCGAGGATGTGGCCGACCCAGCCGATCTCGACGCGGTCTATGCGATCGAGGCGATGACCAACGACCGGCTGCGCGCCGAAGTCGGGGAGCTTCGCCTCGTGCCGCCCGAGGACCACGTGTCGGGGCCGGGGACGTCGGCGATCATGGCGGCCTTCACCCATCTCAACCCGGACGGCAGCCGCTTTTCCGATGGCAGTTTCGGTGTCTTTTATGCCGCCGCGACGCTTCCCACCGCGGTGGCCGAAACGCGCCATCACCGCGCCCGTTTCATGGCGTTGACCAACGAGCCGGCGCAGGAGCTGGATATGCGCGTCTATGCCGTGGATCTCGATGCGATGCTGCATGACATAAGGGGGCTGGGGGACGCCCATCCCGCACTCTACGATCCCGACGATTATGCCGCCGGGCAGGCCCTTGCAGGCGGTTTGCTCGGCCAAGGAGCGGGGGGCATCGCCTATGACAGCGTGCGTGATCCCGACGGGGAGTGCGCGGCGGTCTTTCGTCCCCGGCTGCTTGGGTCTTGCCGGCAGGAGCGGCATCTTTGCTATGTCTGGGACGGGGAAGCGATCACCACCGTCTATGAAAAGCGTGCCTTCCTATAGGCTTGTGAACGCGACCGGACGATAGGCGACCCCGATCCGCCGTTTCGCACCCGCGCGGCGGGCAAGCAGGCGGCGGATAAGGCGGCGTGCCTCCGCCTCCTGCTCGAACGCCAGGCTGCGCACCTGTCCTGCCGTGCCGATGCGGCCCCAGCGCCATTCGACGATGAACCAGCCAAACAGATCTTGGCCTAACGCCACGCCCCAGCGGCGCGCGACATTGCGCGCGGGATCACGCGCCTGCAGGAGAAGAGAATCGCCATCGAGGCGAAGGCAGGCATCGAGAGGTGACGAGGCAGGCTCCATGGCCAGCAATCTCGCGCGTCCGCGCCGTGCGATCCAACGCGAAAGCTGAATCAATGCGCGCCTACAGAGTCACGGTTTCGATCACCGGGGCAGGCCGCCTGAGCCGTTAGCGCCGCGCCACGCTGGCCGGGCATTTACCGGCGGCCACCAGCTTGGCGCGATAGGCGCGGCCATGCGCCGCGCGCCAGCTGTCAGCGCTCGCCTTGCCGCTGGACGCGAGACGCCGCTTATAGTCGGCCTCCATCGCCCTGCGTTCGGGACCGGGGCCGGAGTCCGCAAGACAGCGGCTGGAGATCGCGCCCGACCCGCCCTTGCCGTTCTTTCCATTGGCAATATCACCAGAAATCTTGTTGGCCATCGTGCTCGTGGCGGTCTGGCCCATCGGCATGGGATCGACCGGGGCATATTGCGCAGTCGCCATGCCGCCGGGAAGCATAATGCCGGCCACTGCCATCGCGAGGGGCTTCCAGGACGTCACAGTCATTCGCTTCTCTCCATTTTCGTGCCCGTCAGGCGGCCATCATAACGGAAATCGGCGCGGCTTTATCGGTTCCGCCATCGGCTCGCCCCGTTCGCTGCACGAGGAAGAGCAAGGGCCGGAGCCGGTGCCGGCCCTAGCGTCGCTGTCGGGCAAGTTCAGCCTGATAATCGGCCTGTTGCCGCTCGAACAATGCCTGCGCGTCGCGCGCCTTCGCCAGCGCCGCCTCATGCTCGGCCTTGGCCTGCGCATAAGCGGCCTGATCGACCGCCTGTTTCGCGCGCATCGCCGCAATTTCCTGCGCCTGTCTGGCGGCGGCTTCGCTTTGGGCGGCATTGGCCTGTTTCAAAGCCTCGGCCTCCTTGTTCGCGCTCGGCCACAGATCGTTGGGGATCGCGTCGGGGCAGGGGTTGCGGGCGGGATCGACCGAGATGGAGGCCAGCCGTTGCGCCGCTTCCCGGCCATAGCTGTCGGCTTCTTCCTTGACCGCCATGCTGCGTTTGAGAGCCGCGGCGCTGCAAAAGGTCCAGCTCTGCACATCCTTGGGGTCGCTGAGCGCGAGCGACTGATAGCGTTCGGCGACCGCCAGATAGGGGCTCGCGGGCGGAGAGGCAGGAGCCGCAGGCGCGGCAGGCGCGGTGGCGGCGACAGCCTCCTCCGGCGCCGCGCCACCCTGCCGGATCAGCAGCGTTGGCGCGCCGCCGCTCCCTTTCTTGAGCGCGGCGACCGACCCGCGATCGCGATAGATTAGCTGATAAGTCGCGCCGGTGGTGTCGCTGCGATATTCATAGGTGCCGCCGCCCCTGTTCAAATAGGTCCGGTCCTTCCCCGCCTCATTGACCAGAAGATCGCTGCCCTGCGGCTCGACGACGATGGAATAGCCGGAATCGGGCATCGCATAGGTGCCGGCGGGGATCGACTGCGCCAGCGCTGGGCCTGAGAGTAGCATAGCGATGACGGTCATCGCTCCGGACAATATCGACGACAGCTTCATGGCTTTCTCCCCCTGCTCGGCGTCCTAGCTAGCATGCGCTTTCCCCATGCCGCCAGCAACAACGACCAAACCTATACAGAGCACAATCATATTGCTAATGCGATCCAATCGCAGATAAGGCTGTGACTTGGTTAAATGGGGGGCGATGTTGAGGAACTTTGGCGCGCTGGCAATCGGCGCAAGTATGGCCGTGGCAGGATCGTCAGCAATGGCGCAGACGGCCTCTACGCCCGATGAGATCATCGTGACGGGCGACCGTTCCAATCTTTCCCTGCGACGCACGCCTGCCAGCGTGATCGTCACCACCGCCGCCGATGCCGATCGGCTGGCCGGCGCCTATAGCGTCGACGATGCGATCGCGCGCATTCCCAATATCGTGACGACGCGGCCGTCGAACAATGCGCCGGCGATCCGGGGCGTGGACGGTACCGGGCCACAAAGTGGGGGCGACGCCTTTTTTGGCGGCACCCGCCCGCGCGTCAATTTCCAGGTCGACAACCGCTCGCTGACCTTCAACGAAGTCATCTTTATCGACGGCCTGCTGTGGGACATGCAGCAGATCGAGGCCTATCGCGGGCCGCAATCGACACTCCAAGGCCGCAATGCGGTGGCGGGCGTGATCGCGGTCAAGACGGCGGACCCGACCGACCATTGGAGCGGCCGCGCGCGCACCGTCGTCGGCAACCATGAGACGCGGCAATTTTCCGGCGCCCTTGGAGGTCCGATCCTGCCGGGAATATTATCGTTCCGGGTCGCGGCGGACTGGCGCGAGGAACAGTCGTTCGCCGATTTCGCCCCCTATCAGGCCCGCGCCAAGGGCCTGTCCGCTAAGCTTAAGCAGATCGACAATCCGGGGCGCTTCCAGTCCTTCACCGCGCGTGGCAAGTTGCTCTTCACGCCATCGGAGGGCACGCGTGCGTTGCTCACCCTGTCGCACAGCGACGCCTATGCGCCGCAGACGATTCAGGTGCTGCGCCCGTTCGAGAATCATGTCGCCTCCTTCCCGACGCAGCCGCGCTTTCGCACCCGCGCCGATGTCGCCATCGCCGACGCCGACATCCGGCTAGGGGAGGGGCTGGCCCTCGCTTTTCTCGGCTCGGCGACCGATTTCCGCATCCTGCGCTATGCCGCGCTGGAGGCGGGCAGCGCGCTCATCGACGGGCGAGAATATTCCGCCGAGCCGCGCCTTAAATTTGGTACGGCGGACGATCGCCTGTCCGGCTTTGTCGCCGGTCTTGTCTTCCGCTCGCGCCAGCGCGAGGAGATCGACTTCTTCACTGGGCGCTTCCGCGACCGCACCAATACCGACGCGGTCTTCGGCGAAGTCACCTTCCGCCCCGACACGGTCTTCGGGCTGACGCTCGGCGCGCGCTATGAGGAGGAGCAGCGCATCCGCACAGGCAGCGCCGGACCGTTCGTCACCGATTTCGACCGCACCTTTCGCGCCTTCCTGCCGCGCGCCACGATGACGGTGAACGCGACGCCCGACGTGACGATCGGCGCCACGATTGCGCGGGGCTATAATGCCGGCGGCGTTGGTTTTGCCTTCGCCCCCCCGTTCCCGAGCTATACTTATGATAAGGAGACGGTGACTAATTACGAAGCGTTCGGCCGCGCCAGCCTAGCCGGCGGTCGGCTGCAATTGCGCGGCAACGCCTTCTTCAACCGCTATCGCGGTCTCCAGCTGCCCTTCGACCTCAATCCCGATCCCAATCTCTTCGCCTTCGTGACGCGCAATGCGCAGCGCGCCACCACCTATGGACTGGAGGTCGAGAGCCGATACCGCGCACTGCCTCAGCTCAGCCTCTTCGCCAATGCCGGCCTGCTCAAGACCAAAGTCGACCGCTTCATCGAACCGACGGTGCAGGGCAACGAACTGCCGCGCGCGCCGGCCTTTTCCTTCAATGCCGGCTTTACGCTGCAACCCGTGCCGCCGCTCGAGCTGAGCTTCGACATGCGCTATACCGACAGCTATTATTCGGACGCCTTCAACGAGGCGCGGGGCAAGACCAGGCCCTATACGCTGGCGAACGCGCAGATCGCCTGGCGGCAGGGGCGTTTCCGTATCTTTGCAGCGGCGACCAACCTGTTCGACACGACCGATGCGGTGCTGCTGTCACCGGGCAGCAGTCGCAACCTCGACGCTGCGACGATCACCCGGCCCCGCCGCATAACCGGCGGAGTGGAGGTCGTTTTCTAAAGCTTGTCTGAAGCGTGATCCGATCATCCTGAAGTCAGACCATGCTCCTTCACTTTTTTCCAGACCTTGCCTAGCCGGCTGGCGCCAGGGTAAATATGGCGCAAACCCGCGTCTGCCCCGCCAATCCCCGTGCCTTCTGTCCATACCGGTCGAGCCGCTTCGCGCGGCGTCTTGATCCGCATGGACAGACATTGGCGGGTAGAACAATCATCAGGCCTGAGTACGTTCCTCCCGTCCGTATTGGAGATCTTCCGTCCCGTGAAGCCGCTGAAACGCCTGTTTCCTCGACGTTTCCGCGTTCTTTTGCGGCGCCATGGCCCTGAAGCGCTGATCTGGCGTCGCCGTGTCGCGATACTGGGCGGCGCAGTGCTGGTCGGCTTGGTGGCGTTGATCTTCGCCGATATGGCCGACCGGGCCAATATCCTGTTCCATTGGATCCATAGCCAATATTGGTGGCTACCGCTGATCGCGACCCCGATGGGCTTTGCCGGGATCGTATGGGCGACGAACCGCTTCGCGCCGTTGGCAAGGGGATCAGGCATCCCTCAGGTCATGGCGGCCACCAAAAACCCTGAAGCGGCGCTGTCGACATTCGTGTCGGCCCGCGCGGCGATCGCCAAATTCTTTCTGACCGTGGCGGCGCTCATATTCGGGGCTTCGGTCGGCCGCGAAGGCCCCACGGTTCAGATCGCCGCCGCAATCATGGGGCGCATGCACCGGTTCATGCGCATCCCCATTCGCTCGTCGGTCTATATCGCGGGCGGCGCGGCGGGTGTCGCGGCGGCCTTCAACACGCCGCTCGCCGGTGTCGCCTTTGCGATCGAGGAGCTGGCCGCCGCCTATGAGCAGCGCATGACGCTGCTGGTCATGGCCGCGGTCCTGATTGCGGGCATGGTGAGCCTGGGGCTGGCGGGCGACTATATTTATTTCGGCGAGATGCGGCAGACGCTGGGCGCGACGCAGGCGATCGTCGCCGCCCCGGTCGCCGGCATCATCGGCGGCGTGGCGGGCGGGCTGTTTTCCCGATTGATGCTGAGTGCCGGTTCGACGCCCTTTGCGCCCATGGCCTGGCTGCGCGGGCGCCCGATCCTCTTTGCCCTTGGCTGCGGCGTGGTGGTCGCAGTCATCGGCACCGTGACCGGCCTCACCTGGGGCACGGGCTATGAGACCGCCAATGGCATCATCGAAGGGCGCGACGTACCCGCATGGTTCGGGGTCGCGAAGTTCGTGAGCACGCTGGCAACGGCAGTATCCGGCCTGCCCGGCGGCATCTTTGCGCCGTCGCTGTCGATCGGCGCGGGCATCGGCGACCTGCTACGCGCGGTCTTTCCGGCCTATCCCGCCGGCGCCATCGTGCTTCTGGGCATGGTCGCCTATTTCACCGGCGTAGTGCGGGCGCCGCTGACGGCGGTCATCATTATTTCGGAAACCACGGCGAGCCGGGGGCTGATGATGCCGCTATTGGCGTCCGCGCTGGTCGCCGATTTCGCCGCGCAGTTCGTCTGCAAGGAAAAACTCTATCACGGCCTGTCGCAGCGCTTCTTGAGGTCGGCGAGCTAACCGCCGACCCCTCGCCACGCATCAGCGCACCTTCACCATCTCCGGCGCAAGCGCCTCGACCATGCGGCGTAGCCCGTCGCGCCAGTCCGTCTTCGTCTCACCGATCAGGCCGTGCATTTTGCTCGTGTCGATCGACAAGGCGCCAAAAGCGGCCGGGTCCTGCTTGAAGGTCGGTTCAAGCCCGGTCAGCTCACCAAGATAGGCCGTCCATTCCTCGACTGACACCGCCTGCGATCCGCCGAAATTGACCGTTACCGCCTCCGTCGATGCCGCGCCCAGCAGATAGGGGATTTTCTCGATATAATCGTCGACATGCAGCGGATTGTAGAGGTTGGGTGCCTCGGGGTGCACGCCGATCGGCACGCCTCCCTTCATCATCAGCAGATGATACCAAGGCCAGCCGCCATTATCCCCATAGGGCACCGAAAGCCGCGCGATCGTCGTCGGCACGGCAAAGGCGCTGGCGGCAAAGCGCGCGACGCTCTCGGTCGCGATCTTGGCGATCGAATAGGTCGGCATCATCGATCGGTGATTGTCGCCCAGCGCATCCTCCTCCTTGCGCGGACGATGGTCTTCATAGGCATAGACGCCGGTGGTCGAGATGTGGAGAAACGCCTCTGCATCCTGGAAACGGCGGATGAGATGGCCGACGGCCTCGGCATTTTCCTTAAGATCGACGGTGAAGTCGTCGGTCTTGGCGACGGCCGCATTGACGACGAAATCGACGTCGGGAAGCGCGGTCAGGCTGTCGGGATTGGCCAGATCGATGCGCACCGGGGTCGCGCCCAGGGCGGCAATCGCGTCCCAATCTTCCTGCTTGGCGTAGCGCGCGGCGGCAAAGACCTGCGCCTTGCCCGCATAGGCCGCGACGACCGGCTTGGCGAACTGGCCAGTCGCGCCGGTGATCAATATCTTGCGGCCCTCAATCGATGCGCGCTTCATGGCCTCTCTCCTCACAGATTATTTTCCCCGAGCGCTCATTATGAAAGCGCATCGGGTCCGCGCGCTTCTTGCCCTGCCATCGTCACCTTACTCAAGAAAATACGCATCCCCGGACCGCCTTCATCCAATCAGGGATCATTTGCGGTGACGATGGGGTTCGTTCGATGCAATGTTCAAGGTCGATCGTTCAAACTCAGCTGCTGGCTGGCTTGATCTCGACCGTACAGGGCACAGGCTTCTTCGCTTTTTCCGCCGCCTCGCGGCAAGCCTGCACCGCTACGCGATTAGCGTCATCAAGCGGGGCCGCCGCAACGATCGCCGCCCAGTCTTCCGGCGCGGCGGCCTGCATCAGACGTTGCCCCGCGTCCCAGCCCGATTTTTCGCCAAGCGCGCGCGTCGCCATGCTTTCAGGCCAATGCAGGCTTGCCGGCATCATTCGTGCGATGGGGCCGGCCAGCATCGCGTAGAGCAGCATCCCGGCTCCCAGGCCGAGCCCGCCAGCGATCATCAGCTGACGCTTCTGTGCATCGCTCCGGCGCGCGGACGCGACGATTTGTTGCAAATCCTGGGCCGCATTTCTGAGCGCCATGTCGGACGCCTGTACCTGGCCGCGCAACTCGCGGGTCGCCTCGGCGACGGAGGCATTCAGACGGCCGCCCATAGTTTCCGGCGTGAGTGTCATTGCCGGGCTTTTGCGCACAGCATCGATCTGCTGCACCAATATGCCCAACACTTTTTCGGTGCGCCCAAGCGTTGGCTCATAATCAGGAATGTCGATGGACTCGCGCGCCATGGTCAGCGCTTCAACCGCATGGCGAAGCAAAGACACTTCGCCGCGCAATCGCTCGAACGCCAGCGCCGGGTCGTCATGCTCCTGATTGACCTCATCCATCGTTCGTCACCCCCTTACCGGCCAAGGCCCCGATTACGGCCCATTTCCAAATCCCGGGTCAAACGCTTACCAAGATCGCTCCGCACCATGACAGGATCGCGGCTCATGGCTTTATCCAGTCCGAGTTCCCGCGCACGGCTGCGCAGGATCGATTCCATCTGCGGGTCGCGCTCAAGGCTTTTTACCATGCCCGCCATTTCTGCTGCCCTGTCGCTATGAAGACGGTCATGGTCCTGTCGAAGCGCCTGCCAACGCTCCACAAAGCGATCAGCGCGCAAAACGGGATCGGTCCGCACCCGCGCCTCGTGGGCCATTGCCGCGACCATCGGACCGCTGCGTCCTATCGCCGCCTCACGCAGCAAAGCAGGGTTACGCTGTATCGCTGCTGCCAGATCGTGCGAGGCTGACGGCCTGATCCGATCCAGCGCCTGCCGGTCGCGCCTAAACGCCTCGCTTTGATGGGGCAGCACCGACCGGCCTGATGCGCGTGCCTGCAACACAGCCCCGGCCGACCGCGAGACGCGCTCGACCGCGCGGACGAAAGTGCGGTCTTCGCCGCGATCGACATGAGCGCGGACAGGCTTTGCCGGCCCGGACGACAGCTTCAAGCCATCGAACATGCTGCGCCGAGGCGTCTGTTCCTTCGTTTCACGTTCGACCGACTGCGGCGTGGAATCCGCGAAAGCACGAGCCGGAGCGCCAGCATCGCGGGCATAGTCGGACGCCATATCCTTCGCCCGCTCCCGTCCGAGCGTGCGGGCGAGTTTGCCCATGTCGGCAAAGTCGTCGCGACCATAGTGGAGTTGCACGCCACTGCGATGCCGCGACAGCGCGACATAGGCGGAATGACGGTCCATGCCCGGCGTTGCCAGCACATGTGCCCGATCAACCGTCACGCCCTGCGATTTATGGATGGTCGCGGCATAGCCATGATCGACCTCGGCATAGTCCTTGAGATCGAAGGCGACCTTGCGTCCGTCATCCAGCACCACCGCCATGCGCTTAGGGCTGACCTGCTCGACCTGTCCCAGCGTGCCGTTCTTGACGCCTAGCCCACGCTCATTCTTGAGGAACATGATGCGGTCGCCAGTGGCAAAGGCGCGCGCACCACGCTCGGTCGTCACATCGACGTCATGCCCAAGCACCCCGGCGCAGCGCAGCCGGTCGCGCGCAGCAAGGTTCAAGTCCCGCACCTCGGCATTGGTGTGGGTCAGGATGATCCGCGTGGCCGCAGGATCGGCAAGCCGCTCCGCGTCCCAACGCTCCACCAGACCGGCACGCGCATCGTCCCGCGTGGCAGCGGCGGTGACCATGTCTTGCGCGGCATAGGCATTGATCGCCCGAGCCGTGCGCCCCGTCGCCAGCGCCTTGGTTGCCTCGCGCTGCCAATCCTCATGCTGTCGCCTGATCTCGGTAATCTCGGCAGCGCCATGGCGCTCCGCCAGCGCGCGGAATGACGCGCCTGCCTCGATCGCCTGCAACTGCTGGGGATCGCCGACCAAAACCAGTTTAGCCCCGGCCTGGCTTGCCGCGGCGAACACACGCTCCATCTGGCGCGTACCGATCATGCCTGCTTCGTCTATCACCAACACATCACGATCGGTCAGCAGCTCACGGCCCTGTTCCCACTGATATTCCAGGCTGGCGATCGTGCGCGCGCCAATGCCCGATCCCCCTTGCAGATTTTCCGCGGCAATGCCGGAGAGCGCAGCACCGCGCACCTGATAGCCCGCGCCTTCCCAAGCGGCACGCGCGACGCCCAGCATCGCCGACTTGCCGCTGCCGGCATAGCCCACCACCAACGCCAATCCATTGTCGCGCAGGATATGATCGAATGCGCCGCACTGCTCGTGCGACAAGGTAAGACCGCGCGCCTGCGCCGCCACCAACGCCTGATCGCGTTGCCGATCGCCGACACCGTGGCGTGCCTGACTGGCAAGCTGATCGGCGGCGCGCTCAAGCCGCCGCTCCGTCTCGATCATGGCGCGCGTGGTGAAGCGATCCTCGCCGCGCCCGTCCTTGCCCAGCGCCACCAGATCGGGCGCGGCCCGCACCGCACCCATCACCCGATCGAACTGCGCCTTTCCGTCGCTATGGCGATGCGCGAACATGGCAAGGTCGCGCCGCGTGAAAGTCGCCTGCGAACGCGTGATCGCATCTAGCGCAATGCAAGGATCGGCGATGATCTTCTCGCCATTCTCCCGCGCGATCCGCAGATGATCGTCGGCCCGCTCGGCCTCTTCCCCAGCCAGCTGCCGCCGCGATCCTGCCGGCCCGATCTTGTGCTGCGGCTCAAGATCGATGCCCTGCGCTTCAAGGCTACGATGATCGATCCGCGCGTCGATCCCGAGCTCGCCAAGCCGTTCGTTGACATGCGCGCCCCAGGCCTCGCGCCATTCCTGCAAAAGCTCTGAACGGTTCCAGTCACGCATCTTTGCCCCAAAACCCTGATCGCTGACTTCGCGCATCGAAAGCATGACATGGGCATGAGGCTTGGCATTGCCATCTTCGCCTATGTCCCAATGCACGTTGAGATCGGCGACCATGCCGCGTGCCACGAACTGCTGCGCGACGAAATCGCGGGCGAGGGCGATGCCCTGTTCCTGATCCATCTCGCGCGGGATTGCGACCTCCACCTCCCGCGCCAGTTGCGCATCTTTGCGCTTCTCCCCGGCTTCGACTGCATTCCACAGGATATTACGATCACTCAGATGGTCGGGTGCACCTTTGGGCAACAGGATTTCCGAATGAACGACGCCGGCCTTGTTCGAGAAATCATGGGCCCGCCCGAGCCGCTCATCATTCAATCGCCCCGCTGATCGATAGGCGGCCGAAGCAACGGCGCTCGATCCATTGGCGCGGCTGATAACTTTGGCCGAGAAATGATAGATCGCCATGAGGCCTGCTATCGTGCGCTCGCAGCCACACGTCGGCAACGACGTATAAGCGCGCACTCAAACTCTCTACCGTTCGTTTGATTGACTTCATCGCATTACGAGCCCCGACCTGCCTTCGATCGTTACGATGTCGCCCCATCGGATCGCAGCCAAAGGAGAGCCACGATGCGCAAAGTGCGCGACTATGACGCCGAACTCAAAGCGCTGGGCGACAAGGCCCGCGCGCTCAAGGCGAAGAAGGTCCAGCAACTGGGCGAGTTGGTGATGGCGACCGGTGCAGACACGCTCGACCCTGATGTGCTGGCGGGCGCGCTTATCAAAGCGGTAGAAGCGGATGTGGAAGGGCAGGGGGCGTGGCGCGAAGCCGGCACCGCCTTCTTTCAACGGCGGGGCAAAAAGCCGCGAGCATGATCTGGCCGCCATCGCCAGGGCGATACAGCGCAACGATCGCGCCATCCGCCGCATCGAAGCCAACGTGCGGCGTACCGACGCGCGGGCATGGGTGATGCAGCGCAGGGAACGGACCCGCCACCTGATCGAGCTTGGCGGTCTTGTGCAAAAGGCCGGTCTTGTCGACCTGACCGATGATGATCGTGTCACGCTTTATGGCGCGATGCTCGACCTTGTTGCCCGCGCGCAAGAGGAGGGTAACGATACAGTCTTGGCGCTGTGGAAACGGCGCGGCAAACGGGCGTTCGATGCTGAAGCGGAAGGCAGGAATGAAATATGACCGACCTGTCTGACTTTCATATCGTCACTGGGGGTCCAGACTCAGGCAAAACCACATTGATCGCCGCTCTCGCAGAGCAGAATTTCAAGACTATGCCCGAGGCTGGCCGTGCCATCATCCGCGATCAGGTCGCGATCGGGGGCACCGCCTTGCCCTGGGCCGAGCGAGAGGCCTTTGCAGCGCTGATGCTGGGATGGGAGTTGCGCTCCTGGCACGAGGCGCATGATCTTTCCGGCCCGGTGATTCACGATCGCGGCGTGCCCGATGTCATCGGCTATCTGCACCTTAGCAATCTGCCGGTGCCCGCCTCCGTGAGGAAGGCGGCGGAGCTGTTTCGCTATAACGCTCATGTGTTCATCGCGCCGCCCTGGCGGGAAATCTTTGTCGCCGACACCGAACGCAAACAGGATTTCGCCGAGGCGCAGGCAACCCATGCCGCGATGGTCGAGGTCTATACCGACCTTGGCTACAGGCTGGTGGCGCTCCCCCTTGTTTGCGTCTCCCAGCGCCTGGCGTTCGTCCGCGCGCACATACTGGCAGGAAAGGACAAGCCATGACCGACAGCCTGATCGCCGCTAGCGCCGCGACGTCGCCCGACCCTCGGGCTTCTCAGCCAGAAGATCGCTGACATGGAATGGCTGCGCCAGCTTGGCCGCGCGACCGGCAATCTCGCCCGCATCGCGCGTCGTAATCCGATCTGGGCGATCACGGCGCTGACGCTCAGTCCCGTCCGATTTGCCCGCCACCTGATCGCCACATTATTCCTGTTTCTCGTGACCGGCATCGTCCTTTTGGGCGGCGCGCAGTTCATCCTGCATTCGCTGCTCGATCTGCCACGCGACTCCCATCTTTATCAAACGGTCATGATGCTGGCGGCGCTCATCGTCATCCTCGTGACACTGCGCGCGCTATTTCAACCGCTGATCCTGCACTATGGCGGTTCTGACGGCGACGCTACCCATGGTTCGGCACGCTTCGCCACCGACGCGGAGGCGCGATCCCTTACCCGGAATGAAGGCCTGCTCATCGGCCGCGACCGCAAGTCCGGCAAATTGCTGCGATATGCCGGCCCCGCCCACCTGCTCACGATCGCGCCGACCCGCACCGGCAAAGGCGTAGGCACGATCATGCCCAACCTCATCGACTATCCCGCTTCTGTCGTCTGCATCGATCCCAAGGGGGAAAATGCCCGCGTGACCGCACGCCAGCGTAGGCATTTCGGCGTGGTACATGTGCTCGATCCCTTCGGCGTGACGGGGATGCCCAGCGCTGCGTTCAACCCGCTCGATCGCATCGACCCTGCCGGTCTCGATCTCGCCGACGAAGCCATGACGCTCGCTGACGCCTTGGTCCATGACGCGCCTGGCGAAGCGGGAGAGGCTCATTGGAACGAGGAAGCCAAGGCACTGATCGCCGGCCTGATCCTCCATATCGTCGCTAGCGAGCCGCCCGCGACGCGCACCCTTGCCACGCTGCGCGATCATTTGACGCTTGCCCCACAAGCATTCGCCGCGCTGCTCGAGGCCATGCAAGGCCGCGGCGGTCTCGCCGCCCGCGCCGCCAATCGCCATTTGGGCAAGTCCGATCGCGAGGCCGCCGGCGTGCTTTCCGCGGCGCAGCGCCACACCCATTTTCTCGATTCCCCACGCATGACAGCGGTGCTGGGCCAGTCCGATTTCACATTCGCCGATCTGAAAGAGACGCCGGCCACCATATTCCTGGTCCTGCCGCCCGATCGGCTCGCCACCTATGCCCGCTGGCTGCGCCTGATGGTTACGCAAGGGCTGACCGATCTGGCGCGCGCAGGCCCGGCGTCTTCTCGCCCCGTACTCTTCCTGCTCGACGAGTTCGCGGCACTGGGCCGGCTCGATGCGATTGAGCGCGCCATGGGGTTGATGGCGGGCTATGGTATCCAGCTCTGGCCGATCCTTCAGGATATCCATCAGCTCCGCGCCATTTATGCGCAGCGCGCCGGCACTTTCCTGTCAAATGCCGGCGTCCTGCAGGTATTCGGGGTCAATGATCATGACAGCGCGAAACTGGTCTCCGATCTGCTGGGCCAGGAGACGGTCATGTTCGAGACGATGAGCCGCGCGCTCGACGCGCCGGAAAGCGGCGTCTCGTTCAGCACCCAGCATGTCGGGCGCGCTCTGCTGACTCCCGATGAGGTCCGTACTTTGCCTGCGAACCTGGAACTGTTGTTCCTCGCGGGCCAGCGACCGATCGTCGCGACCAAGCTTGCCTATCACGCAGACCGCGAATTTGCGGGAAAGTTCGATCCCATGTGACCTGATAGGCCATCGACATGGCTTATGGCGGCACAGCCGCTAGCACAGCATACGAAGCTCGCCCAGATAGTCGCGCTTTCCAAGCGGAACCCCGCTCATGCGAAGAATGCCGTAGACCGTGGACGCGTGGAAATAGAAGTTCGGCTGGGAAAAGCTCAGCAAAAAGCCCTTTCCAACAAAATGCCACAGCAGCTTGTCGCCGATCGTGAATGTCATCGGCTTGTCGCTCAACGCATCGAGGTCTGCGACGCTAAGCGACTCAAGCTCTTCTATTGTCACACCGATTTTCGCCGTCAGGCCGTCAAAGCTTTCAGGCGGCGACGACGTATCGGGCGAAAAATTTCCATTCCGGATACCGTGGATCGCGCCGATCGAATGAATGGCGCAACTCTTCACCTGATAGGCAAGATCGAACATGTCAGGCGCAAGCCGTGCATGGATCAGCTGGTCGGCCGGGAGCCGCTGCGCGTCGGAATAGGCCTGCGCCTTTTCCAGCAGCCCCAAAATGGCCTGCAAGATCTGGAGACAGCCAGGCACGAAAGCGTCATAGAGCGTCATTGTGCATCCTGATCTTGTAAGGGCATGGAAATGGGATGCATGCCATCATGGTCCATAACACCAATGTCGGCAAATGTTCGCCGGCCTCCCGACCGCCTTACCCCTCAGCCCGCTCCGGCCAGCCAGTCCTGCGCGGCCTCCCGCGTCATAAATGCCCGGACCCTGGGATGGACGAGCGTTCTCTCGACCTGTGCCTTGTTGAGCTGGCTGCCGACCAGCACCGCGGTTCGCCCGCGCGTCAACGTCATGCCGCCGCGCATGATATTGGCGAGGAGATCAGCAACGTCATGGGCCTGCACCGGGAAGTCGAAGGATTCGACGACGACATTGAAATCATCCCGGATCACCTGAGCCTCGTGGCCCTTTGATCCCACGGCCTTGGCGAGCGCGACGACGGTCTCGACCGTCCAGAAGCCCGCGACCCTGATGATCAGGCAGTTGGCGTCAGGATCATATTGGACGTCGAACATATCTCTCCGCCAGGTTGCCGTGCATTGGGTTGATCATGGATGAGCATTGATGAAAATCCTCTCTCCAACGCGCGAACCAATATCAGACCGCTGAAAGGTACACAGAGCAAGCCGCTTGCTCCCGTTGGGGAGCATTCGCGCCGGCGGAGCCGGTGCGTCCTGGGCGTGCCATAAAATGCTCATAGAGGGGTGGTGGATTTGGGATGGTCTGGGTCTTTCTGAATTTACGCGTTGGCCGTTTAGGCCAAGACCGCATCTTTCTTATTATATAAATTTTTTAGTGGTTCCGGATCATTTTGAGCCTCACGCGAACCGGCATCGACCATCGCGCCGATCCGGCTGAGGATCTTGCCCAATGGCCCGCTGACAGTCGCCTGCGCCAGTTCGCGGCAGGAGAGGCTTTGCAGCATATGCGCGATGTCATCCGCCTGGCCAGCGCGCCGGGTGAGTTCATCGTCAGGCAGTGGGGCAGGGCGCATCCAGCGGGGGAGGTAGGCAAGGACACGTTTGGGCAGGAGCGGGCGATAGGCGTTGGAGGTCTGCTTGTAACGGGGGCCGGGTCCTTCGCCTGCCACCCGGTCGAACCGGCGCTGGCGCATCAGGAAACCGACGCTCTCCAAAATGGCGAGCGCGCGCCCGATCGTCGCGCGGCCAAGCCCGGTCGCTTCCGCCAGATAGTCATAGCTTGGGAAAACCCGGCCACGATTGAGCCGCGCGAGCGTCAATATCTCCTCGAACACGCGCACCGCGCTGCCCGTCAGCCGCGCGATCGCGCGTTCAGCGACGGTCAGCTCCCGCGCACCCGCCCGCGCGTCGCGGCGCAAGCGACGCGCGGCGTCGAGCGTCCGGCGCGCGATATGCAGCAGCCGGTCGGTTTCCCCCTTTGCCGGGATGGCGAAAAACGCCTCCTCGAACGTTCCCGCCTCGATACTGTCGCGCAGCACCGGCGCGCCGGTGCGATGCGCGGGTCTGTGCGCAGGTCCGCGCGCACCCGCGCAAGCCCGCGCCTGACGCACGGGCATGCCACTGAGCGCCGCGAATGCAGCGTCTGCTACCGATAAAGCCATTTTCCACCCCTCCAACTGGAAGGCCGGACCACAAGGCAAAACTTCTCCGTGGCGCGAAGCGCGCACTCTCTTGAACCGGTGTTCGGGACCCTGTATGAGAAGAGCTGTTGTGGTTGCTCGATCGATGCCGGCAAGCATCGCTCATATAGTTTCCAGAGGTGCCCGGCCTTCGTGCCGGGCATTTTACTATGGTGTCACAGCCGCTCCCTTCGAGCCTTTGCCTTCCCCCATGGGACGCGACCGCATTTTGGCGGCGGATGTCCTACAGTGAAACAATTACCGTTCGTGCTATCGCGGATGAATGGGCAAAATCGTTCGTGCTATCGCGGATGAAAGCCCCTCGGGTTCGTGCTTTCGCGGATAAGCGCGTCGCCTGAATTCGTGCTATCGCGGATGAAACGCCCGCCAAATTCGTGCTTTCGCGGATAGCGCATGCGAATCGGAAAAGTGCGATTCGCGGCCGCTTTTTGGCAATGGCGAAGCCCCTCTTGCTGCCGCCATCCAGCGCTGCCTGAACAGACGCGCGCAGCCTTGATCCGCCGCCTTAGGGCGCCGCCCTTATTCCGCGATCAGCAGCGGCCGCGGCTCGATCCGCACGCGGCTATAGGCCGGCCCACGCCCACGCGGCACTTCGCTCTCCGCACCGATCAGGACCAGCCGATAATCGGGAATGGCATCCGCCTCGACAATGGCTTTCAAGGCATGGCGGAAATGCGGCAGCGAATTCTGGTACCCAAGCTGGCGGCGCAGCTCGTCGAGATCGACCTCATAAGGCCCATCGCTGCAGGACGAACGCGCAATCTCGTAAAGACGCCGCTCGACCGGCCCAAGCTGGAAATAGCCACTCGCATAGTCTAGGATCTGACGATCATGCAGGATCGCGCGATAGAGCCAGTCGCACAGGCGCACGCGGATGGCTTTCAACCGCCGGACATTGGAGCCAGGCTCCTTCGACCGGGTATAATAGAGCTTGGCTTCCGACAGCCACGAGAAATAGCCTTCCTCGCCCTCGCCGCCCGCTTCGATATTGGTCTTGATCTGTGTGCCCTGAAGCCGCTCCAACGCCTGCGACAGGCGGTTGTAGGAGCGCGCGGACGGGTTGTTGCCGGTGACGCAGAACAGGTCATGGGCGGTGAAGTTGAATTCCTGCGACACCTCCTCGCCGGCTTCCAGCCGCGCGATCATCAGGCTGGCGATATAAAGGACGATCTCCTTGTCGTAGATCGTCGCCGCGCCCTTGGCGGTCGGCACGATCTCGATCGAGACCGAGCCATTGTCGTAGGAGAGCGGCTTGGTCCATTTTCCCTTGCTCAGCGCAAAGAAGGGAAAGGCCATCATCGACCGCTCGCCGCGCACATCCGCCAAAAGCGGGCTGTCGAGCAGGAAAAGTTCGCGTTGCTTGGCGGCCATTATCGCTGTTTCCCCGTCATTGATCCCGATCCGTCCGCGAAAGCACGAAACCTGCCTGTTCCATCATCCGCGAAAGCACGAATATGCCGGCCTTGGTCCCCGAAATCAGGGGCCGAGATGCTGTAGGACATTTCCAATTCGTGCTTTCGCGGATGATGGGGCTTGTACGATGCCGGCGTCCTATCCTGTCCGTTGAAGGATCGCTCACGAAGCACGCTCATTCCTAAGGTCTAGCAGCCCTTGGCAGCGGACAACAGGCCCCTATGCGAGGGGCCGCAGGGGAGACTGAGTAGGACCCATCGCATGATAGGGGCAGATGTGGATAGTGGGGGGACTGATCCGTCAAGCAGGGAATGTATAAGGAAGATCGGTGCCAGTATCCTCGTTCAAAACCGAGCGATCCCCGATCACGATTGACCGCGTCGCGGAGATGCCCGGCTATGGTCATCCGCTGATGCATGAGTGCGACGCGTGTCGAGCGGTACTGTCGTCTATGATCGCCAACGGCTATAAGAAAGAGGGCCGGTTTCACGACCCTCTCATCTTTAAACGCCCAGTTCTGCCTTGGCGAAGGCGCGGATATGATCGGACAGGTCCTCACGCTCCAGCGCCAAGGCCAGATTAGCCTCGATATAGCCCGCCTTCGATCCGCAATCGAACCGGCGACCATTAAAGGTCACGCCGTGGAAAGGCTGCTTTCCGATCAGCGACGCCATGGCGTCGGTTAGCTGAATTTCCCCGCCTGCGCCCTTTTCCTGCGTCGCCAGGATTTTCATGACGTCTGGCTGAAGGATGTAGCGCCCCGGCAGGATAAGGTTGGACGGCGCGGTGCCGAGCTTGGGCTTTTCAACCAGCCCCTTCACTTCCGTCAGCACGCCATCACGCGCGCCCGGATCGATGACGCCATAGCTCGGCGTCTGTTCAATCGGGATTTCGAGCGCGCAGACGAGGTTGCCGCCGACTTTTTCATAGGCGTCGACCATCTGCTTCATGCAGCCCCGACCCGGCGCGCCTTTCATGAACTCGTCGGGCAGGATGATGGCGAAGGGTTCATCGCCGATGATGTCGCGCGCTACCCAAATCGCATGGCCCAGGCCGAGCGGCTCCTGCTGACGCAGGAAGACCGCATTGCCCGGATCGAGCCGTGTGCCTTCCAGCGCGGACAGATCCTTGCCGCGCTCGCGCTGCGTCACTTCGCACTCGAAAGCGATGTCGAAATAATCCTCGATCGCGCCCTTGCCGCGCCCGGTGACGAAGATCATCTGTTCGATCCCCGCCTCGCGCGCTTCATCCACGGCATATTGAATCAGCGGCCGATCGACGACGGGGAGCAATTCCTTGGGCACCGCTTTGGTGGCCGGCAGGAAACGCGTTCCCAGCCCCGCGACCGGAAAGACCGCCTTGCGAATTGGCTTGTTCAAGATAGATCCCCTGCATTGCGCGTGACGTGGAGTGTGCGGTTGACACCCCTAACAACAGGTCAAGTCGCACGTCCAGAGGCCCGCTTTAAATTGCAAAAGGTGCTCGGCAGCTAGCGCTGCTAGTTATTGATTCAGCGTTTGGTGCCCACGCCCGACAGCGGTCAGGATCACCCTTCCAAACGAAGGTGCTCGGCTCCTCGTGCTCCTTGATGAAGCGGTTGATGGCAGCAGATTACAACAAAGCGAAATACACCGTTTCTCAGCCTTCGCCGGGTGAGCGTGGCAAACAGGTCGTAGTCCCGTTGCGCTTATAGTTGTGCGTCATGGTGGCTCCGCGCGCCCGCTTCAGCGGTAGCCCCGGTGCGGTCGAGCGCATTGATGGCTCTTTTCATCAACCAACAGTACGATGGCGTGGCGGGCGGCGATTTGCGCGCTGCGATGATCGCCTCAAGCCGCGCCGTGTTCGGTGCAGTTACCTCATCTGGATACCCGTTCGCATGCCGCATCGTCGCAGAGCACTGACAGCACGGGTCCTTCAAATGGCCCCATTCGTTCTATCAACCCTTAGCCCTGCACTCATTACGAAGGATCATGATTGCCTTCTCCTCATTTTATAGGGAGAGGGTATGTACGTGCGGTTTGGGGTCGACACACAGGAATTAACATCGATGTTTCAACGATGGTCAGCGCGGATGCGCCAGCATTTGCGGAAACGCGCTGAGCGGAACGCGCACCATAAGCGGGTTCAGCGATCAATGGCCGAAACGCAGCGCTACTGGTCCCAAATTGAGGGCGCCGCAGAATTCGCTGGAATTCAGCCCTACATCATCAATAGGAATAGCGGCATCAGCCTCGTCGCCGCGCGCCATACGGGCACCGCAGAAGATTTTATCTCATGGGCCGACTATGAAGCTGCCCCCGACGGAATCATTCACGACATGTTTGTTGAGCTACTCAAAGGTCTGCCGCAAGAGCTGTTAGGCCGCCCCGTTGGAACGATATTTACGAACCTTTGATATAGTGTGAGGACCGGCTAGGTCGCCAGCGAGCGATAGATTATATACAGCGCGACCCACAGGATTGCGCTTGCCGTAGCCGACGCCAGCACAGCACCAACAAATGCGCCGTTGAGGTCTGAATAAACCGAAGAATCGGTGATGCGCTTACCCATCATTTCTCTCTCTCCTGGCTTTTCGTTAAAGATAACATATACTGGTGAATTGTTGTTTAACAATTGCTCCGACTTGGCCCGATCAGTGATCCATCAGACACACCGCGCATAGGCGAGCTCACACAGCGTCGACGATAAGCTTGACCAAGTCTTCTACTGTCGGGAAGAACGCGAATTATCGTGAATGGCGCAAGAAATGTGGCGTTTCGAACGGCCGCGCTTGCATCGTAACCAAGATGCCTCTCCTCTCACCGCCCCGAGGAGATGGATCATGGCAGCGCAGACAGAGGATGGCTGGGCGGATTTCTGCAAGGCCCTCGCTAATGCCGGGAGCATCCTGCGAGGGGAGGGCGTCCCCACGCATCCGATCGATCAGGCCGAAGGGCTTCGTTATCTCAGCCGCCTGACCCGGGTCGCGCTGGAATCGATAGTCGAATGCGCCGACGTCGATTTCCCCCGCTTGTTCAAAATGACCGACGACACGATCAAGATCGGCGGCGACAATCCCGACAATATCTATTGGAACGCGACGATCGCAGGCGACCGGGATTATCGGATCAGCGGGCAGCGCGGCACCGTGCCCTATTTGAGCTTCGGCACGAAGGCGAACCGCTTCGCCATTGACGGGCGCATGGCCTCCACTGGCGAGTTGGAGGATGCGGCGATACATTTTTCCGACGATGGCGCGTTCGAGATCATCGTCAGCCAAAGGCCTCATCCGGGAAATTGGCTGCCAATGAGCGCCGACACATCGATGCTGCTCGTGCGCCAGACCTTTCACGACAAGGCGAGCGAGCAGCCGGCGAGCCTGAAAATCGAGCGGCTGGGGCAGGCGGTGCGACCCGCGCCGCTCGCGCCGTCGGTGATCGAGGCCAGACTGAAGAATGCCGCCGCCTTCGTCGCTGGCACCTCCAAGGCCTTTGCCGACTGGACGCGGATGTTCATGGCCCATCCCAATGCCCTGCTGCCATGGGAGCAGAGCATCTTCCAGAATGTCGGCGGCGACCCGAACATCCATTATCTCCATGGCTATTGGCGGCTTAAACCCGGCGAGGCCTGGGTTATTGAGACGGAGGTGCCCGATTGCCGCTTCTGGAATTTTGTCCTGCAAAATTGGTGGATGGAGTCAGGCGACTATCTGCATAACCCCAATAGCTGGCTCAACCCGGCCAAGGCGGCGATGCCAAACGGACGGCGCCTCAGGATCGTGGTGGCCGAGGAAGATCGCGACTTTGACAACTGGATCGACACGGGCCGGCATCGCGAAGGCACGGCCTTGCTGCGCTGGATCAGCGCCGAGCAGCATCCCGTGCCGAGCTGCCGGGTGGTCGCCCTCGACGCCTTATCTTCATCTTCCTTGCAGCGGTGATGGCGCTTTCACGCAAAACCAGATTGCGATGGCCGATCAAGGAGCTTTTTCGCTGATCATCGCCTGCATCGCCGCCGGATAGCGCGCGCCCATCACCTGAACGGCATCGGCCTCCCGGCTCAGTTCCGCCGCCTCGCTTTCGCTCAGGACAATATCGGCGGCACCCAGATTTTCCTCCAGCCGCTGCATCTTGGTCGTGCCGGGAATGGGGACGATCCAGGGCTTAAGCGCGAGCAGCCAGGCCAGGGCGACCTGCGCCGGCGTGGCATTTTTGGCAGCGGCAAAACGGCGGATGACCTCGACAAAGGCGAGGTTCGCCTCAAGCGCCTCCGGCGTGAAACGGGGCATGCCCGCGCGCATGTCGCCGCCATCGAAGCTGGTGTCCGCGCCAATCGCGCCGGTCAGGAAACCGCGTCCTAGCGGGCTGAACGGCACGAAGCCAATGCCAAGCTCCTCGCAGGTGGTGAGCACGCCGTTGTCCTCCGGATCGCGGGTCCAGAGCGAATATTCGCTTTGAATGGCCGCGACCGGATGGACGGCATGGGCGCGGCGCAGAATATCGGCGCTTGCCTCGGACAGGCCGAAATGGCGCACCTTGCCTTGCGCGATGAGGTCCGCGACGGTGCCGGCGACATCCTCGATTGGAACCGCAGGATCGACGCGGTGCTGATAGAGCATGTCGATGGTTTCGATCCCGAGCCGTTTCAGCGACGCCTCTGCCACTTCGCGGATATGCTCGGGGCGGCTGTCCACGCCCGCGATCTTACCGGCGGAATCGAACCGGAAGCCAAACTTGGTCGCGATGACGACGGCATCGCGCACCGGCCGCAACGCTTCGCCGACCACCTCTTCATTGACGAACGGGCCGTAGACCTCGGCTGTGTCGAAGAAGGTGACCCCGCGTTCTACCGCGCCGCGCAGCAGAGCCGTCGCGGCTGCGGTTTCGAGCGGCCGGCCATAAGCGTGGCTGATGCCCATGCACCCAAAGCCAATGGCCGAAACCTCTAGCCCGCCAAGTTTGCGCGTCTGCATATGCCGTCTCCCGGGATCGTCATTGCCGGCATGATAAGGCCGGCCCCGCTCAAGGCAAAGATTTTGCGCCGAGCATCGCAGGAATGCAGGGCGGTTCAGCCGGTAAGGATGCCCGGCGCTAGCCACAGGGCACCCACCAGCAGCGCGGCCGAGGGGATGAGCCACCATGACGCGCCGCGAACATAGGCCATGGCGCCGCCATGAAGGCGGGCCGCATAGATGATCGCGCCGGTGATCGACAGCCCGGTCAGGAACAGCCCGAAGAGGAACCAGACCAGCTTGCTCGCCAGCCCGCCCCAAGTGCCGAAGTGCAAAGGGTCGGCCATTTCCGACAGACGGGCATGGGCGCCCAGGCTCTGGCCATGAACCTGCATCCCCACCTTATCATTTGCAGGATCGACGAACACGGCATTCGCCTTCTCAGTGGTGAGCAAAGTCCCCGCTTCGCCCTGAAAGCCGACCATGGACATTCCCGCAAAGGGATAGAGCACGCGTTTGATCGCAAGATCGGGATAGGCGGCCTGCGCCCTGGCGGCGAGCCGGTCGAGATCGCCGCCTACCGGCTGCGCCAACACCGGCGCGCTGCCCTTGGCGACGCGCTCGAGCGGCAGCAGTGGTTGTGGCGCGCCGCCCAGCAGTTCGACCAGATACCAAAGGCTGGTCGCGACGATCAGCGCCACGAACCAGAGGCTCCACAGCCCGGCGAGGCGATGAAGATCGCCGGTGGTGGTGCGCAGGGTGCCGCCACGCGGGCGCCGGAAAAAGCCGCGCCAGAACTTCTTGTAGGTGACGAGACCCGTCACCAGTGACGCGCCCATCAAAAAAGCAAAGCTAGTAACGAGCGGCAAGCCGATCGCGACCGGCAGCATGAAGCGGCGATGAAAGTCGCGCAGGAAGCGCTGCACGCTGCCAAAGGACGCGACGCGATTGACCGTGCCGGTCGCGGGGTCGACCAGCACGCGGCGGCGGTGCCCGTCGGGCGCTTGCATCACCACAATGGTCGCGAACCAGGGGTCGGGGCCCCGCTCGATCAGGTCGATGCGCCCACTGGGCACCGCTTCTTGCGCATTGGCGGCGATCCTGCCCCATGACGCAGCCGCGCCCGCCGACGGATCGGCGCGCATCGCCGGGTCGGCCAGCCAGTCGATCTCGTTGCCGACGACAGCGAGCGTGCCTGAAAACAGGATCACGAACAGCAAAAGCGAGAGTTTGAGCCCGATCCAGCTATGCACCCGCCACCAGCGTGACCGCCCCTTGGGACGCGCGCCGGTAACGGACGAAGCGCGGTCAGAAACGATAGCCAATTGTCGCCGTCACGATGCGCGGGTCGCCATAGCGGCAGGCATTGACGCCGCTCGACAGGCAGGAGGCATATTTCTTGTCGAACAGGTTGCGCGCGTTGAGCGCGACCCGCCACGGCCCCGGCGTCCATTCGACCAGCGCGTCGAATAAAGTGTAGGCGGGATTGTTAAAGGTCGCGCCGATGATGTTGCTTTTGCCGACATAGCGTGCGCCGCCGCCGATCTTGACGTCCGTCAGGCCCCAGTCGTCCAGCCGATAATCGGCAAAGACAGACAGCGTATGGCGCGGCACGAAGGTCGGGCGCTGATCCTGTTCGACCGGATTGTTCGACTTGGTGATGCGCGGATCGAAATAGGCATAGGCGAGCAGGAGATTGAGCCCACGCGCCACTTCCGCCTGCGCCTCCGCCTCAATGCCGCGCACGCGGATCTCGCCGGTCTGGACGCTAAAGCCCGCCGCCTGCGCGCGCGGATCGGGGGTCAGGACGTTGGTCTGCGTCAGCTGATAGACGGCCGCGCTGAGCAAAATCTTCGATCCCGGCTTCTGGTAGCGGATGCCCACCTCATACTGTTCGCCCCGGCTCGGCACGAAACGGTCGCCCTCGAAGGTGGTGCCGATCTGCGGCGCGAAGGAGCGGGCATAGCTGGCATAGGGCGCCACGCCATTATCGCCGACATGGACCAAGCCCGCGCGCCAGGTGAAGGCATCGTCCTTCTGCTCGGTATCGACGCCGGTCGCGCGCAGCTTTGTACGGTTGCGACTCCAATCCTGCCGTCCGCCGAGCACCAGGATCCACTTGTCGTCGATGCGCATCTGGTCCTGAAAATAGACGCCGATCTGCTTCGAGCGGATATCGGCGCCGCGATTGCGGCTCTGGCGATCGTCGACCACCGGCGCCGCGCCATAGACCGGGCGATAGATGTTGATCGGCCCGACCGAGCCATTCTGGAAACGATCGTTGCGATAAGTCGGCAGATAGACGTCAACGCCCACCATCAGCTCATGCCGGATCGCGCCGGTGTCGAGATTGACGCGGATACGATTGTCAGCCGACAGACTGGTCGTCTTCTCCCGGCGAACGCTGATCGTGCGGGCCAGATCGCCCGCCGCCGTCACCGCGCCGACCTGAAGATAGTCCCAGTCGAGCGTCCCTTCATAATAACGCAGCGCGCTTTCAAAGCGCAGCGCGTCGGAAAAGCGGTGGCTGAAACGATAACCGACCGTCCACTGATCGGCGTCATAGCGGTCGAAATCGGGTTCGCCGACGAAACGGTCGCGCGGAATGCTCCCAAGCGGCAGGCCGGCCCCGGTCACGAGCTGCGTGCTAAGCGGCGCGGCGAAGTTCATCCGAATTTCCTGATAGCTGCCCAGCGCCGTCAATTCGGTATCGGCGCCGATGGCCCAGGTCAGCGCCGGCGCGATGAAGCGCTTGTCGTCCTTGATATAGTCGACCTCGGTGTCGGAATCGCGGATCAGGCCGGTCAGGCGGAAAGCGATATTTTCGCTCAAGGGGCCGGTATAGTCGGCGGCCAGTTCTTTGCGGTCGAAACTGCCATATTGGGCGCGTACTTCGCCCGATGGGGTGAAGGAGGGCCGCTTGCTGACGCGTTGATGACGCCGCCGGGGCCAAGCTGGCCATAAAGCACCGACGTCGCGCCGCGCAGCACCTCGATCCGCTCGAGCGCATAGGGCTCGATGCCGCCGCCATAAGTCGCGGCCTGAGGTTTCAGCCCATCGAGCAGAATGCTGCCATCGGCGGTGTTCACCGGAAAGCCGCGCAGATAGACATTGTCGGCGGAGCGCGCGAAGCTGGCGGGCTGGGTGATGAGGCCCGGCGTATAGCCAAGGCTTTCGCTGATCGTCTTGGTGTTGATCGCTTCGATGAAGGTGGCGTCGACCACAGAGACCGATTGCGGCGTCTCGATCAGCAGCGCCTCGCCCTTGCCCACCGAAACCTGATTATCGACCCGCGCGGTGACGACGATGCCGCCCGCATCCGTCGTGCTTTCCTCCGCCGCATGGGCAAATCGGCGGCGAACATGGGGCTGGACAAAGCCAGACCGGACAGGGCCAACAGCCCGCCATCGACAAATTTCTGAAGCCCCATCGCGTCCCCCTTGGTCAGAGCGCGTCCCTAACTAGATTGCGACCTATTCGCAATAGCAACGATGGAGCCTGCTCTAAAGCGGATGCCCCGCAATCGTCGACGCCGCTTGAATGAGCGCGAGATGGGTCAAACCCTGGCAGATGCCAAGATAGGCGCCGGTTTCAGGGTCCACCATTTCGGCATAAATGCCCTGACCGTGCCCTAGCCCCTCGATTGCCGCCTCGAAATGCGCTTCGGCCTCCGCCTCTTGCCCGAGCAGCGCCTTCGCCTCGATGATCCAGAAGGTGCAGGCAAGGAAACAGGCTTCCTCCTTGTCGACGCCGCTATAACGATAGTGGAAGGGGCCAGCGCCAAGCTCCCGGTCCAATGCGCGGATCGTCTTTTCCATCCGCCCGTCCGCGCCGAAGCGAAAGCGCACGGCAAGCGCCACCGACGCGTCGAGCATGTCGCTGCCCGGCCAGGCGAGATAGGCCTGTTTTTCCTCCGACCAGCAATGCGCGTCGATCCATCTGGCGATGCGGTCGCGCGTGCGCGCCCAGCGCTCCACGCACGTATCGGGAATATGCCCGGCCTCCGCCAGCTCCACCGCGCGGGCCAAAGCCTGCCAGCAGCTGATCTTGCTGTTGGTGAAATGCTGCTCCTGCGGCAATTCCCAGATACCGCTATCCTTCTGCCGCCAATGATCGGCGCAGATATTGGCGAGATCGGCCAGCATCGCGGCGGAGCGATGGTCGAGGATATTGCCGCATTCGACGAAGCGCTCGGCGGTCTCGAATATGTCGCCGTAAATGGCGTGCTGATGCTGCTGACTCGCGACATTGCCGATCCGCACTGGCCGGCTATTGCGCCAGCCCGGCAGGTCGATCTCGGTCTCGTCGGGGACGATCCGGCCATCGAGCGTATACATGACCTGCGGCCCATGCTCGCAGAGGCGATGCATCAGCCAACTGAGCGCCGCCTTGGCCTCGGCCTCCGCGCCGATGCGCAGGAACGCCTTGATGGTGTAGCCAGCGTCCCTGATCCAGGCGTAGCGATAGTCCCAGTTTTTGGGGCCTCCAATGCCCTCGGGCAGGGAGGTAGTGGCCGCCGCCGCGATCGCCCCGGTCGGCGAATAGAGCAGCAGCTTAAGGGCCAGCGCGCTGCGGATGACGAGATCGCGATGCGCCCCCTCATAATGGACGCGCCGCGACCATTCCTCCCACTCCTGATGGGAGACATCGATGCGCGCGTCGAGATCGGCGATGTCGGGCAGCACCAGCGGCTCATTCTCGCCGGCAACGATGCCCAGCGTCTCGCGGGTGCCGGCAAGGACGGTAAAATGCCCTTGCGTCTCATCATCCTCCTCGCTTGTGATCGTCACGCCCGCGCTGCGGCGCAGCGATCCAGTGACGTCGCCGGCGTGAAACAGCACGCCATGTACATTGTCGACCAGATAGGGCGAGACCGTGCCCGCGCGCGTACCGATCCGTAAGGAAAAGCGAAAGCGGACGCTGCCTTCCACTCCCTCGACCCGGCGGGCCAGTTCGCACCAGGGCAGGCGGCCCGCCGTGCTGCTATTCAAGGATTCTGTCAGCACCGCCTTGCCTGTCGCGGTGGTAAAGACGGTCTCATGGACATTGCTGCCGGGCAGATAGCGCTGCTCGGCGGTAAAGAGTTCGTTGGGCGCGATGATGAAGCAGCCGCCCTCATCCGGCGAAAGCAGCCGGTCGAACAGCGGCGGGGAGTCGAGATTGGGGACGCACCACCAGTCGATCGACCCGTCCGCGCCCGATAAAGCGACCGATCGCCCATCGCCGAGCGCGGCATAGTCTTCGAGCGGCAGATAGCCGTCGGTCCGCCTGGCTTGCTGCTGCGTCGATTGTTTAGCCGGTGGCGCCTCGCCACCCTTCACGGATGGTCCTGCGTCATAAGAGCAAGCGACCGCGCGCCAAGCAGTGCCAACGCGCCGCCTGCAAGGCCAAGCGTCACTTTGAGCATGGTGCGCGCGCGGCTGGTAATGATCCGACCGGTGGAGGAGGTTACATCGGTCTTGAACGGCCCGTCGATCCGCGCCGGGCCGGGCACGGGCTTAAACAGATTGCCGATGCGGTCGGAAGCGGGCGGCCCCATCTGCCCCTTTTCGAACCCGCTCGCGACGCGGTCGGCGAGGGCAGGGGCGAGCGCCTGGCCCGCCGCCATGGCAAAGCTGCGCGGCCCGACCCACAGCTCGCGCGTCGGCGAGGCGATCGCCTGCACCACCGCCTTGGCACAGATGCGCGGATCATAGACCGGCGGCGGGGCGAGTTGCTTGCGACCGCTATGGTTGCGCGACCAGCCGAACTGCGGCGTGTTGACCGCTGGCAGATAGATAGTGCTCAAAGTCACGGCGGATTTGTCGGCGATCAGTTCGGCGCGCAGGCTGTCGGTAAAGCCCGACACCGCGAACTTGGCCGCGCAATAGGCCGCCTGCAACGGCACCCCGCGAAAGCCCAGGATCGAGGAAATCTGCACAATCGTCCCGCGATCGCGCCTTTTCATATATCGCAGCGCAGCCAGCGTACCGTGAACCTGGCCAAGATAGGTGGTCGCGGTGACGCGGGCATATTCTTGGGGGCTGATCTTGTCGGCGGCGGCGATCACGGTCGACATCGCATTGTTGACCCAGGCCTCGATCGTCCCAAGCTCGGCCTCGATCCGGTCGGCGGCGGCATCAATTGCCTCGGCGTCGGCGACATCGGCGGAAATGGCAAGGACGCGCGCGCCGCTTTGACGTAGCATGGCGGCAGCCTGCTCCAGCCGCGCCTCGTCGCGGGCGATGATCGCCACCGCCCAACCCTGCTGCGCCAAAGCCTGCGCCGTCGCCAGCCCGATCCCGGCGCTACCGCCCGTTACCACCGCCACTTTTTCGTTCATCGCCGCTCCTGCTCAGTCCCTGGCTATCCAAAGGGTAATGAACGGAGGGGAGTTTTGTGCCGATCTTGAACGGTCAGCGCTTCCCCAGCAGCTCCTGCCAGTCGCCATCAAGCGGGCGTTCACGTGCGTCGAGGATCGCGGGGCGATGCGGATGCCCTGCTCCCAACTCAGCGATGGCGCGCTCGATGACCGCGACGCGCGTCTTCCAGCCGGGATGGGTGCGGGCATTGAGGATGCTCGAGGCGTGCTTGGGCCCATAGCTGCGCCAGAAGGCAAGCGCGATCTGCGGGTCATAGCCTGCATTGGCGAGCAGCGAGACCGAGAGGATATCGGCCTCCAGCTCGGTCTGCCGAAAGTAGCTGACATTGCGACCGATGCCCGACAACAGGCCATAGCTGACCCCGCGCGCTTCCAGCCGGTCACGATGGTGCAGGATATTATGCGCCAGCTCATGCGCGATCGGCGCGGCGATCCATTGCGGGTATTCGGCGAGGAAACGGCTGCTGATCTGTACCAGCTCGCCATCCGCCTGCGCGACGAAGCTGTTGCCCAGCACGACTTCAAAGCGTGATCGGCAGGCGGCGACCGGCGTGACGCGGATATTCTGGTCCACGCCACCCCGGCGCATGTGCAGCGTCAGCGGGCGGGCAGAGGGCAAGGCCATGACCTGGCGGGTCGCGTCGATCAGCGCGGCAGTACCGGCCTTAGCCTGCGGATCGGCGGGCTTGAAGCGCATGTCGTCGATGCCGAGCAGCGTGTCGTCATTGCGTACACCGGTCGCCCTGGCGGGCGATCCGGGCAGCACCGCCTCCACGCCCACCGGCCCTTCAAAACGGAAATGCCGGATCGCCGCCTCCCGCATCTCGCGCGCATATTGGTCAGGCGTGTGGAGCAGCAGGCCAAGGCCCGGCTCCTGCCGGTCGCACAAGGCGGCATTGGCGGTAGCGAGCCGATAGCCGATGGCCGCCACATCCCCATCTACCGAGCGGATCGCTTCGAAATCAGGTGTTTCCTGCGCTGCTGCCGGGAGGACGCACAGGAAAATCCCGGCCACCGCTATAAGGAACGACCGAAAAGTCATATTTTTCCGGGGCCCTAAGGTCGCAATTCTGATATGCTTGGCTATCTTCGTCATTTTTACAGGCTTAGAGCCAACAGGATATTGCATCCATCGATGCTTGCAAAAATTTTCTCCCGCTTCGCCAAAGTTCCAGAATTCGTCGCGCATGTCCCCGAGGGCCGGCGCTTTTATGCCATTGGCGACATTCACGGCCATCTCGACCTGCTCGACGGGCTGCTGGCGCAGATATTCGCCGATGAGCAGACTCGCGGCGGGGCCCGGGGCGAAATCATCTTTCTTGGCGACCTCATCAATCGCGGACCGCAATCGGCGCAGGTGATCGACCGGCTGATCGACTTGAAGGCGCAGCGCCCCGAGACACGCTTCCTGCTCGGCAATCATGAAGAACTGTTCCTGACTGCGATCGAGGGCAATCGCGAGGCGATCCGTTTTTTCGATCGCGTCGGCGGAGCGGACACGATCCTGAGCTATGGCATCCCGCGCGAAACCTATGACGCGGCGGACTATGCCGCACTTTCCGACTTGCTACAGGCCGCCGTTCCGCCAGCGCACAGGGATTTTCTCGACAGCTTTGAAGATATGATCGTCGAGGGCGACTATGTCTTCGTCCATGCCGGCGTCCGTCCCGGCATCCCGCTCAAGAGGCAGCGCCCCGGCGACCTGCGCTGGATCCGCGAGGAATTTCTGGGAGAATCAGGCAAAAGCAGCGCGCCCGTCATTCCCGGAATGGTCGTCGTTCATGGTCATACGATCTTCGAAAAAGTCGTCGAACTACCCGGCCGCATAGGCCTCGATACCGGCGCCTATCGCTCCGGTATCCTTAGCGCGATGGCGTTCGAAGGCGCCAAGCGCTGGATTATTCAGGAAAAGTTCGGAACGATCCTAGCATAGATCGTGTTTTGAGGCTTGAAACCATGACGCGGTGCGGCAATTTGCTTGCACGGTCGCAACGATAATGGTAGCGAAGTACAAATTCCTCCTCGAAAGGGACATCGATATGCGTCTGAAACTTCTTGTCGCCGGCCTGATGGCTTCGTCGCTTGTCGCCGCTCCGGCGATGGCGAACTCCGCTTCGGCTCTTTCGGTTGCCAAGGCGAGCAACGTGAAGGCTTCGACTTCGCCCAAGAAGGCAAGCAAGCTCAGCGCTGGTGTCGGCGTTCTCCTCGCTGGCCTCGTGGTCGTCGGCGTTGTCGCTGGCACCGATATCCTCGACAGCGACGATTCGGACAGCAACTAAGCTTCATCGCTTATGCGATAAGGGAATGGCGGCTTCAGGGCCGCCATTTTTTGTCTGTCGCACTTGCATAGTAGTCGGGCTCATTTTGGGAGTGCGCCCAATGACATAGGCAGTCTTTTTATCCGCAGATTTTCATGAATCTGGGAGCGATATCTCCCGAGGCGGCAGGACGATTGGTTCCACCGGAACATAGGCCCATCCATCGAACTGCATCGGCCGCTTACTCTCGATTTAGCGCAATTCCCTGTCCTGTAAACGCGACATTATGGGACGTTGCGGCCTTGGCGTAGATGCCCCGCTGCCCGCGCCGTTCAGGTGTGAACGTCCGTGAATGCCTGGCTCTAGACAAGAATGGCTCTTCTCATTTCCTACCTGAACGATATCCCGCAACAATATACTCACCTGACACTGTGAATCGGCGAAAAGACCGGGGCTCACCGACAATCTTCTCCACATCCATAGCGGGCTCGTCATATTGGTGCTGGCGCGGCTGATCAGCCGCCGTGCCTATGGCAGTTTCGTGCCGTTTCTATATGTCGTCCTTGCTGAGGGTGCCAACGAGCTTCTCGACTATATCGCTTATGGCTGGCGGCCCACCGACACCTATCTCGATATCGCCAATACCTTCTTTTGGCCGCTGGTGATCAGCCTAGCTGATCGGCTGCGATCTGCGCCAAGGCGGCGATAGGCGGCGACCCGATCAACTTGCTTTGATCGCCTGTTGTAACCTAAGAGATGTTGGTATTTCCGGGGGCTGAATTTCCATGTGCGGAATAGTGGGCATTATCGGCCAGGAAGATGTTGCTAGGCGACTTCTCGATGGTCTTAAACGACTGGAATATCGCGGCTATGACTCCGCCGGCATCGCCACCGTCGAAAACGGTGCGATTGAAAGACGGCGCGCGTCGGGCAAGCTCAGCAACCTTGCCTCGGTGATCGAGGCCGAACCGCTTCCCGGCGCTGTCGGCATCGCCCATACGCGCTGGGCAACGCATGGCGGTCCGACCACGAACAACGCCCATCCCCATGCCACGGACGAAGTCGCCGTGGTCCACAATGGCATTATCGAGAATTTCAAACCGCTGCGCGACGCGCTGATCGCGCGCGGCCGCGTCTTTACCAGCGAGACCGATACCGAGGTGGTCGCCCATCTCGTCAGCGAGAAGCTTGAGGCCGGCGCCGATCCGATTGACGCGGTGCGCGACGTGCTGCCACAGCTGCGCGGCGCCTTTGCGCTCGCCATTCTGTTCCGCAGCCAGCCTGATTTATTGATCGGTGCGCGACTGGGCTCGCCTCTGGTCGTCGGGCTCGGGGAAGGGGAAACCTATCTCGGCTCGGACGCACTTGCTCTGGCCTCCCTGACCCAGCGTGTCATCTATCTTGAGGAAGGCGACTGGGTCGTCTGCAAACGCGACGGCATCCAGGTCTATGACCAGGCCAACCAGCCGGTCGTGCGCGCGATCACCCAGTCGGGGGTCGATAGCGCGGTGATTTCCAAGGGCAATCACCGCCATTACATGATCAAAGAGATTTACGAGCAGCCGATCGTCGTCGCCCAGACGTTGCGCTCCTATCTTCAGCGCATCGACGACACGCTGACGCTGCCGATCCCGGACTTCGACCTGTCGGCAATCAAGCGGGTGACAATCGTCGCCTGCGGCACCAGCTACTATGCCGGCATGGTCGCGCGCTACTGGTTCGAACAGTTTGCGCGTGTGCCGGTCGACCTCGATGTGGCGTCGGAATTCCGTTACCGCGCGCCGGTGATCGAGCCGGGTGGCCTGGCGCTCTTCATCAGCCAGTCAGGCGAAACCGCCGATACGCTCGCGGCGCTGCGCCATGCGCGTGAGGAAGGGCAAAAGATCGCCGTCGTCGTCAACGTGCCGACCAGTAGCATGGCGCGCGAAGCCGACCTTTTGCTGCCGACCTATGCTGGGCCGGAAATCGGCGTCGCCTCGACCAAGGCCTTTACCTGCCAGCTTGCCGTCCTAGCCGCGCTCGCCGCCAATCTGGCGCGGGCAAAGGGGCGGTTGACGGGTGAGCAGGAGCATGCCGTCGTCAAGCATCTGGCCGAAGCGCCCGCCGCCTTGAATGCCGCGCTCGCTTATGAAGACACGATCAAGTCCGTCGCCGCCGAGATCGCGATGGCGCGCGACGTACTCTATCTTGGCCGCGGCACCGACTATCCGATCGCGCTGGAAGGCGCGCTCAAGCTCAAGGAAATCAGCTATATCCATGCCGAGGGCTATGCTGCCGGCGAGATGAAGCACGGCCCGATCGCCCTGATCGACGAAACCGTCCCGGTCATCGTCATCGCGCCCTCAGGCCCGCTTTTTGAAAAGACCATCAGCAACATGCAGGAAGTGCAGGCGCGCGGCGGCAAGGTCGTGCTGATCAGCGATTATGACGGCATTCAGGAAGCCGGCGCGGGATGTCTGGCGACGATCACCATGCCAAAGGTCCACCCGCTGATCGCGCCTTTGGTCTACGCCGTGCCGGTGCAATTGCTGGCCTATCATGTGGCCGTCATAAAAGGCACCGATGTAGATCAGCCACGTAACTTGGCTAAGTCGGTTACGGTGGAGTGAGGAAAACCTCGTTCTTGTCGACGCAAGCTGACGGCATCCCGCACGATTTTGAACAAAAAGCCTTATTATCAGTCCCGCCCTGCTTGCCCTGTCATTATTGTTGGGTAGACAGCTGGAGACCCGCAAAAACCGGTGGCGTTTCGGCGGCGGTGGTGATTCATTGATCGGGAGCGATCATGGAGAACCGTTGTGGATCCCAAGTCCCTGTTCAGTTTGAGCGACCATCTCGATGCCCTGAGCAAGGAGGGTGATCCGCTCGAGGTTTTGCAACAGACGGTGGACTTCGAGTATTTCCGCGCCTGGTTGGTTGAGGGGCTCGGCTACGGGGATGGCGCCAAGGGCGGCCGACCGCCGTTTGATCCGGTTATGATGTTCAAGGCGTTGATCCTGCAGGCGCAGCACAACCTCTCGGATGCACGGATGGAATTTATGATCCGGGATCGCCTGAGTTGGCTACGCTTCCTTGGGCTGTCGCTCGGAGACCGCACGCCGGACGAGAACACGATCCGGCATTTCCGCAACCGTCTAACCGAGACCGGAACGCTTAAGCGGGTGATGAAGGCCTTCGACTGGCAACTCCAGAAGAAGGGATACATCCCGATGTCCGGGCAGATTGTCGATGCCTCGCTGGTGCCCGCGCCGAAGCAACGCAATACCGAGGGCGAACGCGAGGCGATCAAGTCGGGCAAGAGCGCGAAGGAGATTTGGCCAGACGAGCCGAACAAGGCCGCGCAGAAGGACACCGATGCGCGCTGGACGCTCAAGATCGGCGGCAAGGTGCGTCATCGCGAGGACGGCACGCCGTTGCCCATGATTGCCCTGCCGGTCTTCGGCTACAAATCGCATATCAGCATCGACCGGCGTTATGGCTTCATCCGGGAGATGGCGGTCACTTCTGCATCGGCCGCGGATGGGCGTTTCCTTCGCCACGTCGTGAGCACCGATAACACCAGCTCCGAGGTCTGGGCTGATAGCGCCTATCGCTCGAAGCGTAACGAGAAGTGGTTGTCTGATCGGATGCTCACATCCCGAATTCACCGGCGCAAACCCAAGGGCAAGCCCATGCCAAGAGCGATCGCCAGGGCCAATGCCGCAAAGTCGTCGATCCGGGCCCATGTCGAACATGTCTTCGCGCATCAGAAGAACCGGTTCGGGCTGTTCATCCGCACCATCGGCTTGGCCCGTGCCGAAGCGAAGCTCACCCTTTGCAACCTGGCCTATAACTTCAACCGGCTGATCTTCCACGAACGCCGCGAAAGCATGGGATGACTCTACCTGAAACCCGGAGGATCCGGGGCAAACCGCTCAAAATGACGCCGGAAAAGACCAGCGGCGCGCCCACTATGGCCGGGCAGCATAGGAGGCGGTCCGCGCCACGGCGACCTGCCTCAAACTATTCGGTTTTTGCGGGTCTCCAGCTTGTTCGGATCAAGCCGAGAATGCCGTACTGTATCAGACTTGCGCGATGCTGAGCCCGCCCCCTTGAGCTGAAAACATCGAACAAGTCGCCAGCATACTCTCAGATGTTCGACGTCCAACTGCTATTACCGTTCGTAGTGCTTGCGGAACCAGTCAACAAAGGCCGTTACGCCAGTGGCCACAGGCGTTTGTGGCGTATAACCCGTTAACGCCCGCAGTAAGGCAGGGTCGGCATAGGTCTGCGGCACGTCACCCGGCTGCATCGGCAGCATTTCCGTCACCGCCTTACGGTCTAAGGCGGTTTCAAGCGTGTGGATGAAGTCCATCAACGGTGTGGGGGCCCCTCCTGCGATGTTGACAACGCGATAGGGCGCGCCCTTTGATAAGGTATCGACAACGCCGCTCTCAGTTATGCGGTTATTTTCTCCGGGCGTCACGGCTATCAGCCGTACGATTGCCTCAACCAGATCATCCACATAGGTAAAATCACGCGCCATCTGGCCATGCCCATAGACCTGTATCGGACGATCGTTCAAAATTGCGTCGGTGAACTTAAACAATGCCATGTCTGGCCTGCCCCAAGGACCATAGACGGTGAAGAAGCGGAACATAGTGCTGGGAATGCCATGCAGATGCGCTTGGCTGTGCGCCATCGCCTCCATCCCCTTCTTGGTTGCTGCATAAAGGCTCATCGGCTCGTCAGCACGGTCGGTCTCGGAGAACGGCACCTTTTCATTGCCCCCATAAACCGAAGATGTCGATGCCATCAGCAGATGCTGCGGCCGTACCTCGCGCGTGACGTCAAGCACGTTCCATGACCCTGCCAGATTGCTGTCAATATAGGTCTGAGGCGCTTCCAATGAGTAGCGCACTCCTGCTTGCGCCGCCAAATGGATGATGCACTCCGCCCCCTCCGCAGCATCACGCAATGCGGCGCGATCTTCGAGCCTGGCAGTGACCTGTCGAAAGCCCGTCAGCGGTGTCAGCAGTGCAAGACGATCATGCTTGAGGCGGACGTCATAATAGTCTGTAAGCGCATCATAACCAGCCACCTCGTGGCCGCTGGCTAGCAGTCGGCGGGCGAGATGGAACCCGATAAACCCGGCGGAGCCGGTGACCAATATCCGCATTTTACTCAGTCGCCTCGCATAAAATGGTTCTTAAACCCCGTGGCGTGTTCGACACCAAGATAGGTAATATTTGTTCGCAATCACAGATTATGGATCGCCGTTCGTCGGCCATGATCCTTGCCACCCTCAAACGCTTATACTCTGAACAATTTGTCCATAAGCTATAAATTACTCTTAAAAGGCGTTACGATGTAGAAGAACCCGGACGGTAAGTATTATGATTTTTAAATCACGCCATATCGACCAATGCTCAAGATATTCGAGATCAGCCTGAAGCCTATTTCTCAAATCATCTTCAATTATGGTAGCACCGCGATAGCCACGGATCTGCGCTAGACCCGTTACACCCGGCTTTGCAGCGTGACGATGCCAATAACGGCCATCGACTTCCCAGAACAATTTCTCCGCCGCTCGGGAGCCCAGCGCATGGGGGCGTGGACCTACGATGCTCATGTCGCCTTTCAACACATTAAACAATTGGGGAATCTCGTCGAGGCTGGTCTTGCGGAGGAGGCGGCCAACGCGGGTAATACGTTCGTCATCGCGGGATGCGGATCGATGACCAGCACCGTCACTCTGCTCGACGCACATACTGCGGAACTTCCAAATCCGAAACATCTCATTGCCTCGGCCGATCCGCACCTGCCTAAAAAATATTGGACCTGGCGAGTCCCATTTGATCAGCAGCGCAATGGTACAAAGAAAAGGCGCAAGTAGGAGAATGCCAAGGCTCGACACAGTAACGTCAAAGCCTCGCTTGATAAAGCGATCAAACAGTCCCAAGGGACCAACAGACACCATTACTGTAGGGGCATTGTCGCAAGTCGACACACCCAACGGAGTGAGTGAACTCAGTTCGGGCACAAAAATTTCGCCCTGCACATTGGTGCCCTTCAGAGCATGGGCCCAAACCGGACGATATTCAGGCGCACATGCCACGACAACGCGATCAGCATTGGCAACGATCTTTGCAAGCCGATCGTACATCAACGGATCATGTTGCTCCGGGTTTAGGCTCTCGTCGATTGCCATAACCACTGAAAAATTGCCTGGCGGAAGCGGAGAATGGCCATCGTGTAGCAGCATAACGCTAAAAGGGTTACCCCCAATTAGTGAAGATAAATAACGTACGATAAAGTATCTAGTAAATACAAGAAGAATTAGAGTGGTAACTGTACCCGCGAATAAATCGCCACGTAAAAAACTTTGAGAAGCTTTCAAGAAATATGCGATTAGAATTACAGCGCAAACCGACACAAACATGGCCTTTGCTCCCTTGAAGGCAGCATGCAGAGGATCTTGCAGATTATCAGCTGTATACGCGTGAGTGTAAAATGCAGTAAATGTATAAATAGGTAGTAATGCTGCCAATATCATGGGGCTGGTGGATGCTTCTATCCCACGCAGATAGGCTACTAATACGAAGCCTGTGATTACGGAAATAAGGTCTGTTACAATGACGATGCCATAGGCTCGGATACGAAGAGTAGTGGCTTTAGGCCGCCACTTCGTCTCTTGGCGCTGGGTTATTTTAGTCTCTTCAAACAAAAAACTATCCTTACGGATATGACACAATTGCGCAATTTGGCATCTGCATGTTGCACTGCAGCTAGCATATTGATGTTCACAACCAAACCCTCATTATGCACCCGAAACAGCCTCGTGCCTCAACTTCTGACCTTTCCGTTAAACTCTTAAGCAAATAACCCTGTTTCGTCTTCATGGGCTCCGCCATGAGCCTAGCTCGACATGCGTTCAAACATGCTGACCTGCCCCCCGGATTTCCTCCGGTCGGGATTAGAGCCGGGCAGCTTTGTTGCGCATGAGCGCGGATGAAGCAATGGCCTGTGGAGCGGAGCCCGTGGAGCGCAGCGGAGCAGGCCATTGCTTTTGCAGTTCAGCGGCAAAGGCCGCTGGGGTCTCGTATCCAAGGGATGAGTGCGGGCTCTCCTGGTTGTAATCCTCTGCCCAAGCGGAGATCACCACACGGGCATGGTCTAGGCTCAGAAACAGGGTCTCGTTGAGCAGCTCGTCGCGCATGCGACCGTTGAGCTCTCGACGTAGCCATTCTGCATCGGCTTGCCCGGGGCGATGTAGTGCCACTCCACGCCGATCTCGCCACACCAGGCAAGGACGGCGTTCGACGTCAGCTCGGTGAGCTCGCGCACCACCCGACGCCCTTAGATCGACGTGTCCGGCACCGCGCGCAGGCACTCGCGCGTTACATCGTCGACGATATTGAGCACCCGGAAACGACGTCCTGTCGCCAGCTGATCATGGACAAAGTCCAGGCTCCACCGTTGATTGGGCAGCGCCAGCACGGGAGCCGGTGCACGTGCGCCGATGGCGCGGCGCCGGTTGCGCCTGCGTCTGGCCGTCTCCGGCATCACGCTGTGTGCGGAATACTGATGCACTCCAGTTTGGTTGTCACCGAGGAGGGACTTCCCCTCGGCCTCGCGGCGGTCAAATTCTGGAACCGTGACAAGTTCAAGGGCACCGCCCAGCTCGAGCGGAAGATCAACCGGACGCGGATTCCAATCGAAGCAAAGGAAAGTGTCCGCTGGCTCGATAATCTCCGCCAGTCGGTTGCTCTGCTGCCCTCAAGCCCAAGCCCCAGGAAGCGCTGGAACGACAGGCGGTCCTTGATCTGAAACTCGGTTGCCTCATCCGACAGTGAGTAGAGCGCCTGCAGCACCAGGATCTTGAACATCAGTACCGGATCAAACGGCGGTCGTCCGCCTTTGCCGCGAACGCTCCGCCGGAGCGCTGCTACCAGCGGCCCACGGAAAACCTCGAAGTCCACGACAGCCGATAATCGCTCCAGTGGATCTCCCGCCGCGCTCAGCGCTTCATACCGGTCCGAAAGATCGAAGAAACCCGGCTGCCCTGCCATCATCACCTCCACCACAGCGTCGGCCCAGTGATGAGGTGGACGGCCCCTGACCCAACGGCATCGATTCGTGCCAGGATGATGCTGTCAGCGACCATCAACGGGAAGGAGCCGTCCGCATGAAGATTACCACGACTGGCCTCGATATCGCCAAGAACCTTTTTCAGCTTCACGGCGTCGATAACGGAGGGCAGCCGGTATTGCGGCGAAAGGTTCGGCGTGATCAGTTGCTGGCAGTACTCGGCGGTTTTGAGCCGTGCCTGTTTGGCATCGAAGCATGCGCGACGGCGCATTACTGGGCGCGGCAGCTTCAAGGCCTGGGTCATGAGGTAAAGTTGATGCCGCCTGCCTACGTGAAGGCTTATGTGAAGCGGAATAAGAATGATGCAGCCGATGCCGAGGCGATCTGCGAAGCCGTACGGCGACCGACGATGCGCTTCGTTGCGATCAAGTCGGCCGACGCCCAGAGCGTGCTGATGCTGCATCGCGCCCGTCACCTACTGGTTCGGCAGCGAACTGCGCAAATCAGTGCGTTGCGCGCGCATCTGGCCGAGTATGGGATTGTCGCGCCCAAAGGCCGCGCTCATGTCCGCAAACTCGTCGATATCCTCAAGGAGGGCGAAGCGGAGATCCCGGAACTGGCACGACAAACCTTGCTGCTGATCGCCGATATGATCGATGGTTTGAGCCAGCAGATACGTCAGATCGAAATCGAGCTGTTGGCTTGGCATCGCGCCAACGCTGCATGCCGACGCTTGGAGACGATCCCTGGGATTGGCTTCATCACTGCCACTGCGCTTGTAGCGACGGTCGGCGATGCCAGCGTTTTCGGTTCCGGCCGTCAGTTCGCCGCCTGGCTCGGGTTGGTGCCCAAGCAACATTCCTCCGGTGGCAAGGAACGTATGGGCGGGATATCGAAGATGGGCGACCGATATCTACGCAATCTGCTTGTCATCGGCGGAACTGCGGTCGTCCGCTATACGCGCCGCAAGCAAACGACCGTCAGCATCTGGGCAAACCAGCTGCTCGACCGCAAGCCAGCGCGATTAGTGACGGTAGCGGTCGCCAACAAGATGGCGCGGATCGCATGGGCAGTGATGGTCCGTAACGAAAACTATCGGGCAAGTCCGGCAACCGCCTGACCTTCGCCACACCAGTTTGGGCAGGAGAGAACGAAACGCCTGATGCCAATCCGGGGCTCGCCGGGGATGGGAACAACCTGCTTGATTCACCGCGCATCAAAGCGCGCCAGAGTGATGAGGATCCCGTCCACTGACACCATCATGGCCAGCGGCCTTTTTGCGCCGCGCAAACAGGCCGGACACATGAATGAACCTGACCCAGACCACATCAGCGCGTCAAATTCCGCCTTGCCCAACAGGGGCCGTCCACACATGAATCAAATCAGGCACTCAAACGCTAGGGTTTTTCGAGGTGTCCAGCTGGAGACCCGCAAAAACCGGTGGCGTTTCGGCGGCGGTGGTGATTCATTGATCGGGAGCGATCATGGAGAACCGTTGTGGATCCCAAGTCCCTGTTCAGTTTG